>Ga0156017_1071_pt1 | contig 63551 bp, 54 predicted proteins | sample RifCSPlowO2_02_FD_107671 | JGI IMG/M metagenome (GOLD analysis project Ga0156017, IMG submission 107671) | Acidobacteria bacterium RIFCSPLOWO2_02_FULL_67_36
TAGCAGGTTCCAAGGGTCCGGCTGTTCGCCGGTTAAAGCGGTACGTGAGCTGGGTTTAGAACGTCGCGAGACAGTTCGGTCTCTATCTGTCATGGGCGCAGGAGATTTGAGTGGGGCTGTCCTTAGTACGAGAGGACCGGGATGGACGCACCTCTGGTGTACGAGTTGTCGTGCCAACGGCAGCGCTCGGTAGCTACGTGCGGAAGGGAGAAACGCTGAATGCATCTAAGCGTGAAACCCTCCACAAGATGAGATCTCCCAGCCGTAAGGCTCTGAAGGCTCCTGGAAGACTACCAGGCGATAGGTCGGGTGTGAAAGGCCAGCGATGGCTGAAGCTAACCGATACTAATCAGCCGTGAGGCTTGACCATTTCTCTATTCGTCCGCCGTCGCCCATTGGGCTATGGCGGGACAAGAACAGTGCATCACGCTGCACGTTTTGTGGAACGAAGAAACTACCGTTTGCAGGATATTCAGTTGGAAGCTGCCAGCGTCCAGCTGCCAGCTCCCAGCTACGTCCCGCTGGAAGCTGGTAACTGGAAGCCGGAAGCTGCTCTTTGACATCGTCTGAGGCGATCCCGACTTCGCTCGCGTCGCGAGCTACGTCGCGGCAGGCCTGCCGCGCCGAAGCGCCGGAGGGGCGAAGGCGGGAATCTCAGGCACCCAACTCACGGTTGACGAGGGCCGGCGAGACTGACTGGTTGCAAATGCAATCGGCAGTCTGCAATCGGCGATCGGCAATCCCGTTTCCCGGTGGTCATAGGAGAGGGGTCACACCCGTTCCCATTCCGAACACGGAAGTTAAGCTCTCTACCGCCGATGGTACTGCGCGGGTAACCGCGTGGGAGAGTAGGTCACTGCCGGGATTATTTCTCCAGGCCCGTCTCGAAAGAGGCGGGCCTTTCTTTTGTACGCCGGGAGCTGGAAACTGAGAGCTGGAAACCGGAAGCTCATTTCGCCCTCTTCGCCACTTCCACCGCCGCCCGCGCCCACCGCACCAGCTCCGGCGCGCTCTCGAGGACGTCCAGCGGGACCCGATAGTACTGCATCGTCCCCGGCCGGTCCGGGAAGGGCCTGAACGGGGACGAGCCGGCCGCCTCGAACGCCGCGCGCGTGCGCTCGTCCGTCTTGAGATACAGCTCATCGCGGGCGATGATGCCGAAGAAGAATCCGTCGCAGTAGAGGCCGACCCCGCCGAACATCTTGCGGGCGACGACATCGCCGAGATCCGACAACTGGTCGAGCACGAACGTCTCGAATCCGCCCGATGACGCCAGCGATCGACTCGTGCGCCGCGGCTTGCGCCTCACTGCTTCCTCCCGCCGCTGACATCCCCAATCGGCAATCCGTCAATCGGCAATCTGCAATCGGCAGTCCGCAATTTCAGAACCTCACGAGCATCGCGAGTGACGGCCCAAGTGCCTCGATGTCGGGATTGCGTCCCGGTCCCTTGAGGCTGTTGTTCGAGACATGGATCCACTGCAGCCCCGCCAGCAGATCCAGCCGCCGGCGCACATGCCACAGCGCCCCGCCTCCGCCAATCGCGATGTAATTGAACCGCGTGCCGCGGGGCGGCGCCGCGATCGCCGCGTCGGAGATGCCCACCTGAATGTCGACAAAGCCGCTGAAGCGCCCCCGGCGGTAGACACGCTTGCGCACGCCGGCCGTCAGTCCGAGCAGCCAGCTGTCGTTCGCCCGCTGCGAGACGTAGTAAATCCGCTGTGCGACGACGAGCTGCAGGCCCTCGCGCACGCCGTAGGTCACGCCCTCGGAGATCCCGTACAGCTCCTCGTGCGAGACGTTGTAGTTCCACGCCTCGGTCGCCGCATGCGCCGCCGCCTCGAACCGCCACGCCCCCCGCGCGAACGGATCCCCGCCGGCATCCTGTGCCGATGCGCCCTGGCAGACCGACGACAGGACGACCGCGAGAAGAACCAGGTGCGGTATCGTATGCCGGATGCGGTTGTGCCGCCGTCTGGGGCCGTTCGCTGTCTGCACCATGGTTGCCGCGGGCGCGCCCGCCTCCGCACAGGAGCACGTTTCCATACACTCGGAGGTTCTCTTTTACGGTGACAACACCGAGTTCCGCAACCTATTTCGCGAGGGCGAGACGATCTTCGGCGCCGCGGCGCGGGTCACCGCGGAGATCCAGAGCGGCCGGCGCGTCCGGCTCACGGCGGGCGGCTTCCTGAACCAGCGGTTCGGATCCGACCGCGCCGTCGATTTCGCCCGCCCGGTCCTTGCGCTCACCGTCCGCGGCCCGCGATCGGCATTCGTCTTCGGCACCTTTCCGCCATTGGCTGCCTCGCGCCTCGGTCCCGATCGCATGGGCCCGCACGGCCTGCTCCCGCCGCTCCAGCGCGAGACGCTTTCGTTCGAGCGGCCGTACGAAGCCGGACTGCGCTGGACGTTCAGCGGGGACCGGCTGCGTCATGAGATCTGGCTCGGCTGGCAGCGCCTGAACACGCGCGATCACCGGGAACGGTTCGACGGCGGTCTCGACGGAGAGGCCCGCGTGAGCGGCGTGCTGTCGGTGCCGCTGCAGATTCACGTCGTGCACGAGGGCGGACAGTCGTACGCCTCGGGAGCCGTCTCCGACAGCGCCGCGGCCGCGCTGGGCGTCAAACTCCACCGTCGCACCGCCTCTGTGGGCATCGCGTCCCTCGAGCTGCTGGGACTCGTCTCCCGCGCCGTCCCCGACCGGAGCCGCCCGGATCTCAGCCGGGACGGCGTCGCTTTTTTCGGCCGTGCCGCGGCAGAGCGAGACGGGTGGCGCGCCCACCTGATCGTCTGGCGAGGACGCAATTTCCTGAAGGACGAAGGGGATCCGAACTACCTGTCCGTGCGTCTCAACGGAGCGCGCCACCGTGGCACCCGCGATTATGCCGAGGCCGGCCTCACCCGCCGCTTCTCCCTGGCCCCTTCGACGCGACTCGAGGTCTCCGGACGCTTCCACCGCGTCGAGAATCACTACGAATACTCGTACCGCATCGTCAGCCTCGTGTCGCTCGGATGGCGGGTGCACTAACGAAGGAGGCAGGAGGCAGGAGGCACATGATTCAGGAGGCAGGAGGCAGGAGGCAGGAGGCAAGGCCGTGACCTACACACACAAGCTGCTGGTCTTTACTCTCACCGCCGGATTGAGCGCCGCACTCGCGGCATCAGCGCCGCAGCGTGGATCGGTCCCGCAGGGCTCGCCCGTCAAGGCGCTCGTCGGCGGTACGCTCGTCGACGGCTACGGTGGTCCGCCGATTCGCAACAGCGTGATTGTCGTGGAGGGAGACCGCATCACAGCGGTCGGCCGGCAGGGATCGCTGCCCGTTCCGGCGGGCGCGGAGGTCATCTCGACCGAGGGCATGACGGTGCTCCCCGGCCTGTGGGACATGCACGTGCACCTCATGATCGACGGGCACGCCGACTACGATCACTGGGACCGCACGTACGGCTCGCAGCTCGCGTCGGTCATCATGCCGGCCTCGGCGAAACAGCTCCTTCTCGCCGGCGTGACGAGCGCGCGCGACCTCGGCGCGCCGCTCGAGGCGAGCATTTCCGTCCGCGACCGGATCAGGTCCGGGGAGATCCCGGGGCCGACGCTGTACGTCTCCGGCCCGTTCATCCAACACGAGCCGTATCCGAATACCGAGGCGTACCGCTGGGGCGTGAAGGGGCCCGACGACGGGCGCGCCAAGGTCGCGCGCATCGCCGGCGCCGGCGTCGACGTCGTCAAGCTGATCGATCAGGATCAGATGACGCTGGACGAGGTGCGCGGGGTGGTCGATGAAGCGCACCGGCGCGGCAAGCCGGTCGTGGCCCACGCGCATCGCCCGGAGGAGATCAGGCGTGGGCTCGCCGCAGGGGTCGATTGCTTCGAGCACACCGGCCTGGCGACCGCTCCGGCGTACCCGGATGACGTCATCGAGGGCATCCGCGAGCGCACCGCGAAGATGAGTCTGGGCCCCTTGTTCTGGACGCCGACGATTGAAGGGTTGCTCAATTACGAGTATCTCCGCGACAACCCCGAGGCGATGGACGATCCGGCGTGGCACGAGGGGCTGCCCGACGCCATTGTCGCCGACATCAGGCGCTCGCTCGAACATCCGGATCGGCTGCCGTACTTCCAGCTGACCGCCGCCCGGCGCCCGACGCTCGCGCGCAAGTTCAAGCAGCTCCGGGACGCGGGCGTCGTCATGCTCATCGGGACGGACAGCGGGATCCCCATGAACTTCCACAGCCAGAGCACGTGGCGCGAGCTGGACGCGTGGGTCAACCTGCTCGGCGTGGATCCCATCACGGCGATTCGGGCGGCGACCTACTGGCCATCCGTGGCGATGAAAGCCAACCGCGACGCGGGAACGGTGAGCGCGGGCAAATACGCCGATATTATTGCGGTCCGTGGCGATGCTTTGCGCTACATCGCGCTGCTCCAGCGCGTGGATCTCGTCGTCAAGCACGGCGTGCGCTATCGGTAACTCGACCATTGCCTGGCGCGCGCAGCCGGCATAGACTGCGCGGCGGAGGTGTCGCATGAGCCGGATCAACATGGGGCGTGTCATCCTGGGCGGCCTGCTCGCGGGGTTGGTCATCAATATCAGCGAGTTCATCCTGAACATGGTCGTCGTGGGGAAGCAGATGGAAGAGGCCGTGGCGAAACTCGGCCTGCCTCCCGTAGGCGGCGCGGCGATCGGGATGTTCACGGTGCTCTGCTTCGTGCTGGGGATCGTGATGATCTGGCTATACGCGGCGATCCGTCCGCGGTACGGGGCGGGTCCCGCAACGGCGGTGCGGGCGGGCGTGGCGGTGTACTTCCTCTCCTACGTCTATCCCAGCCTGGGGACGCTCGCGATGGGCATGTTCCCTGGACAGCTCATCTCCATCGGCTTGGTCTGGGGCTTCGTCGAGGTGATGATTGCCGCGGTTGCGGGCGCGTGGGTGTACAAGGAAGCGCCAGCCGCCTGAGCCTCGCGCGTGGAAGTCGTCAGCTCCCAGTCTCCAGTAACCAGCTCCCAGCGGTGTCTCGCTGGAAGCTGGTTACTGGCCGTTGCGGTGGAATCCCGCCTATCGCGACAACCTTTGTTCTGAAGCGCGTGGTCCGCGCGGCGGCCGTGTGCCTGCTGGCTGCTCCCGCGGCCGCGCAGGACGTCAGGTTCGTCATCGAGCCGATGCCGGCGACGCTCGCGGCGCTGGCGAAGCGCTTCACGCCCGGGCAAATCGATCTGCTCGAAAAACTGAACCGCCGCGACCGCGAGCACCTGCTCCGGCTGGAGCCGGTCGTGCCGGGCCTCGTCGCCCCCGCCACGTGGAGCGACGACGAACTCGTGTTCAGTCCGCTGCCTCAGGCATGGACCGCCGCCGAGCTCCTCCCGAAAGCCATCGTCGTCGATCAGGTGATGCAGGTGTTTGGCGCCTACGAGAACGGCCGCCTCGTGAGGTGGGGGCCCGTGAGCTCGGGACGGCGCGACACGCCGACGCCGGAGGGGAGCTTCTCGCTGACGTGGCGGGCGCGGAGCCGCCGTAGCACCGACAACGCCGCCTGGCTGCTGGAGTGGTACTTCAACTTCGTGAACGAGCGAGGCGTCTCGTTCCACCAGTTCGAGCTGCCCGGCTACGCGGCGAGCCACGCGTGCGTGCGGCTGCTCGAGCGCGACGCGAAGTGGCTCTACAAGTGGGGCGACGAGTGGACGCTCGACGACACGCGCCGCCACGTGACCGCGACGGGAACACCCGTGCTGATTGCCGGTGCTCCGCGCTACGACGGCATGCCGCCGTGGACCGACGTCAACCTGCTGTCCGTGCCCGTCACCTTGCCCGACAAGATCCGCTGATAAACAGTTTCCAGTTCCCAGCTTCCAGTTCCCAGCTTCCAGTTTCCAGCGGGAGGCGCCGAAACTGGCGGCTGGCAACCGGAAGCTGGAAACTGGGAACTCTCATCTCATCCGCCCCGCGGGCGCCAGCTCGAACACGCCCGCGAGCACCTCCTGGAGATCGGGCTTGCCGATTTCCTGCAGGTCGTAGCGGACCCGGACGCTCGGCTGCGCGATGGTGATCAGGCGGTTCAGATCGATTGGCGTGCCGATGACCACGACGTCGCACGGCACGTTGGCAATCGTCGTTTCCAGGTCCCTCACCTGCTCCTCGCCGTAGCCCATGGCCGGCAGCAGCTTGCCCGTGTTCGGGTACTTGCGGAACGTCGAGGTGATCGTGCCGACCGTGTACGGCCGCGGATCGACGATCTCGCTGGCGCCGTACTTCAGCGCCGCGACCGTGCCCGCGCCGAACTTCATCTCTCCATGGGTCAATGTCGGGCCGTCCTCGATCACCAGCGCGCGGCGGCCGGCGATGAGCTCCGGCCTGTCCACTGAAATGGGCGAGGCCGCCTCGATGATTCTCGCTTTCGGATTCACCCGCCGGATGTTCTCGCGCAGCGCGTTTATGGCCGTCAGGTCGGCGGCATCGACCTTGTTGATGACGACGACGTCGGCCATCCGCAGGTTGGTCTCGCCCGGGTAGTAGGTGAGCTCGTTGCCGAGCCGCAGCGGATCGGCGACGACAATCAGGAGGTCGGGCTTGTAGAACGAGGTGTCGTTGTTGCCGCCGTCCCAGAGAATCACGTCGGCTTCGGCCTGCGCCGACGCGAGAATCGCCCCGTAGTCCACTCCGGCATACACGATGGTGCCGTTGGCGATGTGCGGCTCGTACTCCTCGATCTCCTCGATGGTGCACTTGTGGCGCTCGAGATCCGCGAGCGTCGCGTAGCGCTGCACGTTCTGCTCGGCCAGGTCGCCGTAGGGCATCGGATGGCGGACCGCGGCGACAGTGAGCCCCATGCCCCGCAGCAGGTTCGCGACGCGCCGGGTCGTCTGGCTCTTCCCGGAGCCCGTCCGCACGGCGCACACGGCGACCACCGGCCTGGTGCTCTTGAGCATCGTGCCCGTCGCGCTCAGGACCTTGAAGTCCGCGCCCGCCGCGGTGACGACGGAACAGCGATCCATCAGGTAGTTGTAGGACACGTCGCTGTAGGAGAAGACCACTTCCTGGACGTCGTGCGAACGGATCAGCTTCTCCAGATCGCTTTCCGGGTGGATGGGGATGCCGTGCGGATACAGATGGCCGGCCAGTGACGCGGGATACCGCCGCCCGTCGATGTTCGGGATCTGCGTGGCCGTGAATGCGACGACGTTGTATCTCGGGTGATCGCGGTAGATCACGTTGAAGTTGTGAAAATCACGCCCCGCGGCGCCCATGATGATTGTCCGGGTCGGCTCCATTGGGTCAGCTCCTCATCTGTAAAGAAACGGCGGCCGTGCGTCCGAGCACCCCATCCAGACGGCCGATCGCCCAGTCGATTTCCTCGCGCGTGATCACGAGCGGCGGCGCCAGCCTGATCACGGACTCGTGCGTCTCCTTGCACAGGACCCCCTCGCGCATCAGCGCCTCGCACAACGGTCTCGCGAGGCCGTCGACTTCCACCCCGATCCACAGTCCCTTTCCGCGGACCTCCTTTACGACCGGGCTGCGCAGCTCGCGAAGTCGCGCCATGAAGTACGCGCCCATTTCGGCGGAGCGCTCGACGAGCCGCTCGTCGGCGATCACGCGCAGCGACGCGCGCGCGACGGCACAGGCGAGAGGGTTGCCGCCGAACGTGCTGCCGTGGTCGCCAGGCTGGAAGACGCCGAGGAGCTCGCGCGTGGCGAGCACCGCGGAAATGGGGTAGAAGCCGCCCGAAAGCGCCTTGCCGACAATCATCGCGTCCGGGTGGACCCCTTCGTGCTCGCAGGCGAACAGCTTCCCCGTGCGGCCGAGCCCCGACTGGATCTCGTCGGCGATGAGGAGCACGCGATTCTTCCGGCAGATGCGCTCGGCCGTGCTGAGGAAGCCCTCCGGCGGAATGATGATGCCCGCTTCACCCTGGATCGGCTCGACGAGAAAGGCGCACGTGTTGGGGGTGATCGCCGCCGCCAGCGCGCCGGCGTCGCCGAACGGAATCACGCGGAACCCGGGCGTGAAGGGGCCGAAGCCGGACCGGTACTGCGCCTCGGTGGAGAAGCTGATGATGGAGATCGTGCGGCCGTGAAAGTTGTTCCGGCACACGATGATCTCCGCCTTGTCGGGCGGGATCCCTTTCACCGTGTAGCCCCACTTGCGGGCCGCCTTCAGCGCGGTCTCGACCGCTTCGGCGCCCGAATTCATCGGCAGGGTCATCTCCATGCCGGTGAGATCGTGGACGTCCTTGTAGAGCAGCGGCAGTTGATCGTTGCGGAAGGCGCGCGAGGTGAGCGTCACCCGCGCCGCCTGCAGCTCGAGCGCCTCGAGGATCTTCGGATGGCAGTGCCCCTGGTTGACCGCGGAGTACGCGGCCAGGCAGTCGAGATATTTCCGGCCGTCGACGTCCCACACCCACACGCCGCGCGCGCGCGCGATTACGACGTCGAGCGGATGGTAGTTGTGGGCGCCGTACAGGTCTTCCAGTTCGATGTATTCGGGTGTACGCATGTCAACTCCAAACGCCAAACTCCAAAGTCCAAAGGCACTCCAAACGCCAAACTTCAAACTCGAACGCACAACTCCAGACTCGGACGCGATGCCGTTACGGCATCACGGAGAACATGATCGCTTTCTGCGCGTGCAGGCGGTTCTCCGCCTGGTCGAACACGACGGAGTGCGGGGAATCGATGATGTCGTCCGTGACTTCCTCCCCGCGATGCGCGGGCAGGCAGTGCATGAAGAGGGCGTCGGCCGACGCCTCGGCGAAGAGCGCGCTGTTGACCTGGTAGGGACGGAACACCCGCCGCCGTTCGTCCGCTTCCGCCTCCTGTCCCATGCTCGTCCAGGTGTCGGTGTAGACGACGTCGGCTCCCCGGACCGCCTCGACTGGATCTTCCGTCACGATGCACGTCGAGCCGGTGCGGGCGCCCTGCGTGCGGGCCCACTCGACGACGTCCGCCGCCGGCTCGAACCCGCGCGGCGAGGCGACCGTCACGTGGATGCCGTAGCGGGCCCCGGCGAAGATCAGCGAATTCGCCACGTTGTTGCCATCGCCGACGTAGGCGAGCCGGATGCCACCAAGCCGTCCCTTGTGTTCGAGAACGGTCATGTAGTCGGCAATCGCCTGGCAGGGATGGCTGAAGTCCGTGAGGCCGTTGATGACCGGCACGCGCGAGTACTCGGCCATTTGTTCGACGATGTCGTGGCCGAACGTGCGGATCATGATGCCCTGGGTCATCCGATCGAGGTTCATGGCGACGTCATGGATCGACTCGCGCTTGCCAAGATTGATCTCGGCTTGCGTGAGCGTCACCGCGAAGCCGCCGAGTTGCTGGATGCCGACGTCGAAGCTCACGCGCGTCCGCAGCGAAGGTTTCTCGAAAATGAGGGCGAGCGCCCGGCCCTTGAGCGCGCGGGCGTATTTCTCCGGATGCCCCTTCATCTCGCGCGCGAGGCCGACGAGCTGACACAACTCTTCGTGCGTAAAATCGCGGATTGTCAGAAAGTCCCTGCCACGCATGGACGTGCCTTTCCTGAACTGGATAGGGAAAACGGGACGCTCCGGAGGGGGGACGAACGCGGGGCCACATCCATACTAGCACCGCCGCGGGGACGCTGGCGAGGAGCAGGGGGCCCGCCAACCAGGCATTGAGCTCACGGCCGGGCCGTGGGATACTCGCCGCCGATCCAAGGAGGTCCCGTTATGCACCGTCCGTCGCAGATATCCGGCTGGTTCTCAGCCGCCGTCTTTTTCCTGTTGTTTGGAGCCGCCGGTCCGGGCACATCGGCGCAGCAGCCGCCTCCTCAAAAGCCTCCCGCGCCAGGGCAGGCCGCGGGCGCCCCACAAGCGGGGCGCGGCAGCCGGCCCGAGCCGGCGATGGACCCTGCGCGCGCGCGCCGGCTCTACGTCAGCAACGATCCGAAGGACCATTCGCTCGGGTACGACTTTCAACGCGACATGGACCGCAAGGCGGCGACCGACAAGCGCTACCAGGAGGTCACGCGCGGCGTCGTCGATTTCTCGAAGGTGTCGTACCGCAGCAGCGTCGGCGACATGGACATCCCGGCATACCTGTTCCAGCCGTTGAAGAAGCGCGGCGCGAACGGGCACGCCGCGATGGTCTGGGTTCACGGCGGCGTGCACGGCAACTGGGGCGAGGCGATGTGGCCGTTCGTGCAGGAGGCGGTGAAGCGGGGGTACGTGGTCATCTGCCCGGAGTACCGCGGCAGCACGGGCTACGGCGAGAAGCACCACAACGAGATCGACTACGGCGGGTACGAGATCGACGACGTGATGAGCGCGGTTGGATACCTGCAGACCCTGCCGCATGTCGACCAGGATCGCCTGGGGATCATGGGCTGGAGCCACGGCGGCTACATCACCCTGTTCTCCGTGTTCCGTGACAAGACGCCGTTCAAAGCGGCGGCGGCGATCGTGCCGGTCACCAATCTCGTGTTCCGGCTGTCGTTCAAGGGGCCGGGTTACCAGGCGGGATTCGCGACACAGAAGCGGATCCAGGGGTTGCCGTTCGAAAAGCCGGCGCTCTATATCGAACGCTCACCGCTCTATCACGTGGACAAGCTGCGCGTACCGCTGCTCGTGCACGTGGCCACCAACGATACCGACGTGAACTTCGTCGAGGATCAGCAGATGGTGGATGCGCTGCGCTCGCGGAAGGCGGACCTGGCCGAGACGAAGATCTACGTCGATCCGCCTCCCGGACGCGGGGGCGGGGGACACACGTTCAGCCGGCGGGTGAATCCGGAGACGCTGCAGCGGGCGGACACGCCCGAGCAGATTGACTCGTGGAACCGGACCTGGACGTTCTTCGAGTGGAGCCTCAAGCCGTCTCTCGATAAATCGAAACCAGCGACGGCGACATCGCCGGGCGGCGACGCTCGGCTGCGCTGACCCGGGGTGCGTCGAATCCGGGCCGCTCGAACGACGGGGCAAGCGGGAAGCGGCGCACCAGCTCCGCCTCGATGCGCTGGAGCAGCGCGATGAGGTCGGCGGGGCGCGAGTCGCGCGCGGCGGGCGCCATGTCCGCCAGCGCGAGCCGCGATCGTCCGGCGACGAGGAGCGCGGCTTTGGCGGTGCCCGTCGCATCGCTCGTGGCGCTCGACGAGGCCGCCGGGTCGATCGCCGCGGCGGCGACCGCCCTGAAGATCTTCGCGGCCAGCAGCAGGTGGTAGCGCGCGACGACGGCGCGCGCCCCGGGCGGACGCGACTCGTCGTCGGCCGTCGCCGGCGGCTCTTGATCGAGCGAGCGCAGGAACATGTGCGTCCGCGCCGCATACTCGCGGGCGAGCCCCTCGAGCGGATCGCCAAAGTGCGTGCCCGCGGCCGCCAGCGCCGCCACGATCGCCGGGTTCAGGGAGGCGTGCAGGCCGTTGTCTGACGCACGCGCGGCCGCGGCGAGGTCCCGATAGAGGTCGGCGAGCTCACCGCCGCCGCGCGCTTGGACCCATCTCAACGCCAGACAGCGGTCGGTCAGGCCGCAGTATTCACACCACTGATCACAATAGTCGTAGACCTGCGGCACGAGCGCCGGATCGGCGCTCAGCGTCCGCAGGCGCGCAAGATCGGCCGCCACGGGAGCCCTCCATTCGAGTCGGCAGCCCTGAAGGGCTGCGCTACAGGCGCCAGAACGTGTCGCGACACGGGCATCGTGTAGCGCAGCCCTCAGGGCTGCCTCTCCACAGGTTGGACGACCGCGGCGGCCAGACCGTTTGGTTTTCTTGACCGACCGCTGAGAGCTGAGCGCTGAGGGCTGTCAGTTCTCCTTGCGGTCGAACAGCGCGGCCGGGCCGGCCTTCTCCAGGATAGAGACAATCTGATCCCGCCGGGCAAGCAGCGCGTCTATCTGGTATGGCGTCAGGTACTTCCGCAGCTCGCGGGTCAGCGTCGGCTTGTCCAGCGCCTTCAGGCGCTCGAGCACCTGCCGGTCGCAGCGCGTGATGTTGATGGGGGTCTTGAGTTCCGTGTTCGTCCGGAAGGCGCGCGTGTGGTCGATCGCCCAGACGCGCCAGTCCGTCGTGATGACGAGATTCTGCCCGTTGCGATCGATGTTGGCGATGAGCTGATCGAAGATCCGGACGAGCGGCAACTGCTGGTTCCACACCTCGAGATTGGGCGCGGGCACCCCCAGCTTCTGTTTCAGCCGCTCTCCTTCGTCCATCATCACGTCGTCCACCCACCAGGTGAACGAGCCGTCCTCGCCCTGCCAGCTTCGTTCGACCGACACCGGCACGAGATTGAGTCCGAGGAGCCTGTCGATGCGGTAGCCCGCGACGTTGAACATCCAACTGTCGCGGAAGTTGAACTCCGTTCCCGACATACTGACGAATTGCTTGACCGTTTCGTCGATCTGCTGAATGTGAGCCTTGTGCGTCAGCGTGCCGGCGCTCAGCATGGCCTCGCGCGATCCGGTGATGCCCTTCTTCGTTCCCTTGGTCTTGCCGACCCGCGCGCGGCGCAGGAAATTCTCGATGAAGGCATCGGAGAGCGGCTCGGGGGCCGCCGTCGCCGCGCCCGGCTGCGCGGGCGGCGTCTGCACGGCCGGGTTCTGCGCCGCCGGCGCCGCGAGGCACACGCTGAAGAGGAGAATCGTCGAAACGGGCCAGCGCAGGTACGAACGACCCATGGTCCACTCCTTGATTGAATCGTCGGGGACCCCTGCACCCCGACTGGCGGCCTTCACTACGCCGACGCTTCGCCGTCGGCTCCGTTCCGGCCGCGCGCCGCGACTACCGGATGCGCACGATGCCGTCAGCGACCTTCGGGAAACGCTCGAACACCGCCGGATCGTGGCCCGGCACGATCCACTCGGGACCTGATGCCAGCGTCCGGATGCGGTCCTGCGCCTTCAGGTTCGAGGCGCGGTCCAGCGTCTGCGCGATCGGCGCATGCGTCTCGAGGTTCTCGTACAGGTACACGTTGTCGGACGCGAGGACGACGGTGCCCCCGGCGGCGCGAGCGGTGACATACTGCGACTCGCGCGTGTGCTTGCCGCCGATATAGCAGCGGACGCCCGGTATCGGCTCCTGATCGTCTCCCTCGACGAAACGCAGCCGTCCCTCCGTGTTGATCTTCAACAGCGCGGCCATGTCGTCGCCAGAGACCCCACCGTGGCTGCCGCGCGTCTGCCAGGCGTCGCCCGTGTAATAGCGATATTCCTCGCGTTGAATCCAGACGGTGGCCTTCGGGAACAGATCGACGCCGTCCACGTGATCCCAGTGGGCGTGTGTGATGACGACGTCGGTGATCTCGTCGGCCTTGACGCCTGCGGCGGCCACGGCGTCAGCCGGCGTTCGGAAATCCTTCGGGTGCCACTGATCGAGAAACGCCTGGCGGTAGAACCCGGAATCGACGAGGATGCGCCGGGCGTCGGATCCCTTGAGCAGCCACACCATCACGGGAATGTCGAGCGTGCGCGCTCGATCCGCCCCTTCGACGAGTCCCGAGACGCGGAACTGCGGCAGCACGCCGAACCGGATGGCATACACCTCGTAGACAGGGGGCTGGGCTTGCGGTGCAGGAGCCTGCGCAAGCAGGACCGCCGACAGGAACGAGAGCAGGCCAGCAAGCACGACGCGTTTCATGAGTGACCTCCCCCTTTCAGCCGCACCCGTTGCGCAGCCTTTCAAGGCTGCCGTCGTTGAATCCCGGCTCCGAGGATCCTGGATTGTGTGCGGAAAGAGCACACCGGCGCAAGTGGGTGTCACGCCCATGCCCGACCGGCGTTATGTCCGATGTGCCAGCGCGGAGAAAGGTGAGCTCCGCGGTTGGAAGACTGGAAGAACGGCGTAGAATCGCGCCATCGCCATGCGAACCCTACTTGCGATCTCACTCGCGGTGTCGTGCAGCCTGCCGGTTGCGGCGCAACAACCCGCCCGCGATCGGGCGGCGCCGCCGCCCGTCCAGGGCACGGCATCAATCGCCGGTCGCGTGACGGTCATGGACTCGAAGCCTGTCGCGCCGGTGCGCCGCGCCAAGGTGACGTTGATGTCTGGCGCGCTGCCACAGCCGCGCATCATCGACACGGACATCGAGGGGCGCTACCAGTTCTCGCAACTGCCACCGGGCTCGTACCGCGTGACGGTTGAGAAGCCCGGTTACGTGTCGCTGCCGTTCGGCGCGACCCGGTCGACGGACCGCCCCGGACCGATCGAGGTGAAAGAAGCGGCCGTCCGAGCGGACGTGGCGCTGCCGCGCGGCGCGGCCATCGAAGGCCGCCTGATGACCGAAGACGGGGAGCCGGTTCAAAACGCGATCGTGTCCGCCATCAGGTTTTCGTATGGACCCGCCGGCCGCCGCCCTGTCGTCGTCCGCCAGTCGCGCACCGACGATCTCGGACGCTATCGCGTGCACAGTCTTCCGGCCGGCGAGTACTACGTGGACGCCGCGGCAGATCCGATCCAGGCCGTCACCGAGCTCTCCGTCCCTGGCGCCCGCCCGCCGAGAATTGCGCGAACCTACCTGCCGGGTACGCCGCGCGTGCACGAGGCGCGGCGCGTGATTCTGACGACAGGCCAGGACTTGCAGGGAGCCGATTTCCCGCTGACCAGCGTGCCGGTCGCCCAGGTCACCGGGCAGGTCCTCAACTCGCTGGGTGCGCCGGCCGCCGTTCGCGGGATTCGCCTGCAGGAGGTGGGAGCGCCGCCCGGCGATGTCCGGGGCATGCTGCAGGGCAATCGATTCACGTTTCCGATCGTGCCGCCCGGCGACTACTGGCTCATGGCCACCGTGCCCGGCGGCAGCGGTGCGGATCCCGAGTTTGCATCGATGCGTATCACCATCGCCGGACAGGACGTCACTGGCGTGACCGCCACGACTGCGAAGGGAGCCGTCCTGGACGGGCTCGTTGAATGCGAAGGAGATTGCGCATTGCCACCCGGGCTGCGGCTCGCGGCCCTCGAAACCGAGTTTGAGCTTCCGGGCGGCGGGCTGCCAGCGCCAGGCGCAGAGACGCCAATCGGCGCTGGCGGGCGCTTCACGGTCAACGGCTTGTTCGGACGGCGTGTCCTCCGCCTGGCCGGCTTGCCGGCGGCATGGGCGCTGAAGAGCGTGTCGCTCGATGGCGCGGACATCTCCGATGCGGCCGTCGATTTCCGCGCGGGGAGCGCGCCGCGGCCGCTGCGCGTCGTGATCACCAGCAAGACCGCGTCGGTCAGCGGCACTGTGACGAATGCCCGCGGCCGCCCGGGGGTGAACAGCACGGTCGTGGTCTTCCCCGACGACGAGCGGCAGTGGGGCGCGACCTCGCGGTCCGTCAGAATCGCCTCGGCCGGTGCCGATGGGCGCTTCGACGTTCAAGGACTGCTTCCAGGGAAGTACCTGGCCGCCGCGGTCGACTCGCTCGAAGAGGGCGCGTGGAACGATCCGGACGAGCTCCGCCGCCTGCGCGGGAGCGCCACGAGCGTGTCGCTCGCGGCCTCCGAGAGTCAGACCGTTTCGCTGCGGGTGAGGAGCGCGTCATGAGACGCATCTTCGGCGCTTCTGTCGTGTTGACGTGTCTCGTGGCGTTCGGCGCACCCGCGGCGGCCCAGGAGCCACCGTCAGTGCAACCCCCGACCGGGCGCATCAGCGGACGTGTCGTGGCGGCTGACACCGGCAAGCCGATCCGCTGGGCGGTCGTCCGGATGGTGACGCCGCAGGGACGGCAGATGCCCGCGGCAACAGACGCGCAGGGTCGGTTCCAGTACGGCGCCCTTGCAGCGGGCCGCTACACGCTCGACGTTCGGGCCGACCGGTACTTGCCGATGCAGTTCGGGGGACAGCCGTACGACGGCCGTCCGGGCGCCAAGCCGATCGATCTTGGGAATGGCGAACAGTTCGACAAGGCGGACTTCGCCATGCCGCGCGCCAGCGCGGTCGAGGGGCACGTGGTCGACGAGTTCGGTGACCCGGCACCGAACATCTTCGTACAACTGTCGCGGCTCGAATACGCGGCCGGGCGCCGGCGGCTGATGCCGATCGGCGGTCCGAACAGCCAGCGCCAACCGACCGACGACAGGGGGCACTTCCGCGTGTACGGATTGCAGCCCGCCGACTATTACATCAGCGCGTTGTCGGGCGCCTTCACCGAGCAGAATGAAGTGGGAGGCTTTGCTCCCACGTACTATCCCGGTACACCGGACGTGGCGTCCGCCCAGCGCATTCGGGTCGGCGTCGCGAAGGACGCGACCGGCCTGACGATTCAGCTCGTGCCCGCGAAGACGGCCACGCTCTCCGGCCGGATGCTGGACGCCAGCAGGACTCCGTTCGGTCGCGGTACTATCACGCTCAGCCCGAGCGATCGTCTCGGCATCTCCGACTTCATGATCGCGCGGGCGATCACAGCCGCGGATGGCAGTTTCACGTTTCGCAACGTCCCCCCAGGCAGCTACACGCTGCAGGGGTTTGGCAGGCAGGTATCGTCGGCGGGCAATCTCGGCGCATCCGAATTCGGCTGGCTGCTGGTAAGCGTCGACGGGGTCAATCAAGCGGATCTCGTGCTGTCGGTGGCCAAGGGGCCGTCGCTCAAAGGCCGCATCGTGCTGGAAGAGACGGACGGTCCTCCGCTGAAACCGACAGAGGTGAACATCGGGGCCGTTCCAGTGGACTTCGATTCGGCGCCGCTCGGCGGCGGACCTCCACCTTCCGTCATGCGCGACGATTGGACGTTTGAAGTGTCGAATCTCTCAGGACACCGGGTGCTACGCGTTGCGACGCGCTCTCCTGCCTGGAGCCTCAAACGTGTCACCCTCAGAGGGAGCGACGTCACGGACACGGCGATCGATTTCACGAAAGAGGACGTGGAAGACGTCGAGATCGTGCTCACCAGCCGCGCGCCGTCGGTCAGCGGCGCCGTCACCGACGAGAGCGGCAAGCCATCAACTGAGTACAGCGTGGTCATCTTCGCCTCGGACAAGGAGAAGTGGACCGACCGCTCGCGTTTCCTCGTGTTCGCACGCCCGAGTCAGGACGGCCGTTTCAAGGTGCCCGCGCTTCCACCCGAGGAGTACCTTGCCGTTGCGCTGCCCTTCGTCCAGGGACTTGAATGGCAGGATCCCGACTATCTCGAGCGGCTGCGTCCCCTGGCGACGCACTTCTTTCTTGCTGAAGGGGAGGCGAAGACGCTCACGCTGAAGATGTCGAAGAGACCGTGATCGCAGCTCGTGGCTCGTGGCTCGACGGGGCCGCAGCCTGCCGAACTAGCGGCTGCCGCCTTCGCGTCCGCCACGGGCCTTCGCGCGTTCCTCCCGTTCGACGACAAACGTCATATTCCTTCGCGCTGCGTCCCTGACATCCGGCGGATAGGCTGGTGACATGAGGGGTCCCAGCACGCTGCGGGCGGCCGCGAAATCCCCGAGCCGGGCGAGGATCCCGGCGTGGAGAAACGCGTAGTCGATGCGTCCGGGCGCCAGGCTCCGCGCGCGTTCGATCCAGCCGCGTGTCTCCGCGGTCGGATCCTCCGGCATTCTCATCGCGAGCGCCGACATCCGGGCGAGCGCGTGGGCGAGCTCGCCCCGCTGCAGCTGCACGACGTCGAATTGCGCTCGCACCCTGGCGGCCAGCGTCTGATCCGCGCGCCCTCCGCGCTCGCCGATGTTGGCAAGGGCGGTCCCGATGTAGTACGCGACCAGCCAGTCACCGGGCGTGCCGATGTCCCGCAATTGCGCCGCCGCTCCGTCGTAGTCCCCCTGCTGGACCGCGAGATGAGCCTGCACCGCCCGCAGGCGCGCATCCGACGGGTCGAGCCGCTCCGCCGCGCGCAGCCGTTCCGCCGCTTCGTCCGTGCGTCGCTGTCGCAGCAGGAAATCAGCGAGGAACGTCTGGACGTCCTGCTGCTTCACCGGCACGGCGGCCGCCTCGACTCGCACGATCTTGTCGGAAAACTCGATCTTCGAGTACTGAAACGCATGTTGATAGATGTAGTTGCGCAGCGCCTTCTCGACGTCATCCCCCTCGAAGGCACGCGGCCACGCGTCGGCGGCCGGTGTCCCCTGGCCGACCAACTCCAGAAAGCGGGCGAGCTGTGGCCGGCGATTCGGCGTCGCCGAGAGGAGCATATGGGTGAGCGCCCACGATTCCGCGTAAAAGATCGATCGGCGCTGTCCTTCGTTGTACAGCGGCGAGCTGCGATCGACCCGAAGAAGCTCGGCGAGCGGCAGCAGGGACGTGCTCCTGAGCTGGAACACGTGCTGTTGGACAGGGCGCCCCACGTGGGCCTCCCGACCGTCGCGAACGCTTTCGAACGTGCTGTAGTACTCAGCCAGGCCCTCGTTGAGCCATGCGGGAACGTTCCTGGCGACGTTCGAGACAATCAGATGCGCGTATTCGTGGAAGAGGACGCTGAGGCCGCCGTCACGCCGGCGCACCAAGGCGATGTAGTTCACGTCCTCCCTGCCGACGAACAACCCTGAAATCTCTATAGGTTTGCCGTTGAACCGAGGCTTGAATGGGGTGAACTCACGATCGTTGTCGAAGACGAGAACGACGGTCGGCACAGGCGTGGTTGTGGCCCGCTGGGTCAACATGCGGCCGAGTGCTTCGCGGAAGGTCTCGAACTGCACCGCGACGTCACGCAGCTCGCGCGCGCTGACGTCGCCGACGACGACGAAGTTCGGGCTGTCGATCCGGCGCCATTCGGCCAGGCAGGGGCTCGCTGAGGCAAGGGAGCTTAGCAACGCGATCGCCGCGCTCACACGAACGCCGAACCTGCGGCCTCGAGCCATGAAAGCCCTCCCGATCACACGGAGACGCGGAGCTCACGGTGACGCACGGAGGCCGATACCTCGTCGCTCGCGGCTCACAGCCCGCGGCTCGTGCTCACAGGTCGTGACGCGGATCACCTCCGTCGCCCGTCGGAGGCGGGCGCCAGACCGGCTCGTCTCCGTGGGTCTCCGTGCCCTCCGCGCCTCCGTGTGAAGACGACTCCGTAACCCCGTCGCCTCCGAGCCTCCAGCCTACCGGCTCCCCGTCGCCTTCGCGAACACTTCCCGCACGATGACGTCGCGCAGCTCCGCGTCGAGACGGCGCGTGGTCATCCTCGACGGGTCCTTCTTCGACGGCGCCACGTCAGTGTTGAACGAGACCAGGTACGCGGTCCGCGACGGGCGGTGCAGGTAGAAGTGCGAGATGAAGCCGTTCTGCCCGCCGCTGTGCGCAACCAGCTCGAGGCCGCCGCGCTGCTCGATGAAGAACGACAGCCCCATCTGGACGCCCACGCCGCCGCCTTCTCCCTCTGACGCGGGAATCTGGGGCTTCCACATCTCCTCCAGGCTCGAGCGCTTCAACACCACGCCGTAGGTGGCGCGCTTCACAGCGTCGCCGGCCAGGAACGCCAGGTACTTCGCCATGTCGCCGAACGGCGAGTTCAACCCGCCGTTGGACACGGTGATGCCGGTGTCGAAATCGAACCGCCCCTCCGTGCGTCCCGCGTCGGTGACGAAGTAGCTGTGCGACCGGTGCGGCAGCAGGTAGTACGGCGCGCGATCGAAGAACGTCGAGCGCATGCCGAGCGGCATCAGGATGTTCTTGGTGATGTAGACCTCGTAGTCGTCGCCCGTCAACTCCTGGATGATGCGACCCAGGAAGATCACCCCGGGGTTCGAATAGCTGTACTTCGTGCCGGGCGCGAACATCAGCTCGGTGTAGGGGAGCATCGCCACGAGCTGATCCCAACTGGTCGGCTCGAACGGCTGCCAGGGCTTGTCGCCGCCCCACGGCCAGGTCCCCGCGCGCAGGCCGGAGCTGTGCGTCATCATGTGACGGATCGTCACCTGCGAGATGTCGCCATACGGGTTGTGCGCGCGTCTGAACTCCGGCACGTACTTCACGACTGGATCGTCGAGTGACAGGAGGCCGCGATCGCGAAGCTGCATGATCGCGATGCCCGTGAAGGTCTTCGTGATGGACGCCCAGTGATAGATGGTGTCCGCGTCGACGGGAGGTCCGCCCTCCTGCTGATTGCCGACCGTCGCGGCCGCGACGACAGCGCCGTCGCGCATCAGCATCAGGCTGCTCCCGACAATTCCCGCGGAGCGCACGTGATCGCGGTGGAACTGTTCAACCGTGCGCCAGCCCTCCGGCGGAGCTGGCGTCTGGACCAGCATCCCAGCCCCGAGGAGGATCGTCAGCAGAGAGCGCATGCTTCTTCGTCCTTACTTGGCTGGAACGAGCGTCAGGCGATGCGCCGCATGGGCCTCGACCGCCTTCTGGGAGTAGACCATCGGAAAGTACCTGTTGTCCGCCCAGTCCGCGAGCAGGTTTCCGTAGTACGGGCTTCCGGGCTGTCCCGATTGGCCGGGCACGTTGCTCGTGACGGAACGGTCCCAGTCAGCCACATCCATGATCTCGCGATACGTGGCGCCATCGGCGGCGACAGTCCCCGCCCCGCCGGCGCGCTCAACCCTGGGCAAGTCGAACGCCGGAACGACCGGGTGCGCGAAGGCGCGGGTGTGCGTGCGCCCCCAGCGCCATTGGCTCCAGTCGGTTCCCTGCGACGCGGTCAGCGATTTGATGGCGGCCTGCAGCCTGGCTTCAACGCGCTCGCGCGACGGATCCGGATCCGCGGTTTGTCCCCGCCCCCCCGGTTCGGTGGCGCGCCAGGCCTCGTAGAGCGCCGCCGCCCGGCTGTCGCGTGCGTAGACGCAGTCCCACGCTGCAATCTCTCCCCGCGCCCGCTCGACGGCGGCATCGGCGGAGGTCCAGCCCCTGAACCGCGTCTGGTCTGCCGCCGCGCGCAGCGAGTACGCGTCGTGCTGCATGCGTCGATGATCCTCCATCGAATGTTTCTTCGACGGGTCGATCATCTGCAGCAGGCGGGTGATCCGCTCGAACCGCGTGTTGGCGGTCTTGAACATGATCGGTGGCGCGTAGCCTTTCGGCTGGATGTTGTGGTTCGCCGTCGCGATGAAACCGCGCAGCGGATTGAACTCGCGCGGCAGATCCCGCCGGAAACCCTGCCACTCGAACTCGCCGGTTCCCGGAACCGGAAGCCGTCCCGCCCATCCCTTTCGGCTCGGCGTGAGCGCCGAGGCCTGCCACGAGATGTTCCCGTCGACATCGCCGCAGATCAGATTTTCCGTCGGCGCTTTCCAGTACATCGCCGCGTCGAGGAACTCGCGGCAGTTCTTCGCCTGCGACAGCCGCAGCCCAGCGAGGTACGGGGCCGCGCCAGGTTCGAGCAGCGCCGAGCGCACGGCGAAGGCGCGGTTGCGCGCCTTGTCGATGTAGACGATCGGTCCGTGCCGGCTGAATTTCATCTCGAAGACAGCCGGCGCCTGCCCCTTCACCGGGATCTCTTCGCGGACGACGCGCAGCGGCTCCCACTTGCCGTTCCACTTTGCCTCGTCCACGTTCGCGGGATTCAGTTCCTCGACGAATACATCCTGCTGATCGGTCCCGACGATGGTCAGCCCCCAGCCGAGACGCTCGTTGTGGCCGAGCGCGATGCCGACAAACGGGGGCTCCGACGCGCCGATCACGTTCCAGCCCGGCGCGTTCAGATGAAAGATGCAGCGCAGCGACGGCAGCGTCACCTCGCGGTGCGGATCGTTGGCGACGACGGGCTTCCCGGTCGTCGAGAGCGCCCCGCTGATGACCCAGTTGTTGCTGCCAGGTTGTTTCACGGAGGTGTCGGGCAGCTCACCCGCGGATCCGCGCACGAGCGTCTCGTATTGAGGAAGCACCGGCGGACGGGCGCCCGCGGGGGGCACACGTGCGGCGGCGACGACTTCGTCGGCGACAGTCGAAGGATCGAATCCTGTCGGGATCTCCAGCGGATCCCACGGATCCGGGTTCCGGCGGCGATTGGCCTCCTCGCGGCCGAACTGCGCGACGCCGCGCGCGAGCTGCAGCTCCGCCGCCGCATCGGCCAGCGTCGTCGCTCGCCGGATCAAGGTCTCGGCCGTCCACGGCGTCGGCCGAATGCCGGTGAGGACGAATTCCACGGGCAGGTTCTCGCCGCGTTCGGCGATGTACGCGTTCACGCCGTTGGCGAAGGCCGCCATGATCCGGCGGCCCTCAGGGTGATAGCTCGCCCATTCCGCGTCGGTCAGGGGGCCGCGGTACTTCAGCAGCCGAGCCATGCGATCGCGCGGCAGGGCGGAGGGGCCGAGGACTTCGGCGAGCCGCCCTTCGGCCGTCCGTCGCCACATCTCCATCTGCCAGAGGCGGTCCTGGGCCGCGACGTACCCCTGGGCGAAGAAGAGATCGTCGGTCGATTGGGCGTAGATGTGCGGCACGCCCCATTCGTCGCGGACGACCCGCACCTCGGCGGCGAGGCCTCGCACCTTCAACGTGCCATCGATGGGCGACAAAGACGCGTGTGCGAGGCGCTCGAGCGAGGGTGCCTGCAGGGCGCCGAGCGCGAGGGCGGTGGCGAGAGTCGCGAGCAGTTTGCGCATATGCTTCCATTCGCGCGCGTAAGCGTACCGACTCGTGTTGCGCAGCCCTTCAGGGCTGCCTTACGTTGGGGGGATTCTACTCTCCCCGGGAGATTTGGGAGCATGCCCACCTGTGCGGAGATACTGTCGAGGACCCTGCGGGAGGCCGGAATTACGCGGATGTTCGGGCTTCCCGGCGGTGAAATCCTCGACTTCATGGAAGCGGCGCGCCGGGCGGGCATCGAATTCCTGCTGACGCGCCACGAAGCGACCGCCTCGCTGATGGCCGACGTCACCGGGCAAATCAGCAGGCGCCCCGGCGTCTGCGTGTCGACGCTCGGTCCCGGGGCGGTCAACATGACGCTTGGGGTCGCCAACGCGTTCCTCGATCGCTCTCCCCTGATCGCGATCACGGCCAGCCACGCGCTGGCCGCCTCGCCGCTGGCGACGCACCAGAATCTCGACCTGAACGCGGTGTATCGGCCGTTCACGAAGCTTGCGATGACGCTGGACGCCATCAACACCGCCTCGAAGGTGCGGCGCGCAATTGCGGCGAGCCTGGCCCCTCGAATGGGCCCCGTGCACATCGCGCTGCCCTCCGACGTTGCGCGGAGCCAAGAGTCCGAAGAGGCTCCGCCTGTCAACTCCCAACTCCCAACTCCCAACTCCCAACTTCCAACTCCCAACTCCCAACTCCCAACTTCCAACTCCCAAACCCCAAGCCCCAAGCCCCAAAACGGATTGGAGCACGTCGCGCGGGCGCTTCAGCAGTCGAGGCGACCCGTGGCCGTGCTCGGACTGGATCTCGAGCACCGCGCGCACGCCGCGGCCGTGCGGCACTTTGTCGAGAGCCTGCGGCTCCCGGTGTTCGTCACGCCGAAGGCGAAAGGCATCTTCCCGGAAGATCACGCGCTCTTTTACGGCGTCTGCGCCGGCGTGTCGGCCGACACGGTCGTGCTGGATCTTTTCCGGCGCTCGGACCTGCTCGTCGGGATTGGATTCGAACCGGTCGAGTCGGATAAGCTGTGGCACCACGAGCTGCCGCTCGTGTCTGTCGGACCCCTGTCGATTGCTTCGGGCGCGTATCGTCCGCGGGCCGAAGCGGTCGGCGATGTGGTCGACATGCTCGGACGGCTCGAACGCGACGCGCCGGGCCCATTCGATTGGACCGATGGCGACCGCGCCACCTTCCGCGGGCAGCTCGATCGGGCGCTGCGGCCCCAGTCGCGACCGCGCGGCCTCTCCGCGTACGAGCTCACGCGGCGGCTTCGCGAACTGTTCCCCCGCGACGCGATCTTCACCACCGACGTCGGATCGGTGAAGATGGTGACGACGCAGGCGTGGACGACCTACGAGCCGATGACGTTCTTCGAATCGAACGGACTGTCAGCGATGAGCTATAGCCTTCCGGCCGCCATGGCCGCCCGCCTGCAGTTCCCCGGCCGCGAGATCCTGTGCACGATAGGCGACGGCGGGTTCGGCATGACGCTCGCCGATCTCGAAACGTGCGTCCGCGAGGACCTGCGCTTCGTCATCATTGTGTTCAACGACAGCAGCCTCAGCCTGATCGATGCGGCGCAGCAGCGGCGCGGCTACCCGACGCTCGGCGTGCGGTACGGCGCGGTGGATTTCGCGACCGTCGCGAGAGGATTCGGCGCGTGGGGAGCGCGGGTGCGGACGCTCGAGGAACTGGACGACGCGCTGGCTCAGGCCCGCAAGGCCGACCGCGTCGCGGTCGTTGATGTGCTCATCGACCCGGCGGAGTACGTGACACAGCGGTGTTAGGTGCTGGGTGCTGGGTGCGCGCGAGACCCGAAACTGTCGGGGTGCGCTTTTTGCAAAGGCCGGCGCATGCCCCTCTGCTTCATCGTTGAAGATCACGGCGACACGCGCGAGGGATACGCGGAGTTCCTGGAAGCGTCCGGCTTCGCGGTACGCACGGCGTCCGCGGCAGAACAGTTCCGGCAGCTCATCAAGCAGAACGTGCCCGACGTAATCCTCATGGATTTGCGGCTGCCGCGGACCGACGGCTGGCAATTGACGCGTGAGATTCGCCACGACCCGCGTGTCCGGCATGTCCCGGTCATTGTCGTGTCGGCGTCGGTGCTCGAGGAAGACCGCGCCCTGGCTCAGGAGGCGGGGTGCGATGCGTTTTTACCCAAGCCCTGCGATCTCGATGTGATTCTGGACACCATCCGGCGCCTGACGTCGGCCCACCAGTAAATCGCTCAACGCTGCGCCAGCTCTTCGGCGCGCGCCCGGACGGCCGCCACGATCAGCTCTGCCAGCGCGGGTTGTGTCAGTGCACTGAGAACCGCCGGCGGCTCCTGGCTGAGCTGGTAATCGTTGATGATGTTCACCAGGTGCCACGCCGACAACGCGCCGAGCTGCGTGCGGAGGAGCGCCTCTCCCTTTCGATACACGGAAAACGGATCCAGGATGCTCTCGACCCGCGCCGGCTCGGGTGTCGAATCCGGCGCCGGGCCGTCGGTGAACGGAGGCACCGGCGGCCGCGCCACGGGCCGCACCAGTGGCTTGAGCGTGCGCTCGAGCGCCCCCTCCAGGTAGACCGGCGTAAGCCCGGTGGCCCAGTAGACGGTGTCCTGCCGGTTCGGCTGCGTGGTTTCGCGCGACGACGCGATTACCGTTCCATCGTCACCAATGAACTCGATCCACCCGAGCCAGGTTCCCGCGGCGCTTTCCGTGCCGCAGGCACGGGCGATGTACGTCCGTCCGTCGCCGCCGCCGACCGGCTCCGAGAATTCGACAAGCACTTCAGCCACGCGTTGTTCCTCCTCCCCGGGCGGTGCAAGAAGCTCACCGTTGCCGCGAACCGCTGAGCACCCGTTTCATCGGCGCCCGGTCCCTCGCTATGATGGGATGTCATGTCGAAGCGAATAGATCCCCGCACCGAGATCGGCCACGTGCACCTGAAGGTCGCCGACCTGGATCGGGCGCTGGCCTTCTACCACGGCGTGCTCGGCTTCGAGATCACGCAGCGCATGGGTGACTCCGCTGCGTTCCTCAGCGCCGGCGACTATCACCATCACATCGGCCTGAACACGTGGGAGAGCCAGGGGGGATCGCCGCCGCCGCCGGGGACGACGGGTCTTTACCATTTTGCGATCCGGTATCCGGACCGCGCCGCGCTCGGCGACGCGCTGCGGCGGCTGCGCGCGGCGCGCGTGGCATTGGATGGAGCGAGCGACCACGGCGTCAGCGAAGCGCTGTACCTCCGGGATCCCGACGGCAACGGCCTCGAGCTCTACTGGGATCGGCCTCGGGCGGAGTGGCCTCGCGCGGCCGACGGATCGCTGCTGATGGGGACCGAGCGCCTGGACCTGCAGGCCGTGTTGACGGCGGCCGAAGCGGCTGCGGGCGAACCGCCCGGCGCGCACTCCGCGTATGCACTGATGGACGAGGACGTGCGGCGCCGGCTGAAGGAGCTGCGCCTCACGCTCCTGCAGTTGCACAAGGTGCTGCTGGACGATACGCGCAGAGCCTACGAGATGGATCGGGGGCGCGTGGGGAACAACGCGGCGCTCCTGCAGCTCGTGATCAGCGACCCGTGGTTCGCCTGGCTGCACTCGATTTCGGAAGTGATAGTCCGGATCGATGAAATGGTGCAGCCGGATTCGCCGGCGACGCGCGCCGACGCCACGACGTTGATCGACCAGGTCGATCGGCTGCTGACCGCCTCCGAGGACGGCGAGGGGTTCCAGCGCCGCTACTTCGATGCGCTGCAGCGTCAGCCCGCGGTCGTGATGGCGCACGCGGACGTGCGTCGCGTCCTGAAGGACATGCGCTCCGCGACGGCGTAACGCCTCCGTCCGGATGCTATTATGCGGCGATAGTGCCCACTGAGCCCGTTCCGCCCCCGTCGGCCGCGCAGGCTGCCACTGGCTCGCCGGCCGACATGACGCCGGCGGCCCCGGCCGTCGTCACCGCTCCCACGCCAACCCGGCGCCGCGCGTTCGATCGGTCCATCGTCGAAGGACCGATCGCGTCGGCCGTCTGGAAGATCGCGTGGCCCACGGTGTTGCAGAACGCGATTGGCGGGCTGCAGGGCATCATCGACCATGTGATGGTCGGCCACTACGTCGGCTTCACCGGCAACGCGGCCATCGGCGTCAGCTGGCAGATCTTCCTCGTCGTCATCGTGTTCATCAGCTCGCTGTTCACCGGCATGGGTGTGCTGGTGGCGCGCTACACGGGCGCGAACGATCACGACAAGGTCAATCGTACGGTCTACCAGGCCTTCCTCACGTCGCTCGTCCTCGCCGTCGGCATCCTCGCGCCGCTCGGCTACTTCCTCTCGCCGCGGCTGCTCGACATCGTCCATGCCACGCCGGCCGTGCATGCGCAGGCGCTGCCGTACTTGCGGACGATGTTCCTGTTCAGCATCGGCCTGCTGATGTTCTTCATGCTCGGGGGGGCGCTTCGGTCCGCGGGCGATCCACGCACGCCGCTGCGGCTCGGCGTCGCGATCACCTTCCTGAATATCGGCCTCAATATCGTGTTCATCCGCGGCCTGGGCCCCATCCCGTCGTTCGGCACGCAAGGGGCCGCAATCGGCACCGTCATCGCGACCGGCGCGGTCTCGGCGTATGCGATCTGGATGATGTTCGCGGGCAAGCTCGTCGTGCATTTCCCGCGCTCGATGTCGCTGAAGCCGGACTGGAAGATCATCCGGGCGTTGTTTCGCTTCGGCCTTCCGGCGGGTGTGCAGGGCGTCGCCATGAACGTGGCGGGCGTGATGATGCTGCGGTTCATGGGGTCGTTGAAGCACAGCGCCGAGGCACAGGCGGCGTATGCCGTCGGCTACTCGGAGCTGTTCTCGCTGATCACGTGGACCTCGGTGGGATTGATGGGGGCGGCCGCGGCGGTGGCGGGGCAGAACCTCGGGGCGCACCATCCGGACCGGAGCGCGCGAGCCGTGCATCTCGCCGCCCGGATGGGGCTGGGCGTGGCGGCGAGCGTCGGCGCGATGTTCCTCTTGATCCCAGAGCAGCTCATGGGGATCTTCGGACTGAACGATCCGATCGTTGTCGATCTGGGCCGGCAGCTCCTCCGGTTCCTCAGCGTGTCGGGGCTGTTCATAACAGTTGCGCTGACCTACACGGGCGGATTGCAGGGAACCGGAGACACCAGAAGTCCCCTTTACATCACCCTTGTCTCGCAGGTCGCGGTGCCGCTGGGCCTGTGTTTCTTCCTGCAGCAGCGCGGCACGCTGGATTCGACCGGCGTCTGGACCGCCATTCTGCTCGGCCACTTCACGCGCTGCGTGTTGACCGTGGCCCGTTTCCATCAGGGGAAGTGGCGCGCGATCACCGTTGACTGACGGCGGCAGCGATTCTGCATCAGGTCGGCGCGGAGGCTGAGCCGATGAAATGGACGCCCGGGGATCGCAGCAACATCGAGGATCAGCGCGGCCGGTCGGGCTTGCGGATGGGGGCGCCGCTGGGGATTGGCGGGTTGCTCATCGTGCTGCTCCTCAGCTGGTTCACCGGTGTCGATTTCCTGTCCTTGCTCAGCGGCGGTGGAGCCGGCAGCGCGCCGCCGTCTGCAACCGTGGGGACGTCCGGCGTGGCGACGTCGCCGGAAGAGGAGCGCCTTGTCGACTTCGTCGATGCGGTCATGGACGACACGCAAGCGACGTGGGAGCGCCTGCTGGGCGGTCGATATCAGAAGACGCGCGCCGTGCTGTTTCGCGACGGCATTCAGTCGGCCTGCGGCTTCGCGGAGTCGGCGAGCGGCCCCTTCTACTGTCCCGCGGACCACAAGGTCTACCTGGATCTCGGCTTCTTCGACGAGTTGCGCAACCGCTTCGGCGCGTCCGGCGAATTCGCGCAGGGCTACGTGCTCGCGCACGAAGTCGGTCATCACGTACAGGCCTTGACCGGCACGGATGACCAGGTCCGGCGGCTGCAGGCCACTCGAAGACAAGTCCGTGAACGGCGGCAAGTGGGACCTCGAAGGACAGCGCGAGCTCGAACAGGCGGACGCCGGCTACGACCAGCGACTGGGCGCGCGCGAGGACTACCAGGCCGGCTATCGCGCCGGGTTCCGGCTCGGGTACCGTCAGGGGTTCGGTCCCCGGTAAGCGGGAGAACTCTCGGTTGGCCCCGAGCGCCGCGCGCATACCGCCGATCGCCGATCGCCCGCCTACGCGCGACGCGCTACGGCGAGGCAGGCCTCTTCCACCCGTGGGGTAAGATCGGCCGTATGCCCGCCATCGGTCGATCGATTCCCCGCAAGGAAGGACGCGCGAAAGTCACCGGGCAAGCGCGGTACGTTGACGACCTCGTGCTGCCCGGCATGCTGCACGGAGCGACGGTCCGCAGTTCCGTCGTGAGGGGAACGATCCGGGACATCCGCTTTGCGCCCGGGCTCCCCTGGGATCAGTTCACGATCGTCACCGCCGCCGACATCCCCGGCAGGAACGTCGTCGCGCTCATCACCGACGACCAGCCGTATCTGGCGTCCGATCGCGTGAACCACGCGGAGGAGCCGGTCGTCCTGCTCGCGCACCCGGACCCGGTCATGCTGGAGGAAGGCCGGCGCGGCGTCACCATCGAGATCGACCCGCTGCCCGCGGTGAGCTCCATCGACGAATCGCTGGCGCGGCGGGAAATCATCTGGGGGACGGACAACATCTTCAAGTCTTACTCGGTCGCGAGCGGTGACGTTGAATCCGCGCTCGCCGCCGCGGATGTCGTTGTCGCCGGCGAGTACGAGACGGGCTCGCAGGAGCAGCTCTACATCGAGCCGAACGGGATGCTCGCGGTCGCACGGCCCGAAGACGGTGTGAGTGTCTGGGGCTCGATGCAGTGCCCGTATTACGTTCACCGGGCGCTCGCGGGGCTGTTCGACCTGCCGTCGGAGAGAATCCGCGTCGTGCAGATGGAGACCGGCGGCGGATTCGGCGGCAAGGAGGAATATCCGTCGATCATCGCGGGGCATGCCGCGCTGCTCGCGTGGAAATCCGGACGGCCGGTGAAGCTCGTGTACGACCGCGCTGAGGACATGGTCGCGACGACGAAGCGGCATCCCTCGCGCACCCGCCACCGGACCGGCGTCACCAGGGACGGTCGCCTCGTGGCGATGGACATCGACTTCGTGATCGACGGCGGGGCGTACTGCACGCTGTCGCCGGTCGTGCTCTCGCGCGGCACGATCCACGCGCCGGGGCCGTATTTCTGCCCGAACACCCGCATCCGCGGGGTGGCCGTCGCGACCAACGTGCCGCCGCACGGCGCCTTTCGTGGTTTCGGCGCGCCCCAGAGCCTCTTCGCGCTCGAGCGGCACATGGATCGCGTGGCCGAGGCCGCGGGACTCGCGCCTGACGAATTCCGCCGCCGCAACTTCATCCAGACCGGACAGACGAGCGCGGTCGGCCAGGTGATGCGGGAGCCGATCGACATGAACGCGATCCTCGCCCGCGCGCTGAAGGAATCGGATTACCACGCGAAGAAGGTGGCCTGGGCCGCATCGAACGCGACGTCCACGATCAAGAAGGGGATCGGGTTCGCCGCCTTCATGCACGGCGCCGGATTCACCGGCTCGGGTGAAGATCATCTGGCATCGGTTGTCGTCGTGGAGGCAACGCGCGAGGGTCGCGTGCGGGTGCTTGCCGCGAACACGGAAATCGGGCAGGGCACCAACACGATCTTCTCTCAGATTGCCGCTGACGCGCTCGGCATCAGCCCCGATGCGATCGATGTGGCGCAGCCGGATACGGCGTCGGTGCCAGACAGCGGTCCGACCGTGGCCTCGCGCACGTGCATGGTCGTCGGCAAGCTCGTGGAGACGGCCGCCGCCGGCGTCGCGGCATCGCTCACGGGCGCGGGGCTGCTCCAGCCCGGCTATGCTCCGGCTGATTTTGCCACCGCGTGCGCCACCTATGTGGATCGGTTCGGCGCGCTCCGCGCCTCGGCGCAGTACCAGGCGACTCCCGGGATGAAGTGGGACGACGACCGGTACGTGGGGGACGCGTACGGCTCCTACGCGTGGGCGGTCTATGTGGCGGAGGTCAGCGTCGACACGATCACGTACGAGGTGCACGTGGACGACTTCGTCGCCGTGCAGGAGGTGGGCAAGGTCATCAATCCCGTGCTCGCGACCGGTCAGATCGAAGGGGGCGTGGCTCAGGGCATCGGCTGGGCGCTCTACGAGCAGGTCTCCTGGCGTGACGGCCGGATGCAGAACGCGCAGATGACCAACTACATCATGCCCACCTCGATGGACCTGCCGCCGATCCGCGTCTTGTTCGAGGAGGTGCCGTACGCGCGCGGTCCGGCGGGCGCGAAAGGCATCGGCGAGCTGCCGATGGATGGCGCGGCGCCCGCGATCGCGAATGCCGTTGCCCATGCGACGGGCGTCAACGTGACGGCGGTGCCGATCACGCCCGAACGCCTGATGGTGCTGATGGAGGAGGTGACCGTTGGCTGACCTCACGGTCACATGCCGGATCAATGGCCAGGCGGCGACCCTGCGCGGCCATTCCATGGCGCGGCTGCTCGACGTCCTGCGCCGCGACGCGCACCTGACAGGCACGAAGGAAGGCTGCGGAGAGGGGGAATGCGGCGCGTGTTCGGTTCTGCTCGACGGCCGGCTCGTGAACAGTTGCCTCGTGCCCCTCGTCCATGCGAACGGCGCCGAAATCGTCACGATAGAGGGCGTCGCGTCGGCCGATCGACTGCACGCGGTTCAGGAGGCGTTCGTCGCGTGCGGCGGCGCGCAGTGCGGCATCTGCACGCCCGGGATGGTGCTTGCCGCGGTGAGCCTTCTCGCGCGCACGCCGCGTCCAACCGAGGACGAGACTCGCGCGGCGCTGGCCGGCAATCTCTGCCGCTGCACCGGCTACATGCGCATCTTCGCCGCCGTCGTCGAGGCGTGCGGCAGGACCGCCGAGCCGTCATGAGGGCGTTCCTGCCAGCCTACGACCTCGAGGCGCCAGAGACGCTCGACGCGGCCCTGCGGCTGCTCTCCGGCGGAGATGGCGGGTGGAAACCATTCGCCGGAGGAACCGATCTCATGGTGCTGCTCGAGTCGGGCAAGCTCGCGCCGGGCCGTTACGTGAGCCTCTGGGACATCGAGGAATTGCGGGGCATCACCGTTTCAGAAGACGGCGTCGCGATCGGTGCGCTGACGACGTACTCCGACGTGCTGGCGCATCCGGTGCTGCGCGCGGATTTCCCGCTGGTCGTTCGCGCCGCCGCCGAGACGGGCGGCGTGGCGACGCAAAACCGGGGGACGCTCGGCGGCAATATCGCCAATGCTTCGCCCGCGGCGGACACGCCCCCGGCGCTCCTTGTGTACGACGCCGAGCTCGATATCGTCTCGGTCCGCGGGACGCGGCGGGTGCCGTACGACGGATTTCACAAGGGCTACAAGGTCATGGACCTCGCGCCCGACGAGATCATCCGGCGCATCCGGCTGCCGTTCGCACGCCGCGGCTGGCGGCAGGCGTACCGCAAGGTCGGCACGCGCAGGGCGCAGGCCATTTCAAAAGTCTGCTTCGCGGCCGCCGCCGACGTGAGGGACGGGACACTTCACGACGCCAGGATCGCCTTTGGCAGCGTCGCGCCGACGGTGGTGCGGTGTCATGTCACGGAACATGCGCTGCGCGGACGCCGGATCGATCCGGGCATCGCGGCCGTCGCCCGGCAGGCGCTCACGGCGGATATCGCGCCGATAGACGACGTGCGGTCGACGGCGCGGTATCGGATGCGGGTCGCAGGAAACCTGCTGGTCGATTTCTTGCTGAACGATGACAACTCCCAACGCCCAACTCCCAATTCCCAATCTTGAGTCTGGGAGTTGGGCGTGGGGAGTTGGGGGTTGGGCGTTGAGGGAGGACGGGATGCAAACCGAGGCTTTTGAGGTCGTCAAGTCGGATGAGGAGTGGCGGCGGATCCTGACGCCGGAGCAATATCGCGTCCTCCGGCAGCACGGCACCGAGATGCCAGGGTCCTGCGCCTTGCTCCAGGAAAAACGGCGTGGCACGTTCACCTGCGCCGGATGCGGCGCGCCCCTCTTCCAGTCAGGGCCGAAGTTCGAGAGCGGCACCGGCTGGCCGAGCTTCTTCGCGCCGCTCGACGGTGCGGTCGCGGCCACGGTCGACCGGAGCCACTTCATGGAGCGCACCGAGGTGCACTGCCGCCGCTGCGGCGGGCATCTCGGACATGTCTTTCCGGACGGCCCGCCGCCGACCGGCCTGCGCTACTGCATCAACGGCGTGGCGCTGGCCTTCGAGCCAGAGTAGCGCAGCCCTTTAGGGCTGCCAGCGGCCACGGCTCACGGCCGCGCTGTTACTTGCGCTGAACCATGGCGATGAGCTGGGCCAGATCGTGCCGGCTCCAGGCGCGGCTGGAGTAATTGATGGCCTGGTTGTCGGCGGACCTTTGCGCCTGCAGCGCCTGCAGCTTTCGCTCTTCCTCGCGGAGCTCTTCCATCTCGCGCGCCCTGGCGCGATCGAGGCCGCCGGCTTCGATGAACGTGACGATGGCATGCAGCTCCCCGACGTCGAGGAACGTCCCGTGCCCGCGGCACACGTCGACGACCGTTCCCGAGAGGCGGCCGAAGTTGACGCGGTTCATCAGTTTCTTGCAGCGCAGGCACGGCCGGTAGCGTACGGGACCTGCCGGCGCGGTGCCGTGGCCCGTCCACCGGTGCAGCACCGCGGCCTGGGCCTCCCGATCGGCGCAGATGCGCTCGAAGTCCGCGGCATCGATCCAGACGCCGTCGCAATCCGCGCACTCGAGCAGCGACGCCGTACCGAGACGCACGTGCAGGACGCGCCCTCGGCACGCCGGGCACGTCGCGATTTCACCGTCCCCCACCTCGGTCCGCTCCCGCGGGGCGCCGCACGACGGGCAGAAGCGCGCCGCGTCGAACAGCAGCGCGAAACATTTCGGACAACTGACCGTGGCGAGCCGTCCGCGGCAGTACACACACCGGCCGGTCCCCGGCTCCGCCGGGGCGCCGCAATGGGGGCAGCTCAATGAGCGGGCGTCTGGCATATTGGATGACCTAGAATAGCCCTGTGCGGCGTCGATACCTATAGCGAGGGGCCCTCAGGCCTGCCAGGAGCGTACACGATGGGCATCATGGATTTCATCCGCGGAGAGCTGATCGACGTCATCGAGTGGACCGACGACTCGCGAGACACGCTGTCCTACCGCTTTCCGGACGAAGACAAGGCCATCAAGAACGGGGCGCAGCTCATCGTGCGCGAATCGCAGCGGGTGCAGTTCCTCTACCTGGGAGAATTCGGCGACACCTTCGGGCCGGGGAAGCACACGCTGACCACCGACAACATCCCCGTGCTGACGAGGCTGAAGTCGTGGAAGTACGGCTTCAATTCCCCCTTCAAGGCCGACGTGTACTACCTGAACACGCGGTTGTTCACCGGCAACAAGTGGGGGACGCCGAATCCCTTCATGCTTCGCGACGACGACCTCGGCATCGTCCGCGCGCGCGCGTTCGGGATCTACGACTTCAAGATCGTCAATCCGAAGCTGTTCCTGCGCGAGGTCGCGGGCTCCGACCAGAACTTCAGGGTCGATGAGTTCGCCGACACGATGCGCGCGCGGATTGTGAGCGTCTTCACCGACGCGCTGGCGTCGGCGAAGATTCCCGTGTTCGACGTCGCCAGCCGCTACGGCGAGCTGGGCGATGCGCTGCTGCCGCTCATCAACCCCGTGGTCTCGGCGAAGTACGGGATCGAGATCGCGAGCTTCGTTGTCGAGAACGTGTCGGTGCCGGCGGAGGTCGAGCAGGCCATCGACAAGCGATCGAGCATGGCGGCGATCGGGAACCTGAACGACTACGTGAAGCTCCAGATGGCGCAGGGAATGGAAAAGGGAGGCGGCTCGGGCGGAATGGCCACGGAGATGGCCGTGGGGCTGGCCATCGCGCAGCAGATCATGCAGCAGCAGGGGCTGCCCGGCGCGGCGGCGGGCGCGGCAGAGGTCGCGGGTCCCGCGGCGGCCGCGGAGCTGTTGTCGCCGGCTGACGTGGGGAAGGCGCTCGGGGTCGCGGAGAAGGACGTGATGGCGATCATCGCGTCGGGAGAACTGGCGGCGAAGAAGATCGGCGACTCGTACCGGGTCAAGCGAAGCGCCCTCGACGACTACCTCGCGAAGTGACCACGCCCGACATCAAGGCGCTCGAGAAGCACCCCTGCGCCGCGTGCGGGGCGCAGGCGGAGTGGAATCCGGCGAAGCAGCTCCTGGTCTGCCCGTTCTGCGGGACCGCCGCTCCGTTCACGATCGACGCCGCGAGCGGCGCCCTCGTCGAAAACGATCTCACGAAGGCGCTGCGCGAGCTGCCGGACGACGCGCGCGGGTGGCTGGCGCAAAAGCGCACGGTCCAGTGCCAGAGCTGCAAGGCGGTGTCGGTCTTCGACCCCGAGCGTGTCGGTCAGAACTGCGACTTCTGCGGATCGCCCGCGCTCGTGGATTACTCCGAGATCAAGGCACCGATCCGGCCGCAGGCGCTGCTCCCGTTCAAGATCCCGGAGAGCCAGGTGCGGGAGCAGATCCGCCGCTGGTACGCGAGCAAGTGGCTCGCGCCGGGCTCGCTGAAGAAGCGCGCGCTCGTCGACCGCGTGCGCGGGGTATATATTCCGTACTGGACGTTCGACGCCCATGCGGCGTGCCCGTGGGAAGCCGAAGCGGGGCACTACTACTACACGACCGAGACCTACCGCGATAACCGCGGCCGGACCGGAACGCGCCAGGTGCAGCACGTCCGCTGGGAACCAGCGTCGGGCGAAGTCCGGCACTTTTTCGACGATGAGCCCGTCCCGGGGACGCATGGCGTTTCAACCGCGCTGCTGGAGAAGGTGCAGCCGTTTCCGACGGCGGAGCTCGTGGCCTACGACACGGCATTCCTCTCCGGTTTCGTCGTCGAGCACTACCAGGTTGTTCTGCTGGACGCGGCGCAGAACTCGCAGGCGGCGATGACGCGCAAACTGCACGAGCTGTGTGCGCGCGAGATTCCAGGCGACACGTACCGCAACCTCCAGATCCATCCGGTGTTTTCCGGACAGACGTTCAAGCACATTCTCGTTCCCGTCTGGCTCCTGTCCTACCTCTACGGGACGAAGAGCTATCAGGTGGTCGTCAACGGCTCCACGGGACGGATGGCCGGCAAGTACCCGCTGAGTCCGTGGAAGATCGCCTTCCTCGTACTGTTGGCGATCCTCGCACTGATCATCTTCGTCATCGTGCAGGGACAGTCCTGACTCGTGGACGCGCCGACGGCTTTTATTGCACGAAGACCACGAAGACAGCCACGACGAGGCTATGCCGTCGAGCCGCGCGCAGCGCGGCAAGGACAGTGGAACCTGCAAACGCAAGCAGCATTCGATCAGGAGCTGTTTGCGTTTGCCGGTTCCGGCTGTCCTGCACCGCCGGCCCGCAAGTCATGCGGCCGGCGCTCGACGGCCCAGCCGCGTACGACGTTCCGCTGGGGCGTGGTAACTGACGGTCCTCATCGTGATCGTCTTCGTGACCTTCGTGAGCTTCGTGAAAGGCCGTGGCCCGTCTCAGCGTTGGTTGGTGTGTTCTAGAATAGCGGGGGGGAGGGAACGTTGTTCGATACCAAACTGAAGATGCCGACGCGTGAAACCGCGATGCCGGGGCGGGCGGACAGGATGCGCGTGCCGGCCACCCACCATGTCAATGGCGCGCGGCTCGAGCCGCCGTTTCCGGCGAACTCGCAGAAGGCGCTGTTCGGGCTCGGATGTTTCTGGGGGGCCGAGCGGAAGTTCTGGCAGCTTCCCGGCGTCTACACGACAGCGGTCGGGTATGCGGGCGGATACACGCCGAATCCTTCGTACCGCGAAGTGTGTTCAGGGATGACCGGGCATGCCGAGGTGGTGCTGGTGGTCTTCGACCCCGCGACGATCTCGTACGAGCAGGTGCTGAAGGTGTTCTGGGAGAGCCACGACCCGACGCAAGGGATGCGGCAAGGCAACGATGTCGGCACGCAGTATCGCTCGGCGATCTACGACTTCGACGATCGCCAGCGCGAAGCGGCGGAGCAGTCGCGCGACGCGTTTCAGGCGCAGCTTGCGAAGTCCGGGTTCGGGGCGATTACGACCGAGATCGCGCCGGCGCCGGAGTTCTATTACGCCGAGGACTATCACCAGCAGTACCTGTCGAAGAATCCCGACGGCTACTGCGGGCTCGGCGGGACGGGCGTCTCCTGTCCAGTCGGTCTCGAGGTCAGGTAGCAGCGGCAGTGTGACGAGCACATCCCCGTCATCTCGCGTGCTCATCGGCACGCACACCTATGCAGCGGAAGGAGAGGGCCTGCGGCGGCAGACCGCGGGCGTCGCCTCGTTGCTCGCGCTCCGCGATGCCGGGGCCGTCAACGTCCAGTTCGCGCAACGGCCGCACCACGTTGAGGGGCTCCGGACCCTGGACGTGCTGCAGCGCGCATCAACGGACATCGACCCGCGCGGCCCGCGCAAGCCGATTGTCTCCGAGATCTTCGACGCGCTCGCCGCCGAGGCCGCGGTACGCGGCTGCGCGTACATCTGCTTCACCAACGCAGACGTCATCGTGTCGCAGCAGGCCGTCGACTGGATCCTCGGCGAAGACCGCGACGCGTTCCTGCTGTCGCGTGAGGATTTCGACGGCGTCACCGGCGCCGCCAGCGGAATGCAGCTCGGCGGGATCGATACCATCGCCATTCGCGGCGCCTGGTGGACGCGCAACCGGCGGCGCTTCCGGCCGTACATCGTCGGGGAGACGGCGTGGGACAACGTGTACGCCGCGATCCTCATGATCCACGGGAACGGTGTCATCGAGAACCGGCGTCCGTTGATCCGCCACGAGATGCACGATGCGGGGCGTGGCTCGGCGTTCGCCGAATACACGCGGCTGCTGTCGGCGCTTGACGCGTTCTATTTCACGCGATGGTGCTGCTACTGGTGGCCGCTGATGAAGCTGCGGGAGCAGGGCGCGGCCGCCGCCGAGGAGGCCGCGCTGGCGCGTTCCGTGTTCTCGCGCCGGCAGTCCGCGGTGGAATCCGCAGTCCAGGCCGGCCGCTCGGCCAAGGCGCGGGTCCGCTACGCCTGGTGGCGTGTGTCCCGCGCGTGACCGGCGGCGAGGAAGAAGTGTCCGGACGCGGCGAGCGCCGCGGCCAGCGCGGCGCACAGGAAGAACACGGCGCGGATGCCGAGCAGCTGGCCGAGGATACCCGAGAGGACCAGGCCCAGGACCTGCGCGAAGAACACCGTGGACATCACCGTGCTCGACACCCTGCCCATCAGCTCGTGCGGCGTCTCCTGCTGGAGCAGCGTCTGGGCCGGGACGATGATGCCCGCGAAAGCGAAGCCGATCAGGAACGTCGAGGCGAGCGTGGCCGCGATGAACGGCAGCGCCCCGAGCAGGAGGACGCCGGCGCCGATGCCCGCCAGCCCTGAGAGCACCATCGCCTCGTTGCTCATGCGACGGCCCAGCGTGCGAAGTACCTGCGTCCCGGCGAACAGGCCGATGCCGATCATGGCGCTCACCGCCCCGAAGCTGCCGGCCCCGGCATGGAGCGACTCGCGCACGAAGATCGCGATGAGCGGCCCGAAGCAGCCGAGCGTGAACAGGCCAGCCGCCATCGCGAGCACGACGAACGAGATCGACGGGTGGTGCGCGATGAACCGCAGCCCCTGGCCCATGTCGATCCAGATCTGATGGATGCGGCTGTTGGCCGATGGTCCCGCCGCCTGCGACGCGCGCGGCGCCGCGATGAACGTCGTCGAGCCGATCAGCGCGGCGGACCCGACGAAGCTCAAGCCGTCGAGCCCGTAGCACAGGCGCGCGCCAAACGAGGCAACCAGCGCGCCGGCGGCGGCGGGTCCGACGATCCGGATGCCCATCATCGCCATTTGCATCAGCGAGTTGGCCGACAGCAGTCCCTCGCGCGGCACGTGCTGGCGGATGGTCACCGACTGCGCGGGAGCGAAGAAGCTCGAGACCGAGCTGACCGCGACCAGGATCGCGTACACCTGCCACAACGTCGTGGAGATCATCAGCAGCAGGACGAGCCCCGCGCGAATCAGGTCGCTCCCCACGAGCGTCGGCTTGAGCGCCCAGCGATCGACGAACACGCCGGCCACCGGCCCGAGCACCGCGAGCGGCAGCATGTAGGCGATCTGCACGCCCGTCACTTGCGCGGGGGTTCCGTGGAGCCGGAACGAGACGGCACTGATGACGGCGAAGAGCGCGAGAAAGTCGCCCAGCAGGCTGATGACCTGCGCGTACCAGACCCGGCGCATCACGTCGATGGCAAGGACCTGCCGGAAGCTGAGCGGCGCGGGCGCGGCGACGTTCATGGGACCGCCAAATATAACCGAGGCAGCGCGTGGCGGGACAGCGGAGGCTGCGGACTATCCTTGCGGGCGCACAGCGCGCTTGTTGGCGTACATGCGGTCGTCGGCCAGCTTGACGAGGTCCATGATGTCAGCCGCCTCGGCGGGCACGTGCGCGCAGCCCACGCTCAGGCCGACGCCGGCCGGCAGCGATCCGCCGTTGGTGGACTCCGCGAAGGCCGTCTGGAGATCCGCGCCTTTCTGCGCCGCCTCTTCCTCGCTGCACGAGATCAGGATCAGGAACTCGTCGCCCCCCCAGCGAAACACATAGTCGGCCTCGCGGACGTTCTTCACCAGGAACGCGGCAACCTGCTGCAGCACGCGATCGCCCGCTTCGTGGCCGAGCGTGTCGTTGATCGCCTTGAAGCGATCCACGTCGACGAACAGGAGCGACAGGGGAATGCGGTAGCGGCGATGGCGCTGCACTTCCCGGTTGATCACCTCGTCGAAGAGCCGGCGGTTGCGGCAGCCGGTGAGCGGATCGGTCGTGACCATCTGGCGCAGCTCCCACTGCGCCGATTCGAGGCGGCGGTTCGTCAGGCGCAGCTCGTAGGTCATGTCCTCGAACGTCATGAGCTGCATGCCCAGGGCGATCACGAGGTAAGAGGCGAGGTTGAGGAAATCGGTGTGGGCGACGACCGGCGCGTCCGGCACCCGCGCCGTGATCGCCAGCCATCCGTGTGTCGCCGCCACCACCAGCAGCATGGTCCCCACGACGGCAGCGCCGAGCAGGCGGGTCTGGCGCAGGAGCGAGAGGTGCGCGAACCCCGCGGCGGCAAGGCCGCCCGCGATGAGCAGGTGTCCGGGCGCGAGGACGGCGACCGGACCGAGCGCAAGCGGCGCGAGCGCGAACCAGATGAGGACCGGCAGCAGCAGGAGCGCATACGCCCGCCGGATGTGCGGCCGCGTGCGGTAGGCATCGGCGCTGATGACGAAGACGAGCGCGCTCAGCACCGCGAGGAACTGCGCGACACCGTATTGCATCCAGCTCGCCTGGAGCTGGCGCAGCGGATAGGCGGAGAGGAAGGTCGACGCGGCGGCGAGCGTCCACCCCGCGATCCAATAAAGAATGTAGAGCCGCCGCCGGTAGAAGTACAGGAGGAGCAGGAGTCCGATGACGAGCAGTTCCGCGGCACCCGCCAGCGCGCGGGCGTTGACCATCGCGAGGCCCGGCGCGATGGCGCCGGAGCCTGCCGCAACGCCCTGAGCGGCGAGCTCGTGGACAGGAATCATGGAATCCGGGGGGAACGATGCGATTGTAGCATTCGGCGTGACGCCGGACTCGCGATCAGTACAGCCGATACAGCATCAGGTACACGACCACGCCCGTCACCGAGACGTACAGCCAGATCGGCAGCGTCCACCGGGCGATGCGCACGTGCCGATCGACCCGGCCCCCCAGTCCGCGCGACAACGTCACGATCGCCAGCGGCAGAATCGCGGCCGCGAGGATCACGTGCGTGACGAGGATGGTGAAGTACACGGCACGGATCGGCCCGTGCCCGGGGAACGCGCGCGAGCCCGCGTTGGCGTGGTAGATCGTGTAGGAGACGAGGAACAGCGCGGAGGTCGTGAAGGCCGCGAGCATCACCGCGCGATGCTGGCGGCGGCGGCCGCGGCGGATCAGCGTGTAGCCGACCAGGAGGAGCGCCGCGCAGACGGCATTGAGGCTGGCGTTCACCGCAGGCAGGATGGAGTAGTCCAAAGTTTCTCAACTCCCAACGTATTGGTTCGCGCGTTGCCCTCGGCGCGGTCTGCGTGCAGGCCTCCCCTTCTTCCTTCCTCCTGTTCGTCTCCATCGAGATCGCGGTGGGACATGAACCTCAACCCGCTAACCAGTGCCCTCCCAACTCCCAATTCCCCACTTGGGAGTCGGGTGTTGGCAGTCGGGAGTCTTCCTAGATTCTGTTCGCGATCATCAGGATCCACAGCAGCGGCAGGTAGATGATGGATCCGAAGAAGAGGCGGCGCGCGTCGGGGATGCCGCGCGTGCGCGCGAATTGCACCGCGAGCGCGAGGAAGAGAACGGTCAGCGCGAGGGCGCCGTAGAAATACGTGGTGCCGGTGAGACCCATCAGCGTCGGCGCGAGGCTGACGGGCAGGAGCGCCGCCGCGTACACGACCGCCTGGCGCGCCGTGCTGCGGCCGTCCGGCTCGATCACCGGAAGCATCGGGAATCCCGCGCGCGCGTAGTCCTCGCGGTAAATCCACGCGATCGCGAGAAAGTGCGGCAACTGCCACAGGAAGACGATCGCGAAGAGCAGCCACGCCTCGGCCGGGAGCGATCCGCGCGCGGCGGCCCAGCCGATGACCGGTGGCAGCGCGCCGGGAATGGCGCCGACCACGGTCGCGAACGACGACCGGCGCTTCATCGGGGTGTAGATGGCCGCGTAGGTGACGAGCGTGGTGAGCGCGACGGCCGCGCTCAGCAGATTCGCCCCCGCCCCCAGCAGCGCGAGTCCGGCCAGCGACGCGAGCGTCGCAAACACGAGCGACTCGCGCGGCTGCAGGCGTCCGTCCGGCAGCGGGCGCGTGCGCGTGCGCCGCATCAGGCCGTCGGGCTGCCGCTCGATGACCTGATTGAACGCGGAGGCGCCCCCGGCGACCAGCCCGGTGCCCACGACCGTGCAGAGCAGCAGCGGCACGTCGCCGGTGCTGCCTCCCGCCATGGCGTAGCCGGCCAGCGAGGACGCGACGACGAGGAAGTTCAGTCGCGGCTTGCCGAGCGCGATGAAATCGTGCGCGCGGCCGTGCGCCGCCGGAACCGCGATTGCGGCACTTCTCATGCCGGGGCTCCGCCCCGGACCTTAGTGTCGGTCCATTTCATGCCGTGGGTGCCTTGAAGGTGAACGTGATCGTGCGGGAGTCCTTCTCGCCGAGCGTGACGCTCCGGGTCTGACGCCCGAGCTTTTCGTGCCACGCTTCAATAGTATACGTTCCCGGGGGCAGGTTCTTCATCTCGAACCGGCCTCCGCCAGTCGTGACCGCGAAGTACGGATGGCTCACGACCCCCGCGTACGCGTTCATCCAGCCGTGCGTGTCGCACTTGAACGGCACCATCACCTCCGGCGCCGTGAACGTCCGCGTCCGCCTCATGCCGGCCATCGCCTCGCTGATGTTGAACTCCTGGTTCACGTCCGGCAGCGCGTGCACGGTGTGCAACGTCTGATCGCTGTTGACGATCTCGAGCGGCTGGCCGGCGCGGATGCCGAACACATGCGGTATGTAGCGGCAGCCCTGCTGATCGAGCGTGACGGCCTCGGTCGGGATGTCGAAGTAGTAGTTGCCCAGCCCGTCCTTCACGTAGACGAACACGTTGTCCAGACCGCCGTCCTTCACGACATACGTCTCGAAGGTGGCGCCGTCCTTGTTGGCGCGCATGCAGACGGGATCCGCTTCCGCCTTGATGGGCGCGTTCGCCGGCGGCTGGCCGTCGAGCAGGACGCGTCCCTCGAGCGATCCGGCCCTGGAGCTGTCGACGCGCTTCGCGTCGGGCGGAGGGCCCGCGGGGGCAGCCGGCTTGTTCGAGTTGCACGCCCAGGCGGCCATCAGGAGCACGCCCGCCGCGACGGTCCGCAAGTGCGCCACTGCCATAATCTTCTTGAATACCACAGAGCGTCGGGACGGCCAAGATCTTCGGTGTTCTTCCGTGTCCATCCGTGGTCAGAACTTCAGCTTCCGCAGGATCCGATCCTGGATCCAGTGCGCGTCCCACCACTCGACAGGATTGACCATGTGTCCGTTCACCAGCATCGTGAAGTGCAGGTGATCGCCGCCGGCGAGCCCGGTCATCCCGCTGCGGCCGAGCTCCTGTTCCTTCTCGACCAGGTCTCCCGCCTTCACGCCGATGGAGGAGAGGTGTCCGTAAAGCGATTGCACCCCCATGCCGTGATCGATGATGACGCAGGTGCCGTAGATGCCCAGATTGTCGGCGAAGACGACCGACCCGCGGTTCGCCGCGACAATCTTGATGCCCATGAACGAGGCCAGGTCGAACCCGAGGTGCACCTGCTTGTCGACCTCCTGCCCCTTGTATGTGTAGGTGCGATGGTCGGCGAACGCTGACTCCACGGCATTGTTGGCAAAGGGATGGAACACCACGCCGTTCCACAGCATCTCGGGAGCGCTCGCCTTCGCGAACGACGCGATCTTCTCGTTGTTCTTGCGCCGCAGCTCGCCGTTGATGACCAGGAACTTCGCGAGCGTGTCTCCCTCGGGGTTCACCTCGTTCGTGCCCTCCAGGATTGATGGCACGACGCGATCGAGCAACTTATCCTCGAGCTCGATCCGGCTCTTCTTGAACGGCTTCGGGAAGGTGGTGTAGTCGAAGTCCGCCCGCGCGGTGTTGCCGGCCTCGTCGCGCGCGAACAGGTGCATCGGCGTGTTCAGGTCCTGATCGTACGAGAGCGCGAAGAACGCGACGCGAATCGACGGGTCGTCGATCTTCACGCCGTCGCCCCGCGCGCCGGGGCCCGGATAGCCGGGATACTCCACGTCGCCGACCGTCACGCCGGACTGCACGCCGGCGGGGGTAACGCGGTACACGACCATCTCGGATCCGCCGAGATTGATGTAGTGCTTGTTCGAGAGCAGTGCGATCTGCGGCCGCTCCAGCCGGACCTCGACGTCGCGCGTCGCCGTGGCCTGCGCCGTCCGAATGCCGTAGAGCACCGGCCGTGCCGCGGTCACCACGATGCGCGCCTGTCCGCTCTGGAGCTCCGGCACGCTCTTCCTGCCGATCTCGCGCGTGACGATCAGGCGATCCGGCCCGTCCTGCTTCATGGTCGCGGTGCTGCCGCCGAGCGCGTAGAGCGGAATCTGCTTGCCGTTCTGCTCCAGCGTGACCTGGAGCGACGCCAAGTGCCCGCCGCGGGCGCCGACCGACACCTCGAGCGGCGTCGAAACGCCAACGAACTTCGTGGGCTTGCCGATCTCGATCGCGGGTCCGGCCGCACGGCCGGCAATGATGTACACACCACCCGCGGCGAGCAGGAGGATGACGACGAAGGCGGCCAGGTAGCGCATCGCACTATTGTAGATTGCGAATTGCGGATTGCTGATTGCATTGTTGATTGCGGATTGCTGATTGCGAGAATCGCGGATTGCTGATTGTGGATTGGTCACGATGGGCTGGCGCTTGGGCTCGATTCCCAATCACTAATCCGCAATAGGCGATCGGCAATCACCAATCCTCAGTACGGTCAGCAATCCGCATTGAGCGATCCGCAATATTGACGGTGTCGAACCGACTTGGTAACATTAAGGGTTCCTGTCGTCCGTAGGGCCGGTATCGTCTAGGGGTCAGGACACGTGGTTCTCAGCCACGGGACCGGGGTTCGAATCCCCGTACCGGTACCATTCATCCGATTGCCTCGCCGCTGAAACCCACCTACAATGACGAAGCTTCCATCCAACCGGGGGTGACAGGTGCAGACTGGCGCCGGCGCCCTGACCGGCCGCGTGATCGCTCACTACCAGATCCTTGAGAAGCTGGGCGAAGGCGGTATGGGTGTGGTCTACAAGGCCCGCGACACGCACCTCGACCGATTCGTGGCCATCAAGGTGCTGCCTCCCGGGAAACTCCATGATCCCGACAGCAAGCGGCGGTTCGTCCAGGAGGCCAAGGCGGCTTCCGCCCTCAATCATCCCGGCATCATCACCGTCCATGACATCTCCTCGGAGGATGGCCACGACTTCATCGTCATGGAGTACCTGACGGGCAAACCGCTCGATCAGCTGATTCCGCACAAAGGCCTGCCGCTCGGCGAAGGCCTCAGGTACGCGTTGCAGATCGCCGACGCGCTGGCAAGGGCCCATGTCGGCGGCATCATTCACCGCGACGTGAAGCCGGCCAACATCATGGTCGACGAGCACGGCCTGGTGAAGGTGCTGGACTTCGGGCTGGCCAAACTGGCGGAGCCGTTCGTAAGTGAAGGGGCGTCAACAAGGTCGGTGCCGGTGCGCACCGGGGAAGGCAAGATCGTCGGGACGGTCGCCTACATGTCGCCCGAGCAGGCGCAGGGAAAGCCGGCCGATGCACGCTCGGATATCTTCTCGTTCGGCGCCGTCCTGTATGAAATGGTCACGGGCCGCCGCCCCTTTCGGGGCGACACGAGCATCTCCACGCTGGCCGCCGTGATCAACGAGGACCCGCAGCCGGCCGGCCCTGACGTCCCCCGAGACTTGCAGCGGATCATTTCCCGTTGCCTGCGGAAGAACCCCGACCGTCGTTTCCAGCACATGATCGACCTCAAGGTCGCGTTGGAGGAACTGAAGGAGGAGTCCGATTCGGGCTCCCTTGCCGCCGCTCCGGCTGCGCCGGCACGTTCCCGCCGATGGGGGCCCGTAGCGGCGGTGGCGGTCGCCGCGACAACCCTCATCGCCGCGCTCCTGCTATGGGGCAAGCTGTCCGACAATCCGGCACAGACGGCGAAGCAGACGCAGATCACTGCCGACTCCGGATTCACCACCGATCCCGCGCTCTCTCAGGACGGCAAGCTGGTGGTCTACGTCTCCGATCGCGCCGGCGAAGGGAACCTCGACATCTGGATTCAAAACCTCGCGAGCGGTCAAGCGCACCGGCTGACCGACGATCCGGCCGACGAGCGTGCCCCGTCCTTTTCGCCGGATGGAAGCCGGATCGTCTTCCGGTCGGAGAAGGACGGCGGCGGCATCTTCACGATCGCCGCCTTCGGGGGCGAGCCGCGTCTGGTAGCGACAGGTGGACAAGCTCCGCGCTATTCCCCGGACGGGTCGCTGATCGCTTACCACACCGGCGGCGCGGAGGCTGTAGGTGGTTTGACGGGCGAGCTCCGTATCGTGGCCGCATCAGGGGGGACCCCAAAACGCGTCGAGACGGGCCTCAAGGAAGCATGGAACCCACTCTGGACAGGGGACGGCGAGCACCTGGTGTTCATCGGGCGGTCCCCGGGCGCCGTCGGGTTGGACTGGTGGGTCGTGGCCGTCTCAGGCGGTCCGGCTGTTCCAACCGGGGCGTTCGACGCCTTGATCCGCGCAAACTTCAGAGAGGGCGACGACGTTCCCTTGCCGACACCGGCTGCATGGCTCGACGACTCCATCATCTTCTCCGGACAGGCAGGGGACACCAGGAACCTGTGGAGGCTCCACATCTCCCCGAAGACGTGGAAGGTCACCGGTCCCCCGGAGCGTCTCACTTCAGGCACCAGTATAGAGGCGGCCCCGACCGTTGCCTCGGTTTCCGAACGGGGTGAACGCGCGGTCCGCATGGCGTTTGCCAGTCTCGTCTCGACGCTGAACGTCTACGACCTTCCGGTTGATGCCAACCGTGGAACGGTGCTGGCGAATGAGCCCCGGCGAGTGACCTCATCCGCGTACGACGCGCAGTCGTCGCTCTCCGCCGACGGCAAGAAGCTGGCGTTCGTCTCGACGCGATCCGGCAGCCGGGACATCTGGCTGAAGGATCTGGAGACGGGGAAGGGAACGGCGGTGACCTCCACTAGCGTCGACGAATTCGGACCGGAGATCTCGCCGGATGGCAGCAAGGTGGGCTATCAACTCATCGAGAACGGCCGGTGGAACTTTTTTCTGCAGCCCATCGGCCATGACGGCAAGCCGGGGGTGCCGGAAAGGGTCTGCGAGGACTGCGTGCGGGTCTGGGACTTGTCGTCGGACGGGGAGCGTTTTCTGTTCGCCTTTCGGTCCAGCGGCGAATTGGGGTCGATCGGGCTCTTCGATCTGGGGTCCCGGCAGAAGACCGAGCTGATGAAGTCGCCGCGCCCCCTGGTGCGGGCCCGCTTCTCCCCGGACGATCGCTGGATCAGCTTTGGCGAGACGACCGGACCCGGCCGCTCACGGGTAGAAATCGCGCCGTTCGCTGCCGGAACGGTTCCTTCCCGGGATCGGTGGATCGCGGTCACCGACGACGAGAGCTTCCACGACAAGCCGGTGTGGTCGCCCGACGGGAACCTCTTGTACTTCACCTCGGACCGCGATGGGTTCCGCTGCATCTGGGCCCAGCGCCTGGATCCGAAGACCAAGCGGCCTGTCGGCCCTCCGCTCCAAATCTACCATTCGCACAGCGCGCGGCGCTCGCTGCTGAACGCCAACATCATCCCGCTGGAGTTGCACGTGGCCCCGGGGCGGCTGGTGTTTCACCTCGGCGAGATCACCGGCAACATCTGGATGGTGGAATGGAAGACGCGCTGATGGAGCAGGCCCCGCGATGTCACCTTCGCAGAGACGGGTCGCAGGAGCCGCACTCGCGCCGTGTGCCGAGCAGTTGGCCGTCGGCTGTCACTGGCCGCCTCCTGCTGACTCATTATGCAGCGGTGCCGGCGAAGTGGACGTTCCAACCTTTCGCAGAACCCCGTACCGGTACCAACCTCCCAACCCGAGATCTTTCAGCCATCCAACGCCCGCCTGTCCGCCGGGCGCGGCGACATGTCGTCCGAGATACTGATAAGATCTTCTACTCTCCGACTCAGTCGGCAAGCGAGGTTCAAGGTGAGACGTGACCGGATTGCACGGGGATTCCGCAAGGTGCTGTCGGCGCTGCTGCTGCTCCTCGTCATACCGGTCGCCCTGCAGCCTTTCGAGTGGGGGCGAAGATTCACCGTTCGTTCGTACGTGCGGGCCGAGAGATTGTGGTCGCGCGATTTTCCGATTGGCTCCGCTAGAGGGTTCGTTCGTTCGCTCGAGCCCTTGCTGATGCGCGCGGGCCTGCTGCGTCCGGTGCGGGTTGAGATCGAGCCGGGAGTCAGCCTCCTGCTTGATCCCGAGGATGCAATATCACGGACGATTCTCGTCAGTCGGCTCGGCCGTTGGGAGCCGGAAGTGTGGCGATCCATCTCCAGCGGTCTCTCTCGAGGAGCGGTGTTCTTCGATGTGGGAGCACATATTGGCTACGATTCGCTGAGGGCGGCTGTGACGGTCGGCGAGACAGGCCGGGTGGTGGCCTTCGAGCCCAACCCCAATACCCTGACGCAGCTCAGGGCCAACGTCGAAGCGAGCAGCGCCCGCAACGTCGTCATTCAGCCGATCGCATGCACCGATCAGGAAACGACTCTGACTCTGTTCGACTCGACGCTTGGCGGGAACAGCGGCGAATCATCCCTCTCTCGAGAAAACGCGGGACCGGCGACGAGGTCTTACACCGTGCGGGGCCGGCCGATTGATGACGTCGTTGAAGAGCTGGGACTCCGGCGGCTTGACGTGATCAAAGCGGACGTCGAAGGCGCCGAGCTGATTGTGCTCCGCGGCGCGACGAAGACGCTCAGACGATTCCACCCGAAACTGATACTCGAGATAACGCAAGGCAAGCTGGCGAACATGGGGACGTCCGTCGACGAGTTGGAAGCCTTTGTGCGATCACTTGGCTACAACCACAGCAAGACCGTCGACTACAAGAACAGAGAATACACGGCCAATTAGCTCGCCGTGCTCGCCGACGATGGCTTCACCCCAGGGCCGACCTTCACTCGGCGCGAAGCGCCGCGATCGGGTCGAGCTTCGACGCGCGGCGTGCCGGCAGGTAGCTGGCCGCAACGGCGGTCAGGGTCAAGACCACCACCGCGGCGGCGAACGTGAGCGGATCGGTTGGCGTGACGCCGTACAGCAAAGTCCTGAGCAGCCGCGTCAGCAGCGCCGCGCCGAGGGTCCCGGCGCCGAGGCCCGCGCCGATCAACACGAGCCCTTCGACGATGATGAGCCGGAGCACACTGCCGGGCTCCGCGCCGAGCGCCATGCGGATCCCGATGTCGCCCGTCCGCTGCGCGACGCCGTAACTGAGCACGCCGTAGACCCCCAGCGCCGCCAGCAGCAGCGCCAGCGCGGCCAGCGACCCGAGCAGCAGCATCGTGAATCGGCGCTCGGCAAGCGATTCCGCAACGGTCTGCCGCAGGGGCTCGACTCCGAAGACCGCGAGTGCCGGGTCGATCTCGCGGAAGATCGATCGGATCGCCGAAGTCGCCGTCCGCATGTCGCCAGTGACGTGGACGAGCAGCGTGCCGCCGATGGGCCCCTGGTCGAGTGGTACGTAGAGGGCCGGCGGCGTCGCGTCGGCGAGACCATGGATCTTCTCGTTCGCGACGATGCCGACAATCGTGCGCCGGGTGCCCCAGAACTCCACCTGCTGTCCGATCGGATCCCGATTGGTGAAGAACATCCGCCGCGCGGTTTCGTTGATCACCGCGACCGGCGGCGCCTGGACGTTGTCCGAGTCGCGCAGGTGGCGGCCGCCGACGAGCGCAAGTCCGACGACCTGCGGGTAGCCCGCGCTCACGCGCCGGACCGAGATCTCCGGCCAGTTGCGCGCCTCGGCTTCACGGCCGACGACAACGAACGAGTTGGTGAAGCCCGCCGCCAGTGGATGGTCGCCGGCCAGCGCGACCGCGTCCACCTGCGGCAGCGCCCCGGTCCGGCGGAGCAGCTCGTCGTGGAAGCGCCGCACCTCCGGCCAGGCCGGATAATCCTGGAAGCGCTGTGGATAACGGGTCGACGGAAGCTGGTACTCGAACTTCACGACCCCTTCTGCGCGGAATCCCGGATCCACGCTATAGAGGTGCCAGAAGCTGTTGATCAGCAACCCGGCGCCAATCGTCAGCATCATCGCAAGAGTCACCTGCACGACCACGAGCGCCGACTGCACGCGCCGGCGAGCGAGGCTGAAGACGGCACGGCCGGTTTCCGTCTTCAGCGTGTTCTGGACGTTCACCCGCCTCGCTTGCAGCGCGGGAACCAGTCCGATGCCGAGCGCGACGAGAAGGGTGACGGCCAGGGTCGCCGCGAGGACGCGGAGGTCGATCGTCGCGTTCGCCACGCGCGGAATGCTGGCAGGGGCCAGCGTCAGGAGCAGGTCGAGCACCCATCGCGCGACGAGCAGGCCGAGCCCCGCTCCCGCCGCGCTGAGGACGAGCCCCTCCGCCACGAACTGGCGTACGAGCCGCCACGTGCCCGCGCCGAGCGCGGTGCGGACCGCCACCTCGCGGGCCCGCGCCGTCGAGCGGGCGAGCAGCAGGTTCATCACGTTGACCGAAGCGATGACCAGCAGCAGCCCGACAGCCCCGAGCAGCACCATGAGCGCCGGCTTGACCGGGCCGAGCACGACGTCGGCCAGCGGCTCGACAAACGCGCCGCGTGCCTCGTTGGAGCCCGGGTACGCGCGTTCGAGGTCGGCCGCGATCCGCGACATCTCCTCGCGCGCCGCGGTCAGCGGAACGCCGGCGGCAAGCCGGCCCATCACGAAGATCGGGTGGTTGTCGCGCGACGCCGTTTGCGGATTCGCCCTGAGCGGCAGCCAGATATCGACGTCGACCCGGCCGCGGTCCGCAAACGACCGGCTGTACGCCGCGGCCGAAAGGATTTGCAGCACGCCGAAATCCGCCGAACGCGGCATCACGCCGACAATCGCATGGGGAACCTCGTTGAGGCGAATCGAGTGACGTGACAGGTCCACGTCGCGGCCGAACTCGCGCTCCCACAAGCGCTCACCGATGATCGCGACGCGCGCCGCGCCCGGCTTGTCCTCCTCCACGGTGAAGGTGCGGCCGGCAAGCGGCTGAATGCCAATGAGAGGGATGAACGGGTGGGTCACCGCGAGCGCGGCGACTCTGAACGGGTCGCCCGTGCCGGGCGTCACGTTGACGTCGGCGCCGGTGAAGGCCGCGGCCGCCTCGAACGTCCTCGCCAGCCGCTGGAAGTCGGCGTAATCCGGGATCGACGCGGGTTCCCTCGTCGTCCCGCTCGCGCGATCGGTCTGCCAGATCATGGCGAGCCGATTCATCTCCCGGAACGGCGGGGGGGCGAGGAGGACGCCGTTGACGACGCTGAAAATGGCGGTATTTGCGCCGATCCCCAGTGCGAGCGTGGCGACAATCACCGCTGCGAACGCGGGAACGCGACGCAGGCCGCGAAAGGCAAGCCGGAGATCGGTCAGCATGGAGCGTCCGTCAGCAAGAGGCCTGCCGTCCGGCAGGCCGCAGGCAACTCGTTGAGGGATGACCAGATCCGGCGGGCAGCAACCGGCCGCCGCGCGGAGGCGCCGTCCGTTCGCGGCACGGCCATTGTTCGCAACCGGACGGTAAGCCGTATCATTGGCCAACCCCGTTGAGGCGTGTCCCTCTCATCACAAGGAGCATGGCATGGCCCGCTCGATTCGCCGTCAGCTTCGTCTCCTGCAGGCGTACGCGGCCGTAACGCTCCTCTTCTTTGCCGTTGTCGCCGTCTCTGCGTTCAAGCAAGCGGCCAAGCCGCAGAACATGGGCGAGATCACGGTGGAGCGGATCAACGTCGTGGACGGCGACGGCACGCTGCGCCTGGTGATTTCGAACAAGGACCGGATGCACCCCGGCGTCATCGGTGGGAAAGTGGTGCAGCGGCAGCGGCCGGTCGCGGGATTCCTGTTCTTCAACGACCAGGGGGATGAAGCGGGCGGCCTGACCCTGACCGGCCGCGAGCAGAACGGCCGCCGCGCCGCGAACGCGGGCCTCATGTTCGACCAACTGGGGCAGGATCAGACGATTGGGTTCGACTACTCCGAACAGAACGGCCAGCGCAGCGCGGCGTTCAAGGTGTGGGATCGGCCGGATACGCCGTTGAGCGATCTTGTCGACAAGCTCAACGCCGCCAACGCCATCCAGGATCGGACGGAACGCGACGCGGCGATCGCAAAGCTGCGCGCGGCTGCCCCGAGACCGGCGCAGCGCGTGTTCGTCGGAAAGACACGCGACCGCGTGGCGAGCGTAATGCTCGCCGACGCGCAGGGGCGCAACCGGCTCGCGTTGAAGGTGGACGCGGACGGCAACGCCAGTATCGAGTTCCTCGACGCGGACGGGAAGGTCGTGCAACGCGTCGCGCCGGGGCGATAGCTCGCGCTCGGCGGCGCTGGGGAGTAGTATCCAGCTTGGGAATTGCTGAGGAGGCTCTATGGAAGTGCTGACGCTGATTGTCGTTCCCGGCTTTGTTGGCGGTTTCGCGGTGGCGCTCCTCCTGATCAGGCTCAGTCACAGACGGCCCGCGACAGCCGCGCCCGACACTGGCAGGATGGCGCCGCTTTCCACGGACGCCATCAACATGGCGCACATTCCCGTTTCCGGTGTTGGCGGACTCGGGTTCCTGGCCACCGCAGTGCTGGCCGCCGTCTTCGTCCCGCAGATCGGACGGTCCCTTGCGATCGGATTCGTGCTGGGCGGCCTGATGGCCGCGATCCTGATCGTCTGGCGGCGGCGGGCCGGGCCCATGCCGTCGAGCGCCCGCGAGTCCGGCGCGAACACGACGCTGTCCATCGACAAGTAGGGCACCGATCGCCGTGGAGTCTCTGGAAGACAAGATCCGCCGTGTCATCCGCGAAGACGTGGCGATCGTGCCGTACGATCCCGCGTGGCCGGACATCTATCTGGCTGAGAAGGCGCATCTGCTCTCGTGCCTGCCGCCCGAACTGATTCGGCGCATCGAGCATTTCGGCAGCACCGCGGTCCCGGGGCTCGCGGCGAAACCTGTCGTCGACATGCTCGTCGAGGTCACGGACCTCGAAGCCACGAAGCAACGCATCGCTCCCGTGCTCGAGGACCAGGGCTATGACTACTTCTGGCGTCCCACGCATGGAGACGACGGTCCGCCCTTCTACGCGTGGTTCATCAAACGGGACCCGGCGACCGCCGTGCGCACGCATCACATCCACATGGTCGAGGCGACCTTCACGGAGCACTGGGACCGGCTGCTCTTTCGCGACTATCTCATCGGCCACGCCGAGGTGGCGGAGGAGTATGCCGCGCTGAAACGACAGCTCGCCTCCACCTATCCGAACGATCGCGTGGCGTACACCTCCGGCAAGACGGCCTTCATCAACGGGATCACCGACGAAGCGCGGCAGGCCGCCCGGGCCCGGGACCACTAAGGACGACCAGAAGTTGTGCCTCTCCTCTTCCTGTAAACTTCATCAGTCAACGGCACCTCGCGGCATGCTCCTGATCTTTCCGTTTCTCGTCTGGGTCGCCGCAGGCACATCAGCGATTCTGGTGGGGGCGCTGTGGTATCTGGGTGAGCTGTCGGGCCGCCGCCTCGCCCTCTCACTCGGCTCGTTCGTGGTGGCAGGGTATTGCCAGTTCTTCGCCGCTTCGGCGATCGTCGCGGCCGTGGGACTCCTTCTCCAGACGATGCTCGCGGTGCTTCTGATCGTCCGATGGAGGCTCATCCAGTGACGCCGGGGTCGCTTGTTCGCAAGCTCCTCGCAGGCGCGCTGATCGGCCTCGGCGCGGCGGGACTCGTGTGCCTCGTCGCATGGACCGGCCGGCTCGAGTCGACCGAGCTCCTCATGTACGACTGGCGCATGAGGCTGGCGGCTGATCCCGCGTCGGTCAGCCGCGACATCGTCCTTGTCGAGATCAACGACACCACCATTCGCGATCTCGAGCCCGTGGCGGGCCGCTGGCCGTGGCCGCGCGTGGTCCTCTCGAGCCTCATCGACTATCTGAATCGCGCGCCTGCGAAGGTGGTCGCCATCGACTTTTCGTTTCTCGAGCACGATCGCATTCTCGGATACTCGTATGGGGGCGACACGTGGTCGGGCAAGGAGTCTGACGCGGCGCTGGTGGATTCCGTGCGGCAGGCGCCGAATGTCGTGCTGCTCGCCGACGCGATCTACGAAGGTGTAACAGGCGCTCCCCAGCAGAACGCCCCCGCGCGATGGAACAGTGCGCCGTACCGGCTCGGCCCGCTGATTGAAGAGCGGCGCGTCATCGTGCCGCCCTTCCAGGAACTCACGGACGCGGCATCAGGCCTCGGCCACAACTTCCTTCCGCTCGATCCCGGCGGCTCCGCCCGGCGCATGCCCCCATTCGTGCGCTCCGGCGATCGCTATCTTCCGTCGCTCGGTGTCGCAACCGCGCTGAAGGCGCTCGACGTCCGGCCCGACGAAGTCACGCTCGGGGATCGCGCCGTTCATATTCGCGACCGCGTGGTGCCGCTCGTATCGACCCACGTGCGCAACGTCGACGATCCCTCGAAGACGCACCACCAGTGGACGATGCTCGTCAAGTACCGCGCGCCGGCGCTGGTGAACGGCAGCCGGCCGTACCAGTCGTACGAGGCGCGCCACCTGTTGTACTCGGAAGAGCAGATCAACGCCGGCCAGAACCCGATGGTCGATCCGAGTGTCTTCAAGGACAAGATCGTCTTCGTCGGGCTGACGGCATCGGGACTGGTCGACGTGTTCCAGACGCCGTTCAACCAGCCGGGCCAGGGCAAGATGCCGGGCATCCAGGTGCACGCCTCGATGGCTGACGGCGTGCTGTCGAACCAGTTCATCGCGCGCGCCGGCTCGACGTCGGCGGTCGTGACGACGATCGCCGTCGCCCTCGTGGTCGGCCTCATGTCCGCGCTGCTGCCCTTCGTGGCGGCGCTCGCGGGCGCGGTCGTCATCGTGGGCGGCTGGACGATGTACGCGATTGCCGCGTTCAAGCAGGGGACGTGGGTCGACATGACGCAGCCGATGGGCGCGTCGGCGATCGCGCTCTTCGCCGGTACCGCGTATCGGTATTTCGTCGAAGGGCGCGAGAAGCGGGTCGTTCAGAAGCTGTTCGGGCGCTACGTGTCGCGCGACGTCTACAGCCAGCTCCTGAAGAACCCCGAGCGGGCGGAGCTCGGCGGCGCGCGGCGCGACATGTCGGTGCTTTTCTCGGACATCCGCGGATTCACGACGGTGACCGAGCGCGGCGATCCCGAGGCGCTCGTCGAGCAGCTCAACGAGTATTTCTCGAGGATGGTGGCGATCGTCTTCCGCCACGGGGGCACCGTGGACAAGTTCGTCGGCGACATGGTCATGGCGCTCTTTGGAGCTCCCCTCGACGACCCGAGCCACCCGGATCACGCCGTGCTGACCGCCGTGGACATGGTCAAGGAGCTGGGGGAGCTCAACCGCAAATGGGTCGCGGAGGGGAAACCGGCGCTGGATATCGGCGTGGGCGTGAACTCCGGCGAAATGATTGCCGGGAACATCGGATCGTCGTCGATCATGAGTTACACCGTGATCGGCGATAATGTGAACCTCGGCTCCCGGCTGGAATCGCTGAACAAACAATACGGGACGCGCATCATCATCAGCGGCGCGACGCGCGCGCGGCTGACCCTCGACCTGGACATCCATCCCCTGGGGGACGTGGTTGTCAAGGGCAAGTCGCAGGCGGTCGCCATTTTCGACGTGCGACTGCCCTCCCCGCTCCCAGCCGTCGGGCGAGGAGCGGCGCGGGGCGGAGGGGCCCCCGCAAGCGACGAGCTTGGCGGGGTGCCGGGGGCCCCGCCAGTCAACGTGCGAGGAGCGGCGCGGGGCGGAGGGGCCCCCGCAAGCGACGAGCTTGGCGGGGTGCAGGGGTCCCCGCCAGTCAAAAAGGACGTGGAGACATGAAGACAACTGCCGTGGCCATCGTCGTGCTTGCCGCCACGCCCGCCTTCGCGCAGATCGGTGGGCTCGACCAACTGAGGAAGCGCGCCGACCAGGCCGTGAAGCTCAACGAGGAGCTGATCCTGTCCGAGAAGCAGGAGCGTGCGCTCGGCGAGCAGGTCAGCGGGAAGATCCGCACCGAGTTCGGCGTCTACCAGGACGCCGCTGTCACCAAGTACGTGTCGCTGGTCGGCAACGTGCTCGCGCAGGCCAGCAGCCGCTCCGCGTTGAAGTGGCAGTTCATCGTCCTCGACACCGACGGCGTCAACGCGTTTGCGGCGCCGGGCGGAATCGTGCACATCACGCGCGGCGCGCTCGGCCTGATCAGGAGCGAGGCGGAGCTTGCAGGCGTGCTCGGCCACGAAATCTCCCACGTCACCCGCAAGCACACGATCAACGCCATTCGAAAGAACAAGGGTTTCAAGATCACGAGCGACGAGGTGCCCGGCAGCGGCGCCTTCACCATGCTCGCCAACGCCGCGTACGACAACATCGTCGAGAACGGTTTCGATCGGTCCGACGAGGAGGACGCCGATCGCGAAGGCGTGCGGCTTGCCAACAAGGCCGGTTACGATCCCTCCGGGCTGTCGACGTTCCTGGCGAAGCTGATTGAGAGAAACAAAGAGAACACGAGGCGAAACGCCCTGTTCGCGTCCCACCCCGAGACCCAGGCGCGCATCGACAAGATCGGCCGGCAGACCACGGCCGAGAAACTCGCGGCGGCGGCCGTGGTCGCGCCGCGTTACGCGTCGCGCATCTCGTTCGAGGCAAAGCCGATGGCGCAGGTCGCCACGACGGCGGCGTCCGGAGCAAAGGGCGTGGCCGGGGATGCGGCGCCGGCCAAGGACGACAAGAAGGACGACACGAAGAAGGACGACACGGCGGCTCCCAAGAAGAAGGGGTTCGGCCTCGGGGCGCTGACCCTCTCGAAGGGAAAGCAGGCCGAGTCCACGCAGGCCTCCGCCTCCGCTGGCGGGCGCGCGGTCGGCAGTCCCGATCGAAACGCGAAGGGCGGGTCGAACCCTGAGATCGTGGAGGTGACCATCTCGGCCTCCGAGCTGGCGACCTTCAGGAAGGGCATTGCCTGACGTGGCCGCGTGTTGATCTACCCCGGTCACCTGATTGCCGGTGCCGCCGCGCTTGCGGCGACGCTCGGCGTGTCGAGCCTGACGATCAACCGCCAGGTCAAACGCAAGCTGCGCCTGTCCAGTGTCCTGATCGGCGCCTACCTCCTTCTATATGCGGTGGCGCACGCGATCGCGCCGAAGGTGGGCAGCCCGACCGAGGCCGACCTGCTCGGGTTCGCCAACCTGGCATTCGCGGCGGCGATCATCAATTTCCTCGTCATCAGTCTGCTGAATCCGCTGCGCGAGGATCGCATTCCGGACCACTTTCCAACGATCCTCCAGGACGCAATCGTCATCGGCCTCGTCCTGCTCGTCGCGACCTTCGCGTTCAACGACAAGCTCGTGACCACCTCGGCGGTCAGCGCCGTCGTGATCGGCTTCGCGCTGCAGGACACGCTCGGGAACGCCTTCGCGGGGTTGGCGCTCCAGAGCGAGAAGCCGTTTCGCGTCGGCGACTGGGTCCGCGTGGCGGAGTTCGAAGGGCGGGTCGCCGAGATCACCTGGCGCGCGACGAAGCTGCGGACCAAGGCGGGGAACTTCGTCATCCTTCCGAACAACGTCGTCGCGAAGGAAGCGATCACCAACTACTCCCAGCCGGTGGCGCCGACACGCATAGACGTGGAGGTGGGCGCGAGCTATCAGGCTGCTCCGAACGAGGTGAAGGCGGCGCTCGTCGAAGCCGTCGCGAACGCCCCGCGGGCGTTGAAGGCGCCGGCCCCCGATGTGCTGCTCATGCGGTTCGACAACTCGGCGATCGCGTATCGCGTGCGCTTCTGGATCGAGGACTACGAGAGCGACGAAGCGGCTCGCGACCAGGTCCGCAGCGCGATCTTCTATGCATTCGCACGGCATGGCCTCGAGATCCCGTGGCCGATACAGGTCGAGTACCAACGGGAATGGCGGGACCCGGACGCGTCGGCCGCCCAGGCCGAGCGCGAGCGCCTGCTCATGGGGATCGACCTGTTCGCGGGCCTCACCGACGACGAACGGCGCGAGCTTGCCGCGGGAACGCCGACGCGGAAATATGGCGATGGCGAGACGATCGTCCGCGAACAGGAGCCGGGGCAGTCGATGTTCGTCCTCTGTTCGGGCCGCGCGGCGGTTGTCGTCGGGCCGGACTGCCGCGAGGTGGCGACGATCGAATCGGGAGGCTACTTCGGCGAGATGTCGCTGCTCACCGGCGAGCCGCGGTCGGCGACGGTCCTCGCGAAAGGGGATGCGGTCGTCCTCGAGCTCGATGCCGACCAGTTCCGGCGCCTCGGCGCCCGCGATCCGCGTCGGGTGGAACAGATCGGCGTCGCGGCGGTCACGCGGCGCGCGGCCCTCGACGAGATGAAGTCAGCCGCGCGGGGCGCCGCCGTGGCCGACGCCCCCGCGACATTCCTCGCTCGAATGAAGAGTTTCCTGCGTCTCTAACTCGGCGCTGGGCGCTGGGCGCCGGGCGCTCGGCTACGAAGCCTCAGCGGTAGCGTCCTTCGCGATAGCCCCGGTCGTATCCTTCCTTGAAGCCGTCGCGATACACGTTTTTGTACTGTTCACGCGTTCCGTATCGCCGGTCGTAGTGGCGGTCGCCCGCTCGATACCACTCGTGCCGCAGGACGTCGAACGAACGTCCCTTGCGTGCGTCTTCCAGGCCCTTCTCGTAGCCATCCCGCGCGCCGTTCTGAAAGGCGCCGGCGGCGTATCCCGAACCCGATGGATACTGCGACGGGTAGTCGTACCGCGTGTCGGGGTAGCCGCCCTGGCGTCCGCGTCCGTAGCCGCGCCCGTTTCCGTATCCACGGCCGGCGCCGTAGCCGGCCGCCGGCACGTAGCGCTGATAACCGTCGGTGTAGCCCGCCACGTACCCCGTTCTGAACGACTGGCGGTAGCGCTCGAGGTCGCCGAACTCCCTGTGGTATCCGTGGTCGGCTCGCTGGAACGTCTTTTCGTCGCGGTAGTTGAACGCGCGGTCGTCGCGGCCGTCCTTCTCGCCGCGTTTCAGCCCTTCGCGATAGCCGTTGTCGTACGCCGCGCGGGTCGAGTCGTAATACGACTGCCGCTCGAGCGCCCCGTATCCGGGGCGGCCCCTGTCGATCCATCCGCCAGACTGCGCGCGAGCCGGCGCCGCCAGCGCCAGCGAAGCAAGACCGAGCACCGCAACAATGTGTTTGTGTTTCACTTTGCGCCTCGCATCCCTTGGATGGCGGGACCCCTGCACCCCGCCAGGCCGCGCCTGACAGGGAAGGGGCAAGAAGCTTGCCCGGTGGGAAGCAGATGGATTGCGGCGGAAATGGGCCAGATCGGCGCGGGCGCGCGCTTGAAGGGGATCGTGCGCCGTCGTGTGGAGGGGACAGCTATTGGGACCAGACGAGGACACGCTCGCCGTCGGGCGACTTGTGATCGACGATCAGCGTCGGCCCGAAACGCTCGAGGTCCTCGACTGTCAGCCTCAGGTCCTCGAGCTCCATGCGGTTGCCGTTGAAGTCGATCCGCGTGCCCTGCATCTTCAGCCGCAGCAGCCAGAACGGAATGGTGACCTTCACGATCCGGCCGTCGTCCGGATCGAAGGCGAGGATGTTGAGCGATTCCGGTGCGCGCGCGTTGACGGACGCTTCGCGGGTGTTCGTCCTCAGGTACCGGCCGCGATCGTCCAGCTCGATGAGCGGCTTCTGTCCCGTGAACTGCCCCTTCACCTGATCGAAATCGCGCGCCGCGATGGCAGGCGAGGCCGACCTCGTGTTGATGTGCTGCGTGAAGAAATAGACGCCGACGCCGGCGAGGGCGATCACGCACAGAATGCCCGCGACGACGATGCCGACGACCACCCAGACCCAGGTTTTCACCTTACCGGCCATTGGCGCTCCTTAGCAGCTCACGCGCGCGGTCCACGCAAAACGAATCGTTGCCCTTGCGGCACAGCGTCTCCGCCTGCCGCGCTTCGGCGGCCGCTTCCGGCCGGTTGCCTGCCCTGAGCGCCATGCGCCCGAATTCGAAATGGGCTCGCCCCTGCACCCACGGCTGTGCGTCCGGCGCGATCGCCCGGCGGAGATCGTCTGTGGCCGGGCCGGTCCGGCCGAGCGCCGCTCGTGCGGCGCCGCGCTTGTAGCGCCAGAGCGCCTCCTCGCCCGGGATCTTCGCGCGGCCGTCCTTCGCGAACATCGCCAGCCCCTCCGTCAGAATCTCGTCCGCGTCGGCCGGTCGGCCGGCGCGCTGCGCCGTCGCTCCCTGCTCCAGGACAACCAGCCGGTTCCTCGGGTACATCCGGCGGACCCCTTCGAGCACCCGCAGCGCATCGCTGTAGCGCCGCTCCCGGTTGTACACCAGAATCAACGCGAACATCGCGTCGGCGCGGGCGTCGCCGCCGCGGGCGGCTGTCTCTTCGAGCAGCTGGATCCCGCGCTCGCGCCCGCCGCCGAACCCCACCACGTAGGCCATGACTCGCATGGCGAACGACAGCGTCGAGACGACGTAGCGGTACGTGCCGACGACCAGGCCGGCATCGACGCGGCGGGCATTGAGCTCGAGCACTTCCTCGTGCTCGTCGAAGGCGCGCCGCGCCGCCGTGAAGCCCGCGAGCAGGCGCCCTTCCACTGTTGCTACATACGATGCCTGCAGGCCGAGCGCCGATCCCAAATCGTAATGCGCCTGGGCGTCCTTCGGTGAGGCCCGGACGCGGCCGCGCGCGAGCGCAATCGCCCGCTCGACGTGCCGCCGGAACTCCGCATCGAGTTTGGCGGGCGGCCGGGCGAGCTCGACGTTCTGGCGTGAAAAGGACCCCAGGTAATGGTCGACGGTCACGGCGCCGCGGCGGAAGAGCATGTTGAGCCACAGCACGGACGCGAGGCTCCGGTGCGGAGCCGGATCGTCCGGCGCCATCGCGACCGCGCGCCGAAGCAGCTCGATTGCACGATCGTGATCGAGGTTGTACGCCAGGTCGAGCGCCTGCTCCCGCAGTTGTTCCGCGGAAGTTTTCGGCGCGCCGGCGGCCGGGATCACGCTATTCTGGGGAGCCGGGACGGGACCGGCAGCCATGAGCACCAGCACTGCCGCCGCCGGTACCGCCGTGAAACGCGCTGGCTGCATCCGGTGCATGGCGATATGATAGCCCTGCAGCGCTGCAACGACTGCGTGGATGGAATTGAACAGGAGGATGTCTATGCCCGCCGGGCGACCGAGAAAGAACAAGAAAAACGTACTGGTGAAGTCGGCCGAACTACTGGGCTGGGCGCTCGGCGGTCTGGAAAAAGAGATCGCCCAGACCCGAGAGCGGCTGGCCAACCTGACGGCTCAGGCGCATACGCTTCGCGCGCGAGTCGGCGGCGGCACGAAGGGGGCTTCCGCAGCCGCCCAGGCGGCCGAACCGGCGCCGGGCCGGCGCCGCCGCCGCCGCAGAATGTCTGCGGAGGCGCGCAAGCGCATCTCCGAGATGATGAAGAAGCGGTGGGCGGAACGGAAACGGAATAAATAGCCGCTAGAGCACGAATCCGCGGCCAAGGCCGCGCGCCGCGGCTTTCTCGTAAGCCCGGTGCGCGGCCGCTATGTCTTCGACGGCCATTCCCAGCGACTTGAAGACGGTGACCTCCCGGTCCGTGCGCCTTCCTCCGACGCTCCCCGCCGCCAGCGCGCCAAGCTCCCCGGCGATATGCCCCTCGTCGATTGCCCCCTCGCGTATCGGCATGACAATGTCGCCCGCTTCGTTCAGGGCGCCGACGCGTGAGTCGACGAACAGGCGCGCCCGCGCGACGAGCGCTGTGTCCATTTCGCGCTGATCGGGTCTGCACGCGCCGACCGCGCATATATGCGCGCCATCGGCGACCCATTCGCTGAACAGCACGGGCTCCCGCGCGGCGGTGGCGAGCGCGATGACGCCGGCTCCCTCCACGGCTTCACGTGCCGACGCGGTGGCGCGGATCGGTGGGGCGACGCGGGCCTGCATCTCGCGCACGAACGCGGCGCGCCGTTCCGCATCGGGGCTCCACACCCGCACGTCGCGAAGAGCGCGCACGCGGCCAATCGCCTCGAGGTGGCTGCGCGCCTGGACCCCCGAGCCCAGGATCGCCAGCGTGTCCGCGCCGGGGAGCGCGAGAAGCCGCACCGACACCGCTGACACCGCCGCCGTGCGCGCTTCCGTGATGTACCGGCCGTCCATCAGCGCCATCAGCGCGCCCGTTTCCGGGTCGAGCAGCACGATCGTCGCAAGATGGCTCGGGAGGCCCTGGGCCACGTTCCCGCCGTACACGGTCACCAGCTTCGCGCCGAGCGCGGCCGGCTCGTCGATGAAGCTCGGCATCACCGCGAAAAACGCCCGATGCGAGGGGATCTCGGTGACGGCGCGCAGCGGCTGGCGCACGCGTCCCTCCGCAAACCGCACCAGAGCCGTCTGCATGCACTCGATCAGGTCGTCCATGGTCAGGACGCTGCGGACGTCTTGCTCCGAAAGCAAAATGGGCATATGAGATGATGCTCGCAGCTCGTGGCTCGCCTGGCCCGCCGACTTGTCCGCCGAAGCCTTCGCGAAGGCGGCCGAGCGCGAAGGCGGCCGGTTCGTTGCTGATGGGATTATATTTGGAACGCCATGATCATCAACACGATCGAGTCGCACACCGCCGGCGAGCCGCTGCGGCTGATTGTCGGCGGCTTTCCCCGGATCGAGGGACGCACGATACTCGAGAAGCGCGAGTTCATCCGCGAGCGCTTCGATCACTTGCGGCGCGCGCTGATGCTCGAGCCCCGCGGCCACCTGGACATGTACGGCGCGCTGCTGACCGAGCCCGAAAGGGAGGGCTCCGACGCGGGCGTCCTGTTCATGCACAACGAGGGCTTCAGCACCATGTGCGGCCACGGCGTGATTGCCGTCGTCACCATCGCGCTCGAGCGCGGACTGCTGACGCTGCCGGCAGGGCGCGACGAGGTGATTCTCGACGCGCCCGCAGGGCCCGTGCACGCGCGCGCCACGCGCGATGGCGCGCGCGTCTCGCGCGTGAGCTTCAGGAATGTGCCGTCATTCGTGCTGCATGCGGCCGTCCCGGTCCGGCTCGGCACGCGCGATCTGCGTGCCGACGTGGCCTTCGGCGGCGCGTTCTACGCGATCGTGGACAGCGAAGCGGCGGGCATCCCGATCGTCCCCGGACGCCTCGGCGACCTTCGTGCCGCCGGCATGGCCATCAAGCGCGCCGTCGAGGAGGCCGTCCGCGTCGTTCACCCGGAGGAGCCGGGGCTGCACGGCATCTATGGCACGATCTTCACGGGGCCTGCGTCGGCGCCCGGCGCGGATCTGCGGAACGTCACGATCTTCGCCGACGCGGAGGTCGATCGGTCGCCGTGCGGCACGGGTACTGCTGCGGTCATGGCCGTCCTCGCCGCGATGGAGGTGCTCCCGCCGGAACAGACGTTCACGCACGAGAGCATCATCGGCACGACCTTTCGGGGACGCGTCACCGGCCGGAGTACCGTCGGCGAACTTCCGGCAATCGTCCCCGAAATCGAAGGCGAGGCCTATATTACGGGGGAGAGCGCGTTTCTCATCGACGAGGCCGACCCGCTCGCGTACGGCTTTCGGCTCTGACAAGGCCTCGCCATTGCGGAAGGTCGATTGCGGATTGCGGATCGTAATCTGGATTGGTGATTGTCCAGTGGTGGGTACCTCAATCGCCAGTCACCAATCCGCAGTAAAGTCAGCAATCCGAACTCCGCAATCAGCATTGTGGGGTAGGCCATGAGCGTGACCGACGATGACGTCCTTGCGAAGCACAAGCGCAAGCTCGAGGAGCAGTACTTCCGGACCGAGAACCGCGAGCTCATCGATCGGATGAAGCGCGTCGCGGCCGCGGACCGCGAGGATCGCGAGCTCGACGCGAAGACCGGCCTGCACGACCCCGAGTTGCTGCGGGAGATTCATTACCTCGGATTCACGGCAGAGACCGTGGGCCTGCTTCCGCTCGTCCCCCTGCTGCAGGTCGCGTGGGCCCGCCGCGGCATCAGTCGCGCCGAGCGCCGCCTGATCGTCGAGCTGGCGCGCACGCGCGGGATTGAAGACGGCAGCGCCGCGGACCGCGAGCTCTCCGAATGGCTGAGGCATCGTCCGCCGGACGCGGTGTTCGCGCAGGCAATGCACCTGATTCGGGCGATGCTCGCGGCGCACTCGGAGGAGACGCACGACCTGACGGCCGTCGATCTGGTGCAGTACTGCGAGAAGGTGGCCGAAGCCTCCGGCGGCATCCTCGGGTTCGCGCGCGTCTCGGTCGAGGAGCGCTACGTGCTCGGGCGGATTGCCGCGGCGCTGGCGGGCGAAC
>Ga0156017_1011_pt1 | contig 59529 bp, 51 predicted proteins | sample RifCSPlowO2_02_FD_107671 | JGI IMG/M metagenome (GOLD analysis project Ga0156017, IMG submission 107671) | Acidobacteria bacterium RIFCSPLOWO2_02_FULL_67_36
GCATACAGGCCGTATGTGAGCGAGGAGCAACGCCGCGAGGCGGGATGCCCCGCCCGGGAATTGTGTCGCGAACCACTGGGACGGGACACTAGCACGATCTGCAGAATTCCCTCGGAACGCGGTTACGCGCAACTTTCCGTGGAGCAGCGGTCGGCGTAATGCGGCGCCCGGCGAGCCTCACGCCGGCAACCGGCGTGGGAGCAGCAGTTGCGGGACCGCGATCCAAAACGGTGCAGCGGATACGCGCCGGGGCTCGCAGCTATCGACACTCAGAGGCGATCGAGCGGGCTTCTCACGCCCAGCGGTCCCCTGCGGGTCGACCAGCGCGGCCGGCAGCATCGTCGTTCGATCCTTCTGCCCTTTGCCGCGCCGGACGGTGATCTGATTCCGATCGAAGTCAACATCCTTCACCCGCAACTCGACACATTCCTCCAAGCGCAGGCCCGATCCGTAGAGCAACACGCCGATGATCCACATCGTGCCTTCCAGGTGTGACAACACCGAAGCCACATCCTCCCGACTGAGTGCTGAGCCAAGGAGGGCGGGCGGCTTCCGCGGAATCCGTGGTGGCAGTAGACTGTTGGCCGAAGGCCCCGAAAGGCTGGCTCGCCCATGGCTGACGCGATCGTGGCTGCCCGCTGGCAGTTCGCGTTCACCATCATGTTTCACTATCTGTTCCCGGTCCTGACGATGGGGCTGGGCGTGCTGATAGCGGTCCTCAAGACGCTGGAGTTGAGGACGCGCGATCCCGCGTACGGCATCGCCGCCCGGTTCTGGGCGCGCATCTTCGCGATCACCTTCGCGACCGGCGTCGTGACCGGGATCCCGATGGAGTTTCAGTTCGGCACGAACTGGGCCGCCTTCTCCCACCTCGCCGGTCCCGTGGTGGGACAGACGCTCTTCATGGAAGGCGTCTTTGCCTTCTTCGCGGAATCGTCCTTCCTCGGCGTGTTCCTGTTCGCCGAAAAACGCGTGAGCCGCGGCCTGCACTGGCTCTCGTCGATCATGGTCGCGCTCGGAGCGGTCGTCTCCGGCTTCTTCATCGTCGCCACCAACGCCTGGATGCAGCATCCGGTCGGGTACCGGATGAACGGCGGGCGCGCGGAGCTGACCAGTCTCTGGCAGCTCGTGAGCAATCCGTACGCGCGGTGGCAGTACCCGCACGTGATCTCGGGTTCGCTGATCGTCGCGTCCATGGTGATGGCGGGCATCGGCTCGTACTACCTGCTGTCGCGGCGGCACGAGGCGTCCGGACGCCTGTTCGTCCGCGTCGGCGTGATTGCGGGAGCGATCTTCGCCTGCCTGTCGCTCTTTCCGACCGGATCGTTCCACGGCGAGAACATCGCGCGCTATCAGCCGGCGAAGATGGCGGCGATGGAAGGGCTGTTCCAATCGACCGAACGGGCGGGCATCGCGATCGTCGGCATGCCCGACAGCGAGCGGCGCGAGCTGATGGATCCGATTGTGGTGCCGGGCGCGCTCAGCTATCTCGTGTACGGGGACTTCCGCGCGCGCGTCGTCGGGCTCAACGACATCCCGGCAGACCAGCAGCCGCCGGTGGAGATCGTCTATTACGCGTACCACATCATGGTGGGGCTCGGCACGATCTTCATCGCGGTGCTCGTGCTGAGCGCGCTCCTCCTGTGGCGTGGCCGGCTTTTTCAATCGCGCGGCACGCTGTGGGTGCTGATGCTGGCCGTGCCGTTCCCGTATATCGCGAATCACGCAGGCTGGGTGGTCGCCGAGGTCGGACGGCAGCCGTGGGTCGTCTACGGCGTGCAGCGTTCCATCGAGGGGACGTCCCGCAATGTGACGGCGGGCATGACCTACTTCACGTTGTTCGGATTCCTGGGACTGTATCTGGTCGTCGGACTGCTGTATCTCCTGCTCTTCGCCCGCATCGTGAACCGCGGGCCTGGAGACGAGCACGAGCCGCTCGGCAGCGTCGGCACGGGCGCGGCGGTCGCGGAGGCGCGGTCATGATCAACTCACTCTGGTTCGTGGTGCTGACCGTGATGCTGGCGGGCTACGCGGTGCTCGACGGGTTCGATCTCGGCGTCGGCACGATTCACCTGCTGCTCGGCCGCGACACGCGCGAGCGGGGCACGCTCATCGACGCGATCGGGCCGGTGTGGAACGGCAACGAGGTCTGGCTGCTCGCGGCGGGCGGCTCGATGGTGGTGGCCTTTCCACACCTGTACGCGGCGAGCTTCAGCGGCTTCTATCTCGCGCTGATGCTCGTGTTGTGGCTCCTGCTCCTGCGCGGACTCGGGATCGAGTTCCGCCACCAGATCGAGCAGGATCTCTGGCGGCACGCGTGGGACGTGACCTTCTCGGTGGCAAGCGCTCTTCTGGCGCTGCTCTTCGGCGTCGCGGTGGGCAACGTCCTCCATGGCGTGCCGCTCGACGCGAGCGGGGAGTTCCGCGGGACGTTCGCGCTGCTCCTCAATCCGTTCTCGATCCTCGGCGGCCTGCTCAGCGTGTCCGTGCTGTCGCTGCATGGGGCCAACTGGATTGCGCTGAAGACCGAAGGAGAGCTGCAGGCGCGCGCACGAAGCGCGGCGCGGCTCCTGTGGTGGCCGGCAGTGGCGCTCCTCGCCGCAATGGTCGCCGCAAGTTTCGTCGTCCGGCCTGACTTCACGCACAACTTCGCGGCACATCCCGTGCTGGTCATCGCGCCACTGGTCGGGCTGCTTGCCTCCATCGCCGTCCCGTACTTCCGGACGCGCGGCGACGATCGGGGGGCCTTCCTTGCCGGCGCCACCCTGATCGCGGCGATTCTCGCCTCGGTCGCGGCGGGCCTCTATCCAGAGCTGTTGCCCGCGCGGGCCGGCAGTGCCCATCCCGCGCTGGACATCTACAACTCCGCGTCACCCGAAGGAAGCCTGCGCACCGCGCTCTGGGTATACCTCGGCGGCATCGCGCTCGTTGCGGTCTATCTCGTGAACATCTACCGCGTCTGGGGTGGCAAGGTGCGGCAGGTGTATCACTAACTAGACTGGGGCTCCGCCCCAGACCCCGGTTCGGTCGCTCGCGGGGGCCCCACGCCCCGCTCCGCTCCCTCACGGGCGCGCCGTGCGCGCCGCCGTTATGCGGCAACGAGAACGAAATTCTCGTCGCGCGCCGCATAACGGTCTAAGGGTGAACAACGCCCAACTCCCAACGCCCAACTTCCAACTCCACACTCCAAAGCTCCCACGCTCAGCGCCCAAGGTTTGAAGTTGGGAGTTAGGAATTGGGAGTTGGGAGTTGGCAAAGCACCGTCTCCTTCTACTCCTCTCGCAGCGCGGTTAGAAGCTTGCCGCGCAGCGCGGCGCGCGTCGCGATGAGCGATGACAGTAGCCCGGCGCAGGCCACGCCGGCCAGCAGCAGCGCCAGGTCGAGTCCGGGACGAACGGCGCCGCGATGGAGCCACGCCGGAGCGACCGCGATCGCGGCGCACAGAGTGCCTGTCCCGAGTCCCGCGAATACGAGCAGCGCGGCCTCGGCCAGCATCACGAGTGAGATGTCCCGCGGGCGATAGCCGACGGCGCCGAGCACCGCCAGCTCGCGCCGCTGCTCGAGCACGTTGCGGAACATCAGCGCGCCGAGCCCGAACGTCCCGAGAACCAGGCCGAGCCCGCCGAGCGCCTGGAAAGTGGACAAGTACGTGTCTTCGACGCGGTGGAAAGCCGCGAGGCGGTCTGCAGTGGCGACCGCGTCCATCCCGAACGGCGCGAACTCCTGCTCGACTCTCTCCGCAATGGCCGTCTCGTCAGCTTCACCGCGCGCGTCCGGCGCCTCTATCAGAAAGAACCTGTAGCCCTGCACGGCCGGGAACCGGGTCACGAAGTGCTCTTCCGACATCACGAGCTCCCCTTGCAGCACGCTGTCGCGCAGGGCCCCCACGACCTGGAGGCGCAGCGGCTGGCCGTCAGCCGCGTCAAACGCGAGCGTGTCGCCAACCGAGGCGTGCAGGACGTACTCGAGCGACGTCGCGTCGGCAATGACCGGAATCGCATCGGCGCGATTCGCCCCGCGCAGAAGGATCCACGGGTTCCTCTTCTCTTCCTCCGTGGCGGCAACGGATGCGGCGAACGAGAACCGCGCTTCGTCGATGAACCGCCCTTCGGGCGCGACGATGGTCGGACTTGCCGGCCGGTACAGATTCAGGCAACTCGCATCGTCCCCCCGGCGCTCTCGGAACCGGGTGAACCGCACGCGCGAGAGATCCGATGAGCCGACACCCAGCGCCTGCCGGCCTTGCGTGGTGTTCGGATCGTGCACGAGAGGCAGCCCGGATCGTGCGAGCAGCGCGAACGCGCCGGTCCCCGACGCGCGGTCGCCCTGAGGCGGGCGGGCGCCATGACGAAATGCTCCGACCGAAACAACGACGAACACCGCGGACGCGATGAGCGCCACGCTGGAAACGGCTCGCGTCCGGCGAAAGGCGGCGCCGCGGAACCCGAGGCGGCACAGCGCCCACGCGCCGCGTCCCACGGCGGCCCGTCTGCGTGTCGAACCGAGCGATGCCGAGAGGAAGCACAGGCACGCGCCGACGAGCGCCGCGCCGGATCCAAAGAAGAGGCCCGTCTCGTATCCGCGGATGATAAATGCCGCGGCAATCATCGAGGCGGCGGATGCCGCGAGGATCGCGCCGGCGAGCTGCGCGCGGCGGGTCTGCCGGGCCGCTCCCGGGCCGCGCGACTCCAGACTGCGCGCGTGCAGAAGGGCGCGCGGCGACATGCGCGCGACCGTCCGGAGCGAGAGCCCGACCGACGCGACCGAGGCGATGGTCCCGGCGGCGCCGCCGATCACGACCGACAGCCACGACAGGTGGATATCGAGCCGCGTTGTCCCGACCGCGCCGGCCCACCAGGTGCGCAGCCCGTGCACGACGAGCCACGCGTACAGGGCCGCGCCGGCCATCCCGATGATGGATCCGGCGACCGCGAGCGCGATGGATTCGACCAGGAAGAGCCGCCGCACGCCGCCGGCGGAAAAGCCGGTCGCCCGCAGGATGCCGATGTCGCGCAGCCGCTGCTCGATCCCAAGCCGGAAGAACACGACCACGAGCAAGATCGCCGAGACGACGAGCAGCACGCTGAAATAGAGAAAGTACTCGCTGAAGTCGGTGGAGCCCCGGGATGCCGCGATCGACAGCCGTCGCACGGGCAACACGCCGATCGCCGCTGATTGTGAACCGAGCGACCGCCGCATATCCCCGTCCAGGCGAGCGGCCGTTTGCGCGGCCGCTTCGGGATCGACGGGCACGCGAATGGACGTCACGGCGCCGTACCGCGATTGCCACAGGTCCCGACCCCGCTCGAACGGAATGAAGGCCTTCGGCGTCGTGCGGTACTCGCCCCAGTACCGCTCGTCCGCCGGACGAATCCGCGACAGATCGATGGGGAATGGCGGATCCCAGTCGGCCAGGCTTGCCGCGGTGGTGACGCCGGGGTAGATGGGAGCGAGCCGCACGTCCGCGGCGACACCCGCGATGGGGATGACGCGATCGACGGTAAACGACGCCGTGTGGGTCGTCAGTCCCTCCTGCGCATCCCATCGGTAGTAATCGACTTCTACCCGATCGCCTGGCCCCGCACCCAGCTCGCGCGCCGTCCACTCGTTGAGCACGATCGGATCCGGGGGACTGGGCTGCGACGAACTGGCTGAAGCCGGAAGTGCGGCGACGTCGATCGCCGTGATCAGCGAGTAGGGGATCTGCCGGTTGCCCCGCCGGAGGGTATTCGCAAGGTAAGTGAACACGGGCACCACTCGGGCGCCCGCCGCACTCACCGCGGCACGCGCGGCCGATTCGATGGACGGCGAGAGAATGCCCGCGGCGCTCTCGATGATGACTGCGCGGGCATCCTCGCTCACAGACACCGAGATGCCGAGATCCTCGAGCTGGAGGGCGGCGCCGACTTGCGCTTCCACCGCGGCGTCTCCGGACCCGCTTGCGAGAAGAACCGTATTCACGCGCCCGGCGACGCCGAGATCGCGCTGGACTCGCCGGAGCGGCGCGAACACCGCGCGCACCTCCGACTGCTGCGGGCTGAGCGCGAATTCCCCAAGCCGCTCGCGTGGTTCGACCGCCGCCGCGGTCAGTCGCAGCGTGCGGCCGATGTCTTCTTTCCTCCCGAACAGCGACTCAATCGGGATCGCCGCCGGCTTCTGCAGGCGAATCAACAGGTCGTCCCCGGGGCTGAGTCCCAGCTCGGAAGCGAGCGCCGGCGACAGGACCGTGCCCTGCACCGCGGCGAGACCGTGGAAAGTCCAGAAGCGCGCGTCGATGCCGTACACGAGCACGTCACCGGCACGCCGCTGGGATTTGTCGGCGGTGACGGCGCCACGGACGACGATCAGGGGTGCCGAGCGCAGATCCGCGCCGGCGACGTCACCGGCAAGCCCTTCGCGAAAGAACCCGGAGGACGACACCGCGTAGTCGGCGCGCCCGAGCCGGCCGACCGCGATGTCGTGCAGGCTGCCTCTGACCGAATCGCCCACGAGGAGCGCTCCCGCCAGCACGGATACCGCCAGCGCGACGCCCGACATCACCACGACGTTCGTGCGCCAGTAGTAGGCCGCGCTCCGGAGCGCAAGGTGAAGCGGCGTCATTGCGCACGGGCGCTGTCGCGCGTCAGCCGGCCGCCCTCGATGGTGTACCGGCTCGCAAAACGCGCCGCGAGCGGCGCGCTGTGCGTGACGACGACGAGAATGGTCTGGTTGCGGGCGTGCAGGTCGAGCAAGAGGCTGGCGACGGCGTCGGCCGAGGCGCTATCGAGGTTGCCCGTCGGCTCGTCGCACAGCAGCAGCAACGGATCCCGGATCAGCGCGCGCGCGAGGGCGACCCGCTGCTTCTCGCCCCCCGACAGTTCACCGGGCCGGTGGTCCAGCCGATCCGACAGGCCGACGCGATCGAGGATCTCGCGCGCACGATCGGCGTCCCGCGCGGCCTCGCGCTCCGCCGGCGGCGCGACCAGCGTCGGCGTGAGCACGTTCTCGAGCACGGAGCACTGCGGGAGCAGCGCGTGATCCTGAAACACGAACCCGATGCGACGGTTCCTGAACGCCGACTGCTCGCGCTCGCCGAGCGCATACGGATCCTGCCCGTCCAGCGTCACGGTGCCGGAGGATGGCGGCTCGAGCGCGCCGAGCAGATAAAGGAGCGTGCTCTTCCCGCTCCCCGACGGACCCATGATGCACGCGGCATCTCCGCGCTGCAGCCCGAGCGAGACATCCGACAGCACGCGCAGCTCACCACGCGGGGTGGGGTATGACTTCGTGAGATGACTAGCCTTCAGCATTCAGCGCGGGCCGCCGGACATCCGCCATTTCCGCGTACACCGCCTCGACGGCTTTCGCCATGTGCTCGGCACTGTAGTGCTCGCGCACGCCGGCTGCGCCCATCTCGCCCAGTCGCGATCGAAGCGCCGGATCGCGCCACAGCGTCGCGATGCCGTCGGCGAGCGCCTCCGGATTGTCCGGTTCGACCAGGATGCCGCCGCCCGTCGTTTCGACGATCTCGGTGAACGCGCCGCGTCGCGGCTGCACGACCGGCACGCCGTTGGCCATCGCCTCCAGCAGGAAGATCCCCTTGGGTTCGTCGTAGGTGGCGGGCACGGACAGCACGTCGAGACTGCGCAGAAACGCGATCTTCTGATCGCGATCGAGTTCGCCAATGTACTCGAACTGTCCACCCAGGCCCCATGCCCGCATGCTGGCGCTGATACGCTCGAAGTACGCTCTGTACTCAGGCGCCAGATACCCGGCCACCACGAGCCGCGACGCGCCGGCGGCCGGGGACGCGCGCAGGAGGCGGTACGCCTCACACAGGATGTGCAGCCCCTTCTCCGGCGCCAGCCGCGCGAGGTACCCAACAGTGAACGGCCCCGGGTTGGGAGCGGACCGGGGACGAGCGTGCCCGGCCAGGTTGATGCCGAGCGGCGCGAGCCGCATCTTGTCGCGTGGAATGCCGAAGTATCCCGGCGCGCGGTCCATGTAGAAGCGGCTCACCGGCATGAAGCGGTCGGCATGCACGCTCGCGTCGCGAATCAGCGCGAGCGCCTCGCTCCGCCACGGCTCGCCGATCCGATCGATGAAGAGATCTTCCCCCTGCAGCGTGCAGCCGATCGGCACCCCGAACGCCCGCTTGAGCGGCCCGACAAGCCCCAGCAGCAGCGAGTACGGCAGATTGATGACGTCGAACGGGCGCTGCGCGCGTACCCACTCGACCAGCTTGACGATCTCCTTGCGCTGGAATCCGCGCTCGCCGCGAAGCACCGACACCGTCATCGCTCCAAGGCTCCGCGCGTCCACTTCGATCTGCCGGGACTCGGCCAGACGGAGCACCCATTTCGCGTCCCACAGGCGATCGAGGAACGCGGGGGCGCGGCGGAACATCGAGGAATGCTGCTCGAAGTACACCGTGACGCCGTTGAAGAACACACGGTCGAGGCTGACGTTCGGCTCATCGGTGCGCGTCGGCGTGTACATGGGAACCAGCACGACGTCGTGGCCGCGCGCCGAGAGCGCCGCCGCCAGCGTGTTGTCGCGCAGACAGCTCCCACAGAACATCCGCCCGGCGCCGCCGGTCAGCTGCAGAATGCGCATGGCGAGCCGCAGTCTAGCGCATTTGCGCGGGCGAGGAGAGTACGGGCCCTACCCCAGCAGCACCTGTCGCGGCACCTTCACGACGAGCGTGCCGGCAATCTTGTCGTGCCACATCTGGCGCTCGGGATCCTGCAGCATCCACAGGCAGCCGATGCCGAGCGCGGCGAACGAGAAAACGCTCGCCAGGCCGCGCACGACGGCATCGATCACGCGAAGATCGGTTCCCTGCGTGCGGGTCAGCCGCAGGCCGCAGATGATCCCGCCCATCGTCGTTCCCCGCCAGGCCCAGAAGCCCGCGTGATACACGAAGAGCCACAGGAAGAAGGCGCCGCCGTAATGATCGAGATCGAGCACCTGGATCGCGATCGCCACGAGAATGCAATCGAGCGCGAAGGCCGCAACGCGGTCGAGGAAGGTCGCGCGCGGATATGCCGCGAGGCCGGCCGCCGCAAGCGGCGGAGCGGAGACCGGCGCGTCCTCCGCCGGCACCGCCTCCACCGGCACCCCGGACCCGTCGAATTCCGCGGCTGAGACAGCCTGTGCATATGCAGCGGGGGCGGGCTGCGCCACGCGGACTTCCGGCACTCGCGCGCGTGCGGGATGCTCTTTTCTGAGCGCCACGCGAAACGTGATTGCAGCCGCGCCGAGGCCGAGCACGCTGGTGAGCGCCCAGGTCACGATCCCGACGAGCGGCACCATGTACGCGAGGCACAGCACGGCAAACCCGATCAGAAAGGATCGCAAGGACTGGAACCGGCTATCCGGCGAAGACTCCGTCACGACCGTGCCGCCGATCGCCCGGTCGACCCCTACCTTCCCGACAAGGCCTGCGGCAATCACGGCGCACAGGACGAAGGGCACGAGGGCCAGGCCGATGACCGAGGCGCCCAGGATCGCGAGCGCAGGTACCGTCAGCAACAGCACGAACAGCCCGAGAAGGAAGCAACTGAGCGGCCTCTGCAGAATGGCGTCCGCGCACGCCCGCACCGGACGATTGAAGACGAGGTTGACGGCCAGGCCGACGAGCAAGACGATCCCGACGATCGCCCACACCCACGCCAGGCTGGGCACGATCAGGCGTCCCCAGAGGAGGCCCCACGTCAACCACGGCACCACGCTCTTCACCGCCCGCCCGACGGCGGGGGTGCCGATGACCATCTGCGTCCCGTCCGGATAGAAATCCGTGGGAGCCTCGAGCGCGCCGCCGACCACGATGAGATCGCGATGGACCAGGGCGCCGGAGGCAATCGTCGCCGTTCCCCCGATCACGACGAGCGAACCGTTGATGACAGCGGTGCTGCCAAGGCGAGCGGATCCGAGGGTCACGACCACGTCGTGGTCGACCCGGCCGTCGATCGTCACATCCCCCAGGACATCCTGCACCTCGTACACCGCGGTGCCAGCCGGGACGACGTAGTCCAGCCCGACCCTGATGACCGGACGGTGCACTCGGAACACGGGCTCGCGCTGTGAGTTTCGATCCGGTTGCTCGAGCGGCAGCGGCTCCACCGCCTTGAACGGCGGGCGTGCCGGCCGCACCGGCTGCATCTTGCCCTCCGGCTGCGCCGCCGACAGACTGCCGCTCAGTGCCAGGAGCAGCGGAAAGGCGAGCGCGACGGCGAGCGACGGTTTGCATCTCATTGATGTGAGGCCTCTCCAAAGGCGAAACGATTGAGAGCGGACCAGAGCGCGGCGCAGGCCACCGACAGCGAGATCGCCAGCACCAGGACATACATGGCGATCGGCTGCAGGAAGACCTGCGAGACGACGCGGATGAGCGCGGCCGCGCCGCTCAGCGTCCGCCCGATATCGACGAGGCGTGACGGTACGGGGACAAATGCCAGACCGCCGGCAAATCCCGCGATCAGGATCACCGAAGCCACTTGCCAGACCGCCGGCCACGCGATCCACGGGCGCCGATACCACGGCGCGGGCGCCCGGCCCGCCGCCGCCATCACGCGCGGCAGCAGCGTCCGTGGCGCCTGCGGCCGTCGAAGCTGCTTCAGCTCGCGATCGAGCACCTGCTCCAGGTCAACGGGATCGATCAAGGATCGACAACTCCTTCTTCAACGCCTCGCGGCCGCGATGGATGTCCGTCTTCACCTTTCCCAGGGATACGCCGAGCGCCGCCGCGATCTGGTCGTAGCTCATCGCCTCGAAGTGAAACAGGACGAGCGGCACGCGCTGATGATCCGGCAGTCCGCGCAACGCCCGCTCCAGGCGGGCGTGGCGATCCGCCTCGTCCAGATCAATCGCCGTCACGGGTAACGCCAGCGACGCCGCGAACGAGCCGGACGAGTCCGAGACGCCGGCGCGGGATCCGGCCGCCGGCGGATCGAGCTCGCTGAAGAACTGCCAGCGCGCGCGGTAGCGCGACAGGTAGTTCAGGCACAGGTTCGTGGCGACGGTCTTGAGCCAGCCCGCCGCCTGCGGACTCGTCCCGACGGCGTCGAACCGCTCGAACGCCCGCAGAAACACCGTTTGCGCAACGTCCTCCGCCTCGGCGGCGCCGCCGAGCAGGCGGACGGCCGTCGCGAACACCATGTCCTGGAATTCGCGGACGAAGGCCTCAAACCGATCGGTGTCGGTCATTGCCGAGTGGTCGGCTGCCTGCGCTCACTACTGGACGAACACAGGAGCGCGCCGGATGTTTCAGTCAGGTGGGGGAAGGGCGCCGGAAACGCAGAACGTAGAACGTAGAATACAGAATCACGGACCATAGCTGGGACTCCGCATTCTGCCTTCTACGTTTCCCCCCGCCCATGCCGCTCGCCGAGCTCGCGCAGAAACCGCGCCCGTTCAGACGCCTGCGGCTCCGAAGCGAGGTCGTCTACCGCCCAGGGCAGCCGCCAGGTCCAGTTGATGCGATCGACGACGGCCGGGATGTTGATGCGGTCCCGCCAGCCGAAGATGTCCTGGAGTGGAAGGAGAAGGATATTGGAGCCGGCGCCGAACAGCGCATCGAGCAGCGCGTCGCGAAGGCGGTCGGAGTAGGGCTCGTCGGCGGTCAGACCGGCGTCGCGAAGCGGCGCCAGCTCGGCGATTTTCTGGCGCTCGTCGCGATCGGCCGCCTCCCACCATTCCGCCAGCGTTTCCGTGTCGTGCGTGCCGCTGGTGGCCACCGAGACCGCGGGGTACGAGGCCGGTGCGCGAAACGGGCGTCCTTCGGCATCCCACTCGCGCTCCCAGCGCATGACCTTCATGCCGGGCACGGCAAGACGGGCGAGCGACGCGCGGACGAAATCCGGGACCGTTCCCAGGTCCTCCGCGATGATGAACGCGCCCGTCTCGCGCACGACCCCGAGCACGCGCTCGCCTTGCGTGAGCTGTGATGGCTCGTCGGCCGGCTCGAAATGCGCCCGGCCGTCGCCCTCCCGCATGAACGTCCGGTAGAAGCCGACGAGATGATCGAGGCGGAAGCCGTCGTACAACTCGACCGAGCGCCTGGCGCGCTGGTGCAGCCACTCGTAGCCGCGCTCGCGGATGACGTCCCAGCGATACGCGGGCAGTCCCCAGTCCTGCCCCGTTTCGGAGAACGCGTCGGGCGGCACGCCAACCGACGCGTCGATGCGGAACTCGTCCTGCCGCCACCAGACGTCGGCGCTGTCGCCGCTGACCATGAACGGAAAGTCGCCCAGGATGCGAACCGGCGCCGACTCCGCGCGGGCGCGCAGCCACTGCTCATCGGCGATCCACTGCAGCCACGAGTCGTAGAGGATCTCGCGCCCCATGCGCGCGCGCGCCGATTCGATCGCCTCGGGCGAGCGCTCGCGCTCGCCTGGCTGCCACTCGATCCAGTAGCGCGAGTCGTTCGCGCGATGCAGCGCCCTGAACACCGCGTACCCCTCGAGCCACCACGCCTCGCGGCGCATGAAGCCGCGGAATGATTCCGCTCGCGCCGATCTCGTCCGCCACTCGTGTCCCTCGAAGCAGTCGAATGCCGCGCGCAGGGCGCGCGACTTGAGGGCGCGCGTGCGCCCGTAGTCGACACGCGTTCCGCCCCGCACGGCGGCGAGCGCGGCGCGCTCTTCTCCGGACAGCGACGCCTCGCCGCCGCCCGCCCTGAACTCCTCGATCTCCCCGACGGCAATGTAAATCGGATCGGTCGCCATCGCGCTCAGCGCGGAGTAGGGCGAGTTCTGCCCGTCCGCCATCTCGTTCACCGGCAGGATCTGGACGATGTCGAGGCCCGCGGAGCGCAGCCACCGCGCGAACCGCGGCAGATCGGGGATCTCGCCGATGCCCCAGCTCGCCCGCGACGGGATCGAGAACAGCGGCACGAGCACGCCGGCGTGGCGGCCGGACCCGAGGGGCTCAGGCAACGGCACGCTCCAGCAGGCGTCGGACGCCTTCCTCGAATGCCGCCGGCGCGGCGAGCAGGCTGACGACGATGAAGGACTCGTGTGGAAAGTCGAAGAAGAAGCCGGGGTGCACGAGCACGCCGTCCCGCTCGAGCAGCTCGAGGACGAGATCCTCTTCCGAACGCGTGGAGGGAACTCGAATGACCGCCGACCAGCCCGCGTCGGCGTGCAGCAAGTCGACGGCGGGGTACGCCCCGGCCAGCCGCGAGAGCGCCGCGTAGTTCGCCCGGACTCGTGCCAGGATCGCCTGCCGCACGGCGGCTCCGCCGGCAATCAACGCCGGCGCCGCGACCTGCACGGGCGTGGACACCGACAGGTACGTGTCGCAGATCAATTCGAGCCGCGCGAGCGCCTCGCACACGAGCGCGTCCGGTCCCTCGACGGCCATCCATCCAAGCTTGACCTGAGGGAGACCGGCGGACTTCGACAGCCCGCCCAACCGGAACGTGAGGCACGGCCACGGCTGCAAAGCGTCCGCCGCTCTCCCGGCGTCCAGCGGGAAATCCGCGAAGACCTCATCGAGGATGAGCGCCGCGCCACGCGCCGCGCAGCGGCGCGCAAGCTCATCCGCCTCCAGTGCGGACAGCACCGACCCGGTCGGGTTGTTGGGACTCACCGCCAACACCGCGCGGACGCGATCCGTCCACGCGCTGTCGATGCCATCCAGCTCGACCGTCCATCGGCCGTGGTAATCCAGCCGATAGGGAATGCACCCCACGCCGTCCAGGCGCGTCAAATGCTCAAAGAGCGGGTAGCTCGGAACCGGGATCATCACCGCGTCCCGCGCCGCCTCGCACAGCAGCTTGAATAGATGGGAGTAGGCTTCACTCGTGCTGGCTGTCAGCACGATCCGATCCGCGTTCACGGCCACGCCTCGGCGCCCGTAGTCGCGCGCGACCGCTGCGCGCGCCGGCGGAAGGCCGAAGGGCCGCGGCTCGTAGCGTAACGCTGCCGTATCCGCCAGCGTCTTCAGCAATGATCCGGGATACTCGAAGCCCGCGACGGTCGGATTGGCGATCGTCAGATCGAGGATCGTCCGTTCCGCCGCCCGGGCGCGCGCGATCGCAAGCGTCAGGCGATTGGGAGCCAGCTCGCCGGGAACGCGGGAAGAGAACATCTCGATTGATAGACTATAGGAACCTCAGGCCGTTGTGCGGTGCTTGAGAGAGTCTCGTTCTCATTACCGCATGACGGCGGCGCGCACGGCGCGCCCGCGAGCCGGGGTCCGGGGCGGAGCCCCGGTCTAGGAGGAACCGTATGCGTCCCTTCCGATCCACGATGACCCGCCGCCCGGCGCTGCTGGCGGCTTCTTTCGTCCTGCTGGCGGCCACGGCGACGAGGGCGCAGGCGCCCGCGGCCACACGGCCGGCGCCGCTGACCGTTCCGTTCGCCCAGTTCACGCTCGCCAACGGCCTGCACGTCATCCTGCACGAGGACCACACGGTCCCGCTCGTCAGCGTCAACGTGTGGTACCACGTCGGCTCGGCGAGGGAGAAGCCGGGCCGCACCGGGTTCGCGCACCTGTTCGAGCACCTGATGTTCGAGGGTTCGGGACACGTGAAGGAGGGGGCGTTCGACACGCTCCTCGAGACGGCCGGCGGCACGAACAACGGCTCGACCCAGACCGACCGCACCAACTACTACATCGACGTGCCGTCGAACGCGCTCGAGCTCGCCTTGTTCCTCGAGTCGGACCGCATGGGCTACCTGCTCGACGCGATGTCGCCCGAGCGCGTCAACGGTCAGCGCGATGTCGTCAAGAACGAGCGGCGCCAGAGCTACGAGAACGCGCCGTACGGCATGGCGCAGATCGAAATCGACAAGATGCTGTACCCGGAAGGGCATCCCTATCGCTGGCCCACCATCGGGTACATGGAAGATCTGACCGCCGCGAGCTATCAGGACGTCGTGGAATTCTTCAAGAGGTACTACCAGCCGTCGAACGCCACGCTGGTGGTGGCCGGCGATATCGAGCCGGCCGGGGCACGGCGGCTCGTCGAGAAATGGTTCGCGGACGTCAAGCCGGGGACCGAACCCGTCACCCCCATCACCTATCCGCGCCCCGTGCTGACCGGCGTCCAGCGCAAGAGCATCCAGGATCGCGTGCAGCTTCCGCGGTTGTACCTGTCCTGGCTTACGCCGGCGTTCTTCACGCCGGGCGACGCCGAGCTCGACGTCGTGTCGCAGGTGCTGGCTGGCGGGAAGAACTCGCGGCTGTACAAACGGCTGGTCTACGATCTCCGGATCGCGCAGGACGTCAGCGCCTTCCAGGCCTCGTCCGCTCTCGGTTCGCAATTCGAGATCGTCGTCACGGCCAGGCCCCCTGAGGCAGGCACCGCCACGCAGGCGCTGGTCGATCGGATCCGCGGGATCGTGGACGAGGAGATCGCCAGGCTCCAGACGACGGCGCCGGCGGCGCACGAGTTCGAGCGCGCGATCAACCAGATCGAAGCGTCGTTCTACAACCGCATGGAGCGTGTCGGCGGCTTCGGCGGGAAAGGCGATCAGCTCAACTCCTACTATTTCTCCACCGGCAACCCCGACTACTTCAACGAAGATTTGTCACGGTATCGCGCGCTTGGCGCAAGCGACGTGCAGGCAGCCGCGGCTTCCTGGCTGCCGCTCAACCGCCGCGTCGAGCTCGTCGTCGAGCCGCAAAAGTAGGTTCTATGGGTTCCAGAGGTTCTATGCGCGCACGTGTGACGGTCACGCTAATCGCTGTTCTTGCCGTCCTGGGCGGCCTCGCCGCGCAGCAGGCGCCAGACCGCTCCGCGCCGCCGCCCATCGGCCCGGTTCCTGCCGTCAAGGTCCCGACGGTTGTAAAGCGGCAGCTCTCGAACGGGCTGCCGGTCTGGATCGTCGAGATGCACAAGGTGCCGGTCGCGAGCGTGACGCTGGCGATCAAGGCCGGCGCGTCCGCGGATCCCGGAGGACGGTTCGGACTCGCGCGCCTGACGGCCGACATGCTCGACGAAGGGGCCGGCACGCGCGGCGCGCTTGAAATTGCCGATGCCGTGGAGTACCTCGGGGCCAGCCTCTCGACGTCCGGCTCGTTCGACGAGACGTCCGTCGATCTGCACGTGCCGGTCGCCCGGCTGGACGACGCCCTCGCGATGATGTCCGATGTCGCGCTCCGCCCCACCTTCCCGGACAAGGAGCTGCAGCGGGTGCGCGAGGAGCTGCTGACCTCGCTCGTCCAGGTGCAGGACGATCCCGAGGCGCTCGTGCAGTTCGCGTTTCCGCGGCTCGTCTACGGACCGTCGCACCGGTATGGGACTTTGACCATCGGCACCGCCGCGGCGCTCAAGGGTGTCACCGCCGCCGAGCTGCGCCAGTTTCACGCGCGCAATTACGTGCCGGCCAGCTCGGTGCTGATCGTGACGGGCGACGTCTCTCCTGACGCGCTCCTCCCGCGGCTCGAGGCGGCGTTTGGCAAATGGAGCGGCGCCGCGCCTCCGTCAGCAGCGCCATCCGCCGCGCGGCAGTTGACGGCCCGGCAGATATTCGTCGTGGACAAGCCGGGCGCCGCGCAGTCGCAGATCGCGATCGGCTGGGTGGGTGTGCCGCGCTCGACACCGGACTACTTCGCGCTGCGCGTGCTCAACACGGTGCTCGGCGGCGCGTTCACGTCGCGGCTCAACCAGAACCTCCGCGAGGAGCACCAGTACTCGTACGGCGCACGCTCGTCGTTCGACATGCGCGCGGGGGCCGGGCCGTTCGCCGCGACCGCCGGCGTGCAGACCGACAAGACCGCCGAATCGCTCACCGAGTTCTTCAAGGAGCTGCAGAACATCCGCACGCCGATCCCCACCGCGGAGCTGGAGAAGGCGACGAACTACCTCGCGCTGCAGTTGCCGCGCGCGTTCGAAACGACGGACAGCGTCGCGGCCTCGCTCGAGCAGATGTTCGTCTACGACCTGCCAGAGAACTACTTCTCCACCTACACGGACCGCGTCAAGGCCGTGACGGCGGCCGACGTCCAGCGCGCCGCCGAACGCTATATCCAGCCCGACAAGTTCGCGATCGTCGTCGTCGGGGATCGCAAGCAGATCGAGCCGGGGATCGCCGCCTTGAAGCTCGGACCCATCCGCGTGGTCACGATTGACGAGGTCATGAAATGAACCTCGCGTACGACGAACTGCTGCGTTACACCAGCGCGGAGCGCGACAAGTGGCGCCGATGGCTGACGACGAATCCGTCGGCCATGGAGGCGCCGGTGCAGCCGGATGGACGCCTGCCGACCGTCGGCCGCCTGATCGATCACATCTTCCTGGTCGAGCGGCGTCACCTGCAGCGCCTCACCGGCGATCGGCTGTCGGACAGCACCGGCCTGACCGCCAACAACGTCCCGCCGCTGTTCGATTACGGCGCGTCGGTCCGCCGCGAGCTGGAGCAGTACGTCGGCGAGCTCGACGACGACGTCGCGGACCAGGTCCGCACCTTCGAAGTCCGCGAGCAGCAGTGGCCGATGACACCGCGCAAGCTGCTGTTCCACATCCTCGTGCACGAGATCCGCCACTGGGCGCAGATCGCGCTGGCGGTCAGGCTCGCCGGCTTCGAGCCGCCTGGAGATCACGATCTGTTCTACAGCAAAGCGCTCCGCTGACGAGAGGCAGCCCTAAAGGTGCCCTAAAGGGCTGCGCAACCCGCCCCGCGGCGCGCTCGTGGTGCGCAGGGCTTTAGCCGGCTTTAGCCCTGCCTTGCGGCGCGCTCGTGGTGCAGGAAAGAAGGCTGTCTTCGTGTCCTTCGTGCACTTCGTGGTCTTCGTGTGAAAGGCCGTCGGCACGTGCAGCGGGACGGCGCGTCAGCGAATGATGCTGAATGAGATCACCGACGCGTCTTCGTGAGCACGAGAACGTCGCGTGCCTACGGCGTACCGCGCGTGCATCACCGTCGCCCCGCGCCGCTCCTCGCCTCCTGCTTTGCCTCCGGGAAGAGCGCCACTTTGACGTAGTTGGACGTGTTCAGGTACTTGCGCGCCGCATCCTGGATCTTCGACGCGTCGATCTTCCTGTAGTACTCCGCCATCTTGAAGAGTGTGTCCAGGTCCTCGCCGTACTGGTAACGCTGGACGATTTGACCGAGCCAGTATGTGTTCTGCTTTTCGCTCGACTCCTGGTCGCGCAGCATGGCTTCCTTGACGTCACTGACCTGCTTCTCGGTCGGCCCGCTCGCCTTGAGCGCCTCGATCTCCTTGAACACACCTTTGACCAGCTCGTCGGTCCGATCGGGGCTGCAGCCGAACTCAATCCCGACGCTGTATTCCTGCGCTGGCCGCCTCGAGAGGATGGTGGCAACGGTCACGCTGTACGTGCCGCCCAGCTCCTCGCGCAGCCTCTCGCGCAGCCTGGTCTGCAGCACGTCGGCCATCGCGCGAGCGGCGATCCGCTGCATCAGGTCATCCTTGAACTCCCCCGTGAACACGACGGCCGCCCGGCTCTTCGGCTCGAGCCCTTTCTCGACGCGCTTTGCGACGACGCCCCTCGGCGGCCGGATGCCGACGTCCTTCCACGTCTCGCGGCGTCCGGTCGACGGCAACGTGGCCAGGTACCGTTTCACGAGCGGCTCGATTGTCTCGAGATCGAAGCTGCCGACGAACACGAACGTGAAGTCGCTCGCGTCGGCGAACCGATCCTTGTAGAACGCGAACGACTTCTCGAGGTTCATCTGGTCAATCGTTTCCGCTGTCGGCAGCCGCGCTCGCAAGTGGTTCTGCGTCAGCGTGGACTGCAACGTCGCGGCGAACGCGTACTCGGGCGATGCCTTCTGGTTGGCGAGTCCCGTCTTCATCGCCGACGTGATCACGCCGAAATACGAAGGATCGGCGCGGGGGGCGGTGAACGTCAAGTGAATGAGCTGGAACATCGTCTCCAGATCCTTGCGGGCCGCGCTGCCCGACAGCCCTTCCTCCAGTAGGCCGATCGTCGGGCGGACCGTCGCGACCTTGCCAGTAAGAGCTTTGCGCAGCTCGATGTTGCTGAAGCGTCCGAGCCCGCCGCCGGCGATCGCCTGGACCGCCGTGCTCGCGGGAACCCAGTCCTGGTCGCTCACGAGCGACGTGCCTCCTGGACTCGTCGCGCGGAACAGAATCTCGTCGTCCTTGATCGCGGTCGGCTTCAGGACCACCTTGACCCCGTTGGACAGCTCCCATTCCGTGATGCCGAAGCCGTCTTTCGCCTTCGTTTTCGCAACGGTCCCTGGGGCCGGCAGCGTGCCGATGAGGGGCTCGGTGTCCGACGAGTCGACGTACGCCTTCAGCTCCTTCGCCGCGGCGGAGGCAATCACCGCGGCGAGCTTCGCCTCGTCGGGAAGGACGAGGCCGTCCTTCTGCGGCGCCGTGAGCAGGACGACGCGATTGTCGCGCGGCAGCCAGTCCGTCGCGAGCGCGTTGACCTCCGCCAGCGTGATCTCCGGCAGGAAGCGCTGGACGAGGGCGTTCTCGTACGCCAGGCCGGGAATCGGCTCTCCCTGGAGGAAGTTCCGGATGTATTCCGCGGCCAGCGCGCCTGACTGCTGGTTCCTCTGCTCGGCAATGGCGCGCTCGAAGGCGCGCGCGTTGTCGCGCTTCTCGCGATCGAGCTCCGTCGCCGTAAAGCCGAAGCGCGCCACGCGCTCGGCTTCGCTGAAGAGCGCCTCGAGGCCGCGCTCGACGCCGTTCTCCTTGACGGCGGCCGTCAGCGCGGACATCTCGGCGGTGCGCACGAGGTTCGAGCGGCCGGTCCCTCCGCCGAGGAATGGCGGGTCGGGCTTCTGCGCGAGCTCCGAGAACCGCGCGTTCAGCATGCCGCTGAAGAGCCGTTCGACAATCTGCCGGCGATAATCGCCGACCGCCGCCTGATCTCTTGCCGGACCCTTGGCGAAGACGGCAATGCTGGTGCCGGGAATCTCCTTGTCGGTCGCGATGGAGTACAGCGTGCCGGGCTGCGGCGGCACTTTGTATGTGGGCCTGAGCCGCGGAACCGCGGTCGGTGCAATCGATCCGAAATGCGTCTTCACGAGAGCTTCGATCGCGGCCGGATCGAAGTCGCCGACGGCCACCACGGCCATCAGCTCAGGCCGGTACCAGTCGGCGTAGAACTTCGTCAGCCGCTCGGGCTTGAAGTGCTGGACGACGTCCATCTTGCCGATGGGAATGCGCTCGGCATAGCGCGAGCCTTTGAGGAGCACCGGGAGCTGCGCCTCCTGGATGCGCGCGGCGGCGCCGCGGCGCAGACGCCATTCCTCGGTGATGACGCCGCGCTCCTTGTCGATTTCCACCGGGTCGAACGACACGTCCTGCGCCCAGTCTTCCAGGATCAGGAACGCGCGATCGAGCACGGCGGGCTTGTCGGCCGGCACCTGGAGCATGTAGACCGTCTCGTCGAAGCTCGTGAAGGCGTTCACGCTGGGACCGAACCGCATCCCAATCGACTCCATGAACGTGACGATGTCCTGCTTCGGGAAGTGCTTCGTCCCGTTGAAGGCCATGTGCTCGACGAAGTGCGCCAGGCCCACCTGATCGTCCTCTTCCAGGATCGAGCCGGCGTTCACGACCAGTCGCAGCTCCGCGCGGTTCACCGGAACCGAGTTCCTCCGGATGTAGTAGCGGAGTCCATTGGCAAACCTGCCGGTGGTGATCCGGGGATCGACAGGGATGATCTCGTTGAGCGGCGCGGTCTGCGGGTTCGCGGGCGCGGCTGCCTGGCCGGCGATCCACGCCGGACCTCCCATCAGGAGGGTCGCAACAATGACGATCTGCAGGCGACGGCGGATAAGCATGGTGTCTCCGTAGTACCGGGGGAAAGACGATTATATGCCCCCGGAGCTCCGAGGCCCGACCCGCGAGCTGCGAGCTGCGAACTGCGAACTGCGAACTGCGAGTTATCATCGCTCCAGGAGCGCCGAGCGATGAAAGTACTGATGGACGTATCGATTGTGCCGATTGGCGTTGGCGTATCGCTGTCGGCTTATGTCGCGGCGTGCGAGCGCGTGCTGCGGGAGGCGGGACTGAGCCCGCAACTCCATGCCTTCGGCACCAATGTCGAGGGAGAGTGGGACACGGTGTTCGCGGCGGTGAAGCGGTGCCACGAGGCGGTCCACGCCATGGGGGCTCCGCGCGTCAGCACGACGATCCGCCTGGGCACTCGCGCCGACCGCGATCAGAGCCTCGACGACAAGGTGCGCAGCGTCGAAGAGAAGCTTTGACGCTGCGGCTGTCATTGCCGAGTTCCGATTGCCGATTGCCGAGTGACGGATTGTCGATTGCCGATCGGTGGGGTTCTGCCCGGCAGCACGCCGTCAAATTCCCTGTAGCGCAGCCCTTTGACTGACTGAACTTAACTAGGCCTCCCCTTCTCCTGTTTGTGAGACAAGCCTCCCCGTCCAGGGTCGTTGCCCCAACGTGGTGCGATAGCCGCGCCCGGGCCTGATTCCTCCAACTGGGCTAGAATCAGCCGTTCCCTCAGGAGGCAACATGCACACCAGGCACCTCGCGGCGGCGACTTCCGCCCTTCTCGTCCTTGGCGCCGGCCTTTACGCGCAAACCCCGGCAAAGTCGAGCTATCTGACGCCCCCCCAGGCGATCGTGGATATCCTCGACGCGGGTCTGCTGCCGACGGTCGTCGTCAGTCCGAAGCACGACACGATCGCGATGATGTCGCGGCACAGCATGCCGCCCATCGCGGAGATCGCCCAGCCGATGCTGCGGCTCGCGGGCATGCGCGTCAACCCGCGCACGAACGGGCCGCACCGCATGCAGGCCGGCACGGGGCTGATCCTCAAGGGCATTCGCGGCGGAGAAATGGTGCAGCGCGATCAGCAGGTCTACGACAACATGGGCCGGACCAGCACCGTGCCGGTGCGCGTGTATATGGACCGCGGCGCCGACCGTCGAGTGGCCCTGCCCGCCGGCGCGAAGGTCGGCGGGCTGAGCTTCTCGCCTGACGGCAAGCGACTCGCCTTCACGAACACGCGCGACACCGGCATCGATCTCTATATCGTGGACGTCGCCACGGCTCAGGCGCGCAGCGTCCCCCGCGCCGCCATCAACGGACTGGCCGGCGGGTGCGACTGGCTCGACGACAGCAGCGCGCTCGTGTGTCCGTTCGTCCCGAGCCCGCGCGCCGCCGCGCCGCCGGAGCCGAAGATCCCGGCCGGGCCGAACATCCAGGAGAACTACGGGAAGCCGGGACCGGTCGCCACCTACGAGGACATGCTGAAGAGCGCGCACGACGAGGCCTTGTTCGAGTACTACATGACGAGCCAGCTCGCGGTTGTGAATGCCACGACGCTGGTGCACACCCCCGTCGGCAAGCCCGCGATGATTGGCGGCTCCAGCGTCTCGCCGAACGGCCAGTTCCTCCTGGTCGAGAAGGTGAAGCGGCCCTTCTCGCGCCTCGTCCCGTGGCGCGATTTTCCACAGGACGTCGAAGTCTGGAACCGCCGCGGCGAGAAGGTCCGCACGATTGCCGACGTGCCGATGGGCGACACCGTGCCCATCAACGGCGTGGTCGCGGGGCCGCGCTCCTATCGATGGGTGCCCGTCGAGCCGGCGACGCTGGCGTGGGTCGAAGCGCTCGACAAGGGCGATCTCAAGAACGTCGTCCCGAACCGCGACCGCGTCCTGACGCTGAAGGCGCCGTTCACGGGCGAGCCTTCGGAGGTGGCAAAGACCGAGTACCGCTACGCCGGCGCGAGCTGGACCGAGAAGGGCACGATCCTCCTGAGCGAGACGGACAGGAAGACACGAACGATCAGGACGTGGGTGCTGAACGCGAACTGGGCGGAGCCGCGCAAGCTGTGGGATCGCAAGCAGCAGGACGCGTACTCGAATCCGGGGTCGCCGCTCATGCGTCCCGGGAAGGGAACCATCCTGCAGGCTGGCGACGCCATCTACCTGGCGGGCGCGGGCGCGTCGAAGGAAGGCGATCGTCCGTTCCTCGATCGGCTGAACCTCAGCACGCTCGCGACCGAGCGGCTGTTCCGCTCCGACGACAAGAGCTACGAGACGGTCGCCGGACTGCTGACCGATGACGCGAAGCAATTGCTGACCCGGTACGAGACGCGCACCGATCCGCCGAACTACTACATCCGCGATCTCACCGCGGGATCGACGCAGCCGGTCACCTCCTTCAAGGATCCGCATCCGCAGGTCACCGCGGCCCAGCGGATGTTCGTCACCTACAAGCGGAAGGACGGCGTGGATCTCAGCGGCACCATTTATCTGCCGGCCGACCGCAAGCCCGGCGAGCGGCTGCCGATGTTCGTCTGGGCGTACCCGCGCGAGTTCGTCGACGCCGCGGCGGCCAGCCAGGTGCAGGGATCGCCGAACCGCTTCACGACCGTCGGCGGCGCGTCGCACCTGCTGCTCCTCACGCAGGGGTACGCGATCTTCGACGGCCCGACCATGCCGATTGTCGGCCCCGGTGAAACGGCAAACGACACCTACGTCGAGCAGCTCGTGGCGAGCGCGCAGGCGGCGATCGACAAGGCCGTCGAGCTCGGGATCGCGGATCCGAAGCGTGTCGGCGTCGGCGGCCACAGCTACGGCGCGTTCATGACGGCGAACCTGCTCGCGCACTCGGACATCTTCGCCGCCGGCATCGCCCGCAGCGGCGCGTACAACAGGACGCTCACGCCGTTCGGGTTCCAGAGCGAGACGCGCACCTACTGGGAGAGCCCGCAGGTCTACCTGAAGATGTCCCCCTTCAACTACGCGGACAAGATCAAGGAGCCGATCCTCCTCATCCACGGTGAGGCGGACGACAACTCCGGCACGTTCCCGATCCAGTCCGAACGGCTCTACATGGCGCTCAAGGGGCACGGCGCGACGGTCCGCTACGTGACGCTGCCGAACGAGGCGCACGGGTACGCTGCGCGCGAGACCAACCTTCACGTCATCTCCGAGATGGTCAACTGGCTCGACAGGTACGTGAAGAACGCGGGCGCGAAGACAACGACCGTTCAAAGGTGATGTGCTGATGGTCAGCCTGGATGACATCCGCGCGGCCGCGGAGCGTGTCAAGCCCGTCGCGCGCGTGACGCCCCTCGTGGACGTCTCGGAGGCGGCGGGCGCCCCGCTTTTCCTGAAGTGCGAAAGCCTGCAGCCGGGGGGCGCGTTCAAGATCCGCGGCGCGTACAACATGGTCGCGCAACTGACCGGCGACCAGCGGCGGCGCGGCGTGATCACGTTCTCGTCGGGCAACCACGGGCAGGCGATGGCACTCGCCGCCCGCCATCTCGGCGCGCCCGCCGTCGTCGTCATGCCCACGACCGCCCCGGCCATCAAGGTCGAAGGGGCGAAGGGCTTCGGCGCCGAGGTGATTTTCGCCGGCACCACGTCCATCGATCGGCGCCGGCGCGCGGAAGCGGAAGCGGCCGCGCGCGGGCTGACGATGGTGCCGCCGTTCGACCATGAGTGGATCATCGCGGGCCAGGGTACGGCGGGGCTCGAGATCCTCGATCAGCTGCCGTCGGTGGGGGTGGTGCTGGTGCCGATCGGCGGCGGCGGCCTCATCGCCGGCGTGGCGGCCGCAATCAAGCAGTTGCGCCCGGCCGTGAAGGTGGTCGGCGTGGAACCCGCGGGCGCGGCGGCCATGAAAGCGTCGGTCGATGCGGGCCACGCCGTCACGCTCGACAAGACGGAGACGATTGCCGACGGCCTCATGCCGGTACGGCCGGGGGACCTGACCTTCGCGCACGTGCAGAAATACGTCGACCGGATCGTGACCGTCAGCGACCCGCAGATCGTCGACGCGGTCCTCTGGCTGTTCTCGAAGGCGAAGATCGTCGCGGAGCCGTCGGGCGCGGCCAGCGTGGCCGCGGCGCTCGCCGGGATGGCCGACGATCTCGCCGCCGGCAGTCCGGTCGTCGCGATTGTCAGCGGCGGCAACATGGCCATGGAGAGGCTCGAAGAGCTGCGACGCCCGTCGACGCACTCAGGATCGTCCAGTCGAACGAGCTCAGGGCAAGCGAAATAATGCCAATCGAATTGTTCGCGATGGAGCGGATGCAGTCGACGTGGGAGAACGTCGTCGACTACGACATGAGCGAGAGCGGCGTGCGGCCGCTGACCCTGCGCGAGCTGGTCGCGATGGGGTTCGATCTCGAGGAGTTCCTGGACCAGCCGCTCGGTTACAGCCAGAGCAACGGCACGATCGAGCTGCGCCAGCGGATCGCCGCGCTGTATCCCGGCGCCTCCGCCGATCAGGTGGAAGTGACCAACGGCACGTCCGAGGCGAACTACCTGATCGCGTTGTCGCAGCTCCGGTCGGGCGACGGCTTCGCCATGGAAGCGCCGAACTACATGCAGATGCCCGGCGTCGCGCGCAGTCTCGGCGCCGACGTCCGCACCTTCCGCCTTCGCCAGGACACCGGGTGGGAGCCGGACTGGGACGAGCTCGAGCGCGCCGTGACGCCGCACACGCAGCTCCTCTACCTGTCGAACCCGAACAACCCGACCGGATCCGTGCTGTCCGACGAGGCCATGGCGCGGATCGTCAAACGCTGCGAGGCGACGGGCGCCTGGCTGCTGTCCGACGAGGTGTATCTCGGCGCCGAGATCGATCGTCCGCGCACCAAGACGTTCTGGGGCATGAGCGATCGGGTGATCGTCACGAGCGGACTGTCCAAGGCGTACGGCATCCCCGGCGTGCGCATCGGGTGGATCGTCGCGCCGAAGGGGCTGACGGAGGCCTGCTGGACGCAGCACGACTACCTGACGATCGGTCCGAACAAGATGTCGGATCGCATCGCGCGCGTCGCGGTCATGAAGAAGAACCGGGAGAAGTGCTACGCGCGCACGCGGAAGATCCTCAAGCAGAACCTTCCGATCGCGAGGGAATGGGTGGAGAGCTTCGGCGGGCGCCTCACCTGGCGCGAGCCCGAAGCCGGCGCGATCGGTCTGCTCAAGTACAGCGGCGGCACGCCGAGCGTCGAAATCGCAGAGCGCATCCGCGCCAAGCAATCGACGCTGATCGTCCCGGGATCGCACGTCGGCCTCGAGGGACACCTCCGCATCTGGCTCGGCGGGACCGAGGAGTTCCTGCGCGAGGGCCTCCGGCGGATCGGCAAGGAGCTGAAGCAGCTCTGACGTCGATCAGGACGACGATAGATGGGCGAAGAAAACCAGGCCCACGAGCGCGAGCATCATCCCGAGGATGCCGATCAGCAACCAGAAGTGGGGCCAGCTCAGCTGAAGCACCCCGTTCCTGCTCACACGCCTGCGTGTCGACTGTTCCTCTCCCTCATGGGTCAAAGCATGTGCAGTCACATCGCACCTCGCGAGACATTCCATAGGATCAGACACCGTGACGACGCCGTTGTTCCCCGAATACCCTGATCGCCGGGATCTTCCAGCCGGCGGCGACGACAATGCTGCAGGCGGTTTCGTGCGAACGCGCCATCGCTACCGCGTGCAGGACACGCCCGCCGGCGCGCCGGTCGGCGCACCCATCCGTACCGCCGGCGATGCCAGCTTCCGAAACGCCAGGTGCTGCACGGTGGGGGGCTCGGTTGGGGCCAACGTGAAGAACACGCCGACCGTGCCCCTCGCGCAGGCCACGTTGAACTGTCCCCGCATCCAGTTCTCCGGCGTGACAGGAGTGGCGTCCGTGCACTCGCCGACCTCGTTCTTGAGCACGCGGATCTCCGCCTGTCGCTCGGCCGACGGCGCGTCGAGAAAGAAGTTCACGGCGGCAATCTTCTTCGCCTCCGCGTCGTCCCATCGCTTCCACAGGTTCAAAATGCGCTCGCGCATCTCGGTCTGCAGGGTCGTGGGCGGCAGCTCGCGCTTGCGCAGCCCGCCAGTCGCGAGCATCGCGTCCCACGCCTGGCTGATCGGTTCGGACGGGCCCGAATACGTGAGCGTCGCCATCGCGAACATTCCCACGCCGTACTCCGGCAGCCATGCCATGTAGGACCCGAAACCCGGGAGCCCGCCGCCGTGAGCCACGATGTGTTCGAAGCGGCAGTCCGACGTCACGCGCAGACCGAAGCCGTAGCCGGTCTCGGAGGCTTTCAGCTCGCCATTGACGAGTCGCGCCGTCAGGTTCGACGGGGTCCACAAGTGCGCCATCTCGCGCACGGAGGCGCGGCGCACCGGGCCGGGATCGTCATCGTCTCGCGCGGGCCACGCCGACAGGTGAAAGGCGACGTACTTCCCGAGATCGGTGGCGGTGGTCAGCAGACCGCCCATCGCCCCGAACACGCCGTGCGGCAGCGGCGGCTCCTCCGCATAGGTTCCGTCCGGCTTGAGCCGGTAGCCGATGGCGCGGCGCGCGGACGGCACGTCCGCGAACCGGAACGTGGATCCGTCCATGTGCAGCTTCGACAGGATCTCCGCGTGGACGTACTGTTCGTAGGGCACGCCGGCCGCGTTCGTCACCACCCGGCCCAGCAGTCCGAACGCGTAGTTGGAATATTCGTAGCGCGTGCCGGGCGGCGTGGAGAACGGAATGCCCTTGGCGAGCCAGTCGTCCAGCATGGCGTCGGTGGCGCTCAACTGCTGATCGCCCCACGGGTTGTCTTCGGGAAAGCCCGCGCTGTGGCTCAGCAACTGGCGGATGGTCAGGGGCGGCGTGTCGCGCGTGGGACGCTCCATCCGCGCGAATTGCGGGATCCACCGCGACACGGGATCCTCGAGCGACAGCCGGCCATCGTCGCGCAGCTTCAGCACGGCGAGCGCCGTGAAGCTCTTGGTCATGGACGCAATCCGGAACGCGGTGTCCGGCGTGACCGGCGCCTGCGAGGCGCGGTCGCGGACCCCGAAGGACCCCAGATGCCCCACGTGGCCGTCGATCACCACGCCCCAGATCATCCCCGGGATTCTCTTGTCGGTGGCATAGGCTCGGAAGATGCGGTCGATCTCCGGCATCGCCGACTGCAGTTTGGCCACCCGGCCGGGGTCTGCGAATCGGGGCGGCGGATAGGTGTCGCTCGCCGCGAGCGTCGCGCTAATCAGTGCGGCGAAGAGCGTAGTCAGGCGCATGCGCGGAAGTATGCCACTGATTCATCGGCCGAGGCATCGATCGGCGAACGCGCCAACAATCGCCGTACCGATGAAACGGCTCGTCGCAACGACGCGTGCCACATCGAATCCCTCCATCATCGCCAACGCTGTCTCCCTCCGGCATCTCCGTGTATGACACCCTGTTGGTCGAGCCGCCCTGAGCGAGCGAAAGCGAGTCGAAGGGTTAACCGCTCGCCGACCCCTGCGTAATGGCTGTGTGAGGAGCTGATACTGATGATTCGTACACCTTCGACTCGCGCCGCTCGCTCGGGGCAGGCAGCCTTTCGCCCATCTTTCGTCCTCGTGATTGCCGCTGCCGCGCTGCTGTCGCTGCCGCCGGCGGCCCAGGCAGCCCAGCGCCCGGCCGGCGCGCCCGCGAGTCAGCCGTCCGCGGAGCAGCCGGCTCCTCGACTCATCTCCGACACCGACGCGGAACAGACGCGCGAGAAGCTGAACGAGGTGCTTGGCAAGTACCCGCCCTCGCTCGGCCGCGTGCTGAAGCTGGATCCATCGCTGCTGTCGAACGACGCCTACCTGGCGACGTACCCGGCCCTTGCCGCGTTCCTCGCGCAACACCCCGAGGTCGCCCACAACCCGGGCTACTTCCTGGAGCGCGTCAACGTGTCCTCGGGCTACGGCACGAGGGACCCGAGAGAGCTGCAGGTGCAGCACATGGACAGACTGATCGGCGATTTCACGGCCTTCATGGTGTTCCTGGTGGTGACCGGCGTCCTCATCTGGCTGATTCGGATGGTCGTGGATTCCCGGCGCTGGAGCCGCCTGTCGAAAGTGCAGTTCGACGTGCACACGAAGCTGCTCGATCGGTTCGCCTCCAGCGAGGAGCTCATGGCCTATATCCAGACGCCGGCGGGCCGCAAGTTCCTGGAATCCGCGCCGATCCAGGTGCACGACGACGCGCGGCCGCTCGGCGCGCCATTGTCGCGCATCCTGGTGTCGCTGCAGGCCGGCGTGGTCCTGGCCATCGCGGGCCTTGGGGTCCTGCTGGTCAGCCTGCGGTTCGTCGATGAACCGGCCCAGTTCTTCTTCGTAGTAGGTATCGTGACCATGGCGCTCGGTGTCGGTTTCATCGTTTCCGCGGGCGCGGCCTACGGTCTCTCGCGTAAGCTGGGGCTGCTGGAACGGCCCACTACCGACAATGCGTGACGTGACGATCTCCGAACTCGAACGGCTCGAGGCACAGGCCGACGACGGAGAAGTTGCGTTTGAGATGGACGAAGACGCGTTCCGCGCCTTCTACGACCGCACCGCCAGACCGCTCTGGGTGTACCTCTCACGGGTCGCCGGCGACCGCCAGGTCGCCGACGACCTGTTGCAGGAAACCTACTACCGGTTCCTGCGCGCCAGGGTCGCGCACGAATCCGAGTCGCACCGGCGCCACTACCTCTTCCGCATCGCGACGAACCTGGTGCACGACCGGCACCGCCGCCGCGCCGCCTCCACCGACTCCCGGATCGACGACACCGACTGCGCGGCGCTGCCGTCGCACGAGAACGTGGCGCGCCACGCCGAGCAGCGCGTGGATCTGCGGCGCGCGTTCGGCCGGCTGAAACCGCGCGAGCGCGAGCTGCTCTGGCTCGCGTACGCGCAGGGGTCGTCGCACCGGGAGATTGGCGAGACGCTCGGACTGACGACGGGAAGCATCAAGCTGCTGCTGTTCAGGGCCCGCCGGAAGCTGGCGGGGCTGCTGCGGGCCGACGCGCCCGACGAGGGAGTGCGCCCTGAGAACTGACTGCGCGCGGGAACGGGATCTGCTGGACGCGCTCGCCTCCGATCGATGGCCGGATCGCTCGGACGGGGAGCTGCGCGCGCACGTCGCGTCATGCGAGGTGTGCGCGGACGTTCTCGCGGTGGCGCTGCCGCTGCTGCGCGAACACGAAGCGGCGAGCGTCGAGGCCGAGGTCCCCACGTCCGCCGTCATGTGGTGGCGCGCCCAGATGCGCGCGCGCCAGGACGCCGCCCGCTCCGCCGCGCGTCCGATCGTCGTCGCCCAGGGTCTCGCCTTCGCCTGCGTGGCAGGGCTCGCTGCCGCATTCGGCGGGTTCGCGCTGCCGCTGTTGCGAGGCTGGGCGGCATCGCTCCCGGACGTCAAGGATCTCGCGGTCCACGCGCCCGCCGGCCTCACTGCCTTGCAGTCGCTGGCGCCCACGAGCGTGCTCGCATGGACGACGCTCGTGCTCTGCCTCGTCGTCGCGCCAGTCGCTCTTTATTTCGCGACGAGCGACTGAGTCCGGCCCGGACGGGCGCCGGTATGAGCACCGGCGCCGACCACGGCCACTCCATTGACGAGCACATACGGGATCCCAGTGGCGTAGCTGTGCGGCTTGTCGAACGTCGCGGTATCCGCGACCTTCGCGGGATCGAGGACCACGACGTCCGCCGCGTAGCCCTCCTTCAGCAGCCCGCGCCTCGCGAAGCGGAAGTGTTCTGCGGGGAGCGACGTCATCTTCCGGATCGCCTCCTCGAGGGAGATGACGTGCCGCTTGCGCACGTACTCGCCGAGCACGCGGGCGTTGTTGCCGTAGCCGCGTGGATGCGGTACGCCCGCCCCCGCGGCGAGGACGCCGCTGTCGGACGCGACGCCCACCTGCGGATGTCTCATGATCCGCTCGACGTCGTCGTCCGACATGAAGTGATAGACCATGGACGCGCCGCCGGCGAGCATCATCGCGCGGGCGGTCTCGAGCTGTGCATCGGCGGTCTCGGATCCTTTCAGCTTCGCCGCGATCTGTTTGATGGAGAGTCCGTTGAGCAGCGGGTCGGCCCGATGCGAGGCGACGACGGCGAACGAGAGATCGGAGAGGCCGCGTTCCGCGAGCAGTCCGCGCATCTCGCCTTTGATCTTCTCCCAGGTTGCGGCGTCGTTCAGGCGCGCGGCGATCTGCTCCTGCCCTCCCTCGAGCGCCCACGCCGGAAACCTGATGCCGAGGCTCGAGCTGGCCGCGGTATACGCGTATTCGTCGGCCTCGACATCGATGCCGCGCGTCCGCGCCACGTCGATGAGCGCGAGCGCCCTGGCGCTGGCGCCCCAGTTCTTCGGGCTGTCCACCTTCAGGTGAGAGATCTCGACCCGCGCGCCGGTCGCTTCGCCGACGCGAATCGTCTCTTCGACCGATGCCTCGAGCGCGGTGCCCTCGTTGCGCATGTGCGACGCGTAGATGCCGTTCTCGTTCGCGGCCACCCGTGCCAGCTCGATGATCTCTGGACTCTTCGCATACGTCCCCGGAACGTATTGAAGGCCGGTGGAGAACCCCACGGCGCCGTCGGCCATGGCCCGCCAGACCAGCGACTTCATCTGCGCGAGTTCCGGAAGCGTGGGATCGCGATCCGCCGTGCCCATGACGGCGCGCCGCACCGTGTTGTGGCCGACGAGCGTCGCGTAGTTGACCGAGACCCTCGTGGCGTTGATCTTCGCCAGCGCCTCGCCGATGTCGAGCGCCGACCCGCCGCAGTTGCCGGCGACGACGGTCGTCACGCCCATGCGGACGAAGTTCTCCGCCTGCGGGCGCTCCGCGATGTCGTCGGCGTGCGTGTGCACGTCGATGAAGCCCGGCGCGACAACCATCCCTTTCGCATCGATGGTCGTCGCGGCCCTGGCGGCGTCGATGGCTCCGACGGCCACGATCCGCCCGTCTTTGATCGCAACGTCACCACGCCGGCCCGGGCCGCCGGACCCGTCCACGATCGTCCCTCCGACGATCAGCACGTCGTACCGCGGGGCCTGTGCCGACAGCGCGCCGCCGATCAGAAGAACGACGAGTAAGCCATAACGTGTTTGGGACATGGTCGGCACTCGGTGCTCGGTATTCTACATTCTACGTTCGTTCTACGTTCCCGCCCGTCGCCGCCAGGCTCGCGACCGTGCCGACGGCGACGACGACGATCACGCCGAGAGGATTCTGCCAGAGGAAGGACACGCCCTTCGTGGAGGGATGCAGCGCGAAGGTCGCGACCGCGGCAATGCCGGCGAGGAGCCCGACGAACGCGCCGGTGCCGTTGGCGCGCCGGACGGCGATGGCGAGGACGAACACGCCGAGCAGCGAGCCGTAGAAGAACGACCCGAAGCGGTTCACCACCTCGATGAGCGACCCCAGGCCGGTCGCAAACGTCGCGACGGCGCAGGCGAAGAGTCCCCAGAATCCCGTCGCGAGCCGCGACACCCGCAGGTAGTGCGCGTCGGTGCCCTCCGGTCTGATCATGCGCCGGTAGATATCGATGACGGTGGACGTCGCCAGGGAGTTGAGCTCGGCGGCAATGCTCGACATCGCCGCCGCGAAGATCGCGGCGATCATCAGACCGACCAGCCCCATCGGCAATCTCGTCGTCACGAACGTCGGGAAGACGTAGTTGACGTCGGGTGTGGGCGTGTCGCCGGTGACCTGCTTGTATCTGTCGTCGCCGGTCACGTCGCGGACGATCTCCGCCGCGCGCAGGCGGATGCCCTTCACTTCCGCGCCGGCGGCGTCGAATGCCTGCCTGGCGGCGGCCCGCTCGTCTTCGTTCGATGCCGCGAGCGCGGTCGTGGCCTCCCGCCGCTTCTCGAACGCCCGGCTGAAGTCCGCGTCGAGCGCCGCGTACTCCCCGGCGCGCACGCTCTTCCGGACCTTGTCGGCGTGCTCGCGGTTGAACAGCATCGGCGGCTGGTTGAACAGGTAGAAGACGAAGACGAGGACGCCGGTGAGCAGCACCAGCGCCTGCAGCGGGATCTTCACGAACGCGCTCATCAGCAGCGAGTGGCGCCCCTCGTCGACCGACTTGGCCGTGAGATACCGCTGGACCTGGCTCTGGTCGCAGCCGAAGTACGACAGCATCAGGAAGAGGCCGCCGATGAGCCCGGACCAGAATGTATAGGTCTGGTTCAGGTCGAAGCGGAAGTCGACGGCGGTGAGACGTCCGGCCGCCCCCGCGACGTGCAGCGCCTGGCTGATGCCGACCTCGTGCGGCAGGCCGACAATGAGCGCGATCACCGCGGCGACGAGCCCGCCGACGATCACCGCCATCTGCTTGACGTCGGTCCACGTGACCGCCTGCACGCCGCCGAGCATCGTGTAAATCGCCGTCGGCAGGCCGATCGCCAGGATCGTCAGCGTCAGGTTCCAGCCGAGGATGATGGACAGGATGACCGACGGCGCGGCGATGATGACGCCGCACGACAACCCGCGCGACATCAGGAAGAGCACGCTCGCCAGCGTGCGGGTCTTCAGGTCGAACCGCCGCTCGAGATACTCGTACGCGGTGAACACGCGCGCGCGATAGAAGAAGGGCACCAGGGTCACCGACAGGATGACCATCGCAAGGGGCAGCCCGAAGTAGAACTGCACGAAGCGCATGCCGTCGGCATACCCCTGCCCGGTCGCGCCGACCAGAGTGATGGCGCTCAACTGCGTGGCCATCACGGAGAGTCCGACCGCCCACCACGGCAGGCTGCGGTTCGCGAGGAAATAGCCTTCCACCTCGTTGGCCGATTTCGTCCGCTTCAACCCGTCGTACACGATCCAGACGAGGTACGCGGCGACGACGAGCCAGTCGAATGTGCGCATCTGCTGGGCGGTGAGGTCAGGAAGAGAAGACGCGGCCGAACGCCCAGAGGGCGGCGATGACCACCGCCTCGCAGACGATGGCAAGGAGATACACGCGACTCATGCGCCGGTCGGACGCATCGGCCGATGGCATCTGCGGAGTATAACTGACGATGTCGGCGCTCGGGGCTCGGGGTTCGGCGCGACTGACCGGCTAGGCGATGGCTGAACCCAGGCCGTCGTTGGAGCGCGGGGCGCGCAGGCGGGGATGCAACGAGGCGCCGATGATGAAGTCGGCGTGCGCGTCGATGTCGCTCTTGTTCACCTTGATGACGCCCGGCTGCTTCACCACCTTCTCGCCATCCTGGAGCGCGAGCTCGACGCGGTATCGCCCCGGCTTCACCTTGAAGGTGAAGCCGCCGGTGATGCTCGTCGCGACCGTTTGACGTTCGCCGGTCTCGACGTTCACGACGGCCACGGTTCGGCCGGCGACGGCGCTGGTTCCTTCGGGACCGCGAACGGTCCCGCTGATCGTTCCATCCACCTCGAGTGGCTTCGGGCCGACGTCAATCACCGGCACACCTCGACGGCACGCCATCGCCGCCGCCGCGGCAATGGTCAGCGCGACGACCCAGAACGCCAGCGAACGGCGCCACGAATGGAACTGCAGTGCCTTCACATACCCCTCGGCTCTTTATCGGCGGGGTCCCCTGCACCCGCCTGGCTCGTCGCTTGCGGGGCCCCTACGCCCCGCGCCGCTCCTCGGCTCTTTATCGGCGGGGTCCCCTGCACCCCGCCTGGCTCGTCGCTTGCGGGGCCCCTACGCCCCGCGCCGCTCCTCGGCTCTTCATCGGCGGGGTCCCCTGCACCCCGCCTGGCTCGTCGCTTGCGGGGCCCCTACGCCCCGCGCCGCTCCTCGCAGCCGAGAGTTGCAAGCCGAAGGCCACGGCTGGCCTGAGCGGTTAGATGATCCCTTCAGGGGAAAGTGGTGACGAGGTAGGCGTGTTGTGGAAGATCACTTCGCCCCGCTCGGTGCCGCTCGACGTAGCGGAGCGCTTGCGGGCCCACCACCATGCGCCGAGGGCGCCGCCAATCACACTGGCAAGAATTCCGTAGGTTCGTTTGCTCACTGAGTCCTCCTTTTCGGGAAACTCAGCAAGCGGCGTGCCGAAGTAGCGGGCAGCAGACAGCAGGCAGTGGATCACGCTGTCACGCTGCAGTTTGACAGCTCGACTTACTGCCAGCTGCCTGCTGCCAGCTGCCTGCTCCTACTGTCTACTGATCCCGATCAAGCTCATGAGCCGGAGCGCATTGCGCGACGTCGCGAGACCGTCGCGCAACCGGTAATCGAACCACATCGCACCGTCGTCGTCCACGAGCTCCGTGAAATGGACCAGGCGCGCGGCGCCTTTGAGCGGTTCTTCGCCGGCGAGCGCCAGATCGTGGGTCGTCATCGCGCCGATCGCTCCCGCATCGAGCAGGTGGCCGGCGACGGCGCGCACCGCAATGCCGCGTTCGACGCTGTTGGTGCCCTGGAGGATCTCGTCGAGCAGATACACGAGCACGCGCCCCGGCCGCTCGTGCTCGGAGGCGTCCACGACGCCTTTCAATCGCGCGAGCGCGGCCATGAAGTACGAAAGGCCCAGCTCGAGCGAGTCCTGGACGCGGATACTCGTCTGAAGGTCGGAGGGTGGCATCCGCAGCCGCGACGCGCAGACGCAGCCGCCCGCCTGCGCCATCACGGTATTGAGCCCGACGGCACGAAGCAGCGTGCTCTTGCCCGACATGTTCGAGCCGGTCACGAGCAGCAGCGTTCCTGGCGGACCGACTTCCACGTCGTTCGCCACACGCCGCTCGGCGGGGAGCAACGGGTGGCCGAGCGCGGTTGCCGCCAGAGAGAGCTGCGGGTCGATGTCGGGCATCGCCCAGTCCGGATTGTCGTGTTTGATGCAGGCCAGCGCGGCCAGCGCGTCGATCTCGCCGAGCGCATCCATCCAGTCGCGCACGTGGCGGCCGGCGCGCGCGCGCCACCGGTCGAGCGCGAACAGCCAGTGGAAATCCCATAACGTGAGCGCCTGGACGGGAAAGTGCAGCAGCGCGGCGCTGTATCTGAACGCCGCGAAGCTCAGGATCGTATTGAGCCGCGCCATGCAGAGCGGAGCGGCTCGCCCCTCCGCGCCGAGGCGCTCGCGAATCGCACCGAGCGGCGGCGCGTCGAATGGTTCCCCGGTCGCGTGCCGGAAGAGGTGGGCGTATCGCGAGAGCCCGTACTGTCCCACGCCCGCGCGATCGAACTCGTGCGCGATCGTCTTCGACGTCACGAACGACAGCACGATGCCGATCGTCAGCGGGATGAGCCAGACGGCGGCGTCCATCACGTCAGCGAAGAACAGCGCCAGCAGGATACAGGTGGTCAGCGGTAGGACGATCGCCAGCACCTGGAGCGCCACACGGCTTCGTGGAAACGGGTTCGGGCCCTCGGCCCACTCGAGGAATGGGTCGATCTCGGCGCGGCGGATGTCGCCGGCGAGGACGCCGTGCGCGGCAAGCCGCTCGCGCCACTCGTGCCTGGCCGCGAGCTCGAGCACCGCCCCCTGACGTTCGAGGATCTCGGCGGGAGGGGCCGGCCCGACAAGCCAGCGCGCGAGCGTGCCCCTGCCCTGCGGCGTGGCGGCGGGACCCAGGAACTGGAAGAGCGACGCGCGGCCGAACAGATCGAGATCCAGCGCGTACGGATGATGCGGAAGATCGATGGATGGAGGGGCCTCAGCGGGCGGCAGCGCGTCCCACCGGCGCTCCGTGCGCGCGAGCGCCCGCTCGTTCACGAGCCGCAGCGCGTCGAACCACGCCGCGCGGTCTTCAATGCGCGCGTGCCAGACGACGAGCCCGCCATACGCGAGGAGCAGCACGATCCCCGCCGCGACGGCGGGCAACCCGCCGTGCGCGACGTGGGCGAGGCCCCAGACGAGCGCGGCGAGCCCCGGCAGAATGGTCGCAAGGCGCAGCCACGACACGAGCCGCGACCGCCGCCGCTCTGCGTCGCCATGAGCCCCGTGCCGTGCGGCGCGCTCGGCGTATGTCGAAGTCATACGCCGCGTTTCCGCGCGTCGATATTCAGACGCCAGTAGTCGAGCGTCCACGGCGGATCGTCGGCGGCCGCGCGCCCCGCCAGCTCCGCGACGAACCCGTCGCGTTCCCGCGGAGGCAACTTGTCGACGTGATGCCGGACGCACACCGTGGAGATGAACTCGGCGAACGCAACCGCGTCAGGGAGGCTCGTCGGCGCGGCCTCCAGTGAGACCTTGATATCGACGAACCCTATCCGCGCGAGCCGCGCCTCGGTCTCGCTCACGCCCGCAAAGCGCCAGGGATCCCTCCAGTCGGGAAACCAGCGCGAGAAACGCCCGTCGCGCATCAGCGCATGGGTCCGCTCGAGCAGCCGCTGGAGGTTCGGCCCGCCGCCGCATTGCGACACCAGGCGCGCGCCCGGCTTCAGGACGCGATAGACCTCGCCGAACAGCCCTTCGTGATCGGGAATCCAGTGGAAGGTGGCCGTGCTGAAGACCGCATCGAAGATGCCCGCCCGGAGCGGCAGCGCCACGCCTTCGCCCCGCACGTATGCCGCGGCTCTTCCCTCGTCCGCTCGCGACGAAGACCGCGGCCGGGCCTGCGAAAGCATCGCGGCGGACCGGTCCAGCCCGACGACGGTTATTCCCGGCCGGCTGGCGATCTCGGCCGTCAAACGTCCTGTGCCGCACCCGAGGTCGAGGACGCGCTCACCGGGCGCCGCGGCGAGCCGCGCGGCCACCCGGCGTCCCCATCCCACCTGCGGGTCGGACAGCCGGTGGTAGCGCGCGGCATCCCAGTCAGCCATTGATTCAGTGTACAGTCCGCTTCTCGGAAACGGAGCCATTATGCGCGTTTTCACGCTGTCGCTTGCCGCATTCGCCGCGGTCGCTCTCGGGCCGATGCAGGCGCCCGCGCCGAAAAGCGTGAGCCTGGCGGATATCCCCTGGCTCGAGGCGGAAGCCGCGCTCCGCTCCGACACGGTGGTCCTGATTCCGCTCGGGTCCGCCGCCATCGAGCATGGCCCTCACCTGAAGCTGGGAACCGATGCGATCCTCGCGGAGTACCTCACGCGGCGGGTCATGGATCGCACGCTGGTTGCTGTCGCGCCCGCGCTCCCGTATCATTTCGAACCCGCGTTCGAGGAGTACCCGGGCAACGCGACTCTCTCCCTCGACACCGCGAGATCGCTGACCGTGGACGTCGCGCGGAGCCTGTCGCGATTCGGGCCGCGCCGTTTCTACGTGCTCAACGCCGGAACGACGACGACCGCCGGCCTTGACGCGGCGGTCGCGTCGCTCGCCGCCGACGGCATCCTGCTCGGCTACACGAACATCCAGCAGCAGCTCAACGTGCTCTCGGCGAGGGTCCGCCGCCAGGAGGGAGGCGCGCACGCCGACGAAGTCGAAACCTCGATGATGCTGTACGTGGACCCCGCGTCCGTGGACATGACGCGCGCGGCGAAGGATTTCTCGCCGCCGGCCGCCGAGCTGCGCCTCACACGCAACCCGCGCGCTCGAGGGATCTTCTCTGCGAGCGGCGTCTGGGGGGATCCCTCGCTGGCGACCGCGGCCAAAGGCCGCGTCGTCGTCGAGGGGCTCGTGGACGCGATCGTCTCCGACATCGACGCGCTGCGCCAGGCCACTCCGCCGGCGCCCGGAACACGACCGGCAACGGCGCCGCGCTTCCGGCCGGCCGGATCGCCTGGAGGCGTCGACTTCGCGTCCGGCTGCACGCCTCAGGACCTGCGCGCCATCCTCCAGATCGGTGACGCGTATGCCGTGCACTGGTCCAACTACGACGCGGAAAAGCTCGCGGCGCTCTGGTCGGAGGAGGGCGACATCGTCCATCCCGACGAGACGATCGAGCGGACGCGCGATACGATCAGGCAGAATCGGATGGACATGTTCAATCGCCGGGAGTACCGATCGTCGAAGCACCCGCTCACACTGCGGGCGGTCCGCTGCGTCACGGGAGACGTCGCTGTGGCCGATGGCAAATGGGAGCTGCGCGGCGTCAACGATCCCGGCGGAAAGCCTCTGCCCACCTACGAAGGACAGTGCACGCTGGTCCTGCACAAGGCAGGCAACTGGCTGATCGAGGCCTATCGCTACACGATCAAGCCGACCGCGACACCGCTGCCCACATGGTTGAAGCGTCCCGGCTGGCCTGGTAAATGACGCGAGCGTTCTCGCTCGACCACAAGGTGATCCCTGATTTGCATTCCTACTTCGTCGCCGTCCAGATCATTACCGCGATCTGCGCGAGCATGGCGACAAAGAGCGCTATCGTCGCCCACGTCAGCGCCATCGTCCACCGCGCCGTCGACATGGCCCACCGCGACATAACCTCCGTGTTCTGATTGCTCGCGTCTGTCAGGCGATCGATGCTCTCGCGGAGGCCGTCACTGGATGACTTCAGCACCTTCGCGCTTTCGAGCTGCACGACTGCGTTGAGCTCCGCCGCTCGACGCGTGAAGCCTTCCAGCTTGTAGTCGTGGCCGATCACCGACATGTTCGCGAACGCCTGCTCCACCGTTGGAATGCCGCTATCTGCGCCCATTTCCCCTCCACGAGATATGCGGTTCGCCGCCGAGACAGCCAGGTGACTCCACGAGGATGTCCTATTGAATGACATTCGAGAATGATGCCGTTCTGACTCTGGCAGATTTGCAGACGCAAGCAAAGCACTCCTGCGGCCCGGCAGGGCCAAGTTCCGTCACCACTATCGCGTTCACCCATGCGGTTGTGACTGCTCCCTGACCGATCCGGCGCCACCTGGTCCAAACCACAAATCCGCTTCGTGCCGGTTGTGGGCCGCGCAGCGGAGCTGAAGATTCCCCTCGGTAGTCTCTCCACCGTCGGCGAACGGAACGAGGTGGTGGATCTGCAGCAAGCCTCGCTCGGTGCACCGCCCTTCCGTGCCGACAAATGCGCAGCGGCCACGGTCACGCCTCCACACCGCACGCTTCACCGCTGACGGAATGTGCCGCGAGCGCGGGTCCGATTGGCGCTCACGCTGCGGCCTCGCGGTCGCGGCCAGCCTGCTCCTCTCGAGATCCTCCACGAGGAGCTTCAGGGCGCGCTCGAAGATCGCGGCCACGTCCCCCGTCGGTACGCTGTGCCGCAGGAGGTCCTGCGCGCGGCGCAGCGTGCCATGGCCCTCGCGAGACAGCGTGAACTGCACCTTGTACATCTCAGGCGCCAGCGGCTGGACGACAAACCGTGGCGTCGTCGGTTGGCGCGCAGGCAGGATGGTAGTAGTCCCGCACATCATGGCCGCGCGGCCTGTGGGCTCCTGCTCAGCGAGTAAGACAGGTGCCGACGTCGCTCGCGCCGGCAGTTTACGAACGACCGAGGGCACAGGCGGCTGCGGACGAACGCGCGCCACGAGCTGCTCCACGTCGCGCTTGCTCTTGTGCGCCGCGGCATCGAGGAGTTCGCTGCAGTTCGCCGGTGTCAGGACGGGCGCAAGCAGATAGACAGATGTCAGTGTCAGCGAACCGGCAACGAGGCGCTCCAGGATTGCAGGATGACACCGCGCGGTGCGGGCGGCCTGGATCCTCGCGTACGCGGCGCTCTCCGAGAGGTGCAGGATCTGCGTGCAATACGTGAACAACGACGAGCACCCGGCGCCGAGGTACAACCGCCGTCCATCGACCTCGGCGAGCGCAGCAATCAACTCTGCGGTTGCAGCGCGCTCGGTGCCTGCGAGCACCACGACTCGCGACAGAAGATCCGCGTCAGACAAAGTTGTGAAGAGAGACAGTGTCGTCATGTACCTTTGTAACATCGTCGTTTTCGATCGCTCTATGAAGGACGACGACGAACGATCGAGCGGGTAGGAATGATTTTCGGCGTGGGCACGCCAGAAATCAGCGCTGGCATGCGCCCAACGCGCGCGAAGCGGCATCCACGCGCGAGTCGACAGGTGCCGCGGCGATCGTCGGGAAACCTGTCAAGTACTTTCTTGGCGAATGCACAACTTTATTCGCGGTCGTAGCTGCGCCCGGATGTCGACTCGATCGGGCGGCGCGCACGATTCGCATGATACGAACGTCCGCATGTTGTCGTGGAACTCCGTCCGGACGGAGCTCGACGTGGCACAACACTCGTGCCCGGCCGCTGCAGGCCGCTCGAGCGCGGAGCACCCGCGGAGGCGGCCCTGAGGGGCTGCGCGACGTCCGCCACCGGTTCGAGGCTGGCACAGCATTCGTGCCGCCCGGCGCGAGCGGACTGCACTACTCACGACCGGGGTAGTGGGCTCCGAGTCCACTGCCATGCCGTCACTTGCAGCTCGCCGCCCGGTCGCGCTAACGTGAGCGATCAGTCCGCGTTGTCAACAGTCGTCGATGCGGCTCGTGCAAGTCGGGATGTCGGATGAGCGTCGATTGGCCCAACGCGTCTTCCTCGAGGAGATGTCATGGCTCCGAAGGCGGGCTCACCAACCGTCACCGCGTTTCTCGCCAAGCTGCCGGCGGACCGCCGCCGGGAAGTCGAGCGGGTGCGCGACGTGGTCCTCCGGAACCTCCCGGACGGGTACGAGGAGGTCATCAGCGGCAACAAGCTCGTGTACCAGGTCCCGCTGAAGCGCTATCCCGACACCTACAACGGCCAGCCGCTGTGGTACGCGGCGCTCGCGTCGCAAAAGACGGGCTTGTCGCTGCACCTGATGCCCGTTTACGGTGACCGTGCGCTCGCCGGCCGTCTGAAGGATGCCTTCGGGACCGCGGGAAAGAAACTCGACATGGGGAAAGCGTGCATCCGCTTCAAGACCGCGGACGATCTGGCGCTGGATGCGATCGGCGAGATCGTCCGGAGCCTGCCGGTGGATCGCTGGGTGGCGATCGCGCAGGCAGCACGCCGGCGATAGAGGGCGCGACCACTTGGCCGCAGCGGAACGGAGGCGGAAGGACGTGCTTGTGCGAGCCATCATCCTGCTGATGTCAGCCGCGACGTGGTCGCTGGCCACGGCCGACGATCAGCGGGCACCCACGCCGCCAGAACCAACGGAGGCAGAGATCCGGCTCGCTGAGGGGCCATTCGCGGCGCTCGCAGGCGCGGCGCTCGGCGCGCCCCGCACGTTCGAGAACGACATCGACAGCACGGAGTGTTTTCCGGTGCGGGCGTCCGGCCGCGTGCTGGCCTGGATCCACCGGGCGCACCGCGCCGCATCGCGGCTGTTCGTCGAACCGTGCGAGCCGTATGCGACGACGGCCATCGTGTCGCGCGGCGCCACGTACGGAGGGGCGAGCCAGTGGTGGTTCGAGGCGACGCTGGCGGGCCCTGCCTCCGAGCCGCAGCTCGCGCTGCGGCGGCTCGATTTGCCTGGCTGGAACTGGCTCTCGAACCCGTCCTTCTGCGGTGAGCGGATCGCGTTCTGGGCCTTCGGCCGTGAAGATGGGGACGCCTATCCCGAGCTGAGGGTCCGGGTGGCTGATGTGACGACCGGACGCGTGCTCGCGGCCAGCTCGCTGGGCCGGGCGATGATCGAGACCGACAATCGCAGTTGCCTCGCACGGCCGGTGTGGAATGCGGGATGCCGATCCGTCGTCTTCGATGCCACCGTGCACGACAGGGGATCGGTCAGGCTCGACGTGCGTTGACGTGCCGCTGAATCGACTTCGCAGCTCGCAGCTCGCAGCTCGCAACCCGCAACTCTCAGCCCGCTTCACCGCGCCATTCCACGGGCCACGAGCCACACGCGACGAGCTGCGAACTCCGAGCTGCGAGCCACGAGCCACGAGCCACGAGCCACGAAGGTTGGCTCAGAACACGCCCGGACAAACCCTCCATCTGACCTGCTGCTGGTACGCGCGGTAGCGCAGGTCGCGCGCGAGCGTCTGTTCCTCGCAGACCGCGCGCGAGAGGAGCGCGGCATCCGCCGCAAGCAGGGCGGCGATGTTCCACAATCCCGGATTCGCGGCCAGGAACGCCACGTGCGTGACGAGATAGCCCATGTAGATCGGGTGGCGGACGAAACCGTAGATGCCCGACGACACGATGCCGCGGTTGGCGGGCATGAGCCCGAAGCTGCGCCCGAGCGTGAGCTTGCCGGCGATGACGACGGCCAGGCCGGCAATCGACAGGCAGGCGGTCAGCGTCTCAGGGGCGAGTGCGGTCATGTGGCCGGGGCGCAGCAGCGGCGGGCCGAGCATGGAGACGGCGGTGAGGATGCGCGCCCGCGTGCTGCGGTCGACGGCGGCGGCCGATCGGCGCATGATCGTGAGCGCGACGACCAGCACCTCGCTCACGAGGAGCAGCAGGCCGGTCACGCGTCCCGTCGCGACGAAGTCCGAGCCGAACCGGATGGCCATCATCGAGAAAAGCACGATGACCACGGCGCGCGCGGCAATGTCGCTGAGCCGCTCCGCGTCGACGCGCCACGTCTCGCGTCCCCGCCACGGCTGCGTGAGCTCGATGCCAAAACTGGCGACGGCCGCCCGCTTCATGACGGCGCCCCCTGCGACTCCGCCTCTTCGAGGAAGTAGCTCGCGCAGGCCGCGTCGAGCAGGTCGCGCGTGATGACCGGCTCACGCTCCTGGTAGCGGCACATGTCCACCACTTGCTCGATGAGATCCCGCGGATGGCAGGCGCGCATCTGGAGCCGCCTGGGCTGGTAGTACTTGCGATTCAGGTACTCCACCATCACGGGATCGAAAGGCAGGCCTCGCTTCCGGCAGTTCAGCTCGAAGATGCGGCAGTACTCCTCGACCGTCGGGTTCTTCGCGACGATCTTGTACGGAATGCGGCGCAGGAACGCTTCGTCGGCGAGCGAGGCCGGTTCGAGGTTGGTCGCAAACACGATCAGGACGTTGAACGGCACCTCGAACTTGCGGCCGGTGTGCAGCGTCAGGAAATCGACCCGGCTCTCGAGCGGGACGATCCACCGGTTCAGCAGGTCCCTCGGCGGGATCCGCTGCCGCCCGAAGTCGTCCACGACGAAGACGCCGCCGTTGGCCTTCAACTGGATCGGCGCCTCGTAGAACTTCGCGATCGGGTTGAAGGTCAGGTCGAGCATCTCGAGGGTCAGCTCGCCGCCGACCACCACGATCGGACGCCGGATCGACTGCCAGCGCCGGTCGTGCACCGCGCTCGCGATGACGCTGCCGCCGGCGGCGTCCGATCCCGTGCGCTGGTGGCTCACCGGGTCGTACATCGTGATGATCTGGCCGTCCACGTCGATCGCGTGCGGCATGTGGATGTCGTCGCCGATCGCGTGTCCGATTCCCTCCGCGATGACGGTCTTGCCGTTGCCCGGCGCTCCGTAGAGGAACAGCGATTTCCCCGAATTCACGGCCGGCCCGAGCTGATCGAGCATGGGCTTGTTGACCACGAGGTGTTCGAACCCCCTCGCCAGGCGGGTGCGGTCCAGGTACGGCCGGGCCGACATGCACGCGCGCACGTAGGCGTTGTACTGCGCCAGAGGCACCGGCGCCGGACCGATGTAGCGGCAGACGTCCAGGAACTGCGTCGCCCGATCCCGCCCGAGGTCCGTCAGCGCGTACCGATAACCGGCGGTGCCGGCTCCGGTCGCGCCGCGCACTTCAACGAGCTTCTCGACGCGCGCGTGCTGCACCAGCGCCTCGAGGACCGCGTACGGCAGTCGCAGCCGATCCGCCAGACCCGTGCCGCTCGCCTCTCCCGCGATCAGCGTCTTCAGCAGCAGTTGCGCGAGCGTGTCGGGATGAAGGCCGGACTCCTCGATGGTGGACGGCGGCGGCGGCGGCGCGGGATGCGTCCGGACGGCCGCCGACGGCGCGGTCGCAACGGCGGAAATCATGAACGCAACTCCTCGAGATCGCTGGCGACCGCCGGAATGGCGGCTGCAACGCCGCGCCCGGGCCGCAGCGCGGGCGCGGGCACGACGCTCTGGAACTCGATGCGATGCCCGATGGCGGTCCGCGACCGTTCCAGCGCGCCGACCGGAAGTTCGAGCACGCCGGCCGTTCCGCGGCGCGGCAGCCGGATCCGCCAGGGCTTGAGCCGGAACACGCAGTCGATGACGACACCCCGCTGGTCGAGCGCGATGACATCGATCGCGAAGCGCATGCCCCACGTGTGCACGCCGCGGCTCGGCACGATCCAGAGCGCCTCACCCGCGTCGAGCGCGGCGCGCGTCAGCAGGCCGACGGCGCGCGTCGCGCGCGTGGCCGCCACGCCGACCCGGTCGGCGACGACCTCCCCCGTGTCCACGTTCCGGGCGATGAGGGGCATTACTTCTTCATCCCTTCAATCATCGGGAAGAGCACCGTGACGAACTTGATCGCCGCCGGTCCGATGGTGACGACCCAGATCGCGGGGAAGATGCAGAACACCAGCGGGAACACCATCTTGACGCCGGTCTTCGCCGCCGCTTCCTCGGCGCGCTGCCGGCGCTTGGTCCGCAGCGTCTCCGAATACACGCGCAGCGACTGCGCAACGCTGGTGCCGAACTTGTCGGTCTGAATCAGCATCGTGACGAGCGAGCTGAGGTCGTCCACGCCGGTGCGGTCGGCGAGATTGCGCAGCGCCTCGGCGCGCGGCTTGCCCGCGCGCAGCTCGAGGTTGATGAGCCGCAGCTCGTCCGAGAGCGCCGGGTACGCGAACGCCAGCTCGCTGCCGACGCGCGTGAGGGCCTGGTCCAGGCCGAGCCCCGCTTCGACGCTGACCACGAGCAGATCGAGCGCGTCGGCCAGGGCGAGGCGGATCTGATGGGCGCGCCGCTTCGCCAGGCGGGCCAGCGCCATGCCGGGCAGGACGTATCCCATCGCCAGGCCCGCGAGCGCCACCGTCATGTTCGGCCGCGCGACGATCCCCGACGAGAAGAACACGAACAAGGCCAGCGCGAACATCACGCGGATGCCGAAGAAGATCGTCAGTGCCTCGGTGCGGCGGTACCCGGCCTGCACGAGCCGCAGCCGGAGGGACCCCATCTCCTTCGGCGAATGCGGCGCCTTTTCGCCAATCCTCTTGAACAGGCCAATCAGGCTCTGCAGCCGGGGTCTGCCGTCCTCCTCGGGCGCGCGGCCGAGCGTCAGCTCCTCGATCCGGCGGTCGATGGCCGCGCCGCGCCTGGGCATCAGCGCGACGGCCGCGGCCGCCACGACGAGCGAGCCGAACACGAACGCCAGAAGCGGCAGCAGCATCACCACGCTACACCTCGATCTTGACGACGCGCTTGATCCACAGGAACCCGAGCGTCTGCATGACGAGCGCGGTCACCAGCAGCATCTGTCCCATGCGCTCGCGAAACAGCATGTTCATGTGGTCCGGGTTGATGAACGACAGCGCGATGGCGAGCACGGCCGGCAGCGCCAGGAGCACGTAGCCCGTCATTCGTCCGTGGGCGGTATAGACCCGAACCTGCCGCAGGATCTTGAAGCGCTCCCGCACAACGTGCGCGAGGTTCTCGAGGATCTCCGAGAGGTTGCCGCCCGTCTCGCGCTGGATGAGCACCGCGGTCGCGAAGAAGCGGACATCCAGCAGCGGCACGCGCGCCGTCAGGTTCTCCAGCGCGTCCTTCAGGGGCAGCCCGAAGTTCTGCTCGTCGAAGGTCTTCCGGAACTCGGGGCCCACCGGCTCGGGCAGCTCGTCGGCCACCATCTTCAGTCCGGTGGCGAAGGCGTGCCCGGCTTTCAGCGCGCGCGAGATGAGGTCGAGCCCTTCGGGGAACTGCTCCTCGAAGGCGCGCATCCGGCGCGTCCGCTTGAAGCGCAGGACCATGAAGGGGATCGCGAACCCCGCGGCGGCGCCGAACGGCAGCGACCACGGTGCCCGGGTGGCCGCGCCGGCCACGAGCATCATCGCGATCGCGCAGCCGAGTCCCGCCAGCAGCATGCCGCTGATCGTCGCCTTCGTGCCGGACTGCTCGATCCAGCGGCCGAGCGCGGACCCGCGCGTCGTGTCGCCGACGATGCGGTCGAGGGCGGGCATGGGCCCGACCTTCTGTGCCTTGACGAGCTTCTTCTGCGTCTTGTCCGGCTCGTCGATCGGCGCCGACAACTCCGCCAGCCGTCCTTCGAGCCGGCGCTGCGCCATCGCCCCCGGCACTTTGTTGATCGCGGCGAAGGCGCCGAGCACGAGGCCGGCGCCGAGCACGAACGCGAGAAACACCAGGACCAGCATCACCTGACCTCCGTGATCCCCTCGAACATGTCGGGCGGAAGGTGGATGCCCGAGGCCTTCAGGCGCTCGCAGGCCTTCGGCCGCACGCCCGTCGCGCGGAACCGGCCGATCACCTTGCCGTCCTGCGTCACGCCGAGCTTCTCGAAGAGGAAGATCTCCTGCATTGTGATCACGTCCCCCTCCATCCCCGTGATCTCCGAGATGCTCGTGACCTTGCGCGTGCCGTCGCTCATGCGCGACTGCTGGATGACCACGTGGATGGCCGCGGCAATCTGCTGGCGCATGGCGCGCTCCGGCAGGTTGGTCGCCCCCATCGCGATCATCGTCTCGATTCTCGACAGCGCGTCGCGCGGCGTGTTGGCGTGGACGGTCGTCAGCGACCCGTCGTGCCCCGTGTTCATCGCCTGGAGCATGTCGAGCGCTTCCTCGCCGCGCACTTCGCCGACGACGATGCGGTCCGGCCGCATGCGGAGGGCGTTGATCAGGAGCTGCCGCTGACGGATGGCGCCTTTCCCTTCGACGTTCGGCGGGCGCGTCTCGAGCCGCGCGGTGTGCTCCTGGTGGAGCTGCAGCTCGGCGGCGTCTTCGATGGTGACAATCCGCTCCCGCTCCGAGATGAACGACGACAGCACGTTGAGCAGCGTCGTCTTGCCGGCGCCGGTGCCGCCGCTGATCAGGATGTTCAGCCGCGCGCGCACGCAGTGCTCGAGGAACTCCAGCATCTGGCGCGTCAGCGATCGGATGGTGACCAGATCCTCGGCCTTGAGGCGTTCGGCCGGGAAGCGGCGAATCGAGAGCAGCGGGCCGTCCACCGCGAGCGGCGGGATGATCGCGTTCACGCGGGATCCGTCGGCGAGCCGCGCGTCGACCATCGGCGAGCTGTCGTCCACGCGGCGCCCGACGCCGCTGACGATCCGGTCGATCACGCGCATCAGGTGCTTGTCGTCCTGGAACGTCGTCGGCAGCCGCTCGAGCTTGCCGGCGCGCTCGACGTAGACCTGCTTGTGCGTGTTCACCAGGATGTCGCTGATCGTCGGGTCGCGCAGCAGCGGCTCGAGGGGACCGAGCCCGAAGACCTCGTCGATGACGTCGCCGAGGATCCCCTCGCGCTCCGTCATGCTGAGCGGCATCCCCTCTTCCGCGATCAGATCGAACAGCAGCGTCCGGATTTCCGCTTCCGCGCGCGACCGCTCGGCCGAGGCGAGCGCCTCGAGGTTCAGGCGGTTGAGGAGCTTGCGGTGGACGTTGGCCTTCAGCTCGAGGTACTGCGGCCGCGGCGCTTCCACGCGCGGACGCGCCGCCGAGGCTGGCGATGTCGGCTGCGGCTGCGGGATATTGAGCGACAGAGTCATGAGGATTGGCCCGAATCAGAGGATGCCCAGGAATGCCTTGCGCTTCTCCGGCTCGGGCTTCGCGTCGTCCTGGAGGCCGAGCAGGTGGCGCGTGAAGCTGCCGAACTGCGCCGAGATCTCCGAGTGGTTCGTCAACGCGAGCGGCACCCCGGAGTTGAGCGCCGTCGATACGGTCCGGTAATCGCTCGGGAACGCGTGATGGATCCCGTAGCCGAGCGCCGTCTCGATCTGCTTCGGCGCGATGAGGTGCTGATCGGACACGCGGTTCAGCAGGATCTTGACGCGTTCGCTGCCGGCCCCCAGCTGGCGGACGCGATCGACCAGGCGCTGCGCGTTGCGGATCGACGGCACGTCGGGGTTGGTGACAAGGAAGATCGTGTCCGCCGCGTACAGCGCGGAGACGGCGCACGCGTTGATCATGTTGCCGGCGTCGATGACGATGTAGTCGTAGAGGCGCGACAGCACGCGCAGCAGCTCCTCGATCGCGCTGGCGTCCTGCGCGTTGGGTCGATCGAACTGTTCGGACGCCGCGAGGATGTCGAGACCCGACTTGTGACGGGCCATCAGCTCGCGGAGGAAGTCCCTGTCCAGCCGGTGCAGGTTCTCGATCGCGTCCAGCACCGTGAAGCGCGGCCGCACGCCGAGGAAGAGCGCCACTTCGCCGAGGCACGGCTTCAAGTCGATGATGGCGGTTGGCCGCTTCGTCAGCCGCGCCAGTTCGACGGCGCAGTTGACCGACACCGTCGTCGTTCCCGCGCCCCCCTTGGCGCCGAGAAAGACATGCGTCACGCACGGCTGACGCGCGCCGGCCGTCGCCGCCTCGCGGCGAGCGCCCGCGCGCCGCACCGCGCCCTGGAACGAGTCCTCCATCGCGCGCGACGCCTGCGACGCGCCGCCGGGAACCCAGGGAAAGAACTCGTTGGCGCCCGCGCGCATCGCCTGGAGAATCAAGTCGGGTTCGGCCGTCGCGGCAATGGCGAAGATGGCGACCGACGGCTGCGTCACGCGCAGCCGTTCGATCGCCGCCATGCCGGTCGACACGTCTCCGCGTATGTCGACGACCACCAGATCCGGTCCGGGGCCCTCGGTGGCGACCCGGGCCCCTTCCACGATACCGACCGGGACGCCGCACGCGCGCAGCATCTGGGCGACCTGCCGCTTGAATTCGTCGTCGTGCGTGATGATCGATGCTGCTAGTTGGGCCATGTCGTCGCTAGTCGTTAGTCGATAGTCAAAGCCGGTCCACAGGTCACCGTCGCTACTTCACCAGGCGGATCGCCAGCGGGAACGCGCCCGAAGGCGCGGCTTCCGCCGACGAATCGTAGATGCCGCCGATCGGGATGATCCGCCCGTAGAGGCCGTTGCCGTCGACGTGATCCAGGAAGAAGCCGATCCAGTTCGCGAGGACCAGGTCGGCCGTGCGGCCGTTGCGCTTGCCGCTGTCATAGACGATCGGGTCGTAGAGCGGAATCGGGAACACGCGTGGGCTGCGGCTGCCGCATGTCGAACAGCTTCCGTTGCTGCCCTTGACCGTCTTCGTCCCCTCGTCCCAGTACGCGCCGGGGTCTTTTGCAATCAGTTCCTCGGCGCCCGAGATGGTCGGGCCCGTCATGGCGCCGGGTTCCGACACCAGCGGGTCGCCGAAGTGCATGATGGTCGTGTTGCAATTCGCGATGTTCCAGTCGTACGCGGCGCCGCCCGTGAGCCCGCCGATCGCGATCGAGAAGTAGAAGCTCACCGTGATGTTGTTGCCCGTGCTCGCGCGGATCATCAGGGGCTGACCGCGTTCGGATTCCTGGTTGTAGCCGGTGTAGCCGCTCTGGGTCGCCGGCACGTAGATGTCGGGGTTGGCGAGCGGCACTCCCTTGTTGTCGTACGCGTCGTACGTGTCGTCGCCGTCCCATGGGGCCGTCTGCTTCTCGATCCACTTGTCGGGAATCGTGAAGGGCTTCACGCACGTCATCGCGTTGGCGGGCGCCGCCTCGGCGGTCGCGGTCGCCGCGATGTCGGCCGTGGACACGCCGAAGTACCGCGCGACGAGCGTCGAGACGGGATTGCCGTGATCGGCGCGCCGATACACGGTCACCCTCACCCGGTTCATCTGGCCGTTCGGGCCGTAGAGGAACTCGACGTCCGCGGGGCCCACCGCCACGTTGCCGCCCATCACCTGGTTCGCGGTCGCGGCGGCGACGGCGCTCGTCACGGCGGGACCGCCGGCGGAATGATCCGTGAAGCTGTCGTAGACGAGCGCCGTGGCGCCGGCGAGCGCGCCGGCGTCGGCGGAGTTCTGCGCCTGGCTGCGGGCGGTCATCAACATGCCGACGTCGATGGCGAGCATGCTCGCGCTGAGCATCGCCATCATCCCGAGGCCGACGAAGACCAGGCTCATGCCCGACTGGTCGCGGCGAAGGCGGGTGATTCTGTCCATCGCTATCCTCCCCACGTGACCTTAGTGGCGGGGCGAGGGCGCTTGGTCGTTCCGGCCCGGACCTTTGGCTTTGTCATTGCTGCCCCCTTTCGCCTTCTCGATCTCCGCCTGGTAGGCTGCCTGCGCCTGCTTCAGACGCGCCGCCGCATCGTCGAGCGCGCGCTGCCGCTTCTGGTCCTCTTCGGCCTTCTTTCGGGAGGCCTCCGCGTTCTTCTTCGCCGCGTCAGCCTCGCGCCTGGCGCGCTCCTGCTCGAGCTTCGCGCTCTGCTTGCGCTGCTGCTCGTCCTTCTTCGCCTGCTCCGCACGGCGTTTCGCTTCGGCCTTGTCGGCAGCCTTCTGGCGCTCCGCTTCGCGCTTCTGCGCGTCGATCTCCTGTTTCGTCGGCTTGACGGGAACGGGAGCCGCGACCGGGGCCGCCGGCTGCGGCGCGGGCTGCGTGGCCGAGGCGGCCGGCACGCTCGCGGCGCCGGAAATCGGGCGCGAGTCGATGACCGCGGCCGGTGGCTGCGAGGGGGTCTGCGCGGGAGCCTGCGCCGCGGCGGCCGGCGACGCCGGAGCAGCCGGCTGCGGGGCCGCTGCGGTTCCGCCGCTCGGCTTGGCCGCCGGGTAGCGCGGCGACCCGACGTACGGCGCGGGCTGCGCGATGGCGGACGACGGCTTCCCCAGGAACGGTTCGACGAGCGACGGCAGCCCTTCGGACACGCCCGTCGAATCGCGCCGCACGATTTGCGGCGTGACCATCACGATGAGCTCCGTCTGGTCCTTCTGGTAGGCGCGGCTGCGGAACAGCAGGCCGAGCACCGGGATATCGCCGATGCCGGGCACCTTGCGCATCGACGACAGCGCGGTGTTGTTCATCAGGCCGGCGATGGCGAACGTCTGCCCGTCGCGGATCTCGATTTCAGTCGAGGCGCGGCGCGACGTCAGCGCGGGAATGCGGAAGCCCTCGATGACGACGGCGTTGTTGAAATCGAGCGAGCTGACTTCCGGCGCAATCTTCAGGTTGATGAGGTCGCCGCCGAGGACCGTCGGCGTGAACGACAGGCGGACGCCATATTCCTTGAACTGAATCGTGAACGACCCGAAGTTGCCCTGCGGCACCGGGTACGGGAACTCGCCGCCGGCGAGGAAGCTGGCTTCCTTCCCGTTGAGCGCGATCAGGTTCGGCTCGGCGAGGCTCTGGAACACTCCCTTGCCCTGAAGCGCCTTCATCACCGCGCCGAGCTTGTTCTTCGCGTCGAACAGGAACAGGTTGAGGTAATCGCTGAACACCAGCGTGTCGCCGAGTGCCGCGCTCGGATGGTTCTTGTCGAAGACGGGCGCCGCGAACTGCTGCGTCGTCGTCCGCGCGAACTGGTTCTTGTAGCCGTCGGAGAACAGCGATGCGCCGACTTCCTGGAGCGCGTTGCGGCTGACCTCGGCGAACCGCACGCGCAGCATGACCTGGTTCGACGCGACGCCTTCCTGCTGCTTCAGCAGGTTGACGACGTTCTCTTTCTTCTCGACGTAGCCGGAGGCGACATCGGCGGCCTTCTCGATCACGTACTTGCTCGAGACGATCCCCGAGAGGATCACGTCCTTGCCGCTGCCGGTCACCGTCACCGACTCGCCCGGAAAGAGCTGCTTCATGTGGTCCACGAGGGCGCTGAGGTCTCGGCGGACGTTCACCTCGTAGGACGTGATCGCGCCGGCGCGGTCCCAGACGAACAACGAGATTGTTCCGGGCTGCTTGCCGTGGATCAGCAGCTGCGTCGGCGTGGTCACCATCGCGTCGGCGATGTCCGGAACGGTCAGGGACACGCGCGTGATCGTGGATCCGACATTCAAGATCGTCGAGCGGCCGACGAGCAGGTCGATGTCCGTCGGCTTGTCCGCCGGGCGCGCGGCCGGCGCGGGCGACCCGGCGAATGCCGGCTGCTGCCGCGCTTCGGGCGCCGCGACGAGAATCACGATGATGAAGGCGGCGACCGCCGGGAGAAATGCCTGTGCGCGGGGTTTCATGGGATCTCCTCTACTTCCGGCTAACGGATGACTTCGGCCGCGCGCTTGTCGCCACGGATCATTTCGACGGTGGGCTGTGGCGGCGGCACGGGCGCGGTCTGGGTCACCGGCGGCGCGGCGCGGCGACGGCCCGACGAGGCCACCTGGCGCACCGGCACGGCGGGCGCGGCGCCCATCAGGCCGGCGGTCCTGATCCCCGGCGTCTCCGGCGCGCCCTGGTCCATCGGGTTGCGCAGCGCGAGCTGGATCTTGCCTTCCGTGCTGGCGAGAGCGAGCCGCTCCGACTGTTCGGGGGTGACCAGCAGCGTGACGACCGTCACCTGCACGGGCTTGTTCTTGTCCTGATCCTGCTCCATGCGCGTGCCCGCCGTGACGACCTGCACGTTCGAGAGAATCAGGCGGGAGGTGGTGTCGGCGCGCGCCTCGGTCGGACTCGCCGTCGCCAGGACGTCCACGCGGGTGCCGGGCAGCACGTACCCGGCGACCCCGACGACTTCGTTCACCCGCACCGACACGGCGCGCATGCCCTCAGGAATCACCGGCGGCAGGCCGGAGCCCGCTTCCTTCGACGCCAGCTTCGCGCTCAGAATCGGCTCGTTCTTCACCACGCTCACGATCAGGCCGCGGCCGAGGATCTCGGCGGGCGCCTTGAAGGAGCCGGCGGGCGTCTGGCCCGCGGGGAACGACGTGACCTGCAGGTCCTCTTTCTTCAGCTCCGACCCGAGCTGCAGATCGGCGGCGGCCACGACGACGGGCTCGGTCGCCATCGCGACCGACTTCACCGGCTGGTTCTGCATGAAGTTGTAGGTGCCGTACGCGAGCCCGCCCCCGGCGAGGATCGCGATGGCCAACACGGCGAAGATTCGGTTGCGCATGAGTTGTCCCTGCCTATTCGTTCCGCATCAGCGCGGCAGCCTGCATCGTCAGCGGCGCGCCGGTCGTGGTGCCGCGGGAGACGAGCTGCGCGACCGGGTTGAGGACGATGAACGTGAACGGGTAGTTGATCGTGACGCGAGAGGCGGTCGTGCTGCCGAACGGGACGTTGCGCACGACGCTGACGCTGGCGGTGCCGACGGCGGTCAGCCGCCCGCTCGTCATGTAGCTCGTGACCGTCGACACGACCTCATCGTTGGTCGTGGCGGGCAGCACCGCGACGCGGGCGCCTTCCCTGGCGGCGTTGGTGAGCACCTGCCAGGTCTGGTACGCGCGGCCGAATTCAAAAATCGAGACGGAGATCAGCAGAATGATCGGAATGGTGATCGCGGTCTCGAGCAGCGCCGCGCCGCGTTGATTGCGAAAACGTTTCATGAACATCGCGTCACCCTGTTCCGCTGCGAGTTGCGCCCCTATCCGACCAGCGCCGCGAGCACGCTGCCGACCGCGATGGCCGGACCGTATGCGAACCGCCGCGTCATGTCGGCGGCGGAAATCTGCTGCTTCACACCGGCGGGGGCGGCGATCAGCCGTCCCGTGCCTGCGAACGTCGCGGCGAGCCTGCGTCTCTGCGCCGCGACGGCGACCGCCAGGATTCCACCGGCAATCGCCGTGAACAAAAAGGCGGTGACGACGGTCGCCGGGCCGAGGATGGCGCCGACGGCGGCCATCAGCTTGACGTCGCCTGCGCCGGTGGCGCCGAGCGCATGCCCCGGCAGCATCAGCGCGAACCCGAGAACGAACCCGAACGTCGCCGCGCCGAGCGAGATGCCGCTGGCGCCCGTGGCCGCCAGCCCGATGCCGATGCCCGACATCGTCGCGGTCAGCCCGTTCGGGATGCGTCGCGAACGGATGTCGACGACCGTCGCGGCGAGCGTGCCAACCGCGAGCGCCGCGAACGCGGCGCTAGACACTGGCGGCGGCAATGACGCCCCAGAAGACGTTGACGATCGTGGTTCCGAGCCCCGCCACGGCGCCGAGCGCCACGATCGCGATGAGCGACACCAGGAGTCCGTACTCGAGGAGATCCTGGCCGTCCTCGGATCGGCGGAAGCGCGCGAGCGAGATCCGTTTCAACGCGAGCACGGCGGTCGGTGACTGCATCGGCATCTCCTGCAACGTCATTCGGCCTGACGAGCGGCCCCGGGCGCCGTCGGCTGGCACCCGGGACCCGGTGGAGCTACTACGCCGCGCCGGCGAGCGCGCCCGCGATCGCGTTGAAGATGCCGCTGACGGCACCGCCCGCCGCGGTCACCGCGCCGATCGCGATGAGCGCGATCAAGGCGACGAGCAGGGCGTACTCGAGCAGGTCCTGTCCTTCTTCCTGACGACCGAGCGACTTGACGAGCGTGACGAGCTGAGACATCGGATCCTCCAGTGTGTGCACCGCCGTGTTGCGGCGTGGCGGTGCGTGTGTTGCGGCGCGGCCGCGTTTGAGTTGATCTGCGCGGCGAGTTCGCCGCGCCACGGCGGGCCATATCGCAACGGGTATGCCACGCTCGAGTCCGGGCATGTGCGGGAGGCAGGCAAGTTGTTCTCGTTGCAGCGATTCACCGCTGCGGGCGCCCTCCGCGCGAGGTCGTGTGGAGCGCGCCGGCGGCCGACGGCGACTCGTCACTTTCGTAAGCCGCGCCGCGAAATTCGTGACCGCGCGGCGTGAGGCGGCGCGGCGGGATCGGGTGGCGGTTCGAGAGACCTCAGTGTTTGCCTGTAATTAGAGGGAGATCCCGCCGCGATCGCGATCGGCATATCGATTGCGAAAGGGATGGTGCTGCGCCCTGCGAAGGCGACAACGTCGGGAAGGACCACTGGGAAGCAGGGGGTTGCCCATGAAATTTGGAATCCGGCAGGCGGTCGCGTCGGCAGCGGTGTTCGTCGCGATCCTGTTGACGCTCGTTTCCGTTGACGAACGGGTGCGCGACCGCGTCAACGATTTGTTCTCCGGGGGAAACGGTCTCGCGCCGTGGGGCGCGCGGGCGGCGGATCTGGGCGATGCGCTCACCAGCGCCGTCCGCCATCAGAGCATCGAAAACGCTCCGCTGCTGATCTTCGGCACCGTGGGCGCGGTGCTCGTGATGTTCATGTTGAGGACATAGCGTGCCACTCGTCCTGGCTCTCGAGCCCGATCTGCGGCAGGCGGCGATCCTGAAACGCGTCATCAAGCGAGAGGTGCGGGCGGAGCTCGTGCTGGTCGACTCGCGCGACGCCGCGATTGCCGCGCTGTCGGCGCGCGTTCCGGACGTCGTTCTTCTGACGGCGCTGCTTTCGCCGCGCGACGAGGAGGAGCTCATCGCTCATCTGCGATCGCTCGCCGGCGCCGAGCACCTGCAGACGCACACCATCCCGCAGCTCGCTTCGTCCCCGGCGAGCGACGATGGGCGGGCCGCGGGCGGCGGCTTGCTCGGGAAGTTCCGCAGGAAGAAGGAAGCCCAGCCGATGCCCGGCTGCGATCCGACGCTGTTCGCGACGGAAGTGCGCGCCTTTCTCGATCGCGCCGAGGAGCTGAAGTCGGAATCGGCGCCGCCGCTCGTGCTTCGCGCGGCCGAGCCGGAGGATGACGTCGCGGCTGCCCGGATGGAAGAGCCTCCGGCGCGGGTAGAGGAAGCGCCACCCGCCGCCCCGACCACGTGGGCCTCCCCATTCGAGTGGAGGGGGTCAGTCCCCTTGCGGGGCCAGGCCCCAATCGAAGAACCTGCTGCGGTGCAGGAGCTTACGGCTACGGTTTTGCGCCAGGATCGGCCGGCGGAGGAGCAGAAGGAACAGGCGCCGCGGGAAGAACCCGCGCAACCAGTCATGCCGGTGCAGAAACCCGCGCTGCTCCTCGAGCCGGAGGAACCTGCCCGAGTGGAGGACTTCACGCCGCCGGTGACGGTGGAGGACTTCACGCCACCGGTGACGGTGGAGGACTACACGCCACCGCCGCAGGCGGAAGAGCCCACGGCATGGCTGACGGAGATCGAAGCCGAGCCACTGCTGCCGGCGCAAGACGAGCCGAGGCCGGAGGCCGTGACGGCGGCGGCGCCAGTCCAGGAAGTGACGGAGGACGAAGCGCCACAGACCGAATCGCGGCGCGATCCGTTCGCGGCCTTCCGTGAGGACGCGGACGAAGAGCGCGCGGGCATGCTGCGCTTCCTGCCCCTGTCGCTGTGGGCACGACGCGAACTGCCGAAAGTACCAGCTCCTCCACAGGCCGAGCCGGGCGGCGAAGTAAGAGCGTTGCTCTCCAGCCTCGCTCTCTCGCCATACGTCGCGGGGGTGACATTCCCGCGCGGCTGCCGCATCCGGCGGGTCCGCGTGCCGGCCACGCCCCGCACGCGCGCGGCGCACCCCGTGATCGTCTCGCGTCGCACGCTCGAAGAAATGCGCGCCGCGGAGCGCCGATAGGGCCCGCGCACTTCCTGCGATCCGCGGCCTCGGAGATCGGGCAAGGACTGCAACGCGGCTGTCCTCGACCGTGCCTCGTCGAATCCCTGCGTTCCCACACATCATTGATCTGATGCGGGTTGCCGCCGCCTGCCCGCCGCCACCGTGTACGCCGGGGGGCGGCATTGCCGTTGCCATCACACGAACGCGTGGATCCCGAAAACGGTGAGGCCCGCGACCTGCGCGGGGAGTCGATCGCCGTGCGCGGCGAGACATGGACGGTCGATAGGCAGGTGCGGTACGGGGATTGTGAGCTCCTCGGGCTCATTGGCGCCGGGCGGAGCAACTACGGGTCGTCGCGCACGATCCTGACGCCATTCGACCGGCCCCGTCGCCTCGACTCTCCCGCCGCCGTGCATGTGCTCAGGCCGCGCCGATGGCTGCACGAGCTGCAACGAGCGGCGCTTCGCGCGACTCCATTCGGCGGCATGTCGGCCGGCGCAACCGGCAGCATCAACCTGCTTTCGTATCAGCTCGAGCCGGCGCTGGCGCTGTTTCGGCACGGCATCACGCGCCTGCTCATCGCCGACGGCGTCGGCCTCGGCAAGACCATCCAGGCCGGCCTCATCCTGAGCGAGATCGCGTCGCGCGACGACGAGGCCCGCGGCCTCGTCGTCGTGCCCGCCGGCCTGCGCCGTCAGTGGTCGAGCGAGCTCGCCCGCCACTTCGGGCTGGACGCCATCGTCGCCGACGCCGCGTGGCTGGCGCGGACGGCGCGCGAGCTGCCGCCGGAGGTGAATCCGTGGGGATTGCCTGGCATCTACCTCACGTCGGTTGATTTTCTGAAGCAGCCCGAAGTGCTGCGGACGCTCGAGGATCTCGCATGGGACGTCGTGGCTGTCGACGAAGCGCATGCCGTCGGATTTGGAACGGCGCGGCGGACGGCGGTCCATGCCGTCGCCGTCCGGTCGCGCGCCGTCGTGCTGCTGACAGCGACTCCGCATGGCGGCGACGCGGCGCAATTCGACACGCTCTGTGGCCTCGGGCGGCGTGACGGCGATCCGCCCGTCACGATCTTCTGCCGTTCGCGCGGCGAGCTGAATGAACTGCCCTCCCGTCGCACGGCCATTCTGCGTGTGACGCCGACACCTTCCGAGCAGCGCATGCACCGTCTTCTCGATCGTTACGCGGCGTGCGTCTGTCGGGAAGCGGCAGCCAGGCGCGATGCGGGCGCGCGTCTGGCGATCATGGTTCTCAGGAAGCGCGCCCTGTCGAGCGCCGCGTCGCTGCTCGTGTCGGTGGCCCGCCGGGCCGAGCTGCTCGCGGGGCGCGCCGCGGAAGGTGCGGGAGACCCTCGACAGCTGGCCCTCCCGCTCGACGGCGAGGATCCGCCCCCCGACGCGCAGCCGGACGCCGTCCTTGCGGCGCCCGGCCTGGCGGATCCCGATCGTGAGGGCCGGTTCCTTGCTCAAATCGGGGAGGCCGCGCAACAGGCCGCGGCCGCCGAGTCGAAGGTGGCGTTTCTTCTCCGGTTGCTGGCGCGAATGACCGAGCCCGCGATCGTCTTCACGGAATACCGGGACACCCTCGCGCGGCTGGCGAGCATTCTCGCGCGCACGGGGCGGCCGATGGTGTTGATGCACGGCGGCCTGTCGCTCGCCGATCGCGCCGCCGCGCAGCGGGCGTTCAATGCCGGCGGGGGCCTGCTCCTCGCAACCGACGCGGCGGCCGAGGGACTGAATCTCCACGCGTGCTGCCGGACCATCGTGCACTACGAGCTGCCGTGGAATCCCGCGCGGCTCGAACAGCGGGCCGGCCGGGTCGATCGTATCGGGCAGGCACGGCGCGTTCACGAGATGGCGCTCGTGGCGGACGACACCGCCGAACGACTCGTGCTCGCGGCGCTCGTCCGTCGCGCAGCCAATGCACGCCGCGCAAGGCTCGGACAGGGATCGACGTTCACGTTGATCACGGAGTCGCTCGTCGCGGGGGCCATTCTCGACGGAACGGCACTGCCGGAAGAGGCGTTCAGGCCCTCGTCACCCGCCAACGCGCCTCCGGCTGAATTGACGGCTGAGGCGAAGGTCGAGGTGCGGCGGCTGACGTGCCGGGTGTGGCTGAAGGCCGAGCGGGGCGCAGCGCTCCCGAAGGCGATCGCCGTCAGCGCCGTCGGCCGGCGCCGCTCCACCCGATCGAGCGCGATCACCTGCATTTACAGGGCCCGGATCGGTGCGGCAGGAGCGAGCGTTCTTCACGAAGAACTGATCGCGGTGGGGGTCCGCCGGGCCGGCCGCGTGCCGCCGACCGCACGACGCGCGCGCGCCGACGCGAGGTCGTTTCTGGCAAGTGAGCCGGCGCTGAGATCGGCGGTGCGTGACTGGCTCGAGCCGCGCCTGCGGGCAGTCAGTGAGCTCGCCGGCCGCGCGGCGTCCACTCTGGAGGCGCGGGAGGTGGCGACGGCCTCGCTTCTGAACCAGGGCGTAGCGGGACCGCTGCAGCCAGCGCTCTTCGACGATCGCGCGATCCGTGCTCGCACGGCCCGGCAACTGCGGGCGCAAGTCACGACCGGCGAATCGGAGCGGCGTGTGGCGGCCCTTGGAGGCAGGCGTGCCCTGGTGCCGCGCCTCGACCTGGTCGCGATCCTGTTTTCGCCCGGTGGTCCTCCGCCATGATTCCCGGCATTGCCGGCGCGCTGCTTTCACACGACGCGCTCGCAGGACCGATTCCATCCGCGCTCGGCCTCACCGCGAACAGCCGGGAGGCGATCGACGCACGGCGTGGCATGCGCGCGCGCCAACAGG
>Ga0156017_1119_pt1 | contig 58924 bp, 65 predicted proteins | sample RifCSPlowO2_02_FD_107671 | JGI IMG/M metagenome (GOLD analysis project Ga0156017, IMG submission 107671) | Acidobacteria bacterium RIFCSPLOWO2_02_FULL_67_36
GGCAACCGCGACATCGGGACGACGCTGGGGATCACGCCCGGCACGACGAAGAAGCACCTTACGAGCGTCTTCAATAAGGTAGGCGTCGACAGCCGCACCCAGCTCATTTCCAAGCTCGCCTGACCTCCGCAGGGTGCTGCAAGGTGCTGAAGGGTGCTGCAGGGGTGCTAAAGAGTGCTGAGTGTGTGTCAAAAAATAGACATACCACTAAAGTAGAGTTGCGTCCTCTAGAGCTCGACGTTAGTGTTCGCGCACAACCTAACTCGTCGGGCTGCCCCAGCCGGCCAGATGTTGCGAGCCTTCGCCACCACGGACCGTGGTCCGATCCGCCGGACCAACGAAGACGCCTTCGTCATCGACGACGAACTCGGCGTGCTGATTGTCGCCGACGGCATGGGCGGCCATGCCGCGGGGGAAGTGGCTTCCCGCCTCGCCGTCGAGGCCATTGTCGGGTTTCTCAAGCGATCCCACGGCGAGCATGAGTACTCGTGGCCGTACGGCATCGAGCCCCACCTCTCGCTGAACGGCAATCGCCTTCGCACGGCCATTCACCTCGCCAACCGCCGCGTGTTTCGCGCCGGCGAAAGCCACGACGAGTACACCGGCATGGGAACGACGGTCGTGTGCGCGCTCATCGCGGGCCACCAGATGATCGTCGGCCACGTCGGCGACAGCCGTCTCTATCTCCTGCGTGACGGCTTGCTCACGCAGACCACGCAGGACGATTCGTGGGCCGCGATGGTCCTCGGCAGCAGCGCGTTCGGTCCCGACGCGGCGCAACAGCATCCGATGCGCAACGTGCTGACCAACGTGCTTGGCGCGCGCGAGCAGACCGACGTCCACCTCCAGGAACAGATCCTCGCCGAGGGCGATCGCCTGCTGCTCTGCACGGACGGTCTTCACGGGACGCTCGATCTCGATGCCCTCGCCGCCGTGCTGGCCGAGGGCACGGACGCGCGCGAGTGCGCGGACGCGCTCGTGAAGAAGGCCATCGACGGCGGCACGCGTGACAACGTCACCGCGCTCGTGGCCTTCTGCGAGGGAGCCAGCCATGGCTGATCTCGCGCCGGCGGGCGCCCGTGACTCGAAACTGCGGCAGATCGGGCGATACCGCATCCGCGAGCGCATCGGCAAGGGGGCGATGGGCGTCGTCTACGCCGCGCGCGACGAGACGATCGGCCGCGACGTCGCGCTCAAGGTCATGATGGCGGATCTCGAAGGCGATCCGGACATCCGCGCGCGCTTCTTCCGCGAGGCGCAGGTCGCCGCAAAGCTCGCCCACCGCAACATCGTCACCATCTTCGACATGGGGGAGGAGGACGGGCGGCTGTACATCGTGATGGAGCTGCTGCGCGGCCTGACGCTCACCGACCACCTGAAGCAGGCGAAGGCCGACGGCCTCGAGGACAAGCTCGATCTGATGACGCAGATCTGCGAGGGGCTGTCGGTGGCCAGCGCCGCGGGCGTGTTCCATCGCGACGTCAAGCCGGGAAACCTCTTCGTGCAGGAGGGCGGCAGCCTGAAGATCCTGGACTTCGGGATTGCGCGGCTCGCCAGCTCCAGCATGACCGCCAGCGGGTTCATTGTCGGGACGCCGGACTACATGTCGCCCGAGCAGGCGAAGGGCACGGTCGTCGACGAGCGCTCCGATATCTTCTCGGCGGGCGCGGTGTTCTATTTCATGCTGACCGGGCGCAAGCCGTTCCAGGCGCCCGACCTTCCCGCGGTTCTCCACAAGGTGATTGTCGAGGACCCGCTGCCGTTGCGCGACGTCGAGGCGCCGGCCGCGCTCGCGCGGATCGTCGGCCGGGCGCTGGCGAAGGATCCCGCACAGCGCTACCAGCGCTTCCGCGATCTCCTCGGGGATCTCGTCCGCGTCGGACGGCGCTACGACGCGGAGACGCGCGCCGCGGCGTCGGCGGCGTGGACGATGTCGGAGGCGATGGCCGGGTTGCTCGAGGAGGAGCGCAGCCTGTCCGCCGCGCTCGACATTGCCTTGCCTGACACGCGCGCGGATCGCACCGCGGCCATCATTACGGAGCATCCGGAGCTCGGCGACCGCGGCCTTGCGGCCCTCAAGACGCTGCCGCTCCGGCGGGCGGTTGTGGAGACGATTGCGGGAAAGCTGAACGAGGCCTACGCCGGGATTGCCACGCGCGTGACCGTGCTCCGGGAGGCGCATGACGCGCTCGAGGCAGGCCGGGCGTGCACCGCGGCGGAAGATTACACATCCGCCGTTCGGCATTTCGAGAGGGCGGTGGAAGCCGCTTCCGAGAGCGGCGTCGCGCGGGCCGAACTCGAGCGCGCGCGCCAGATATGCGACGAGCGGCAGAAGCAAGACGATCGCGCGCGGGCGCTGCTGTTGCAAGCCGCAGACGAACGCCGGGCGGGACAGTTTGCGACCGCGCTCGCGCTGGCCGAACAGGCGGCGGCTCTGTTGCCCGAGGACCGCGAGGCCGCGAACGCCATCGGCGCCTTGCGGAATGAAATCGCGCGACAGGACGAGGAGCGGCGCCGGCGGACCGACTACCATTTCGAACGAGTGGACCGCGCGGCGGCCAAGGGCCGGCTCGACGACGCCGAGCGCGAACTGACGCTTGCGCGCGCGGCGGGTGCGGCAGGTCCCGATCTCGACCGCAGGACCGCGGAGGTTGCGGCGCTGCGGGAGGCGGCGGACGCTGCGCGGACGCTGCAGTCAGAGGCGGCGGCAGCATTGACCAACGCTCGTGGGCTCTTTGCCGCGGGCGATCGGGAGCCGGCCATCTCGGCGCTGCGGGAGTTCAGCGTCTCGCACCCAGGTGCTCCCGGCATCAATGCGGAGTTGAGCCGGCTGGCGGCCGAGCACGAGCGCCTGGTGCGGGAAGCGCGCCTGGCCGAGGAAGCGGTTGCGAAAGCGTGTGAGTCCGAGCAGGCCTGGGCCGGCGGTGACGCCGGTACCGCCCTGCGCCTGGCGGAAGCCGCGCTGGCGCTCGCGCCGGCGGAGCCGCGGGCGCGGACGGTTGCCGGTCTCGCGCGCGCGCGGCTGCGCGAAATCGCCGCGCGCGATGTCCGGATCGCGCGGGCGGTCGCGCACGCGGTCAAGGCGCGCGAGCTCGTCGGCGCCGGGCACTACGATCGCGCGCTGTGCGAGGCGCAGAAAGGCAGCGAACTCGACCCGGCCAACCCGGATTTGGCAACGGTCGCCGCTGACGCGCTGCGCCTGCAGGAGGAATGGGCAGTGGCGCGGGCACGGCAGGCCGCCGCCGCGCAACGGGTCCGGGCGGCCAGGCCGGCTCTTGTCGCCTCGCGCGCCGCGCTGGCCGCCGGCGATTCCGTCCGCGCGAAGTGGGCCGCCGAGAACGCGCTCGCGCTCGACCCGGATAGCGCCGACGCACGCGGCTTGATCGAGGCCGCCGAGGCGGCCGCGAAGGCGCCCGGCGCGACCGACGACGACACCGTCGATGCGTTGACGCCGGCGACCGAGGACACCGCGGCGATCCGCATCGGCATGGAGTCGCGGCTGCGCGATCGCGCCGAGGTCTATGCCGCCGCCATGCGCGAGACCGTCGAAGCGGCCCGCGGGCGCGCCTCGCGCGTGCTGGCGCGGCTCAGATCCTCGCGCGGGCAGACGACGACCGAGTGGCTGATGATCGCGGGGCTGCTGACCGCCATGGTCTTCCTGGGCATGCGGTACCTCCCGGACCTGCTCCGCGATCTCGTGCTGAGCATCGCCTGGGGCATCCGGACCATCGCGCCATGAGGTCCTGGCGCGCGCGGGCCGCGCAGTCGATCGCGGACCGGTCGGGACAGACCACAACGGAGTACCTGATGATCCTCGGCCTCCTGACGGCGATGATCATCGCGCTCACCAAGATCATTGTTCCGGGAATGACGTACGTCGTCGTGACCCTCGCCAAGCACGTGGCCATTTTCATGTCGAGTGCCGGATGAACGGCCAACACGAGAGATCCGCAGGAGGACGATGTGACTGAACGACTGATCGACGGCGCGCGGTACGGGCACATTCAGATGATCCGGCTCGGGGCGGCGCTGCGCGAGCGGATCGACCGGCTCCGCCGCGACGAGGCGGGGCAGACCTCGACCGAGTACCTGATGATCGTCGGCCTCATGGCCGCCGTCATCCTGCTCGCGTTCGTCACCTTCTTCTGGGACACCGTCAAGGGGGCCGCGAGCGAATGGTCTGCAAAGGTCGCGAAGGCGATCCGCGGCGAGAACATCCAGTGACCATGCCGAGATCCCGACGACGGCGCGACCGTGGCCAGGCGACGACGGAAACCATGCTGATGATGGCGTTCCTCACGCTCTTCATCGTGGGGGCCGTGCACCTGTCGATGTTCGCGGTCACCCGGTCCATGGTGAACCTCGCGGCGTTCTCCGCCGCGCGCACCGTCATGGTCCGGGCGTCGCAGCCGGGGCCGATCGACATCCCGATCATCGGCGAGATCGACATTGACATCCCGCTCAACTGGCGCCTGCAGTCGGGATGGTTCGCGGCCAGGGAAGTCATGAGTGGACTGCAGTGGTGGGGCGGCGGCTGGAACGACGTGCCCGGGTTCATCCTGGACGGGCAGCACAGGAACCGCCAGCAGTTGTCCGTTACCTACCAGGTGCCGTTCGGCATACCGATCTTCAACGACGTTCCGAATGGCGGCCTGCGCGTCCGCGGATTCGCGCCCTACGTCATCCAGGACGTGGGCGAGGAGGGCGACAATGCGCGGTAGGCGCGAGGCGGGGCAGTCGACGCCGCTGGTGATGTCGACGGTGTTCGCGCTGTCGCTCTTCGCGGCCGTCGTGGTGGACGTCGGCCAGGCGGTCAACAGGCGGGTGGCGCTGCAGCTTGTCGCCGACACGGGCGCGTACACCGGCGCGTCGGAAATGGCGGTCGGGTTGAACAACATCGCGTACTGGAACGGGTGGATCCAGAAACTCTGGGCGCCGATGACCTGGATTACCGGCGCCTTCATCGCGACTCCGCTCAAATGCGAAGTCACCACGGAGGCCGCCGACTTCTATGACACGGCCCGATCTGTGCTGGGCGGGTTCATCAACGTCACGAACTGGGGGTATATCGCGTTGCCGGCGACCGCAGCACGGGGGGTGAGCGACTACAACGCACGCGATCTCTTCCCGGGAGAGACGCTCGAGTACAAGGAGTACGACCCATTCAACACCGAAGTCATGATCCCGCCGAAGCGCAACTTCCTTCCGTGGATCGACCGCGGGCTTTACGAGCTCGAACAGGTCCCGCCGGGAAGCGAGGCGTACGCCGCCGGGGGCTGGGCGTTGACCGGCGCGCGGAAGGAGGCGATCTGGGGCTGCGTGCCCTCGGCGCCGCCGCCGTGGGACTGGCCGGTCCGCACGCACACGTTCCAGCCGTGGTACCGCAAGGCAAGCAGGGCGGGGACGAACTACTTCGTGTGGATCGTCAAGGCAAAGCCAGCGAAGGGGCTGATGTTCAACGATCTGTTTGCCTTGTTCGGGACCGACATGATCCCCGAGATGACTGCGGCCGCGGCGGCCAAGCCCGTGGGCGGATCGATCGAACGGGGCAAGAACACGTACCGCGTGAAGATGGTGCCCCTCAGCGAGGTGGTGACGACGAGCGTGGGGCCGCTCTCGGCTATCTACGACCGGACGGTGGGACGATGGCGACACGTCGTCCACTGAGGCGCGACGCGCGTGGACAGGCGGTGACGGAGACCGTGCTCCACACGTGGATCCTGCTCGTCTTCATTGCGGCGATCTACCAGCTGTTCCTCGTGAATCAGACGGTGTACTCGTCGGTTGCCGCGGTGCACCAGAAGATCTTCGCGCGGGCATTCGAGCGGAACTGCTACGAGGCCGAGGATCGGTGCCGCTACACGACCGACCGCGCGGGCAGCGAACTGGGTGCACGGGTGATCTGGAGCACCCAGGAAGTACCGGAGGTCGTGGTGCCGGTCGTGGGAATGTTCCGCGAGGCGATGCCGCCGGACCTTCGCCTCTGGAGCAACGCGCGTTCGTTCGACGACGACTGTCCGGGGCTCCCGTGCAAGCGCACGAAGCTGGGATCGGGCACCTATGAACCGCCGTTCACGACGCTCTTTCACGCGACCGGCCAGTTCTTCGACCCCGATTACTGGGGTTTCTTTCTCGACAACGCGGTGGGAATCCTCTTTTCGTTCCTCTGAACGGGGTGCATATGATGCGCGGACGGGCGGCAATCGTGCTCTCGGTGGCGATGGGACTGCTGGCGGTGGTGCTGATGTCGGTGTACATCAGCGGGCGCGAGCGCAGTCTCCTCCAGATGTCCTCGATGAAGGACGTCCTGGTGGCCAACCAGGACATCCTCAAGGGAACGGCGGTTGATGAGCGGATGCTCCAGCGGATCCAGGTGCCCGCGAAGTTCGTGCAGCCCAACGCAGTCGCGGATCCGCGCGAGATCATCGGGCGCGTCGTGGCTGTGCCGGTGCCGCGCGGCGCCCAGGTGCTCGGCACGTACCTGGAGGACGCCGGCCGCACGGCCCTCGCCTACGAGGTGCCACGCGGCAGGCGCGCCATCACGATCGCGATCAGCGATATCACCGGGGTCGGCGGGCTCCTGCGGCCCGGCAACTTCGTGGACGTGTTCGGAACCTTCGAGTTCGGGCGCCCGATTGGCCAGTCGGGCGGACGGATCCAATATGCCGACGAGCGCACCGAGGCGCGGCTGTTGATGCAGAACGTGCTCGTGATCGCGGTGGGCCAGGAACACCAGGCGGCCATGCAGGCGACGGCCGCCGCCGAGGCGCAAGCGAAAGAGGACGGGGGATCCCCGCCCACGCAAGTGCAGGCCCGTTCAACCAACGTGACATGTCTCGTCGATCCGCTGCAGGCGCAGCAGCTCGTGCTCGCGCAGGAGATCGGGACGCTGACGCTCGCGCTGCGCTCGAACCTCGATGCCGGCCAGGTCGTCGATCTCGGCACGCTGGATCCGCTCGGTCTGCTGAACGTCCAGATTCCGATCAAGCCGCGGGGGGCGCCCGCCTGGCGCGAGATTCGCGGCGGCGGATTCTAGGCCATTATGCGGGGCCTGTTCTCATTACCGCATGACGGCGGCGCGCACGGCGCGCCCGCGAGCCGGGGCCCCCGACGCGCGTTTTCCGCGCGTTGGGGTGGGAGGGAGCGGCGCGGGGTGGAGGGGTCCCCGCCCTTCGGCATGACTCAGGGCGTGCTGAGCCCCGGTCGAAGCACGCGAGCGACCGGGCCGGGGTCCGGGGCGGAGCCCCGGTTGAAGAGGTGCTCCATGCGGCGCATGACCTTGTTCCTTCTGATCGTGGCGGTGTCCCTGCTGCCGTCGGCCGCCTCGGCGCAGCCGGCGCAGACGGCTGAAACGCTCGCGACGGGCGAGCAGAAGTCGCTCACGCCCGGCTACGCCATCGGCGACATCGCGATCGGCAATCCCAGGGTCGCCGACTTCAAGGTGATGGCCGGCCGGCGCGAGCTGCTGCTGTTCGGCCGCGCGGACGGACAGACGACGCTGACGATCTGGGATCAGCGGCGCGTCAAGCGGCACGAGATCACCATAACGGTGCATCCCCCGATCGATCCGCAGATCGAGCGCGATCTCAAGGCGCTGCTGCAGGATTTTCCGTCGGTTGAAGTGCGAACGCTCGCCGGCGCGCCGGTGCTCGCCGGCGCCGTGAGTTCGAAGGACGACCTCGCGGCGGTGGAGAAGATTGCCGCCGCGGCGAAAGTGCGGAGCCTCGTGCGCTTCGTGCCCCCGTCGCCCGTCGGCGGAGGTGGCACCACCGCAACGCCAACGATGCCGCAGCCATCGACCGCGGCTCCACCGAAGCCGGGTCCGCCGACCGCGGGTCCACCGAACGTGCGGTTGGCCGGCGATCCGGCGGCTCCGGTTCCTGCGCCGGTCCCAGTGACGAAACTGGACACCGGTCCGCAGGTCGAGTACGAAATCGAGCTGCTCGAAGCCAGCTCCAGGTTCCGCAGCGGCTCGTACGCGACCGGTGTCGAGCCGAGCGGCCGTCGCCTCTACATCGGCAAGATGACCACGCCCATCGGTGCCGACGGAGAGATCTTCATCGGCGGAAAGGCGGTCACCGGCAAGGACCCGAAAGTCAAAGGGGGCACGCAAGTCGAGCAGGGAATCCGCCTGACGCTGCGTCCGCAGATGCCCGACAAGGCGGGACGGTTCAAGACCGCCATTCTCGTGCAGACGAATCTCCCCATCGGCAGTGATGTCTACGACCCGGACACCTGGCGGCGGGCGCGCTGGGAGTTCAATGCGGTGTCGGGTGAGCCGTTCGGCATCACGGGCGCGGATCTGCTGGCCGTTGCCGCCCTGCCGTCGGGCGGAGGTTCGGCGGTGGGCAGCGTGACGCAGGGCGCATCGAAAGCCTCGCGGATTCCGGGTGTGTCTTCCCTTCCGGGCGTGTCGTCGGTGCCGGTGTTCGGCAGCCTGTTCGGGTCCTCGTCCTACAAGCAGAAACAGACGCAGCTGCTCGTGATTATCCGGCCGCGCGTCGTGCCGCCGGGCGGCAACTGACATGGTACGGGCCAAGACCATCGCGGTGTATTCCGGCAGCGGCGGCGCGGGCAAGACGCTCGTGGCGACGAACCTCGCCGCGAGCCTGCACCTGCAGGACAGCGGACGGGTGCTGCTCATCGACGCCTCGCATCCCCTGCCCGGAGAAGCGTCGGCGCTCCTCGGCCTCGAGCGCGCGAAGGCGCTCGGCGAGATGGTGCCGATCCTCGGCCGGCTCACGCCGGAAGTGTTCGCGAGCTACCTCGTGGCGGCGCCGGTCGGCGTGTCGGTGATCCCGCTCGTCAACGACGTGCTGCAGTTCAAGATGCTGACGCCGGAAGTCGTCGGGCGCATGTTCGACCTGGCGTGCGCCGCGTTCGACGTCGTGGTGATCGACATGCCGGGCGGGGTCGCCGCGCTGACGCCGCTCATCCTCGAGCGGTCCGACGCGGTCGTGGTCGTCTGCGACACGTCGGCGGCGGGCGTGACGCGGGCGCGGTTCGCCCTCGATTACCTGCGGTCCGTCCAGATTCCGCTGACCTCGGTGCTCTTCTGCGTGAACCGCGTGCTGGAGCGCGGCGGCGTCTCGGTCGAGCGGCTGGAGCGGCTGCTTGGCGTCCACGCGGTGGCGACGCTGCCCGACGACACGGAGACGGTGGAAGCGGCGGTCGCGCGCGGCGTGCCGCTCATTACGAGCGCGTCGCGCCACGCGATCGCGCGCGGCATCGACAAGCTCGCCCGCGAGGTCTCCACGCTCGGCTTGCGCCAGATTCGCGGCGCCGGGTACGCGGGTCCGAGCGCCGTGCAGATCCAGGATGAAGAGCTCCTCGCGCTGAAGCTGAAGATCCACCGCCGGCTGGTCGAGGAAATCGATCTGCGCAAGGCGGACCTCACGTACCTGCGCGATCCCGTGAAGCTGCAGGAGGTCCGGACTCGGGCCGAAGCCAAGGTGCTGGCGCTCGTCGAGGAGGAGGCGAGCCACATCGGGGAACGCGATCTGCGGCGGAGGCTGGTCAAAGAGGTGCTCGACGAGGCGCTCGGCCTCGGTCCGCTCGAGGATCTGCTGGCCGATCGCTCGGTCACCGAGATTATGGTCAACCGGCACGACCAGATCTACGTCGAGCGGGACGGCAAGCTCGAGCTCACGACCGCGCAGTTCATCAACGTCGAGCAGCTGCGCGGCGTCATCGAACGCATCGTCGCGCCGCTCGGGCGCCGCATCGACGAAAAGGTGCCGATGGCCGACGCCCGGCTGCGCGACGGGTCGCGCGTGAACGCCATCATTCCGCCGCTCTCGCTGCGCGGGCCGGCGCTGACGATCCGCAAGTTCTCCAAGCGGCTGCTCGGCTCCAAGGACCTGGTCGGCTTCGGCTCGATGACAGAGCAGATGGCGCTCTTCCTGGGCGCGGCCGTGCAGGCGCGGCAGAACATCGTGATTTCGGGCGGCACGGGATCGGGCAAGACGACGCTGCTCAACGTGCTCGCGTCGTTCATCCCTGAAGACGAGCGGATCATCACGATCGAGGACGCCGCCGAGCTGCAGCTCCCGCAGGACCATGTGGTCGCGCTCGAGTCGCGCCCCGCCAACATCGAGGGGGAAGGGGCCATTGCGATTCGCGATCTTGTGCGCAACGCGCTACGCATGCGTCCCGACCGGATCGTCGTCGGCGAGTGCCGCGGCGGCGAGGCGCTCGACATGCTGCAGGCGATGAACACCGGCCACGATGGGTCGCTCACGACCGTCCACGCGAACACGCCGCGCGACGCGCTGAGCCGCCTGGAGACGATGGCGCTCATGGCCGGGCTCGAGCTGCCGTCGCGCGCCATCCGGGATCAGATCGCCTCGGCCGTGAACCTGATCGTCCAGCAGTCGCGCCTGCAGGATGGGTCGCGGCGGATTACCCACGTGACCGAGGTCACCGGCCAGGATGGCACCTCGTTCACCGTCGCGGATGTGTTCGTCTTCCGCCAGACCGGGCTCGCGGCGGACGGGCGCATCGTCGGTCAGTTCGTGCCGACCGGCCACGTGCCGGCCTTTGTCGAGACGCTCGCCCGGCGCGGCATCAAGGTCGCCCGGGAGATCTTTCTCCATCAGACCGCGTAGCCATGATTGTCCTGAAGCTGCTCTCGATCCTGCTCCTGCTCGGCGCCGTGATGCTGTTCGTGTCCTCGTTGTACGGGGAGCTGACGACCTGGTGGACGTCGCGGATCCGCGGGTACGCCCAGTGGATGAGCGTCGAGTTCGAGGGGATGTTCGAGGAGATGCCGCTCGCCCGGGCCGAGCGGCTGATCACCATCACGCTGATCGGGTCGTTTGTCATCGGCTTCATGCTCGGCAGCAGCCTCATGCACCGCGTGTTCGTCGGCCTCGTGTTCGCGGCCGGCGGGTACTTCGGTCCGTGGTTCCTGGTGAAGTACCGCCGCTCGAAGCGGATCGACACCATCGACAATCAGTTCATCGACGCGCTGCACCTGATGTCCAACGCGCTCAAGTCGGGCCTGAGCCTCCAGCAGGCGCTCGAGCTCGTCGTGCGCGAGATGAAGCCGCCCATCGCGGACGAGTTCGGCCGGCTGGTGAAGGAGATTCATCTCGGCCGGCTCACCGACGACGCCTTGCGGCGGTTCGCCGAGCGGCTGGCGCTCGACGACGTGCAGCTCGCGGTGGATTCGATCCTCACGCTGCGCGAGACGGGCGGCAACCTGAGCGAGACGTTCCAGGTCATCGCCAACACGATCGTCGAGCGGAAGAAGGTGCAGGGCAAGATCAAGGCGATGACGGCGCAGGGCATGACGCAGGGCATGGTCGCGTGCGCGATGCCGATCTTCATGATGCTGATGTTCTCGCTGATCGATCCCGGCTTCATGACGCCGTTCTTCACGACGCCGCTCGGGTGGATGCTGCTCGTGATGGTGTTCGTGCTCGACGCGATGGGGATGTGGCTGATGTTCAAGCTCGTGAAGGTCGACGTATGAGGCTTCGCGGCGAGCGCGGGCAGACGACGACCGAGTACGTGATGATCGCCGGGCTGATCACGGCCTGCGCGATCGCGCTGCTCGGATTCATGTATCCGTCGTTGAGGACTTCGCTGCGCAACGCCGCCGAGTGCGTGATGGGCGACGTGTGCGAGGAGGGGCCGTCGAGCGGAGGTCCTTCGTTCGGCGGCGTCGGCGGCGGGTCCGGCGCGTCCGGCGGATCCGGCTACACCTACCCCATTCCGGTCCCGGTCCCCGGCGGCACGTCCGTGGGCGCCGCGAATCCGAAGTTCGGCGATGTCGGCAGGGGCTTCTTCGACAGCATCTATTACTGGCTCCGCCCTGACAAAGCCTGTGACGATGCAAAGAAGAGCGGCGATTCCAATGCGATAGCCGTGGCTTGCGGCAGCTACGCAGCTGTTCCCGGGGTCCCGTTTGCGAAGGGGACGGGCGACAGTTGCTGCATTGCCGCGAACGACGTCGAACAGGGGGGGATTGGTGACTGCTATCTCATGGCCGGGCTGATGGCGGTCGCGAATCAGAATCCGGGATTGATCAACGATGCGATCACAGACAACGGCGACGGGACGTACAAGGTCAGGCTTTACGTCAGGGACTTCTTTGGGCGCCTCAAGCCCGTGTACGAAACAGTGGACGCGAACTTCCCGACCTATAACGGCCAGAGCGTGTTCGCGCAATCGGGAGATACCGCCGGCGGAAAGGCCGAATTGTGGCCGATGCTCATCGAAAAGGCGTATGCGCAGAATCAGGGAGGCTACTCGGATATCGAGGGGGGCTTCGCGGGAGACGCAGTCGAGCTCCTGACCGGGAAGCCGGCGGATCATTACTCCGGCGGTCAGAAGGACCTCACCGCAGAATGGCTCGCGGCGCAGCAGCAGAAAGGCGCCACGATCACGCTCGGGAGCCTTCCGAAGTCGAAAGCGGCAAAGAACCCTCTTTATTCGAGCTCGCGGCCCGAGAATCAGCGGTTGTTCGCCGGCCACGCGTACGTCGTCAGCGCCGTGGATCCCAAGACGGGAATGGTGACCATTCAGAACCCGTGGGGCTGGGACCAGTTTTCGATGACGATCAGCTGGAAGGATTTCCAGTCAGCATTCGAGGACGTTTACGTGAATGACATTCCAAAGGACTCCAAATGTCCGTGCTGAGATTCTCCATGGTCGCCGCGTTCCTGCTCGCCCTCGGCTTCGGCGGGGCGATCGCTGCCTGCGCCTCGGACGAAACGGCGGACGGTCGCACCCAACCCGAGGACAACACGATCACCGTCCGCGAAGGGACGAGGGCACCGTACGGCGATCTCATGATCGGCGTATCGAATGTCTGGGAGGACGACTACACGGGCACGGACGGGAAGAAGCACCGCGGCTTGACGGCAGTGCTGACGATTACTGATCGGCGGGATCGCGCGAAGAGCCGGATGGTGACCGCCTTCGTCGGGTTCAGCGTTGCGATATCGGACTATCGCATCGGCGTGCTGGACATCACACCGGGCGAGCGTGGGTCGGTCAAAATGCGCATCCAGAAGACGAAGGCGGTGTCATGACGTCAATTGCGTTCGTGTTGTCGTACGCGCTGATGTTCGCGGCGGTGTCGGTGTTGATGTACAACCTCGCGCCCACGGGCGTGCGGAGTCTCGCGGTCCGCGGGCTGCAGGTGCGGCGCGTCGATTCGTCCAAAGTGCCGTCGCTGTGGTTCCGGCTGCTGTACCCACTGCTCGACAAGATGGCGCCGCTCTTCAAGGGGCTGCGCCTGACCGGCTACCGCGCGAAAATGGCGGTCGAGCTGCAGCGCGCGGGCATCGGCGAGTACGTGACCGTCGATCACCTGCTCGCGATGAAGGCGGTGACCGCGCTCTTCGCGCCGCTGTTCCTCTCGCGCTTCCTCGCGGCGTTCACGAACCCTGCGATCTTCCTGCTGGGCGCCGTCGGCGGCGCGTTCCTGCCGGATCGGCTCGTGACCGATCTCCGGAAGAACCGCGAGCGGCAGATTCTCCGCGCGCTGCCCGGATCGGTCGACGTCCTGTCGCTGTCGGTTGAAGCGGGCCTCGAGTTCCTGATCGCGATGCAGCGGCTGGTCGAGCGGGGCGCGGTCGGTCCGCTTCGCGACGAGCTGGCGACGATCCTCAACGACATCCGCCTCGGCAAGTCGCGCTCGGAAGCGCTCAAGGGATTCGCCTCCCGCGTGGCGATTCCCGAGGTGTCCTCGTTCGTGTCGATGCTCGTGCAGGCCGACATGCTCGGCGCCTCGATCGGCCCCGTGCTGCAGCAGCAAGCGGAGCGGATGCGCGTCGAGCGGTTCCAGCGCGCCGAGAAGGCGGGCGCGCGCGCGACGCAGAAGATTCTCGTGCCGCTGGCGTTCTTCATCTTCCCGGCGGTGCTGATCGTGATCATGGGCCCCGTGGCGCTGCAGTTCCTGAAATGACCGTACGGGCGTCACCCGGCGTTCGCGTGAAGGTGCGGGTCGCAGCGACCGGCCGGGTGCTCGCGCGCGCGGAGCTCGCGGCGACGCCGCTGCGCCGGCTGCGCGGCCTTCTGGGCCGCGACGGGCTCGCGGCGGGCGACGGCCTCGTCATCGATCCGTGCTCGTCGGTGCACACATGTTTCATGCGGTTCCCGATCGACTTGCTCTTCATCGACCGCGACGGGCGCGTCCTGCGTGCGGCCGAAAATGTCGGGCCGTTCCGTTTCGTGTCCGGCGGACGCGGCGCCAGGCGCACGATTGAACTGCCCGCGGGCACCATTGCGAATGCGAAGGTCGCGCCGGGTGCGACCCTCGCGCTGGATCCGGCATGAGCCGCAGACTTCTCGTCCACGACGGGCATGCCGAGCGCGAGCTCCTGCTCGTGGGGACGATGGCCGTCGGCCGCGACCCGCGCTGCGACATCAGCGACGCGGACCCGCTGCTGTCGCGGCGTCACGCGGAGTTCATCACGGATCGCGCCACGGTCCGCGTGCGCAACCTGCAGAGCCGGAACGGCGTCGAGGTCAACGGCGTCAACGTTACGGATGCGGTGCTGCATCCCGGCGATGTCATCCGGATTGCGAACCTGACGATGCGGTACGTGGCCGACGAGGACACCGTCACGCCCACCCGCATTTCCGCGGCGGATGCGGACGGCGATGCCGACAAGACCGTCCTCGTGCCGCCGCCCGTCGCGCCGGGTGGAGGGCCGTCCGCGGCAGCGGAGCGCCCGCAGCCGGCCGGTGAAGAGGAAGACGATGCGACGCGGTTGGTGGCGCCGCCGGCAGCCGGGCGCCGCGACCGCGTGGAGGCGAGGCCGATGCGCAGGCCGCCGTCGGCGGCGCCGAAACGGCCGCAGCCGGTGCCGCAACCTGCCGGCCGCCCATCGCAGAAGCCGCGCACCGCGTGGAGCACCCGGATCACCGTGCGCGTCGTGGCGCTCGCGACGGGCGTGTTTCTCCTGGCCGCGGTGCCCTTGTGGGTGTGGCAGCAGGGCGTGATGAACCGCGCGGCGGTCGTGCGCGCCACCGCGATGGCGCAGTGGCTCGCCGCCGATGCCGCCGCCGCCGATGAGGCGGGCGTCATCCAGGATGCGGCCAACGCCGTCGGACGCGAGCCCGGCGTCGTCGCGGCGCTCGTGCTCGGCCCGGAGGGACAGGTGCTGTCGCCGTCGGCGCGCGCCGCCGAGGCGTTCAGGACGATCCCGGGCATCCCGGTCGCGGTGCCGGACATCGGCCGGCTGCGCGCGGGATGGAACGGCTCGTTGGTGGAGGTCGCCGCGCCCGTCGTCTCGCGGCGCCGAGGACGGGTTGGCGTCGCGTGGGTCACGGTGCATCCGCCGTCGCTTCCCGACGCGGGGGCGGGCGCGGTGGTCATCCTGGCGCCCGCGCTCCTCATCGCATTGGCCGCCGGGTTCGGCGTGGCCGTGAGCATCCGCCGCGTCACCGATGCCGGAGTGAAGGCGCTCAACCAGGACATCGAGCTGGCGTTGAGCGGCCACGTGGCGTCGGTCGTCGACACGCTTGGGTCGCGGCCGCTGCGGGATCTCACCGACACGCTCAACTATCTCATCACGCGACTGCGCTACGAGTCGGACGAGGGAGCAAAGGCCGCGGAGGCGCCGCCGCCCGCGTCCGATGCGGCCCCGCCCAGCGGATATCAGCGCGCGCGCATCGTCAGCGACGGCGCGTTCCGCGTCAGCGAGGCGAGTCCCGGCTGCCTGGATCTGCTCGGACTGAAACCGGCGGCCCTCGTCGGGCAGCACCTGCTCGACGGCCTGTCGGACGGCGCCATCGGCGACGCGATGCTGAAGTGCCTCGCTGACGTGCAGCCGGGGTCGGATGCCCATGCCGTCGTCCCCGGCCGCGGACTGCGGGTGTCGGTGGCACGGCCGGTGAAGGATGGGCCGGTCACGATCACGTTCACGCGCGATCACTCGGTGATGCCCACATGAGGACGACGACATACGGAGCGGCGATCGAGCGGCCGGCGATTGTCTGGGAACGTGCGGGCGGTGCGGTGGAGTACGGGATCTGGCCGGAGCGGCCGGTCACGATCGGACGCGAGTCGACCAACACGATCGTCATCGAATCGCCGTTCGTGTCCAAGGCGCACGCGATCCTGCAGTTCCAGAACGGGCAGTACATCCTGGAGGATCTCGGGAGCGCGAACGGCACGCGGGTCAACGGCCAGCCGATCGAATCGGCGGTGCTGCGCCCCGGAGACGCCATCGAGTTCGGCGACCAGCGACTTATGTTCGTGGACCGATCGGCCGCCGCGGCCACGGCCGGAGGCGGGCTCTCGAAAGGGACGAAGCTCGCGCTGGTGGCCGGTGGAACGGCGGTCGTCATGATCGTGCTGCTCGGGCTGCTCGTGAGCTCGGTCGAGCCGAAGAAGGCCGACGGAAAGGGAACGGGGGCGGCCACGGAAAAGGCAGCGATCGCCACCGGCCATTTGTCCGCGACGGTGACGGTGTCGGGCATCGTGGCGGAAGTCGTCGCCCGCGCCGGCCGCGCGGGGGTCAAGCCGACCGACGCACTGTACGACGAGGCGCAGGTGCAGTTCCGCGTGGGACGCCTGCGCGAAACGCGGGAACTGCTCGCCGCGGTGGTCGCGCGCGACCCGTCGCATGAGCTCGCGGCGAACCGGCTGCACGCCGTCGAGGGGCTGCTGTCCCAGTCGATCACGCAGTTCGGCGGCGAGGCGGATCGCGCCTTCGCGCAGCTTCGCTTTGACGCGGCGATTGCCGCGTGGGAACAGGTGCTGCTGCTGGCCGAGCCGGACGATCCGCGGTACGCGACCGCGCAGCAGGGACTCACGCGCGCACGCGCGCGCCTTACGAGGTGAACGAGGGTGGCGACACTTGTGGTCTACCGCGGCGATACGCTGGTCACGCGCGTCGAGCTCGGCCAGCAGGACATCCGCATCGGGCGCGCGCAGGACAACGATCTTGCGCTTGAGGACCCCGGGAAGGCGGTCTCGCGCTTCCACGCCGAGCTGCGGCACGAGAACGGACAGTACATCCTGCTCGATCTGAACAGCCAGAACGGCGTGTGGATCGACGGCCGGCGCATCCAGCGCGAGGCGCTCAACGACGGGTCGGCGGCCACCGTCGGTCCGTACCGGCTCGTCGTCGAGGGCCTCGCGGCGCAGGGTTCGCCTGGCGCGGCCCAAGCGCCCCAGCCGGCGGCGCAGAGGACGTCTGACACGATCGTGGCCGGCCAGCGGAGGCCGCCGGCGGCGGACGTGCGTCCATCCCCATCCGCATCGCGCCGCCCGCCCGTCAAAGCTTCAAACCGCGCCGGCACGGCCGCACCCGCGCCGGGATTCATCGGATGGCTCCTGCAGTTGCCGCGGCCTGTGCTCTTCGGGGGGTTCGGCGGGGTGATGCTGCTCATCATCATCGCCGGGCAAATCTTCAGGCGAAGTCCCTCGGCGCCGCCGCCGGTGACGAGCACGACGGCCGACACGGGCGCGCCCCAGCCTGCGACTCCAGGCAACACCGATCTGATCGCGGAGCATTTGACCGCCGGCAAACTCGCGTTGCAGGAGCATCGGCCCGCCGACGCCGTCGAGCAGTTCAATCAGGTCCTGCTCATCGACAAGGAGCACGCCGAGGCGCTCGAGCTAAAGGCGAAAGCCGAGGAGGCCGTGCGGCAGGCGTCCTCGGCGGCGGCGCAGGCTCCAGTGCCACCGAGGCTGCCGAAGGCGACGACGCCGGCGCCGGTGAGCGCTCCGGCCGAGAAGGCGAGCGCCCCGGCAGAGAAGATGAGCGCTCCGGACAAGGCAAAACCTGTCCCTGCCGTCCAGACGGCCAACACGGGAGGAACGGTGCCGCCGCGACCGCAGCCGGCGGGCGGGCGGAGAGGCGGCCGCGAGCAGGCGCAGGCGCAGTACGCGTCGGCGAAAGCCGCCCTCGATCGCGGCGACTGGGCGGAGGCCCAGCGCCAGCTGACGGTGCTCATCAAGGACGATCCCGGATTCCTCGACGCCGCCACGTTGCTCGAGCGGGCACGCGAAGTCGAAATACAGGCGCAGCGGCAGCAGGCGGCGCAGGTGGTGGCCGAGGCGAAGAAGCTCGACGCCTCCTCGGAATGGAAGCCGGCGATCGAGGCGTACCAGCGCGCGCTCAAGCTGGATCCCTCCCTCGACGCGACCGTGTCGGCGGCCATCGGCCAAATCCGGCAGAAGATGCGGCAGGCGGGTGAGGACGCGTTCAAGCGCGCGCGTCAGTACGACGCGGTCGGCCGCGCACCCGAGGCGCTCGCACTCTACGAGCGCGCCGTCCAGCTTCTCGCCGAGGACCACCCGAGCCGCGCGACGGCACAGGATCGCGCGGCCACGCTGAGGGCGGCGATTCGATGACCCACCAGGAGCTCGAGCAGCGGCTGAGCGAGTTGCTCGTCGAGCGCGGCCTGCTCTCGGCGCGCGCGGTGGAGCGCGCGCGCGAGTTCCAGGCGTCGCGGCGGTCCACCTTGGCGGCCGCCCTCGTGCACCTGCATCTCGTGCCGGACGATCGGCTGCGGCTGGCGCTCGAGGAGCTGACTGGCGTCCGGGCCGTCGACCCTTCGCTGATTTCCGTGTATCCGGAGTTCGTCGAGCGGATGAACCTGCTCATCCCCCCGCCGATCGCCCAGCGGCTGCTCGTGTTTCCCGTGCAGATGGAAATCAACGCGATCCACGTCTGCATGCTGAACCCGACCGACGGCATCACGCGCCGCGTCCTGGAAGCGATCTCCGGCTGCCAGGTGAAACCGCTGGTGTCGTACGAGCCCGCGGTGATCGCGGCGCTCGAGAAGCACTACGCGCCGCAGGCGCAGAGCGCCATCACGTACCAGCCGCTCGATCCGGCGGAGGTCGTGGGCGAGGTGTGGCGCGCGCTGCTGGCGCGGCCGCTCGAAAGCTACGCGGACGCGGCGATAGGCCTGATCAACCGGAGCCGCGACGCCATCATGCGCGACCCGGGCGCGCTCGAACAGCTCGTGCGGGATCCGATCATGATCCGGTTCGTGCAGCAGATCCTCTGCCGCGCCGTCGAAAGCGGAGCGAGCGACGTGCACATCGAACCGGGCAATACGTGCCTGCGCGTCCGGCTGCGGATCGACGGCGCGATGCAGGTGATGTGCACGCTCCCTCCCGCGGCCGGCCCGGCGGTGCTCGCGCGGCTCAAGGCGATGGCGGAGCTGCCGCTCGAGACCGCGTCCACGCCGCAGGACGCCAGCATCGGCTACGACCTGATGCTGAACCGCGCGATCGATCTCCGTTTCTCACTTGTGCCATCGGTCGCCGGCGACACGGTCGTGCTCCGCGTGCTCGATCGCGGGACAACGCGGCGCACGCTCGTGGAGCTCGGCGCGGACGAGCGGTCGCGCGCCGCGATCGAGGCGGCCATCGACCTGCCGAACGGCCTGCTGCTCGTCACCGGCCCGACCGGGAGCGGCAAGAGCTCGACGCTCTACGCGCTGCTCGATCGCCTCAACGCGGAAGACGCCAGCGTGATCACCGCCGAGGATCCGGTCGAGTCCCGGATTGAAGGGGTGACCCAGGTGCAGTGCGACCAGGCGACGCTGACCTTCGCCTCCGCCCTGCGCAGCTTCCTCCGCCAGGATCCGGACGTCGTCATGGTCGGAGAAATCCGCGATCTGGAGACGGCCGACGTGGCGCTGAAGGCCGCGCTGACCGGCCACCTCGTGCTGTCCACGCTGCACACGAACGATGCGGCCGGCGCAATCCTGCGGCTCGTGAACATGTCGCTCGAGCCGTTTTTGATCGCATCCGCCCTCCGGCTGGTGATCGCGCAACGTCTCGTGCGGCGCCTGTGTGCCTCGTGCAAGCGGCCGACGCCGCAGGCGCAGGAGCGGCTGATCGAGGTGTGCGCCGCGTCCGAGCTCGCGGTGCCCCCGGATGCCTGCGCGTACGAGAGTGTCGGGTGTCCGTCGTGCCGCGGTACGGGCTACCGCGGGCGCACCGGTATTTTCGAAGTGTTGCGCGTGACGGAACGGATCGAGGACCTGATTCTCTCGCGCGCCAGCGCTACGACGATCCGCGAAGCGGCGCGCGGCGAGGGGATGCACACGCTGCGCGACGCCGCGCTCCTCCGAGCCGCCGCGGCGGAGACCTCCCTCAGCGAAGTGCTGCAGCACACCATCGCTCCCACTTCGGCCGCCGAGATCAACGAATCGAGGACGGTCCATGTCTAAGAGGGTTCTCGCTTGTCTGCTTGCGGCGTTGCTCGCGCCCATTCCCGGAGGGGCGGCGCAGCGTCCGCGCTGGCTGCTCGGCAGCGGCAGGGGAGTCGAATACCAGCGCTTCGAGGCGCCGGGCAAGGGGTTCTCGCTGGAGTACCCGAAAAAAGAGTGGCAGGTGGTATCCGGCGCCGGGTCCATCGTGGTCGTGTTCGCGCAATCGAAGAGCGAAGCGTCCGTCGCGATCGACCACACGCTCCTCAAGACCGCGCTCGCCCCCGAGGAAATCACGCAGTTGTTCGCGGATCTCGAGGTCGAGCATGTCAAGCAGCGGGATTCCGGCGTGCAGGGCATTCGCACGGCGCTGCAGACCGACACGGACGGTCGCCGGATCATCGTGATCGACTACACGCGTGTCGGGCTCAAAGGGCAGGAGCAGGTCCGGCAGTACTCGCTGCCGTTCGGTGCCGATCTGTTCCGACTGATCTGCAATGCGCAGGCCGCGAGCTTCGCCAAGCACGAACCGGTGTTCGAGCACATGGCGCAGACGTTCCGCGGAGGTGCGCCAATCACAGCAACCGCCGACGAGCCCAAGCCGGCGGGCGCATTGGTCGGGACGGCCCCGGCGGCTCCGGATGCCTCCGTCGGCATGGATCTCACGACGGCGGCGCCTCCGCAGGGGGCCAAGGTAACTCCGCCGAAGCTCGTCAAGCAGGTACCGCCGCAGTATCCAGCCCGCGCCCTGGCATCTCATATCGAAGGTGTTGTGACGGTTCGTGCGAGCATCGATCCTGCGGGATCCGTGGTCGGCGTTGAGGTTGTCAAGTCCATGCCGTCAGATCCCGATATGGTCCAAGCCGCTCTGAGAGCCGTTCGACAGTGGAAGTTTTCACCGGCACTGGTGGATGGCGTTCCGACCTCGGTGGTTCTTACGGTGAATGTTGCATTCCGTCTCGAAGGGCGTGTCTAGTCCGATGCTGGATGACAGCCTCCGCAAGATCGGCCGGTACGAAATCCTCGAACGCGTAGGCCGGGGTGGCATGGGAGTGCTCTATCGCGGCCGTGACACCGTGCTCGATCGGGAGGTCGCGATCAAAGTGATGTCGGGCGACTTCGCGGAGGACGAGACGGCACACAGCCGCTTCTTCCGCGAGGCGAAGGCCGCCGCCCGGCTGCAGCATCGCAACGTCGTCACGGTCTTCGAGTTCGCGGAACACGACGAGACACCCTACATCGTCATGGAATTCCTCCGCGGGCGCAGCCTGGCGACGCGCCTGAAGGACGGCACCCCCCTCAAGCTGCCCGAGACGCTCGACATCGTGATCCAGTTGTGCGCGGGGCTCGAGTTCGCTCACCGCGAGGGGGTCATCCACCGCGATGTGAAGCCGGGAAACATCTGGCTGTGCGAGGACGGCACGGCGAAGCTGCTGGACTTCGGCATCGCCAAGTCGGCTGCCTCCACCGTCACCAAGGCCGGCGACGTCATGGGCAGTCCCTCCTACATGTCTCCAGAGCAGATCGGCGGGCGCGAGCTCGACGGCCGCTCTGATGTGTTTTCCGCCGGCGTCGTCCTCTACGAGCTGCTCTCAGGCCGCAAGCCGTTCGAAGCCGATTCCCCTACGGCCGTGATGATGAAGATCGTGCAGGAGACCGCCCGTCCGCTGCAGGAGCTCGCGCCGGACGTGCCGCCGGCGCTCGCCGCCGCCACCTCCCACGCGCTCGAGAAGGATCCGGACGCGCGCTACGCGCGCGCGGCCGACTTCGCGGCGGACCTCCAGCTCGTGCGCCTGGCGCTCGAGGATGGCGCGGGCCTCGATCAGAGCGTGCTGCTCGCCGAAACGATGTACGCCGAGGACCTGCGCCGCCAGACAGGGCCGTCCATCGCGGGTGCGACGTCGCTGTTGACGCCCCCGGGCGGCCGGCGCGGAATCCGCGGGGCCGAGCCCGTGGCGCCGCCAGCCCTCTGGCGGCGGCCGGCGGTGCTGGGCGTGGCCGCGCTCGTCGTGCTGATCGTCGCCGCCCTGGGAACGGCGATGTGGTGGCAGAAGCCGCCTGCGATCGACGACACCAGCGAACCGACGGCGGCGCCGTCAGCCCTTCCGGCGAAAGAGGCCACGCTTCCGCCACCAGCCCCGGTGACGCCGCTGACCGCCGAGCATCCGCGCGCGCTGGAGATCACGTCCGATCCGCCCGGCGCGGCCATCATCGTTGACGGCCGCGACACGCACAAGGTGACGCCGGCGGAGATCCCCCTTGAGGGGTCGAAGCGTCCGCGACGCGTGCGCCTGACGAAACGCTCGTTTGAACCCCGCGACGTCATCGTGAGCGACGACGTGCTTCAGCAGGGCAAGCTAACTGTGACGCTGGATCCGGCGAACACGTCCCCGGTCACGGTCGATGTGGCGCCGGCGAGCGAGGGGTCCTACCCGTTCGAGGTGCTCGACGGCAGTCGCGTCATTTCCGCCGCCGCGACGAGCCATCACCTGACGGTGTCGGGCCGGCGCTCGCTGCGCCTGCGCGCACCGGAGTACTTCCTCGACCAGAGCGTCACCGTCGATCCGGCGTCTGGACGGCAGGCGCATTTCCAGGCCCCCGGCCTGGGACGGCTGACCGTCCGGACACCGCTCGAGACCTGCACCGTGATGATTGCCGGCCGGTCGCTCGGCTTTCCACCGATCGTGAACGTGCCGATCGCGGCCGGCAAGTACACGGTCCAACTCAAATGTCAATCCGAACCCAACCGCCAGGCCGCCGTGACGATTTCGGCCCGCCAGGATTCCGTGGAGATCATCCGATGAAGCCGTTCTGCCGACTCACCGGCGTCAGGGTCGTTGTGGTGGCCGGCGCGCTCGTGCTCTTCGTCGCATCGCGTGCCGCGTGGGGCCCGGTCCTCGCCGCGCAGAGCCAGGACGAGTACGCGCGCCGTCAGTACGAGAGCGGCCTCGCCTTCCTCGCGGCGCACAAGTACACAGAGGCGCTCAAGGACTTCGACGCCGTCGCGTCGAGCTACCCGAACAGCGCGGTTGCCGACGATGCGCTCCTGGAGATTATTCGCTATCAGTTGGAGGTTGCCGACAACGTCCCGGCGGCGCAGGCGAGCACCGACACGCTGCTCAAGATGTACCCGTCCTCCGATTCGGCGCCCATGGCGCACATCATGGCCGGCCGCATCGTGCTCGCGAGGGGACGCTCGGCGGGCGAGGTCGACACGGCGCTCGCCAGTTTCGAACGGGTGCCGCGGTTGTTTCCCGGCACGGCTGCCGTGCCGGTGGCAATTTACTACGCCGGGGAGGCGCTGCGGCTTGGGAAGAGACCCGCAGACGCGCTCTCGCGTTTCCGCCAGGTCGCGACCGACTACCCGCGCTCGCCGTGGGCGGCCCGCGCACTGCTCGGCGCGGGCCGGTGCCTCGTGCTGATGGAGCAGCCGCTGCGCGCGCTGGAGGATTTTCAGCGGGTGAGGTTGCGGTTCCCAGCGATGCCGGAAGCTGAGACGGCGCGTAACTGGAACACCATTTTGTATCGCCTGTATGTGCGCAACCCGACGCAGTCTCCCTTCACGTTCAACGGACGCGGCCTGGTAGGGCCGGGGGGAAAGCTCAAGGACGTGATCGCGATCGGCGTCGCGCCTGATGACACGGCGTTTGTCGCGAACAAGAACGCCGTGTTGCGATTCGATCGCAGCGGTACGCTCGGTGGCACGCTGCCGGCGTCCGGTCCGCGCGGCATCTTCTTCAATCGCCGCTGGGAACCCGTCATCACTCTGAAGGGCGCCATCCAGGTTCCTGGCGAAACCCGGCCCATGTCGCTGTCGGTGCCGAAAACAGACGGCACGCCGCGCCTGCTCGAGGAGATCGATGCCGGTGTCACGCTCTCGAACGGCGATTACGTCGTGATGGATCAGGGGGCAAAGTCCCTCGGACGGTTCGCGCGTGACGGGAAGTATCTCGGCATGTTCGCTCAACTCGAGGCGGATCGGCTCGCGATCGACGTGTTCGACGACGTGGCCGTTTTGCCGAAGGACCACAACAGCATCGCGATCCTCGACCGTACGGGGCGCATCACGACGCGGATCGCCGAGCGCGGCAACGGCTACGAGCTGAAGAACCCGGTGGGTCTCGCGTACGACCCGCTCGGGCATCTCTATGTCCTCGACCGCGGGCGGGGCGCCGTCCTGGTCTTCAACGCGGCGCTGAAGCTGATTGCGACGTTTGCCCCGCCTGAGAAGCAGCCGGGGGCGCTCCGCGACGCCGAGGCGCTCGGCATCGACTCCGGCGGACGGTTGTTCGTCTACGACGGCCGCGCCGAGCGCGTGCAGATTTTCCAGTAGGTGCGGCTGGTGCCGCTCGAGGGTGTGCATATGCTGCGGATCATCAGAACGGCATTGGTTTGTCTTCTGGCCGTGCTTCCGGCGCGGGCCATGGCGTCCGGACCGACGGCGCAGGCCGCGCCGCCCCCGCCCCAGACCGCCGCGAACGTGGACGAGACGATCCTGCAGGACGCACGGCGGTACTTCGATTCGCTCGATTACGAACGTGCCGTGGCGGCGCTCGACATCGCGATCGGCGTGCTCCAGGCGCGGCCCGCGAGTGACGCGGCGGCGCGCCATCTGCTCGTCTCCGCGTACGAGATGCGCGCCCGGTCGCGCTTCGGCATGGGGAACCAGGCCGGCGCGTCGGAGGATTTCCAGGCGTTGCTCAGACTCGCGCCGCAGTTCCGCCTGTCGGCCAAGGTCTCGCCTCGCGTGGTCACGCTGCTCGAGGACATGCGCAAGATCGCGGTGGGCCAGATCGTGCTGACCGTGTCGCCCGAGGACGCGGCGCTCCAGCTCGATGGCGCCCCCTGGGCCTTCACGCAGGGGACGATCCCGTTGGGGGCCGGCGCGCACACGATCACCGCCGAGCGGCCGGGCTACCGGCCCTTGTCCCTGCCCTTCACGGTGCCGGCCGGCGCAAGTCAGGATCTCGCGGTCACGCTCGAGCGGGTCTCGGCGAGCCTCTCCTTCGTCGTGTCCCCGGCCGACGTCGAGGTCTTCGTGAACGGCGTGTCGCGCGGCCGGACCGAACCGATGCCGGTGCAGGAGGCGGGGGAGCTTGCCGCCCAGTTAAAGGTGCCGCCGACCGCCGTGTCGAAACGGTTCGTCATCGCCGATCTTCCCGCCGGCGCGCACACCCTCGAGCTGAAGCGCGATTGCTACACGAACGTGGAGCGGCGGATTGCGATCGAGAAGCTCCTCGACTATCGCCTCGAGCCCCTCAAGCTCGAGCCCGCGGTGGCAACCGTTCGCGTCAGCAGCCCCGCGCCTGGCGCCGCCGTGTTCCTCGACGACACCTTGAAGGGCAGCGCCCCGACCAGCCTCACCGACGTCTGCGAGGGGCCGCACGTGGTCGAAGTGCGGTCGCCGTACGGGCGTTTCGTCAAGCGCTTGAACCTGAAAGCCGGGGACAAGGCGACGGTCGAAGGGACCCCGAAGCCGGCGTTCGCCATTCTGTCCGTCTCGGGGTTGCCGGAAGGACTGCGGGGCGCCGCGGACGTGCGGCTCGCCGCCGAACGCGCGCTCGGCGGGACGTCGAGCGTGCTGCTCTTCGCGCCCTCGGCCGAGCGTAGCGAGCAGGTCCTGCGCAGCCAGGGGCTCGGGGCCGGCTGGCTTGCCTTCGACAAGCTGAAGCGGCCGATCGGCGACGTCGCCTCGAACATCGCGCCGCAGGCGAGGCAGGAGCTGTCGGCGCAAATCGCGAAGACGCTTGACGTCCAGGGGCTGGCGGCCGTGACCGTGCTCCCCGGAGCGGACAGAAACGACGTGCTGGTCTCGCTGCTCGCCTCCGGCAGCAGCGAGCCGGATGTGATCGAGCTGAAGGTGGACAGTCCGGAATCCGCCGCCCGCGCGCAGGCGCAGCTCGACGTGGCGATGCAGCTGCTGCGGCCGTCGATCGGCCTCGTGGCGATCGACATTCTCGACAGCACCGGACCGGTCGTGGCCCGGGTCGACAAGGCCGGACCGGCCGCGGCGGCGGGACTCTCACCGGGGGACACGATCGTGGCGGCTAACGGAAAGCCCGTCCCTGACGTCGGTGCGCTGACCAACGCGCTGACCTCGCTGGCGCCCGACGCGCGGCTCATGCTCGACACCAAAGACCGCGCGGGGCTCGCAAAGCGCCCGGAATTGAAGCCGGTGCTGGCGGCGCGTGCCCTCGCGCTGACGGACCAGACGGTGCTGTTCAACAAGCACCTGCTCGATCTGCGGTACCGCCTGGCCTCGGCAGGGAGCACCCCGGAAGAGCCCGTGGTGCGGCTGAACATCGCCATCGCCCTGATGCGCCTGGGCAACTGGACGGATGCCCGCGCGGAGCTCGACAAGGTCCGGCTGCCCGACGGACCCGGCGTCTCGGGCGGCACCATCCAGTATTTAGTGGGCCTCTGTTACGAGGCAGCCGGGCAGTTCGGCGAGGCTGAAAAGGCATGGGCGCTGGCAGCCCAGCAGAAGGAAGCCATCCTCAGCGAAGACGGTCCCCTCATCACCGAGATGGCCGCGGCCAAGCTCGACCGTCTCAAGAAGGCCCGAGGCAGCCAGTCTCCGCGCCCGAACTAGTCGCGCTGCGGCTCGGCAGGCAGGCGCGCGGCCGGACTGATCTGCGCCGCCATCGCGCCGGCCTCGCTTGCGTTCAACCGCGCGTTTCTGCTACGCTTGCAAGGTTCTGGTCGGCTCCGGGACACCCTATCTGGAGCCGAGACACTGTGGACTCGCACTTCGCCGACGGCCTGCGGGCCTTTCGGACGAAGGGGCGGCGTGCCGGAGCGCCGTATCACGCCCTCGCGGGCCTGAGCCAATAACCTTATAGGGTAAGTCAGTTCCAGGTGCCGGACCGCTTTGCGGTGCCCTAGGCCTGGGACAACCAACCGACTGCGTGCGACGCGCTCGCGCGCCGCTGCCGGCGTTTCCTTGTTTGCGCACGTCTTTTCGCGTGCGTGAGGAGTGGTCCAACACGTGCCGACGATCAGCCAGCTCGTTCGAAGAGGGCGGGACAAGGTCATCACGAAGACGAAGAGCCCGGCGCTGCAGGACAGCCCGCAGAAGCGCGGCGTCTGCGTGCGCGTCTTCACGCAGACGCCCAAGAAGCCGAATTCCGCGCTCCGCAAGGTCGCGCGGGTGCGCCTCACCAACGGGATCGAGGTCACGACCTACATCCCGGGCGTCGGGCACAACCTGCAGGAACACTCGCTCGTGCTGATCCGCGGCGGCCGCGTCAAGGATCTGCCCGGCGTGCGGTATCACGTCGTTCGCGGCACGCTCGACGCGGTGGGCGTCGCGGGGAGAAAACAGGGCCGCTCGAAATACGGAGCCAAGAGGCCAAAACAATAGAAGCTCGCGCGGGATGAACGCCGCGCGCACCGGCTTGTAGGGCGGGGCTTCAGCCCCGCCGGTTCAGCAGAGACGACTGATATGCCCCGACGAAGAGAAATCGCCAAGCGTGAGATTCCGCTCGACCCGCTGTACAGCAGCACGCTCGTGACCAAGTTCATCAGCACGCTGATGCGCGACGGCAAGCGCAGCACCGCGGAACGGATCATGTACGGCAGCCTGGCGACGATCCAGGAGAAGACCGGCGACGATCCGCTCAAAGTGTTCAAGAAGGCGGTCGAGAACGTGAAGCCGGCGCTCGAAGTGAAATCGCGCCGCGTCGGCGGCTCGAACTACCAGGTGCCGGTGGAGGTCAACCCGAACCGGCGGCTGTCGCTCAGCATCCGCTGGCTGGTCGGCTTCGCGCGCTCGCGCGGCGACGGCAAGACGATGACCGAGAAGCTCGCCAACGAGCTGCTCGACGCGGCGAACCTGCGCGGCGGGGCCGTGAAGAAGCGCGAAGACACGCACCGGATGGCGGAGGCGAACAAAGCTTTCGCCCACTATCGATGGTAGCGCTTTGTTCGCTTCCGCTGGCGGAAGCGGGCTTTGTTCAAACGGCCTGCCTGACGGCAGGCCTGGGGCGTTCGCGCCGCATCGCTGGAAGCTGGAAGCTGGAAGCTGGTAGCTGAAAACTGATTTGTAGCAATGCCCAGGGAGACACCTCTCGATCGGACGCGGAACATCGGCATCATGGCCCACATCGATGCCGGCAAGACCACTACGACCGAACGCATCCTCTATTACACGGGGATCACGTACAAGATCGGCGAGGTCCACGAAGGCACCGCGGTGATGGACTGGATGGAGCAGGAGCAGGAGCGCGGCATCACGATCACGTCGGCCGCGACGACCTGTTTCTGGCGCGATCACCGGATCAACATCATCGATACGCCGGGCCACGTCGACTTCACCGCCGAAGTGGAGCGTTCGCTGCGCGTGCTCGACGGCGCGGTCGCGGTGTTCGACGCCGTGGCCGGTGTCGAGCCGCAGTCCGAGACCGTCTGGCGCCAGGCCGACAAGTACCGCGTGCCGCGGATCTGCTTCGTGAACAAGATGGACCGCATCGGCGCGGACTTCAAGCGCACGTTCGAGCAGATCACGACGAAGCTCGGCGGGAACCCGGTCGCCGTCCAACTGCCGATTGGCAGCGAGGACAAGTTCGTCGGGGTGGTGGATCTCGTCGGGATGAAGTCGATCACCTACACGGACGAGACGCTGGGCGCCGACTACGTCGTCGGCGAGATTCCGGCCGACATGCTGGCCGACGCGCAGCACTACCGCGAGCAGTTGATCGAGAAGGTCAGCGAGGCGGACGACAAGCTGCTCGAGAAGTACCTCCACGGCGAGGCGATCACCGAGGATGAGATCCGCGCCGCCCTGCGGAAGCGCGTGAACAGCTCCGTGCACACGACGGGCGACAAGGCGGAGCCGGCGTTCGTGCCCGTCATCTGCGGCGCGGCCTTCAAGAACAAGGGGGTGCAGCCGCTGCTCGACGCGGTGGTGGATTACCTGCCGTCGCCGGTCGACGTGCCGCCGATCGTCGGGCTCGACCCGCGCAAGTCCGAGGCGACGCACATCGAGCGCCCCGCCGAGGACAAAGCGCCCTTTTCCGCGCTCGCCTTCAAGATCATGACCGACCCGTTCGTCGGCCAGCTCACGTTCATCCGCGTGTATTCAGGGGTGATGACGTCGGGCTCCTCCGTCTACAACGCGACGAAGCAGAAGACCGAGCGCGTCGGGCGCCTGCTGAAGATGCACGCGAACAAGCGCGAGGAGATCAAGGAAGTCTACGCGGGGGACATCGCGGCGGCGGTCGGCCTGAAGACGGTCACCACCGGCGACACGATCTGCGACGAGCGGCATCCCGTCGTGCTCGAGTCGATGGACTTCCCCGAGCCGGTCATCTCGCTCGCGATCGAGCCGAAGACCAAGGCCGACCAGGAGAAGCTCGGCGCCGGGCTGGGCAAGCTCATGGCCGAGGACCCGACCTTCCGCGTGAAGACGGATACGCAGACGGGCGAAGTCGTCATCGCCGGCATGGGCGAGCTGCACCTCGAGATCATCGTCGACCGCCTGAAGCGCGAGTTCAACGTGGAAGCGAGCGTCGGCCGCCCGCAGGTCGCCTACAAGGAAACCCTCACGCGGCCGGCCGACGGCGAAGGGCGGTACATCCGGCAGACCGGCGGGCGCGGCCAGTTCGGCCACGCGAAGATCCATCTCTTTCCGGGGGAGCCAGGCACCGGCTACGTCTTCGAGAACGAGGTCACCCAGGGATCGATTCCGCGGGAATTCATCAAGCCGATCGACGAAGGGATCAAGGAAGCGCTCACCCGCGGCGTACTCGCGGGCTATCCGGTCGACGACGTGCGGATCGAGCTGTACGACGGGTCGTACCACGACGTCGACTCGTCCGAGATGGCGTTCAAGATCGCCGGGTCGATGGCGTTCCAGGATGCCGCGAAGAAGGCCAAGCCCGTTCTGCTCGAGCCGGTCATGCGCGTCGAAGTCGTCGTCCCCAAGGAATACATGGGGGACGTGATGGGCAATCTGTCGAGCCGGCGCGGCCAGATCCAGTCGCAGGAGGATCGCGGCGGGACGCAGATCATCAACGCGCGCGTGCCGCTCTCCGAGATGTTCGGCTACGCGACCGACCTGCGCTCGCGGACGCAGGGGCGCGCGACCTATTCGATGCACTTCGACCGCTACGAGCCGGCCCCGCCGAACGTCAGCGAGGAAGTCGTGGCACGGGTGCAGGGGAAAGCTTAGGAATAGCTGGCAGCAGGCAGCTGGCAGCTGGCAGCTTGGGTTGGAGTAACGGCAGAAGGTAGAGGCACCGCAGGCCAGGCAGGATTCACTGCCCGCTGCCGGCTGCATGCCGCCTGCTGACAAGGATCGATAAGAGATGTCTTCACCGTTCAGCGACAAGATCCGCATCCGTTTGAAGGCGTACGACAGCCGGGTGCTCGACCAGTCCACGACCGAGATCGTGGACACGGCGCGGCGCACGGGCGCGCGGCTCGCGGGTCCGATTCCGCTCCCGACCGAGAAGAACAAGTGGACGGTGCTCCGCTCGCCGCACGTCGACAAGAAGTCGCGCGAGCAGTTCGAGATCCGGACGCACAAGCGGCTGATCGACATCTTCGAGCCGACGCCCCAGACCGTGGACGCGCTCATGAAGCTCGATCTGCCGGCGGGTGTGGACGTCGAGATCAAGGCGTTCGGGAAAGAACACAAATAAAGCTCCCAGTTCCCGGCTCCCAGCTTCCAGCTGGAGAGCGGGACGCTGGAAGCTTGACGCTGCTGGAAGCTGGCAGCTGGAAGCTGGAAGCTCATGGTTACAGGCATCATCGGCAGAAAAGTCGGCATGACGCAGGTCTTCGCCAAGGATGGCACCGCAACGCCGGCCACCGTCATCAAGGCGGGCCCGTGCGTCGTCGTGCAGGCGAAGACGGCCGCGACCGACGGGTACGAGGCGGTGCAGATCGGACTCGTCGAGGAGCGCCCGGCGCGCGTGCGCAAGCCGCTCGCGGGGCACTACAAGAAGGCCGGCGTGCCGCCGACCCGGGTGCGCCGCGAGGTGACGGTGGCCAAGGGGGCCGAGTCGCCGAAGGCCGGCGACCAGGTGCTCGTCAACGGCGTGTTCGCCGACGGCGATCGCGTGGACGTGATCGGGATCAGCCGCGGCAAGGGCTTCCAGGGCGTCATGAAGCGCCACAACTTCCGGGGCGGCGCGGCCACGCACGGGTCGATGTTCCACCGCGCGCCCGGTTCGATCGGCGCCTCGTCGTACCCCTCGCGCGTCGTCAAGGGCATGCGCGCGGCGGGCCGGATGGGAGGCGACCGCGTCACCGTCCGGAATCTCAGGGTGATGCAGGTCGACACCGAGAACAACCTGCTCATCCTGCGCGGCGCGGTGCCCGGCGCGCCGGGGACCTACCTGGTCGTGCGCAAGGGCATCACGGTGAAGCGCGTCGCGGCCCCGCAGCCCGAGAAGCCGACCAAGGGCGCGGTGAAGAGCGCGGTGAAAGCCAAGAAATAGTTCCCAGCTTCCAGCTCCCGGCGTCCAGCGGTGATTCCGCTGGCACCTGACGTTCCGAGCTGGAAACTGGAAACTGGCAACTGGATGCTATTTATGCAAATCGACATCGTGAACGGCAATAACGAGAAGGTCGGCGCCATCGAGCTGAGCGACGACGTCTTCGGCGGCCGGATCAAGACCGACTTGATCTGGGAGTCGGTCGTGCAGGAGCAGGCGGCGAAGCGCCGCGGCACGCACGCGACGAAGAACCGCGCGCTCGTCAGCGGCGGCGGCAAGAAGCCCTACAAGCAGAAGGGCACGGGACGGCCGCAGGTCGGCTCGAGCCGCACCCCGCTCTGGCGGAAGGGGGGCACGGTGTTCGGCCCGCAGCCGCGCACCTACGAGTTCAGCCTGCCGAAGAAGGTCGTGGTCGGCGCCGTGCGGGCGGCGCTCGCGCAGAAGCTGAGCGACGGCGCGGTGGTCGTGGTCGATCGGCTGGAGGCGCCGGAGGGCGGGAAGACGAAGGGGACCGCCGAGATGCTCAAGCGGCTGGGCGCGACCGGCAAGACGCTGGTCATCGACGTCACGCCGGCCGACGATTTCGCGGTGACGGCCCGGAACATCGCCGGCGTGCGGCTCGTGCCGAGCGCCCGCGTGACCGCGCGCGACATCATGGACACCACCCGCGTCATCGCGACGCGGGAGGCGATCGAGAAGCTGCAGGAGTCGCTGGGATAGTTTCCAGCTCCCAGTCACCAGCTTCCAGCTCGGAGAGAGCACGGAAGCATGGCTGGAGACTGGAAGCTGGCAACTCAGGCTGGCAGCTGGAAGCTGGAAACTGGAAGCTGTTATGAAACTGACTGACGTGATCCGCCGCCCGCTCATCACGGAAAAGACGACGGTGCTGCGCGAGGACGGCCGGACGCTCGTGTTCGAGGTGGCGACCGGGGCGACGAAAGTCGACATCAAGCGCGCCGTCGAGAAGCTGTTCGGGTCGAAGGTCGAGCTCGTCCGCACCGCGATCTCCCACGGCAAGATGAAGCGCCAGGGGCGGTTCGTGGGCCAGCGTTCCGACTGGAAGAAGGCCTACGTGAAGCTGCGCGAGGGACAGAAGATTCCCGAATTCTTGGAGGGAGCCTAGGCAACTCCAAACCTCAAACTTCAAACTCCAAAGAACTTTGGAGTTTGGAATTTGGAATTTGAAGTTGACAAGGATCAACTGCAATGCCAATTCGCAAATACAACCCGACATCGCCGGGCCGCCGGTTCCAGACGGTGCAGGTGTTCGACGAGATCTCCACGAGCGAGCCGTACAAGCCGCTCGTCGAACCGCTGCGCAAGTCGGGCGGCCGCAACAACCACGGGGAGCTGACGTCGTGGTGGCGTGGAGGCGGGCACAAGCGCAACTACCGCGTCATCGACTTCAAGCGCGACAAGGCCGACATCCCGGCGAAGGTGACGACGGTCGAGTACGACCCGAACCGGTCGGCGCGCATCGCGCTGCTGACCTATGCCGACGGCGAGAAGCGCTACATCCTGCAGCCGGCCGGGCTGAAGGTGGGCGACACGATCGTCTCGGGGCCGAACGTCGACATCCTGCCCGGGAACGCCCTGCCGCTGAAGAACATTCCGCTCGGCACGCAGATCCACAACGTGGAGCTGAAGCCGGGCAAGGGCGGGCAGATCGCGCGCAGCGCGGGCTCCTCGGTGCAGCTCGTCGCCAAGGAAGGCGAGTACGCGTCGGTGAAGATGCCCTCGGGCGAGATCCGCAAGATCAACGTGGAATGCCTCGCGACGATCGGGCAGGTCGGCAACGTCGACCACGAGAACGTCTCGGTCGGCAAGGCCGGGCGCAGCCGCTGGCTCGGCAAGCGGCCGCACGTCCGCGGCGTGGCGATGAACCCGGTGGACCATCCGCTGGGCGGCGGTGAAGGCAAGACCTCGGGCGGCCGCCACCCGGTGTCGCCGTGGGGACAGCCGGCCAAGGGATTCAAGACGCGCAACCGGAAGGCGACGGACCGGTTTATCGTGCAGCGCAGGACGAAGTAGGCAGCAGGCAGCAGGCAGCATGCAGCAGGCAGAGAGACACGGCGAGACGGTGGAGGCGGGACACACTGCCAGCTGCCGGCTGCGTGCCGCCCGCTGACAAGGATCAGATATGTCCAGATCACTGAAGAAAGGTCCCTTTGTGGACGTCCCCCTTCTCGAGAAGGTGGAGATCATGAATCGCGGCGGCGAGAAGAAGGTCATCAAGACCTGGTCGCGCCGCTCGACGGTGATCCCCGAGATGGTGGGACACACCATCGCGGTGCACAACGGGCGCAAGTTCATTCCCGTGTACGTCACGGAGAACATGGTCGGCCACAAGCTGGGTGAGTTCGCCCCGACGCGGCAGTTCAAGGGGCACACCACCAAGAGCGACAAGGCGGCCTCCGTCGCGCCGCCGGCCGCCGCGGCGGCGGCGGCGCCGAAGGCGGGTGCGTAAATGGCGGTTCACGCTCAGGCCACGGCGAAATACGTCCGCACCTCGGCGCAGAAGGCCGGGCTCGTGCTCGACCTGATTCGGGGGCGCGACGTGAATGCCGCGCTGGCGACGCTGCGCTTTGCGCGCAAGGGCGTTGCGCGAGACATCGAGAAGGTCCTGCGCTCGGCGATCGCCAACGCGCAGCAGCGGGAAGGGTTCGGCGGCGATGTCGAGCGGTTGATGGTCAAGGCGTGCTACGCCAACCAGGGGCCGTCGCAGAAGCGGATCCGTCCCGCCCCGATGGGACGCGCGTTCCGCGTCGTGAAGCGCACCGCGCACCTGACGGTCGAGGTGGTCGAGCGGCCGACGATCGTGAAGGCGGCGCCCGAAGGCGAGGCCAAGGCCGGGCAGCCGAAGCGCGCGCGCGGCGCCGCGCCGAAGGCGAAGAAGGCGGCCGGGACGACGAGGCGCAAGCCGGCGGCACGGAAGACAAGCGGCGGACGAGCCCGGAAGGCCGCCGCCAAAGACTAACGACCGTGACCAGCCGACTGGCGACCAGCGAATAGCGATTTTGACTATCGACTATCGACTATCGACTGACAGCGAAGAGAGCATGTAAATGGGACAGAAAGTTCATCCACACGGGTTTCGGCTCGGCTTCAACAAGACGTGGCGCTCGCGGTGGTTCGCCGACAAGGACTACGCGAAGCTGCTCCACGAGGATCTGAAGCTGCGCGACACGCTGAAGACGCGCTTCGCGCACGCCGGCGTCTCGAAGATCGAGATCGAGCGCGCCGCCAACAAGCTGAAGATCGACATCCACACCTCGCGCCCCGGCATCATCATCGGGCGCAAGGGGACCGAGGTGGACAAGCTGAAGCAGGAGATCCAGAAGAAGACCAACCGCGAGGTCTTCATCAACATCCAGGAGATCCAGAAGCCCGAGCTCGACGCGCAGCTGATCGGCGAGTCGGTCGCGATGCAGCTCGAGAAGCGCGTGGCGTTCCGCCGCGCGATGCGCAAGGCGGTCGAATCCGCGCTGCGGTTCGGCGCGCGCGGCATCAAGGTCCGCGTCTCGGGGCGGCTGAACGGCGCCGAGATCGCGCGGTCCGAGTGGTACCTGCACGGGCAGCTGCCGCTGCAGACGCTGCGCGCCGACATCGATTACGGCTTCGCGGAAGCCAGCACGACCTACGGCCAGATCGGCGTGAAGGTGTGGCTCTACAAGGGCGAGCGCCTCGTGCCGCGGGTCGGCCGGGAAGAGGATTATCGCGCCCCCAGGCGACCGGCAGGGCGCGCGTAACGATGTAGGGGCCGTTCGCGAACGGCCCCTGCCAGGGGAATCGCAATCATGTTGATGCCGAAGAAGGTGAAGTACCGCAAGCAGCAGCGCGGCCGGATGCGCGGGAAGGCGTGGCGCGGGTCCGACGTGTCGTTCGGCGACTACGGCCTCAAGGCGCTCGAGCCCTGCTGGCTGACGGACCGGCAGATCGAGGCCGCCCGCGTCGCCATGACGCGCTTCATCAAGCGCGGCGGGAAGATCTGGATTCGGGTGTTCCCGGACAAGCCGATCACCAAGAAGCCGCAGGAAACGCGCATGGGCAAGGGCAAGGGGGCCCCCGAACAGTGGGTCTGCGTCGTCCGGCCCGGCCGCATCCTGTTCGAGATGGAGGGAGTCAACGAGGTCGAGGCGCGCAAGGCGATGCGCCTGGCGTCGGCGAAGCTCCCGATCAAGACGAGGTTCGCGACCCGGTTCGCGGAGGAGAGGGCGTCATGAAGGTGGCGGAGATCCGCGACCTCGCGGTCGACGAGCTGCGGCAGCGCGAGAAGGACATGGACGATCAGCTGTTCCGGCTGCGCATCCAGAAGTCGATGGGGCAGCTCGAGGCGGCGCAGAAGCTCAAGACGCTGCGGCGCGACCTCGCGCGCGTGAAGACGGTGCTGCGCGAGAAGGAGACGGCGTAACGACATGGCCACCAAAGCTGAAATCACCGGCGTCATCGTGAGCGACAAGATGGACAAGAGCGTCGTCGTCGCCGTCGAGCGCCAGGTCCGCGACCCGCTCTACGGGAAGATCCAGCGCCGGACGTCGAAGTTCCTCGCGCACAACGAGGCGAACGACGCGAAGGTGGGCGACCGCGTGGCGATCGTCGAGAGCCGGCCGATGAGCCGCCGCAAGCGGTGGGTCGTCACGCGAGTGGTGGAGAAGGCCAAAGAGATCTGACCGAGACAACTCTAAACGCCAAACTTCAAACTCCAAAGTCGGAAGTTTGAGGTTTGAGATTTGGAGCTTGGAGTTGGCAGTTGGGAGTTTGTAGGAGCGGACCATGATTCAGATGCGTTCGATTCTCGACGTCGCGGACAACTCGGGCGCGCGCAAGATCGCGTGCATCAACCCGATCGGCGGCTCGACCGGGCGCTACGCGCGGCTGGGGGACATCATCACCGCGTCGGTGAAGGAAGCCACCCCCGACTCGACCGTCAAGAAGGGGCAGGTCGTCAAGGCCGTGATCGTCCGGACGCGCAAGGAGCAGCGCCGCAAGGACGGGAGCTACATCCGGTTCGACCGGAACGCCGCGGTGCTCATCAACGACCAGAAGGAACCGATCGGCACGCGCGTGTTCGGGCCGGTGGCCCGCGAGCTGCGCGACCGGAAGTTCATGAAAATCATTTCGCTGGCTCCTGAAGTGCTATAGGACAGCTCCCAGTTCCCAGCGTCCAGCTTCCAGCTGGACGCTGCTGGGAGCTGGAAACTGGAAACTGAAAGCTGATATCGATGTCCAGATTACAGACCCCAATCCGGAAGAACGACAACGTGGTCGTCCTGACCGGCAAGGACCGCGGCAAGCGCGGCCGCGTCCTCAAGGTGCTGCCCGACAAGAACCGGGTGCTCATCGAAGGCGTGAACATCATCAAGCGCCACACGAAGCCGAACCCCCAGCGCCAGATCAAAGGGGGGCTCGTCGAGCGCGAGGCGGCGCTGCACGCCTCGAACGTCCAGATCGTCTGCCCGGAATGCGGCCGTCCCACGCGCGTCGGACGCAAGATCCTCGGCGACGGGCGCAAGGTCCGCGTCTGCCGGAAGTGCGAGGGAGTGGTAGACAAATGAGCCGCCTGAAGGAACGCTACGAGCAGGACGTCGTGCCGGTGCTGAAGAAGGAATTCGGCTACCGCAACGTGATGGCCATCCCGAAGATCGAGAAGATCGTCGTGAACATGGGCCTCGGCGAAGCGACGCAGAACGCGAAGATCGTCGAGACCGGCGCCGACGAGGTCGCGCGCATCACGGGGCAGAAGCCGGTGACGACGCGCGCCAAGAAGTCGATCGCGCAGTTCAAGGTCCGCCAGGGCATGCCGATCGGCGCCATGGTCACGCTGCGCGGCGAGCGCATGTGGGAGTTCCTCGACCGCCTCATCTCGGTGGCGCTGCCGCGCGTTCGCGATTTCCGCGGGGTCTCGCCCAAGGGTTTCGACGGCCGCGGCAACTACACGCTGGGCCTCAAGGACCAGTTGCTGTTCCCCGAGATCGACTACATGAAGGTCGACAAGGCGCGGGGCATGAACATCTCGGTGGTGACGACGGCGAAGAGCGACGAGGAGTCCCGCAAGCTCCTCCAGCTTCTCGGCATGCCGTTCCGGACTCAGTAGCTGGCAGCTGGCAGCTGGCAGCAGGCAGGAAGTCGATGGGTAACGTAAACGCGTAGAGGCCATGCCGGGGCTGGCAGATTCCACTGCCAGCCGCCCGCTGCATGCTGCCTGCTACAGGAAGACACGAATGGCCACGACCGCGAAGATCGCCAAGGAAGCTAAGACGCCGAAATACAAGATCCGGCTGCGCAACCGGTGCCACCGTTGCGGCCGGCCGCGCGCCTACATGCGCAAGTTCGCCCTGTGCCGCCTCTGCTTCCGCAAGCTGGCGCTCGAGGGGGACATCGCGGGTGTGACAAAGAGTAGCTGGTAGAAGTCAGTTCCCAGCCTCCAGTTTCCAGCTTCCAGCAGGAGCTGCGGGGCGGAAGGCTGGAAGCTGGCAGCTGGTAACTGGAAGCTGACATCAAGAGCGAGCAATATGACAGATCCCATTGCAGACATGCTGGCGCGGCTCCGCAACGCCACCATCGCGCGGCACACCCGCGTGGACATGCCGTCGTCGCGGCTGAAGGTGGAAATCGCGCGCATCCTCGAGAGCGAGGGGTACGTGCAGGGCTTCAAGGTCCTCGAGCCGAAGCCGGGCGAAGGGGTGCAGGCCATGCTCCGGGTGATCCTCAAGTACGGGCCGCGCGGCGAGCGGCTCATCACCGGCATCGAGCGGGTCAGCCGGCCCGGCCGCCGGGTGTACTTCGGGCGCGACGACGTTCCGCCGGTGCTGGCGGGGCTCGGCACGAGCATCCTGACGACCTCGCGCGGCGTGATGACCGGCCGCGAAGCGGTCAAGGCCGGCGTCGGCGGCGAAGTGCTCTGTAACGTGTGGTGAACCGTGAGCTCCCAGTTCCCAGTTCCCGGTTTCCAGCTCACAGGGCCACTGCGAGCTGCTCAAATCTGGAAGCTGGAAGCTGGAAGCTGGTAACTGGTAACTGGAAACTTAAGATCATGTCTCGAATTGGCAAGAAACCAATCGCCATCCCCAAAGGGGTCAAGGTCGACGTGCAGCCGGGGGCCGTCGAAATCCAGGGGCCGAAGGGCAAGCTGCGCCAGCTGCTGCCCGCGGGCATCGGCTTCGATGTCGCCGGCAGCGAGCTGCACGCCCGCACGCTGCGCGAGGACCCCGATCTCGGCAAGTTCCACGGTCTCGCCCGCAGCCTCGTGGCCAACGCGGTGCGCGGCGTCACCGAGGGCTTCCGCAAGGACCTCGACATCGTCGGCGTCGGCTACCGCGCGGAGGTCAAGGGCAAGCAGGTCGTGTTCGCCCTGGGCTACTCGCACCCGGTCGTGTTCGACATCCCGGCGGGGATCGACATCGCGATCGACAAGCAGACGCACATTACGGTGACCGGCATCGATCGGCAGGCGGTGGGGCAGGTCGCGGCGAACATCCGCCGGCTGCGCAAGCCGGACCCCTACAAGCAGAAGGGCGTCCGCTACACCGGCGAAGTGCTGAAGAAGAAGGCGGGAAAGACGGGGGCGAAATAAATAGAGGTTGGCGCGCCTGAACGGCGCGCCCTACAAGCAGGTAGGGCGGGGCTTTTAGCCCCGCCAGCATTGATTATGAAGATCAAGACGACGAAAGATCGACGCACCCGCATTGCGCTGAGGCAGCGCAAGCGGATCGCGGGCACGCCCGAACGGCCGCGCCTGCGGGTGTTCCGCAGCGTGTCGCACATCTACGCGCAGGTCATCGACGACATGACCGGCACGACGATCGCCTCGGCCGCGAGCACGGAGCCGGCGGTCAAGGGCGCGATGGGCGGCGGCGCGCGTCCCGGCAACAGGCTCGGGGCGCAGGCGCTCGGCAAGACGATCGCCGAGCGGCTGATCGCCAAGGGCATCAAGCAGGTCGTGTTCGATCGCGGCGGGTTCCTCTATCACGGGCGCGTGCGCGCGGTCGCGGAAGCGGCGCGCGAGGCGGGGTTGGAATTCTAAAGAAAGTTTCCAGTTGCCAGCTCCCAGTTGCCAGCTAGGCATGGGAACCGGGGACTGGAAGCTGCTGGAAGCCGGAAGCTGGAAACTATGATTGAAACACGAGAAAAGATCGACGCCTCGCAGCTCGAGCTGAAGGACACCGTGGTGAACATCAGCCGCGTGACGAAGGTCGTCAAGGGCGGCAAGAACCTGAGCTTCAGCGCGCTGGTCGTCGTCGGCGACGGCCAGGGCGTCGTGGGTTTCGGCGTCGGCAAGGCGAAGGAAGTGCCCTCGGCGATCAAGAAGGGCATCGAGGCGGCGAAGAAGTCGCTCATCCGCGTGCCGCTCGCCGGCACGACCGTCCCGCACCCGGTGCTCGGCCGGTTCGGCGCGGGGCAGGTGCTGCTCAAGCCGGCGCCGGAAGGCACGGGCATCATCGCGGGCGGCGCCGTCCGCGCCGTGGTGGAGTCGTGCGGGATCCAGAACGTGCTGACCAAGTCGCTGGGCTCGGACAACTCGCACAACGTCGTGCGGGCGACCTTCGCCGGTCTCAAGGATCTGCGGGATCCGGGCGCCGTGCGCAAGCTGCGCGGCAAGGAACAGGAACCGGGAGACCTGGCGGCGACCACCAGATAAGCCATGGCCAAGACAACGAAGAAGAAGAAGAGCGACGCGCCGAAGGTGAAGATCACGCTCGTGCGGAGCCCCATCGGCTTCAACCGGACGCAGGCGGCGACGGTGCAGGGCATGGGCCTGCGGCGCATCGGCCACACGGTCGAGCTCGTCGACACGCCGGCCACGCGCGGCATGATCCTCAAGGTGCGGCATTTGGTGAAAGTGGATTAACTCCAAATCTCAAACTTCAAACGCCAAAGCGTCACCGTTTGGAGTTTGGCCTTTGAGGTTTGGAGTTTGGAATTTGTAGTTTGTCGTTGACAGGTACAAGAATCATGGATCTCTCAAATCTGCGTCCCCCCAAGGGGATGAAGCACTCGAAGAAGCGGGTCGGCCGCGGCCAGGGCTCCGGCCAGGGCGTGCAGGCGGGACGCGGGCACAAGGGTGCGAAATCGCGGTCCGGGTTCAAGCACAAGCGCGGGTTCGAGGGCGGCCAGATGCCGCTGCACCGCCGCGTGCCGAAGCGCGGATTCCACAACCCGTTCCGCGAGGAGTTCGAGGTGGTAAACCTCGACACGCTGAGCGAGCGGTTCGACGCGGGCTCGGACATCACGCCGGACGTGCTGCGCGAGCGCGGGCTCGTCAACCGCGCCGGCCGCATCAAGGTGCTCGCGCGCGGCGACGTGTCGAAGGCACTGACCGTGCGGGCGCACAAGTTCAGCGGCAAGGCGGCCGAGAAGATCGCGGCGGCCGGCGGCACCGTAGAGGTCCTCGCGTAAGGGTCCCCCAATGATCGAAAGTCTCAAGAATATCTTCGCCGTCGCCGACCTTCGCAAGCGCGTGCTGTTCACGCTGGGTCTGCTCGCGGTGTACAGGGTGGGCGGCCACATCCCGACGCCGGGCATCAACCCCCAGGCGCTCGCGATTCTGGTCGAACAGGCCAAGGGCACGATGTTCGGCCTCTACGACATGTTCTCCGGCAACAACCTGTCGCAGATGACGATCTTCGCGCTCGGCATCATGCCCTACATTAGCGCGTCGATCATCCTGCAGCTCCTCACGGTCGTCTGGCCGTACCTCGAGCGGCTCTCGAAGGAAGGGGAGCTCGGCCGGCGCAAGATCACCCAGTACACCCGCTACGGGACGATCCTGCTGAGCGTCGTACAGTCGCTCGGGATCGCGTATTTCCTCGAGAAGAATACCGGCATCGCGGGCGGCCTGCCCCTCGTCTACGACCCGGGCTGGTCGTTCCGGCTGATGACCGTGTTGACGCTGACGACCGGCACCTGCTTCATCATGTGGCTCGGCGAGCAGATTACCGAGCGGGGCATCGGCAACGGCATGTCCCTCATCATCTTCGCCGGCATCGTCGTCGGGCTGCCGGCGGGGGTCCTCGTCACGATCGATCAGCTCCGCACGGGACAGATGGGGCCGTTCCGGCTGATCTTCCTGATCGTGCTGATGGCGGTCGTCATCGCCGCGATCGTGTTCGTGGAGCGCGGACACCGGCGTGTGACGGTCCAATACGCGAAGCGCGTCGTGGGGCGCAGGATGTACGGCGGGTCGAGCACCCATATCCCGCTCAAGGTGAACACCGGCGGCGTCATCCCGGTCATCTTCGCCTCGTCCATCCTCGCGTTCCCGGCGACGCTGACGTCGCTCGTGCCGGAAGGGACGTGGCTCAGACGCGCGTTCGATCAGATCGCGCCCGGCATGCCGCTGCACGATCTGCTGTATGTCCTGGGCATCATCTTCTTCTGCTACTTCTACACGGCGATCATCTTCAACCCGGATGACGTCGCCGAGAACATGCGGAAGTACGGCGGGTTCATCCCGGGCATCCGGCCGGGCAAGCGGACGGCGGAGTACATCGACACGATCCTGACGCGCATCACGCTCGTCGGCGCCATCTACCTGGCCATCGTCGCGATCCTGCCGCAGTTCCTGATCAGCGGGTTCAAGGTCGCGCCGATCCCGTTCATCGGCGAGCGGCTCGACGCCGCGCTGCCGCGGTTCATCACCGAGGGCATGAACGTGCAGTTCTACTTCGGCGGCACCTCGCTGCTCATCATCGTCGGCGTCGCGATGGACACGGTGCAGCAGGTCGAGTCGCAGCTCATCATGCGTCACTACGACGGCTTCATGAAGAAGACGCGCATCCGCGGACGGCGGGGGCAGTAGCGTGGCCGCCCGCGACGGCGCCTGTGAGGCACTGAACGTCGTGATGCTCGGCCCGCCAGGCGCGGGGAAGGGGACCCAGGCGGAGCGGCTCGCCCGCACCCGATCGCTGCCCAGGATCTCGACCGGCGACATCCTGCGCGAAGCGGTGCAGGCCGGGACGTCGATCGGGCGCGTCGTCCGCGCGACGATGGAAGCCGGCAACCTGGTGAGCGACGACGTGATGATCGCGATCGTGCAGGCGCGGCTGGATCGGGATGATGCGCGGCACGGGTTCATCCTCGACGGATTCCCGCGCACCGTGGTGCAGGCCTCCGCACTCGATCGGATGGTGGACGGCCGGGGGCCGCTCGTCGTGCTCGACATCGTCGTGCCGGAGGACGTCCTGGTGCGCCGGTTGGCGACGCGCCGGATCTGCAGCCGGTGCGGCGTGAACGCCGCGCCCGACTGGACGCGCTCGTGCGGACGCTGCGGCGGCGAGCTGGTCACACGCATGGACGACGGCGTCGACATCGTCCGCGAGCGCCTGGCGGTGTACGAACGGCAGACCAAGCCGCTCGTCGACTACTATTCGGCGCGCCCGTCGTTCCGGGCGATCGACGGCAACCAGCCGCCCGACGTCGTGACCGGGGCCATCGATGACGCCGTGGGCGCGGCCGTGAAGGGCGCCACGCTGTGATCGTCTGCAAGTCGCCGGCGGAGCTCGCCCGCATGCGGGCCGCCAACGTCCTGGTCGCCGACGTGCTCGCGGCGCTGGCGGCACTGGTCGCGCCCGGGGTGACGACGGGCGATCTGGACGCGGAGGCGGAGCGGCTGGTGCGGGAGGCCGGCGCGGTGCCGGCGTTCAAGGGCTACCGCGATTACCCGGCGACGCTCTGCGCGTCGGTGAACGAGCAGGTGGTGCACGGCATCCCCTCGCCGCGCGCGCTGGCCGCGGGGGACATCGTCTCGCTCGACATGGGCGTGAAGCTGAACGGGTTCTACGGCGACGCGGCGGTCACCGTGCCGGTCGGCCGCGTGTCGGACGGGGCGGCGACGCTGCTGCGCGTGACGCGCGAGGCGCTCGAGAAGGGGATCGAGCAGGCGCGGATCGGCGGGCGGATCTCGGACATCGGCCACGCGATCCAGCGGCACGTCGAGGCGCACGGGTTCTCCGTGGTCCGCGAATTCGTCGGACACGGGATCGGCGCGGCGCTCCACGAGGAGCCGCAGATTGCCAATTACGGCGAGCCCGGACGCGGGCCGCGGCTGGCCGAGGGAATGACGCTCGCGATCGAGCCGATGGTCAACGTCGGCCGGCCCGGAGTGAAGGTGCTGGCGGACGGTTGGACCGCGGTGACGCGGGACGGCAGCCTGTCGGCCCACTTCGAGCACACGGTGGCGGTGACGAAGGACGGACCGCTGGTGCTGACGCGGCGGAGCGTACCGGCCCGCCTTCGCGCGTAGCGCTACGGCGAGGCATCCGCCTTCGCGAAGACGCTTCGGCGGGACCCGCCTTCGCGAACGCTTCGGCGGGGCAGGCTATGTTTGAGAAGGATCCGCGCGAGGAAGACCGGCGCGGGATCTCGGTCGAGGGGATCGTGCGCGAGGCGCTGCCATACGCGCAGTACCGCGTGGAGATCGACGGCGGGCGGCAGGTGATCGCGCACGCGCCCGGCGGACCGGGAAGAAACTTCATCCGCGTGCTCATCGGGGATCGCGTGCGGCTCGAGCTCGCGCCGCGGGATCTCACGCGCGGGCGGATCGTGGAGAAGCTGTGAAGTTGTGAATTGCGAGTTGTGAATTGACTGCCACTTTGCCGGAGCCGTCCGGATGGACGATTTCAGCAAGCTGCCCTCAACTCACAATTCAGAATTCGCAATTTCGTTCGCGAGGGATCATGAAGGTCAGAGCATCGGTGAAGAAGATCTGCGACAAGTGCAAGATCGTGCGGCGCCAGGGCGTCGTGCGCGTCATTTGTCCGAACCAGAAGCACAAGCAGCGACAGGGATAGCATGCAGCAGGCAGCATGCAGCAGGCAGCGGGAGGCGAGACGTCCTGCCAGCCGCCAGCTGCCAGCTGCCGGCTGACTACTGACAAGGATCAAGAAACATGGCACGAATTGCTGGCGTCGATCTTCCGCGCACGAAGCGCATCGAGATTGGCCTGACCTACATCTACGGCATCGGGCGGAAGCGCTCGACGGACATCCTGACCGCGGCCGGCGTGGGGCCGGACGTCCGCGTCAAGGACCTGTCGGAGGACGACGTCCGGAAGATCAGCCGGGTGATTGAAGAGCAGGGGGGCGTCGAAGGGGATCTCCGCAAGGAGATCTCGATGAACATCAAGCGCCTGATGGAGATCGGCAGCTACCGCGGGCTGCGGCACCGCCGGAACCTGCCGGTGCGCGGCCAGCGGACCAAGACCAACGCGCGGACGCGCAAGGGCCCGCGCAAGGGCGCGGTTGCGAAGAAGAAGACGGTTTAGATCAGCGCCCAGCTCCCAGTTGCCAGTTTCCAGCACGCGTGGAACGGCACCTGAAGCTGGAAGCTGGAAGCTGGAAGCTGGAAGCTGGAAACTGGAAACTGATTTATGGCCAAGAACGACCCGATCGACGCATCGGCGCCGCCAGAGGGCGGAGCCAAGAAGGCCGGACGCCCTGTCAAGAAGAAGGCGTTCAAGAAGCGGGGTGAAAAGCGGATCGTGCACCACGGGTTCGCGCACATCCAGGCCTCGTTCAACAACACGATCATCACCATCACCGATCCCGAAGGGGCGGTCGTGGCCTGGTCGAGCGCCGGGGGCATCGGCTTCAAGGGCTCGCGGAAGGGGACGCCGTTCGCGGCGACCCAGGCGGCGATTGCCGCCGGCAACGCGGCGAAGGCCTTCGGGATGCGCAGCGTTGAAGTGCGCGTGAAGGGGCCGGGCGCCGGACGCGAGTCGGCGATCCGCGCGCTGCAGACGATCGGCATCGACGTGAAATCGATCCGCGACGTCACGCCGATTCCGCACAACGGCTGCCGCCCACCCAAGCGGCGCCGAGTGTAAGAGGGGCGCCGTCTGTCAGTTTCCAGCTCCCAGTCGCCGGCTTCCAGCCGGGGCGCGGCGAACGGGGAGCTGGGAGCTCGTAACTGGTAACTGGAAACTAGAAGGAACAGAGAGAATGGCCCGTTACATAGGTCCGGTCTGCCGGCTCTGCCGGCGCGAAGGCATGAAGCTCTTTCTGAAGGGGGAGCGCTGCTACACGGAGAAGTGCGCGATCGAGAAGCGCAACCTCCCGCCGGGGCAGCACGGCAAGCTGCGCAAGGCGAAACTGGTCGGCTACGGCCTGCAGCTGCGCGAGAAGCAGAAGGTCAAGCGCATCTACGGCGTGCTGGAGAACCAGTTCCGGCGCTACTTCGAGATGGCGGACCGGACGCGCGGGATCACGGGCGAGACGCTGCTCCAGCTGCTCGAGCGGCGGCTCGACAACGTGATCTACCGCCTCGGGCTGGCCACCTCGCGCGCGCAGGCGCGGCAGCTCGTGCGCCATGGCCACTTCCTCGTGAACGGCCGCAAGGTCGACGTGCCGTCCTTCTCGGTCAAGGCGGGCGACGTGGTGTCGGTGCGCGGCGGCAGCGCGCAGAACGCGACGATCGTGCATGCGATGGAGGAAGTGAAAGGCCGCGGCATTCCCGAGTGGCTGTCGTTCGACGCGGGCCAACTGGCCGGCCGCGTCTCGTCGCTGCCGACGCGCGAGCAGATCAACCTGCCCGTGCAGGAGCAGCTGATCGTGGAGTTGTACTCGAAGTAGTCAATTCCGAACTTCAAACCACAAACTCCAAAGGTCGTTTGGAATTTGGACTTTGGAGTCCTTTGAAGTTTGGAATTTGGAATCTGGAGTTTTCTTAGAAGTAGTCCGCCGCCCGCAGCCAAACCAGACCTGCGGTGGGAGGCGGCGGATGAACCGGCAGGTCTGGCAGCGCAACACTGATGCTGCGCCGAAATTGCACCGCGGACGGACACGGAAGGTCAACCACGGAAAGACACAGAAAAACACGGAACGAAAATTCTGTGTTCTTCCGTGTTCTTCAGTGGTTGTGATTGCAGTGTCCGTCAGTGGTCTCGAAAGGACAGAGAGTAATGCTGTGGAAGGGTTTTCAGCGGCCGAAGCGGCTCGAGTTCGAGCGCGAGACGCTCACGGATCGGTTCGGGCGCTTCTACGCGCAGCCGTTCGAGCGGGGGTTCGGGACGACGATCGGCAACGCCATGCGGCGCGTGCTGCTCTCGTCGATCGAGGGAGCGGCGGTGACCGCGGTGAAGATTGACGGCGTGCTGCACGAGTTCTCGCCGATTCCCGGCGTGGTCGAGGATGCGACCGACATCATCCTCAACCTGAAGCAGGTGCCGCTCAAGATGCACGTCGACACGACCAAGACCCTCTACCTGCGGATCGACCGCGGCGGGGAGGTCCGGGCGCGCGACATCGAGACCGACGCCGACGTCGAGATCCTCGAGCCGGACGCGCACATCGCGACGGTGGCCGAGGGCGGACGGCTCCACATGGAGATGCGCGTGAAGCGCGGCCGCGGGTACGTCTCGGCGGACAAGAACTTCGACGAGGACCTCGGCATCGGGTGGATCCCGATCGACTCGGTGCACTCGCCGGTCAAGAAGGTGAACTACCTGGTCGAGGCGGCGCGGCTCGGGCAGACCACCGACTACGACAAGCTGACCGTCGACGTGTGGACCAACGGGTCCGTCACGCCGCGCGATGCCGTCTCGCTGTCGTCGAAGCTGATTCGGGATCACCTGAACATCTTCATCAACCTCGAGGACGTCGGCGACCTGCAGCTCGACGCCGCGGCCGACCAGCCGCGCGCGGCGCTCAACGAGAACCTCGACAAGAGCGTCGAGGAGCTGGAGCTCTCGGTGCGGTCGTACAACTGCCTCAAGAACGCGAACATCCGCACGATTCGCGAGCTCGTTCAGAAGACCGAAGGGGAGATGCTGAAGACGAAGAACTTCGGCCGCAAGTCGCTGAACGAGATCAAGGAAATCCTGTCGGGCATGGGGCTGAGCCTCGGCATGCGGCTCGATCAGCCCAGCCAGCCGGTTGAATAGATCGTGATCGGCGCGCGGGGCTCGGGGCTCGGCGCTCGAAGAAGGCCCGGCATGTGCCGGCCATCACGAACGCCAAACGCCGAACGCCGAGCGCCGGCAACGTGAGGAACAGACGACCATGCGTCATAGAGTCAGCCACCGGAAACTGGGCCGCGTCACGGAGCATCGCATCGCGATGCTCCGCAACCAGGCCGAAGCGCTGATCCGCCACGAGCGGATCGAGACGACCGTGCCCAAGGCGAAGGAGCTGCGCCCCTTCGTCGAGCGGATCATCACCATCGCGAAGCGCGGCCTGGCCGCCGGCGACGCGAACGGCCGGATGCTGCACGCGCGCCGCATGATCCTCGAGGACATTCCCAACCGCGAGGTGGTCGGGAAGCTGTTCGACACGATCGCGCCCCGCTTTGCCGCGCGCCCCGGCGGGTACACGCGCATCCTCCGTGTCGGCTACCGGCGCGGGGACAGCGCCGAAGTCGCCCAGATCGAGCTGGTCGGCAGCGAGTTCAACGCGAACGCGGAGGCGGAAAAGACCGCCGCCGCCAAGCCGAAGCCGAAGGGGATGGGCGGCCGGCTGCGCGCCGCCGCCGAGCGGCTCCGCGGCAAGAAGGGCGAGGAGCCGACCGAGGAGGGCGCCGCCCCCGACAAGGCCGCCAAGCCCGCACGCGGCAAGGGCGCCAAGACCGGGAAGACCGACACGCACGGCAAGGCCAAATCGGTCAGCACACCCAGAAAAGCGGGCGGTGCCTGATTATTGCCGATTGGCGATTGGCGGCTGCCGATTGACGGATTGGCGACTGACGATTGGCGGTCGACGCATTGACGATTGCCGAGTGGCGTGAGGATGGAAAAGGCCGGATCCCTCTGGGGATCCGGCCTTTCGTTTCTGCGCAGGGCGTGGGTTTCCCACAATCTTCAATCGCCAATCCGTCGATCGGCAATCGGCAATCGCCAACCCGTCAATCGGCACTCGCCAATCGGCAATCGGCAATGACTCAGACTTCTTCTGCCTCTTCCTGCCCGCGTTCGGCCTTCGATTGCGCAATGATCTTGCCGTGCAGGTGGGCGGGGACTTCCTCGTAGTGCGAGAACTCCATGTGGTACGAGCCGCGGCCGCCCGTGGCTGACGTGAGCTGCTGCTCGTAGGTCAGCATCTCCGCCATCGGCACCTTCGCGCGGATGATCGTCGTGGCGCCGCGTGTGTCCATGCCGCCGATGCGTCCGCGCCGGCTGTTGAGATCCCCCATCAGGTCTCCGGCGTAGTCGCTCGGCGCGTACACCTCGACGTCCATCACCGGCTCGAGCAGCGTCGGCCGCGCGCGCGACATGCCGTCCTTGAACGCCAGCGAACCGGCCATCTTGAACGACAGCTCGTTCGAGTCCACCTGGTGGAACGACCCGTCGAACAGCGTCGCGCGGAAGTCCACCATCGGGTACCCGGCGAGGAAGCCGCGCATCCGCGCGTCCTGGAGCCCTTTTTCAACCGCCGGGATGAACTGCCGCGGGATCGAGCCACCGAAGATGTCGTCAACGAACTCGAAGTCGCTGCCCCTCGCCAGCGGCTCGAACTTGACCTTGCAGTCGCCGAACTGCCCGTGGCCGCCCGTCTGCTTCTTGTGCCGGCCGTGCGCCTCCGTGGAGGCGGTGATCGTCTCCCGGTACGGGATGCGCGGCAGCTTCAGGGTGACCTCGACGCCGAACCGCCGCTTCAGCTTCGCGACCGTCACCTCGATGTGCGACTGACCCTGGCCGGCGAGCAGCAGCTCCTTCGTCTGCTGGTCGCGCGTGTAGTTGATCGTGGGGTCCTCTTCCTGCAGGCGGTGGAGCGCCGTGCTGATCTTCTCCTCGTCGCCGCGGCTCTTCGGCTCGATCGCGTACGAGATCACCGGTTCGGGGAACTTGATGGCCGCCAGCCGGAACGGCGTCGCCTTGTCGCCAATCAGGTCGCTCGTCTGCGATTCCTTCAGCTTCGCGACCGCGCCGATGTCCCCCGCCTTGATCTCCGGAACGTTCGTCTGCGCCTTGCCCTGCAGGAGCACGAGATGTCCCAGCCGCTCGGGCACGTCCTTCGTCAGGTTGTGCACCGTCGAGTCGGCCTTCAGCGATCCGGTGACGACGCGGAACATCGTGATCCGGCCGGCGAACGGGTCGGCGACGGTCTTCCAGATGAACGCGGCGACACCGCCGGCGTCGGAGGGAGCCACCCTGGTTTCCTCGCCGTCCTTCGCGTCGACCGCCTTCATCGGCCGCTCGGCCGGCGACGGCACGTAGGACACGATGGCGTCCAGGAGCGGCTGCATGCCCATGTTCGCCGACGCCGACGTGCACACCACGGGGAACACGCGGCCGGCCGTGAAGCCGCGCTTCAACCCGGAGACCAGCTCGTCCTGGGCGAGGGTGCCCGCGTCGAAGAACTTCTCCATCAGCGTGTCGTCCGCCTCCGCGACCATTTCGATCAGCGCCTCGCGCGCCTCGCCGGCGGCGCTCTCGAGCTCGGGAGGAATCGGTGCTTCGGTCGGTTTCCCGCTCTCGTCCGAGGCGAACGTCCACGCCTTCATCGCGACGAGGTCCACCACGCCGCGGAATCCCTTTTCTTCGCCGATAGGCAGCTGGATGGGGACGACCGTGCGCCCGAACACGCCGCGCAGCGACTCAATCGATCGTTCCAGGCTGGCGCGCTCGCGATCGAGCCGGTTCAGCACGATCAGGCGCGGCACGTCGAGCTCCTCGGCGACCGTCCAGATCTTCTCGGTCGAGACCTCGGCTCCGGCGACGCCGTCCACCACCACGAGCGCGGCATCCGCCACGCGCAGCGCGGCGCGCGCATCGCTCAGGAAGTTGGCCATCCCTGGCGTGTCGATGAAATTGATCTTGTGCTTGTTCCACTCGGCGCAGGCGAGGCTGCACGCCAGGGTGTGCTTGCGGGCGATCTCTTCTTCGTCGTAGTCGGTCACCGTGGTCCCGTCGTCCACGCGACCGAGGCGGTTGACGGCGCCGGCATCGAACAGCAGGGCGGAGACCAGCTGTGTCTTGCCGGCGCCGCTATGGCCGACCAGGGCGACATTTCTGATGGTTTGAGCGTCGTAGACTTTCATTGACGGTACCTCCGTAGCTCCCAGTCTCCAGCTGCCAGCTCGCAGCTTGCAGCTTCCAGCCAGATTCGAGCCTTCACCTGGCCGCGTCCAGCTCGCAGCTGGTCGCTGGTAGCTGGAAACTGGAAACTACGCTTTCGTCTTCTCAATAAGGCCAGTCAGCATGCGCCGCACCTCTTCCACTTGGCCCGCGAGCGGCGTATGTAGCGCGGGAGGCAGGAACCGGAGGTCCCGCGTAAGAAGCAGATCATACTCAAGTTCGTTGCAGGAACCCAAGGAGTGCCACAAAAACCGCCGAAAGTCCGGATCGGTTCCACGGCCCGTTCCTTCCGCGATGTTGGAGGGAATCGAAATCGCTGCCCTGAGCACCTGATCGCGCCAGGGGCCACGCGTCGGGGCGTTGCAGGTGTGCAGAAATGGCGTACGTGTCGAGCGCCAGTTGGTGAGCTTTCTGCCACACGAACAGCTTTCGATAATCCTGCATCGAGATCCTCCTGTGAAGGTGTCTCGATCGTCCTGCAAGAATCGCGCTTAGGCTGGAAACTGGAAACTGGAAACTGGAAACTGGAAGCTGGAAGCTGGAAACTGGAAACTGGAAGCTTATTCGTATCTCAGCGCTTCGATCGGATCCAGCCGTGCGGCCTTGAAGGCGGGATAGAGCCCGAAGAAGATGCCGATGGTCGCGGAGAAGCCGATGCCAATGGCGAACGACCACCACGGGAGCGAGACGGGAAACCCGGACAGCCAGTGGATGGTGAGTCCGAGCGAGCTGCCGAAGACGATGCCAAGCAGCCCGCCGAGCGACGTGAGGAACACCGCTTCCAGCAGGAACTGCCACAGGATTTCGACGCGCCGGGCGCCGAGCGCCTTCCGCACGCCGATCTCGCGCGTGCGATCGGTGACGCTGATCATCATGATCGCCATCACCCCGATGCCGCCGACCATCAGCGCGATGGACGAGATCACGACGAGCGCGAGCACGGCCGCCTGGGTGATCTGATCGAACACCTTGATCGCCGCCTCCTGCGTCCCGAGGTCGAAGTCGTTCTCCTGATCGAGATGCAGGCCGTGCCGCGCGCGCATCACCCGCTCGATTTCCTCCATCGCCTGCTTCACCGTGGCGTTCTCGCTCGGCACCACCGCCATCGTGACCGGGCGCAGCTCGCCGCGCCCGACGGTGAAGCCGCGGATGCCGTACTGCTTCTGGTACCGCGTGTGGGGGATGACCACGAAGTCGTCCTGGCCCGCGGAGAGCCCGCCGGGACTCGGCCTCTTCGCGAACACGCCGACGACGGTGTACTGTGAGGCGCCGAGCCGGACGACTTTGCCGACCGGATCGGTGTGCGGGAAGACGGCTTTCGCCGGGCCCTGCCCGAGCACCACGACCGGGCGGCGGTGCTGCACCTCGCCCGAGTTGAAGAACCGGCCGTTCTCGAGATTCAACTGCCCGATGAAGGGGAACTTCTCGGTCGTGCCGAGCACCGGGACGCGCTTGGACTTGAGCCCCTTGTAATAGACCTGCGCGGTCACGTTCGCGCCGGGACCGTTGCCGAACTGCACGTCCACGATCGCCACCGACGGGCAGTCCCGCTCGATCGCCTCGGCGTCCTGCGGCGTGATGTTGGGCCGCATGATGAGGTCCTGGAAGGTCTTGCCGGACGTCACGCTCGCGAAGCTGAACTTCGACACGAAGATCGTGGTCGGCCCAATCTCTCGGAACAGGTCGTAGACCGATTCCTGGAACCCGCGAATCAGCGACGTCATGCCGACGATCGACGTGATGCCGATGACGACGCCGAGCACCGTCAGGGCGGACCGCAGCTTGTTCGAGCGCAGCGTATCCACCGCCATGCTGACGATCTCGACGAACAGGCCGCCGCGGATCCTGGCCATGGCCTACTCGCGCCTCAACGCTTCGATGGGATCGAGGCGCGCGGCGCGCATCGCCGGATACAGGCCGAAGAAGAGACCGACGACGGCCGTGATCCCGACGCCGATCATCACCGACCAGGCCTGCACGGCGGCGGGCAGCGGCGTGAGCTTGGCGATCGTCAATGCCAGCAGGAAGCCGAAGCCCGTCCCGACGATGCCGCCGAAGGTGGACAGCGTCACCGATTCGGTGAGGATCTGCCACACGATGTCGCGGCGCCGTGCGCCGAGCGCTTTCCGCAGGCCGATCTCGCGCGTCCGCTCCGTGACGACCATCAGCATGATGTTCATGATCACGATGCCGCCGACGACGAGCGACAGGGCGACGACGCCGACGAGCACGGCAAAGATGTTCTTCGTCGCCGTCTCGTACAGCTTCATGAACGTATCGGCCGCGAAGACCCCGAAGTTGTCCTTGTCCTTGGGCCGGAGCCTCCGCTGGATGCGCAATGCCGTCGTCGCTTCGTCCATGGCGGGACGCACGAGGCCCGGGTCGGTGGGCCGCACGAGAATGGAGAGCGAGGGGCGCGATCCGAACAGCTTCCTGAACACGCCGAGCGGGATGATCGCGAACTCGTCCTGCGAGCGGCCGAAGACGGTCCCCTTCCGCTCGCTCACGCCGACGACGCGGAAGTGCATGCCGGCGATCCGGACGACCTTGTCGATCGGATCCGCCCCTTTGAACAGCTTGTCCGCCGTGTCGTATCCGAGCACGGCGACGGGGCGGTTGCGATCGAATTCCGTGGCGCTGATCAGCCGTCCGCGCGCCGCGGTGAACGCAGGAAAGTAGATGTAGTCGCGCGTGAAGCCCTGGATCTGCACGTTGTCGAGCGACTCGTCGCGGTGGACGATCGAGCCGGAGGCGTCGGATTCCGCGGCGACGAACCGGATGAGCGAGCCGTAGCGCTTGACGGCCGCCGCGTCGTCGAGCGTGACGCGCGGGTTGGCCTGTGCGCGCTCGGCCTCCTCCTGCGTCCGCGTGATGGGCATGCGCTGGATCTGGAACGCGTCGGCGCCGATCTCCGACACGATCGCGTTCGACACCGCCCCGTTCAACCCCTGGATCAGCGACACCACGGCGATGATCGACGTCACCGCCACGATGTTGCCGAGCACGGTCAGCAGCGATCGCAGCTTGTTCGACCAGATCGCGCTCAGGGCGATGCCGATGGCTTCGATGAACTTGTTCATGTGACGGGCGGCGCGACCCGCTTACGTCTTGTCGGTGGCGCCGGGTTTCTGCGCCTCCGGCTTGACGGGGTCGCCGTCGGCCAGGTCGCGCACGGAATTGAATGGTCCGACGATGACCTGATCCCCTTCCTTCAGGCCCGAGAGCACCTCGAAGTACTTGTCGCCCGCGATACCGGTCTTCACCGGGACGAATTCGGCCGCCCCGTTGCGGACGACGAACACGCCCTCGGTCTCTTTCTTGTTGCCCGGCTTGGCCGAACCGGCGGCCGCCGCGGTGCCATCGGCCGCCTGGGCGGTGCCCGACGCGTCCGGCGCCGCCGCCGCGGCCGCCCGGCGGCGCCGATCCGTTTTCGGCTCGTGGACGACGTTGCCCTTCGCGTCGAGCGTCACTTCGCGGACGGTCGTCGCCTGGATCGGCACGGCCACGGCGTTGTCGCGGATGGCCGTCGTGATCTCGGCCGTGCACGTGAAGCCCGGGCGCACGTCCGGCACTTCGGTGTCGAGCGTCACCACCACCTTGAAGTTGGTGTTCTGCCGCTGCGCGGCCGCCGCGCCCGTCGCCTGGATCGGGCTGTTCCCGATCTCGGTCACCTTGCCCGTGAACTTCTTGTCGGGCAGCGCGTCGATCGTGACCTGCGCCTTCTGGCCGAGCGTCACCGTCGGGATGTCGGTCTCGTCCACTTCGACTTCAGCCTCGATCACCGACATGTCGGCGACCGTCAGCAGCACCGTGCCCGCGTTGTTCATCGTGCCGATGACGACGGTTTCGCCTTCCTCGATGTTGCGGCGCGTGACGATGCCGGTGATCGGGGATTCGATGCGCACCTTGCTCAGGTCGAACCTCGCGCTCTCGGCCGTCGCGCTCTCCTGCCGCATGCGCAGCTCCTGCGTCCTGACCGACTGCGTGGCGCTCCGCAAGTCCGACTGGCGCATCTTCAGGTCGTTCTCCGCGCGCTCGTACTGCTCGCGCGTGGTCAGGCCGCCCTTCATCAGCTCCTGCTGCCGCCTGAACGCGTCCTCGGCCTGTTTCACGGCGACCTGGGCGCTGTCGAGCGCGAGGCGGCCTTGTTCCATCTGCGACTTGGCCGCCGCGAGCGACGCCTCGGTCCGCGTCACATTGGTCCGCAGGATGCGCGGATCGATCTGGAGCAGGAACTGTCCCTTCTCGACGCGCTGGCCTTCCTCGACAGCCAGGTTCGTGACGCGCCCCATCGTGTCGGCGCTGATGTTGACGGAGGTCTTCGGCTGGATCTTGCCCGACGCGGAGACGATCGCCTCGAGGCGGCGCTTCTGAATCCCCTCGGTCGTGACGGTGACCCCCGGGGTCCGTTTGTACCTGAAGTTGGCGAACGCGATCGCGCCGAGCAGGACGACGATCGCGACGCCAATGAGAATCTTCCTGTTCCGGCTCATGCGGCCCCCCGGCCGAAGAACGCGGCAATGACGATCGCGATCACGGCGTAAATTCCGAGCAGCGTGATGGCGATCGGGCGGGTCTTGCGGCGGTACAGCACCGACAGGCCGATTGCCAGCACGACGATCTGCCAGATGAGAAAGAGGTCGATGGCTCCCAGCAGCCGTGCCGGGAACGACCCTTCAGGCAGCATCGGCAGCAGCACCGCGAGATTGGTCGCGCTCGTCATCGTTCCGCGCGCGTAGTTCATCGGAACGGTGAACAGCGCCGAGAGCACCCCGATGGGCCCGGCGTGGACGATCACCGTGCACATCTGCTTGAAGGTGGCCGTGCCTCCCAGCGCCGCGTTGAAGATCGCGAACAGGATGCCGGCGAGGATCACCAGCACGATCGGCACCGCCACGATCATGTAGGCTGCGGTGATGTAGCCGACGTATGGCGCGATCTTCTCCATCATCTCGACCGACTGCGCATTGGCGCGTCCGGTGATGGGGCTGTTGGTCGTCGCGTCGAGCCAGGCGTCCTGCCCGACCTGCGTCGAGAGGAATCCTCCCATGAGCAGCGCCATGGCAACGGCAGTGAGCGCGAGCATCCCGAGCCATTTCGGCTTCGCGACGATGCTTTCGTAGGTCGAACGCGGAGAGGTGATCACGCCGAGGAAGCGCGCGACGAGGTTCTTCGGGGCAGGGGGGGGCCCCGCCGTAACAGTTGTGGTGGCCATATGTGTGTCGTTGGATGAAAGTCCTGCGGCAATCGGGCCGCAGATACGACCGAGTTTACCGCACACTAGATACGACAGCCAGTGCTTCGAAGTTTCGCCCCGCCGGTCCGAAGTGGTGCCATGCGTGAAGGTTACAGGGGCGCGGCGTACGGTAAGCTCAGCGCCATGACGACGATGCTGCGGAGGGTCGCCCTGGTCGTCGTCCTGGCCGCCTCGCCGTCCCCCTCCCTCGCGCAGGGGTTCGGCGAGGTGGGAACCAGGGCGGCCGGCATGGGCGGGGCATTCGTCGCGGTGGCCGACGACGCGTCGGCGGTCTACTGGAACCCGGCGGGTCTGGCGTTCGGGTCGTACGTGACCCTGGTAGGGGACCGGCTGGCGATGCGGGCGGGCGCCTCCGGCCAGGCCCGTTCCAGCCTGTTTCTGGGCCTTGGTCTGCCGCCACTCGGCGTGTCGTATTACCGCCTCCGGGGCGTGGCGGTGACCGCTCCGGGTCCTACAGCCGGGCCGTTGCAGGACCGAAACGATGCAGGAACGGGAGATCTGCGTCTCGACAGCCTCGTTACGCACAACGCGGGGGTGACGCTCGTGCAGTCGGTCGTCGCCGGCGTGGCGATCGGGTCGACGCTGAGATACGTACGCGGGATGGCGGCCGGGAAATTTGACGCGGACGTAGGGGTAATGGCTACCCGTGGGCACGTCAAAGCCGGTCTGACGGTCAGGAATCTCACCGCGCCGGCGTTCGAGACGATGGAGGGGGATCGGCTGCTGAAGCTCCAACGTCAAGCCCGTGTGGGGATTGCGGTGGCTGTCGGTCCCGGGTGGATTGTCGCCGCGGATCTGGACGTCGGCCGGACGGCCGGACCGCTCGGCCCGAAGGTACGCGAGAGCGCCCTCGGCGCGGAAGGTCATATTACGAAGAGTGTCGTGGTCCGTGGCGGCGTTCGGCGTCAATCAGAGCAGGTCTCGGGCAGCTCCGCGCACTCCGTGGGCGTGGGAGCGACCTACGCCGTGACCTCAGGATTTCTGGTAGACACCCAAATCACCGCGGGCGGCGATCGCGCGGCCCGCAGCTGGGGGATATCAGGTCGTTTTGTGCTGTATTAAGCGCTGGACGGTCTTGACAAAAAGTGTCCATAATGTACGATCTTCGTCTCCCCACAGAAACCGGGTCAGAGCCTGAACGATGCCCGTCCGCATAGGCGAGCTATTGCTCAAAGAACGCCGCATTACACCTGCCCAGTTGCAGGAGGCGTTGAACTATCAGAAAGCCAACGGCGGCAAGCTCGGGTTCAATCTCGTCAAGCTCGGATTCGTCAAGGATGAGGAGATCACCGCGCTCCTCAGCAAGCAGTACGGCGTTCCCTCCATCAATCTCGCGCAATTCGAGATCGATCCCGGCATCGTCAAGCTGATTCCCGCCGAGACGGCGCACAAGTACCAGATTGTGCCGCTCAGCCGCGCCGGGGCCACCCTGACGATTGCGATGACCGATCCGACCAACGTGTTCGCCATGGACGACATCAAGTTCATGACGGGCTACAACGTCGAGCCGGTGGTCGCGTCGGAGACCGCGGTCCTGGAGGCCATCCGCCGCTACTACCCGGCGGCGGCCCCCGCCGCGCGCGCCCAGAAGGCCGGCGCGTCGTCGCCGCAGCAGGGGAACCTGAGCAACGTGGCGACGCTCGAGATGGTCAGCAAGGCCCTCGAAGAGCAAGCCGCGATCGTCGACGACGACGTGGAAGTGCTCGAGGAGCTCGAGCAGATCGACGTGGCGTCGCTCGAGCGGCAGGGGGGCGAGGCGCCGGTCATCCGGCTCGTGAACCTGATGCTGATGTCGGCGATCCAGAAGGGGGCGAGCGACATCCACATCGAGCCGTACGAAAAGGAATTTCGCGTCCGGTTCCGCATCGACGGCATCCTGTACAACGTCATGGCGCCGCCGATGAAGTTCCGCGACGCGATCACCTCGCGCCTCAAGATCATGTCGAAGCTCGACATCGCCGAGAAGCGGCTCCCCCAGGACGGGCGCATCAAGATCCGCTTCGCCGCCGAGGATGCGACCAAGGAGATCGACTTCCGCGTGTCCTGCCTGCCGACGCTCTTCGGCGAGAAGATCGTCATGCGTCTGCTCGACAAGGACAAGCTGATGCTCGACATGACGAAGCTCGGGTTCGAGCCGGACTCGCTGAAGAAGCTCGAGGCCGCCATCGCGCGGCCGTGGGGCATGGTGCTCGTCACGGGGCCGACGGGCAGCGGCAAGACGAACACGCTCTATTCGTCGATCGCCAAGATCAACACGTCCGAGACCAACATCATGACCGCCGAGGACCCGGTCGAATTCAACCTGGTGGGGGTCAACCAGGTGCAGGTCCGCGAGAACATCGGGCTGAACTTCGCGGCGGCGCTGCGGTCGTTCCTGCGCCAGGACCCGAACATCATCCTGGTCGGCGAGATCCGCGACTTCGAGACGGCGGAGATCGCGGTCAAGGCGGCGCTGACGGGCCATCTCGTCCTGTCCACGCTGCACACCAACGACGCGCCGAGCACGATCAACCGCCTCATGAACATGGGCATCGAGCCGTTCCTCGTGGCGAGCTCGGTCAACCTGATTTGCGCGCAGCGGCTCGTGCGCCGCATCTGCACGCAGTGCAAGCAGGACCATCCCCATGCCGAAAAGGCGCTGGTCGACGCGGGGTTCACGCCCGAGGAGGCCAAGCGCGTGATCCCGAAGAAGGGCACCGGCTGCGACCGCTGCAACAACACGGGGTACAAGGGTCGCGTGGGCCTCTACGAAGTGATGGAGATCGGCGAGGAGCTGCGAGAGCTGATCCTGGTGGGCGCGTCGGGGCTGGAGCTCCGGCGCAAGGCGATCGACGAGGGGATGATTACGCTGCGGCGCAGCGGTCTCCACAAGGTGATGGACGGCGTGACGACGATGGAAGAAGTCGTCAGGGAGACGGTGAAATAGGGGACGGTCTCCAGTTTCCAGTTCCCAGCTTCCAGCAGGGGGCTGAAACCAGGAACTGGTGCTCACACCTGGAAGCTGGAAGCTGGTAACTGGAAGCTGGTAACTGGAAGCTGGTAACTGGAAGCTGGTAACTGGAAGCTGGTAACTGGAAGCTGGTA
>Ga0156017_1077_pt1 | contig 54680 bp, 49 predicted proteins | sample RifCSPlowO2_02_FD_107671 | JGI IMG/M metagenome (GOLD analysis project Ga0156017, IMG submission 107671) | Acidobacteria bacterium RIFCSPLOWO2_02_FULL_67_36
TACACTCTGCCGAACGGGTCGTCGCGGTCATAGAACTCCCTCCTTGTTGTGTGCCCACCGAGCACATGGCGGGGAGCTTATCGCTGCGGCCCGTGTTATTTCACAGCCGCGCGCCCGGGTGCCTACATAGCATCTATCGTCAACCGAACTGGCCGCCTGCTCGTCAGATCCCCCATAACATCTGCAGGGAGGGAGTCGTGAGGCGACGACTGCATCACGTCGCGGTCCTGGGCGTCGTTGCGCTGCTGCTCGGCGTCCGACCGGCGCCGGCCCAGGACGGGCTGACGATCTGGAGTGAGTTCGTCCGTCTCGTAAGGACCGACGGCCTGACGCTCGATCGGATCAGACCCGTCGCTCCGATGACGGCGGAATCCCAGCTCGCCCTGCTGAAGGACTTCGCCAAAGGGACGGATTGGCGCGAGTGGGAGGCCACACCCGAAGTCGTGCGGCATGGAAACCTGCTCACGTTCGTTGCGACGCTCGGGCGCAGCCGCAACAGCCCCTGGGCCTACACGTTCAACTTCGAGATCGACAACGGCCGCTGGTACTACCGTTTCCTGGAGGGGATTGTCATACGCCTCGACAAGCTGCCTTCGCTGCCCGTCGATGCCTCGGGACTTGCCGACCTGCCCGAAGACCGCAAGGCCTGGATGAGAGAGGAAACGTATTGGTCGGAGCAGGTGAGGCTCTTCAACTTCCTGACCAGGGAGAAAGGAAAGGACCTCGCATTCCGGTGGGTGGGCGAGGGCATCGGCAACGGTGCCGGCTACGTGCTGGCTGCGAGTGTCTGGATCCCGTTCTATCCGCCGAGGCAGGCGTTCATCCTCTTCTTGTGCTGGGAGCAGGCGAAGCTCCACGGCAACAACGTCACCCTGGAGAAACTCGATGACGACCAGGCCGTCGTCAGGCTCGAAGACCTGCAGTACTTCGCGCTCTATCAGCGGGCGTCGCACTTGAAGCAGCAGATTTCGTTCGAGGACTACATCAGGATCTTCGAGACGATCTGGCAGGAGCGGGCGAGGGCCGCCGGGTGGAAGCTGATGGTCGACGGGCAGGGACGCCGGATCTTCCTCCGCTTCAGCAAGTGAAGGTCGACGGGGTAGCCTGGTCCCAGAGGGTGACGCCGGCCTGCCTGGCAGCCTTTCGGAGCGCGCCATCCTTGCACCCCAGGACAAGTTTTCGCCGCTGTGCCAGTTCCAGGTACGCCGCGTCGTACACCGACAGCTGATGATCGGTGGCCAGCGCTGACAGGCGCGAAAACGCCAACTCCGACGCCTCATGATCGACCCGCAGCCGGAGCCCGCGAAGCCAGCTCAGGGCGGTCTGCCGCTCGTCCTCGGTCAACTTGCGCCGGCGAACGAGGACGGTGAGCGCGTTGGCCACTTCCAATGGCCAGAGCGCGGGCACTTCGAGCGTGGCGCCCTCGGCGATGGCGTCCAACATGGCGGCTGTCTGGGTTGTCGCCTGACCGGGATGCACCCACCCAACGGCAACCGACGCGTCCGCGATGAAGGCCCCTGTCACAACCTGCCCTCTCCGATGGCAGATCGAACCTCCCGGTCCGACAGTTTCGCCTTGGACCTCCGGCGGATCCGCTGCTGCAGTTCACGAAGTCCAGCCACCGCGCGCCGGACGTCGTCCAGCCGCTGCGCGCCTTCCGGTACCAGGCGGGCGACTGGCCTGTCGTGACGCGTAATCACCACCTCTTCGCCCCTGGATACGCGATCCAGCAACTCTCCGAAGCGGGTCTTGGCCTCGAATGCACTGACCTTTGCCATCGGGTCTCCAATGAATCAACCAGTCGTTAACTAGTCTAGCACACCAAGTCGACGACGTCCTTGTCGCGTGGGTCGAGGCATCACGTTCGTGTATCGTTGGCCGTATGCGGATACCGGCCCTCGCTCTCTGTGGGCTTGCCGTCGCCATGGCGACGGGTCCAGCGAACGGCCCTGCACAAACCGAGCTCGACGCCGCTGGCAGCGCGCGCCTCGTTCCGATCGGCCTGGGCTGGGCCGGTAACACCGTCAACGTCGTCATCTTCCGCCGGAATTCCGTCACGACGCACGATGGCAGCCAGTACGTGGCCTACTACGACCAGAGCGGCAAGGTCGTGCTTGCCAGGCGCGCGACTGGATCGACGGACTGGCAGACCCGGACCACGTCGTATACCGGAAACGTGCGCGATGCCCACAACGCCATTTGCATAGCCGTCGATGGCAGGGGTTTCCTGCATGTCGCGTGGGATCATCATGCCAGCGCGCTGCGCTACGCTCGGGGCAATGCCCCTGGATCGCTGGAACTGGGGGAAACAATCCCCATGACCGGCCAGCACGAAACCCGCGTCACCTACCCCGAGTTCTACAATCTCGCGGACGGCGGACTGCTGTTCATGTACCGCGACGGCGCGTCCGGCAGCGGCAACCTCGTCATCAACCGCTACGACGTGCGGACCGGCCGGTGGCAGCCGCTGCATGAGAACCTCATTGACGGCCAGGGCCAGCGAAACGCCTATTGGCAGGCGGCCGTCGACGACAGGGGCGTGCTCCACGTCTCATGGGTCTGGCGCGAATCCGGCGATGTCGCGACCAACCATGACCTCTGCTACGCCAGGTCCATCGACGGCGGCAAGACCTGGCTGAAGAGCACCGGCGAGAAGTACCCGCTGCCCATCACCGCGGCCACCGCGGAAATCGCGGTGCCGATCCCGCAGGGACACGAACTGATCAACCAGACGTCGATGACCACCGACTCCAAAGGCCGGCCGTACATCGCGACGTATTGGCGCGACGAACAGGCCGACATCCCCCATTACCGCGTCGTCTTCCACGACGGCGCGAAGTGGCGGGTCTCCAGCCTCGGCCAGCAGACGATCGCCTTCCGCCTCGGCGGGACCGGCACCAGGCGCATCCCCATCAGCCGCCCGCAGATCCTCGCCGACGCCACCGGGTCGGCTGACAGGGCCTACCTGGTTTTCCGCGACGAAGGCCGCGGCAACAAGGTCTCTGTCGCCATCTGCGATGACTTGAGCAGAGGGCAGTGGCGCCTGGAAGATCTGACGACCTCGTCGGTCGGCCAATGGGAACCCACCTTTGACTCGGTGCTCTGGCGGCAGCAGAAACTGGTCCACCTGTTTGTGCAGCGTGCCGAACAACGCGATGGTGAGGGCGTTGCCAACGTGCCGCCGGAAGTGGTGTACATCCTTGGATGGAAGCCGCAGTAAGTACGGAAGTTCGAAGCAGGCTCATTCTGGAGGGTTGCGATGACGCGGTTGGTCATGGCCTGTCTGGTGGCAATTGCGACGATGCAGTCCGGCGGGGATCAGGCGCGCTCCGGCGCGGTGCCCGCGCCCGATGTCCGCGACCGCCAGCTGTTTGACGGAATTGCTACGTTTGATGACTTGAGCGTTGATTCTGAACACCCGTATGCACTGAGAGCGGTGTCGGGGACTCTAGACGCAGTCCTCGAGCTCGAGGGCGAGCACGAGCTTCCGGCCGACGGCCTGCATCGTGACCGAGTCGAGCGCGCCCACGTACTTTGCGAAGCGGGCTTTTGAGACCGTCTGGACGTTGTCGAGCTGCACGAACGACTCGCGCCGCAGGTTCGCGTGCTGCCCGATCGCGACCTCCGTGGGATAGCCCTTCCCTTTCGACGTGATCTCGGCGACGGTCACGTTGGTCACGTGCGGGAGGACAGCCTGACGAGTGAGAATCACCGCCGGCCGGAGGCCCGCGCGGCCGCCCAGGTCGATCTCCCACACGTCGCCCCGGTTCACTTCCCGCTCCAGGCCTGGGTCGCCAGCCAGTCGTCAGCCCGGCCAGGGGCCTCCGGCCGCCGCTTCAGCGCCGCGATCCACGTGTCTTCGAAGCTTTCGATCGCGCGGCGGTCGAGCCACTCCCGCAGCGCCTGGCGCACGATCTCGGACCGCTTGAGTCCCAGCGGCTTGGACACCCGGTCGACCTGCCGCAGCGTCCTTTCGTCCACGGTCACTTGTATGTTTTTCATAGACATAATACGTCTATGATTATATACGGTTCTTCCGGGCGGCCCCACGAAGACCGGTTCGCGCGCCTGGGGGACCTTCGCACCGCACACGAGCCGCTGACAGGCGAGAGAGGCGAAGAACTCACGGTCGGATCTATAGTCGTCCGATGGCCGAGGCCTGCGATCTGCTCCTGACCAACGCGACCGTCCTCACCATGGACGACCGCTTCACCATCCATCCCAACAGCGCCGTGGCCGTCGCGGGCGACAGCCTTGTCGCCGTCGGCCCGGACGCGGTGACGCGGCCGGCGCGCGAGACCCTGGACTGCCGCGGCCGCGTCGTGATGCCGGGACTCGTCAACGCGCACACGCACGCGGCGATGGCGCTCGTGCGCGGCCTGGCCGACGACCTCCGGCTCGACGTGTGGCTGATGGGCTACATGATGCCGGTCGAACGAGAGTTCGTCAGCCCGGATTTCGTCCGGCTCGGCACTCGCCTGGGCTGCGCGGAGATGATCCGGTCTGGCATCACCTGCTTCGCCGACATGTACTACTTCGAGGAGACGGTCGCCGAGGCCACGGCGGAAGCCGGCATGCGCGCGCTCTGCGCGCAGACGATCCTGCGTTGCCCCACGGGGTTGTTGCTCTGTGTCATCTGACTGGCTCCCGCCGGCCTGTTTACGAACCCACAGATCGCTCGGTCTTCACCCTTCGCGCATTGGTTTTCGGGGCTGGGTCAGTTGACTAACGCGGTTCTATACGCTTGACCCGAAGCGAGATGAAATCAAACTCGTTATACTCCCCCGCCACGCTATCTGCTTCCCCGTCCACCTCTGCCTCTAAGGTTAAAGCGATGTATTCGGGCGACCCTGTGACTTGCTCTACAGCATCACTGGGAATCGTGGGCACGTAATTGGTTGGTTCTCCGATTAGGAGGTGCCCAGGTGTCCGCAGTCGCTTGACCAAGGCGCCGACGGTTGCCACGGCGACAAAGGACACCCTTCGGTAATTGACTTGACCGTCTGCACGATCCCCTCCGATGGCAATTGAGGAAATCGACTCCACAATCACGTCCGCCCACTCGATGACGTACCCCATCAGTTCAGGCGCCGGAAACGGGACCTCCAGTCGTTTCTTCATGAAGGAAGCCAAGGCCTGCCTCTGCCCTGGCCACTGGAGAACGCCTCTCGCACTTGCTGTCTTGAATTCCAGAAACTCTTTTGTCTTCGCATCCGCTTGGGCTGTTAGCTCCTGTTGGGCGGTCTCGATCTCATAGACGAATATGGGGTAGTCGCCCTCCGCCGCGAACCTCGACACAAGTCCGTTCTTCTGGCGGTTGTCGGTCGTCAGGTACCAGACTTCGCCATCAGCCTTGACGCTCAGTTCATTCTGAGGGGCTTTCAGACAGGCATCGACGATTGAGAGGAGCACAAGCGCGTCTCGAAACCCCGAATCTGAAGCGGCAAATGGAAGCTCGTGACGGGCTGACGCAATCACGAGTTCCCCGAGAGGCCGCGATGTCAACGGAAGCTTAGAAAGTCGAAAACGTTCAAAAAGATCGGTGACCGCCTGATGGTAATGATCAACGTGATCGGTCTCGGTGCCTCTGATGGTCGCTTCAATGCCGACTTGGGTGGTCTCGTCCCGAATGCGATCCATCAGCTTCTGACGCTTCCGTCGCCAAATCGCCTCAAGCTCCCAAAGCACAACTTCCGGTATGGCCGATCTCGGCGCACTCCTAAGCAGTTGTTCAAGTCGCCCTGACCCCAGGGGCCAATTGAATTGTGCCAACACGCTCGCGTCAAAGACCAAGACCGATGGACGTCTTGAGCGTTCTCTTCCAGACTTCATGAGAGCCAGCGTCTCGAGCATGGATGCGGGTTTCGTGGTTGCCAGGGCACGCGCGTTCAAGGGTAACGCCGCTGTCAACAGGGGCGAACGTCATCCGGAAGGCGTTCCGTGGGCCCAGTCCCCGGTTCTTTCTCTGCCAAGCTAAAGGTCTTCGGTAAGCCGAAACGTGAGTGGCAATGCCCGCTTCTATCGCCAGGGTCACGCGACTGCTGCTGATCGCGGCTATAGCCGGTCCAATGGCCGCATCCAACCTGCCGGCGCCGATGAGCGCCGACGACGGTCGTCGCCGGACATCGCGCACGTGCACGCCGGCAGCGAAACCCTGCGGCTCTCATGCCGGGACTCGTTAACGCGCACACGCACGTGCCGATGGCGCTCCTGCGCGGCCTGGCTCATGCCGGAGCTGTCCAGCCGCAACCATCAACTGCGGAGCGAGGCCGAGCGGCGCGTGATGAACTTCCCGAGGCAGGGGTCGGCCGCCGACATCCTCAAGAAGGCCATGATCGACGTGCACGCGGCGCTGCCGGCGATCGCGGACGGCCGAATGCGCATGATCCTCACCGTCCACGACGAACTGCTGTTCGAGGCGCCGCGCGAGGCGGCCGACGAGGCGACGGCGGCCGTGCGGCGGCTGATGGAGGCGGCGGTCGCGCTCAAGGTGCCGCTCACCGTGGACGTCGGCGCCGGCGAGAACTGGAACGAGGCGACGGCGTGAACTTGATTCAGCGTGCGGTGAGATCCTGAACGCTCCGTTGGCCGGCCTCCACGTGCACTTTCCTCGCCGCGGCGGACAGCGGTTCGAGCTTCTCCGGGCACTGCCAGATCTCATACGCGGCGAGCGTGGCCATCACATAGTAGTCCCCCGGCAGCAGCGAGGGGAATCGGTACGCGCCCGACGTCCCGACGCGCGTTTGTCGAAGGCGCAGCGGGAGCGGTCCGAAGTCGACCCAGCCGCTTCGATCCGTCGGAAAGACATAGACGGTTGCGTCAGGCCGCAGCTTGCCCGAAGAGTCACGGACGGTACCGGACAGCTCCGCAGGTCTGTCAACGAACGTAATAGTGACGCCGGATACGTCGCCGTCCTCCAGGCTGATGGCCTCGGTGGATACGTCACGCCCGTCGAGGTGAATCGATTTGAGGTGCCAGCCCCGGACGCTGACCATCGGTCTCGGCAGGTACTTTCCCGGCGGTAGACCGGCGGTGCGAAACGCGCCATGAGCATCGAGTCCGGACAACGGCAGGCCATTCAGTTCGCGTCCGTCGGCGATGGTGATGGCGACTGGTGTCGCCATCAGTTGGGAGGCAGCAGGCGGAGAAGTCGCCCCTTCGAACCGGACACGCCCGCTGATCCGCAGTCCGGGCCGGAGCGCGATGACGATGCGATCGACGTTCTTGTCGCCGACCGACAAGGACACCTCTCCCCACAGGGTCGGCTGCTCCGGGCTGGGAGGCAGCGGCGACCGCCCGCCTGGCGCGGCGCCGCCGAAACTCGAACCGTTGCCCAACTGCATCATGCGGGTCGTCCCCGGCTGGGACGGTTCGACAGGAAAGACGACGACGCTGAGCACGTACGAGCCGGGGGGCACGTGCGAAAACGAGAAGCGGCCATCGGTCGCCGCCGTCGTCCGCATGGCCTCCAGGTCCGACTGGAAATCGCTGTCTTCAGCCGGCACAAGCCGCACCTGCACCGGACGCGTCCGATCAGCCGGGTAACCGGTCACTGCTCCCCTGAGTGTGACCAGGTTCACCGAAGCGCGGTCGAAGTCGATCCCAACTCGCTCGTCCCCGGCCTTCAATTCCAGCACTGCCGCCGCTGCGACAGTCGGTGCAGCCGGGTAGTAGATCGTCGCGTAGCCTTCTTCACTCGACACCGTCGTTGGGGGGGTCCGCGGTCCGCTCGCAGGAAGGGCGATGAGATAGCGGCCCGGAATCAGATCCGCAATGCGGTACATCCCTCGATCGTCGGTCTTCGCGTTCCTGGCTGCGCGAAGATGGTTTCTGCCCGCGACCGCCTCGAGGCGCAGCGAGCGAACCAGCGCATTCACAATCGGCTCGCCCGACTCGTCGCGCACGACACCTGACACCACCGCGTTCTTCCAAAGGGACAGCGTGATGCCTGTAACCGATTGTCCCTCTGCGACTTCGAGATCCTGATGCGGGCCAAGTGGAAACTTCTGGCCGTGGTACCCACCGGAGTACCCGGCCTTGGAGGCGGCCAGCATCATCGTCCCCTGCGGCCCGTTGAAGACGAACCCTCCTTGGGGATCCGTCACGACGGTTCGACGTTCCCGACCGTCCACTCCGCTAATGGTGACGACGCACCTCGGAAGGGGTGTACCCGACGCGGCATCAATCACAATGCCGCTGATGGTCGTGGGCTTGGAGGGAGATTTTGGGGATTGCTGAGCGGCGACCACGACTGCGGCATACAACGCACAGGTCACCGCGGCTGCCACTCGTGCGCAACCCGATGTCGGGAATGCCCTGAACAGACGGCCCACGCTCACTCCTGAGGGGAACGCCCACCCGCATTCGCCGCAGCCTACAGCAGATCACACGGGACGCAGTCGCAGGATCCGCTTGCCGTGTAGATGTCGCCGTTGGCCTCGCCCTCGCCGCAGAAGAGCAGCTCGCCCCCGCACGTCCACAATTCGCAGCGTTCGTCGACGTAATTGGTGGCGTAGCACCAGTCGTCGCAGTAGGGTCCGCTGATCTCGCAGGAATACTGCGCGTTCTCGGCTGTGTCTCCATTGCCCCATATGCCCGCCGCGCACTCGCTCGACCCTTTCACGGGGTGCACCAGGAGGAGGACGGCGCACAGTCCGAGAAAGGAGAGATTCCTGAGCCTTCGCATACAACCCCTCGATTCCTCTCCATGGCCGGAGATCGCGGCACCCTCTATCACACGGGCAGTCAAAAGGCAACCGACAGAGCACGGCGGCACGGTAGTGGGGCAGTTTTATCTTCAAGAGCGCACGCCATTCTCTATGGCTTGTCCCAGAGAACCTCGTGGCAAGTGTCACATAACCATCCCGAGTAGTTCACGTCTGGACGGCCTCCGACCATTCCGCTCGGCCGGACAGTCGGATCCGCATTCAAGTCGACCTTCAGCTTCTCGTGATACGTCATGGTCCCCTTGCAGCCGGTCTTGTTGCAGGAATCCGTGTCGCCTTGTTTCGCCATATCGCTCTCCCTATCCGGGTAGGCCAACGATTTCCTCAATGCTCCAGGCTGACCCACTACCAGCACGAGCACAAATGGCCTGCGGCACCCGGATGATTCGCGACGTTCGGACGCGATCTTCACGGGCGGCCGCCGACGATCTTGTCCAAGACCGAACTGAAATCGGCCACGTTGCGGGCACCGGACAGCACCTTGACGACCTTGACCCGGTTGCCGGGCTCGAGGGTGCCAACAAGAAAGACAGGAGTCGACGTGATACCCAGTTGCTCCGCCTCCTTCTGGTCTCTTTGGATCGTCGCCGCGGCCTCTCCACCGAGGCACCGCTCGAATTGAATCGCATCGATGCCGGCCGAGAGGCCTTTCTGTCGGAGGCCGGCGGCGTCCAATCCCCGTTGATCCCGAAAAAGCGCGTCGTGCATCTCCCAGAACTTCCCGGTGCGATGCGCGCATTCCGCGGCTTCCGCCGCCTTGAACGCGTATTGATGCAGAGTCGTGAGAGGCAAGTGACGGAAGGCGAGCAACACCTTCCCCGGCTTCACATATCCCTCTTCGAGACGCGGCAGCGTCTCGCGCGCGAATCTGCCGCAAAAGGGACACTGAAAGTCCGAATACTCGATGATGGCCGCTCGAGCGGTCGGTTCGCCGCGAATAGCGGCGCCTTCCAGGGAAACTAATGCGGTCGGCAGGGCGGGGACCCTTGGCGCCGCACGCTTCTGATCTGGCTTTAGCAGATTGACCCAGATTATGCTGCACGCAGCCACCAGCATCGCGATCGCGACGAGGGCATCGAGGACGGCTCGCCAGCGCGCGGGGGGTCGTTCGGCGTCGTGGGAGGTAGTCAACGGTCTGCTCCTTCGGATCCCGTGGCGCCTGCGACAGGCATCCGGGGCCGGCCTATCGTGAACAGAGCGCGTCGGTCTGTCAATCCCCGCGCTGGGAGCCACAGCCGGACGCCGAAGGCCGGCCTCTGAGGTCAGGGCCCGTCGGATCTATAGTCGTTCGATGGCCGAGGCCTGCGATCTGCTCCTGACGAACGCGACCGTCCTCACCATGGACGATCGCTTCACCATCCATCCCGACAGCGCCGTGGCCGTCTCCGGCGACAGCCTCGTCGCCGTCGGCCCGGACGCGGGGCGCTGGCAGGCGCGGGAGACCGTGGACTGCCGCGGCCGCGTCGTGATGCCGGGACTCGTCAACGCGCACACGCACGCGGCGATGGCGCTCCTGCGCGGCCTGGCCGACGATCTCCGCCTCGACGTGTGGCTCATGGGCTACATGATGCCGGTCGAGCGCGAGTTCGTCAGCCCGGACTTCGTGCGGCTCGGCACGCGCCTGGGCTGCGCGGAGATGATCCGGTCGGGCATCACCTGCTTCGCCGACATGTACTACTTCGAGGAGACGGTCGCCGAGGCCACGGCGGAAGCCGGCCTGCGGGCGCTCTGCGCGCAGACGATCCTGCGGTTTCCCTCGCCGGACTCCTCGAGCTTCGAGGACGGCCTCGCGCGGGCGCGCGACTTCATCGCGCGCTGGCGCGATCACCCGCTCATCGTCCCCGCCCCGGGCCCGCACGCGCCCTACACCTGCACCCCCGAGATCCTCCGCAGCGCGGCCGAACTGGCGGCGGAGTTCGACGTGCCGCTGCACATCCATCTTTCGGAAACGCTCGCCGAAGTCGAGCAGTCGCGCGCGCTCCACGGCATGCCGGTCGTGCCCTGGGTCAAGAAGCAGGGGCTCTTCGGCGCGAAGGTGCTCGCCGCGCACTGCGTGCACGTGGACGACGGGGAGATGCGCGCGCTGAAGAACTTCGGGGCCGGCGTGGCCCACAACCCGACGAGCAACCTGAAGCTCGGCGCGGGCGTCGCGCCGGTCGTCCGCATGCTGGAGCTCGGGCTCGATGTCGGCATCGGCACCGACGGCGCCGCCTCGAACAACGACCTCGACATGTTCGAGGAGACGCGCCTGGCGGCGCTCCTCGCCAAGGGCATCGGCGGCGATCCGACGGCGCTGCCGGCGCGCGACGCGCTCGCCATGGCCACGCGCGGCGGCGCCCGCGCGCTGCACATGGCGCACCTGACCGGATCGCTCGAGGCCGGCAAGCGCGCCGACCTCATCGTGATCGACCTCGATCGCCTGCACAACACGCCCGCCTTCGAGCGCGATCCGAATGCGGTTTACGCGCAAATCGTGTATGCCTCCAAGTCCACCGACGTCACCGACGTCCTCTGCAACGGGCGCTGGCTGATGCGCGACCGGACGCTCCTGACGCTGAACGAGGCGGACCTGTGCGAGGAGGCGCGCGGCTACGCGCGGCGGATCGACGCCTTCCTCGGCAGCCGCGAGCTGAGCGTGCTCCAGAAGCTGGTGGCCGTCGGCGGCGCCATCGAGCAGGAAAGCTACGAGGTGCAGGTGAAGGCGCGCGTGCCCTCGGCCGCACAGGTGCTGCAGGTCATCGACAGCGAGGAGCTGACGGTGATTCGCGGGAGCCGGTATCACCAGTTCGACACGTACTGGTCGTTCGACGACCCGGCCCAGGGCCGGCTGCGCTACCGTGAGGACGAGTTCCTGGACCAGGGAGGCAAGGTCACCGGCGCGAGGGCGCGTCTCACGCTGACGGGCGGCACGCGCGAGGATCGATTCGGCGACGTGCTCCTCCACCGCTCGCGCTATCTCGCGCCCGCCACGCACACAGCGCGCTTCTACCGCGAGTACTTCCGCCCGGCCGCCGAGCGCGTCGTGGAAAAGGAGCGGCAGCGATGGCTGGTCGCCTACCGGGGCGTCGAGTTCTACGTGCACCTCGATCGGCTCGTGAACCCGCCAGCCGACGGGTTCTTCGTGGAGGTCAAGTCGCGGACGTGGTCGCGCCGCGACGCCCGCGACAAGGCGGCCATCATCACCGCCCTGCTCGCGCTCTTCGGCGCCCGGCCCGACGACGCGATCAGCGACGGGTACGTGGAGATGATTGGCAGGTAGCAGGGATACACTTGGGCCATGACGAAACACCTTCTCGGTCCCGCGTTGGCCGTGGCCGTGCTGGCCACTCCTCCAGTGATGCCGGTCATGGCGCACGCCCAGGCGCCCGCGGCGCAGAGCGCGGCGCGCGCCGAGCGGACGGTCTGGTACTTCTACCGCGTGAAGTGGGGCTTCCAGGACGAGTTCGTCGCGCTCTTCGCGAAGAACCACCTGCCCGTGCTCCGCGAACAGATGAAAACCGGCCGCGTCCTCGACGTTCGCACGTACGTACCGACCTATCACGGCGACGGGCGCGCGGACTGGACGTTCGCCGTCGTGATCACCTACAAGGACACGGCCGCCATGGTCGGGCCGTCGGGCGAAGACGAGATCGTCAGGCGGCTCTACCCGGACCAGGCGACGTTCAAGAAGGAAGAGCAGCGCCGGTTCGAGATTCTCGACGCGCACTGGGACGTGCCGCTCAACGAGGTGTCCCTCAAGTAACGCCTCATCGCGCCGAAGACGCCGGCGGTGACGAAGAGGCAGTATCCTTTGCGTCATCGCTGATATCACGACATGGGGTGACGTCATGTGGGACATCGTCGTTCTCGCCGCAGCGCTGATCGCCGGCGGGCAGCAGCCTGGCGTGCGCCAGGGCCAGGCCGCCACCGGCACCGCGTCGATCGGCGGTGTCGTGGCCAAGGCCGACACGGGCGCGCCGATCGCGCGCGCGACGCTGCGGTTGACGAGCCCGGGCGGCGGCATGTGGCAGTCGCGGAGCGATGCCGCCGGCCGCTTCGAGTTCACCAGCCTCCCGCCGGGCCGCTACTCGCTCGTCGCGCAGAAGCCGGGGTACGTGACGATGGGCCCCGGACAGCGCATGTCCTCCGACGCGAGACGGTCGCTGAACCTCGCGGACGGCGAAAAGTTGAAGGACGTCGTCATCGGGATGCTCCGCGGCGGCGCCGTGGCTGGAAGGATCGTCGACGAGGACGGCGAGCCTGTTGTCGAGGCGTACGTCCGGGCGCTGCGCGCCGAATACATCCAGGGCGGACGCCGCCTCAGCGCGCGCCAGGGTGTCCAGACCAACGATCTCGGCCAGTTCCGCCTCTACGGCCTGCCGCCCGGCAAGTACTACATCGCGGCGGCCATGCGCGACGTCGATCTGGCGACGGTCGATCCCACCGCGAAGCGGCCCGAAGTGATGCGAGGCGCGAGCGGGTTCGCGCCGACGTTCTTTCCGGGCACGGCCGTGGCGGCCGACGCGCAGCCAGTGAGCGTCCGCGCCGCTGAGGACGCCGTCGGGATCGACTTCGCGCTGAGCGCGGTGCGCCTCGCGCGGATCAGCGGGGTGGTCGTGGACTCGCACGGCAGACCTGCGACTGGCACCATCGTCATGTTGAATCCGGCGCGAAGCGACGGCGCCATGGTGTCCAGCGCGCTGTCGGACATGAACTTCGTCGAACCCGCCGCCGACGGATCGTTCGCCCTCTCCAATGTCAAGCCCGGTGACTTCCGGATCGATGTGCAGTCCAAGGCCGCGCTGGAGGCGATCGCGCAGACGGGCCGGTCGGGCCTGTCGCAGGCCTCCGCCGGCCTGGAATACGCGAGCCATCCGATTGTCGTCAGCGGCGAGGACCTTGACGGCATCAGGGTGGTGACGAGGCCCGGCCGCACCATGACGGGACGGGTCGTCGTTGACGGTGCGGCGGCTGGACCGGATGTGCTGCAGCGGCTCAAGATTTCGACCTACGACCTGCGCGCGGGCTTCTCGCTGTCGGTGACGCTCTTCGGCGCGTCGGCGCCCGTGCATCCCGACGGCACGTTCGAGGTCCGCGGGGTGAGCGGCACACGCGCGGTGCGTGTGTACCCGCTGCCCCCGGGATGGGCGCTGCAGGCCGTTCGCGTTTCAGGAGTCGAGGTGACCGACGAGGGCGTCGAGGTGCGCGATGCGGACGTCACGGACGTGGAGGTGATCGTCACCGCGAAGCCGGCGCAGATCGCCGGCAGTGTGGTGGACCAGATGAATCGTCCTGTCGCCTCTGCGTCCATCGTGGTTTTTGCCAGCGAGCGCGCGCGATGGGCGGTGGCGCCCAACCGGCACGTCGTGTCCACAGTCGCGGGCGCCGACGGGTCGTTCAAGATCGCGGCCCTGCCCGCTGGCGAGTACCACGTCGCCGTCGTGGACGAACTCGTCGATGGTGAGTGGGCGGAACCGGATCATCTCGAGCGGCTGCGCGCCGCGGCCGCGAGGATCACGCTGGCGGACGGCGAATCGAAGACACTGACGCTGCGGCGGTAGTACACGCGAGATACAAAGGGGAACCTGGGAATGCCACGACGCTGTCACGTCTCGAGGCTTGTACGAATTGGCGGGGCGATCGCCATCCTCGCCGCCGCCGCGGCGGCCGACGCGCAGGTGCTCACGGTCGGAGACACGCTGGGGAAGGGCAAGAGCGGCGTGCTGCTCTCCGACAACGTCATCTACCCGGGCGACGGCATCCCCAGCCTCAACATCGCGTACGCGATGTTCGCGCGCGGGTTGAGCAAGCGATTCGACTTGTATCTGTCCGCGGGTGCAACGACGACCGAGGGGACCCGTCAGGGGTGGCTTGGCGGCGGAGGCAACCTGCACCTGGTGACCGCCGGGAAGATCAGCCTGTCGCTCTTCAACGTCGCGTCGGTTCCCCTCAACCGGCGAACCGAGGCCTGCGATGTGTTCCTCAACTCCGCCCTTGTCGCGAGCGTGCCGCTCGGACCGCGCGCGATGGTCTATTCCGGCGTGAACAGCCTCATTCCGATCGGCCACCGCGCCCGCGGCATCTTCACGCCTCCCGACACGAAGGTGAACGTTCCAGTCGGGGCGACCTATTCGTTCGGCCCGTGGGGACTATGGGCCGAGGCCGACATCGGCCCGCTGCATGCGGTGGGGGTGGGGCTGACGCGGATCTTCTGAAACCGTCATCCACCCCAGTTACGCTTGAACGCCTCCCACTCTTTCAGGAGTGCACTGGCGGCCTGTGCGTGATCGCGTGGTGAGAGGCGCGCGGCGCGCTCGGGAATGATCGCCTGGACGACCAGGCGTTCGAGATCGGCGCGCAGCGTGGCGCCACGGTCGTGGCCGAGCGGCGCGAGGATCCACGCGGCGATGGCGCCGCTCCACGCGCGGTCCAGGTCGCCGGCGTTCCTCGCGGCGGCGACGATCCAGTATCGGGCGGCGGACGATCCGGGATCCTTCGCCGCCTCCTCGTTCATCCGCTGCCCGATGCGCACGTAGACGGCATACCGCTCTGCAGGCGGGCGCGCCTGCGCGTCGCGGTCGAGCGCGGTGGCCCACCAGTCGAGCGCGCGGTCGTGTGCCGACGGCCCCAGCACCGCCGTCCGATCGATCACCTGATCGAAAACCTCGGATGCCGCGCCGAACCGCTCCTCGAGAAACAGCGCTTCACCCAGTCCAACCGCCAGTTCCACGCGCTCGCGGGGGTCGAGCGCAGCCGGATCGACGGTTCCCAGCGCCGCACGGGCGTCCGCGAGATCCTCCGGCGAGGCCGTCTGCCTGAACCGCTCGAGTTGAATGCGGCCAAGAACGACGCGCGCCGCATGCGCCGTCGACGCCACGGCGGCCGCCTGACGCGCCGCGCGCGCGGCGGCTTCGTACTGTCCGAGGTTGTAGAGCCGACGGGCATCGGCAAGCGAGTCGGCGGCGAAAAGCGGGGGAGCGAGCAACAGCAGGACGGCCACAAACGCGGAGACCGGGCGCATAGCCGAATCGTAGCACAGCCGACCCCACCCCCTAAATCTCGACCAGTCAGTGAGTTAGTCGCTATGGACGGGTTGTTGATGCTATAATTCGGCCCCGTGGTGGAGCCGACCATCGTTCCCCGGGCCGCTCACACGATTTCCCGCCGAGACGTCGACCCTGACGCGCTGAAAGTGCTGTACCGGCTCCACGAGCACCACTACATCGCGTACCTGGTCGGCGGCGGCGTGCGGGATCTCCTGCTCGGGCGCCGGCCGAAAGACTTCGACATCGGCACGTCGGCCCATCCGCATCAGGTCAAGAAGCTGTTCCGGAACTGCTGGATTATCGGCCGGCGGTTTCGCCTGGCGCACGTGAAGTTCGGGACCAAGGCCCTCGAAGTCGCGACCTTTCGCCGTCATGTCGCCGCCTGCGAGGCGACGCCGGAGGCGGAAGCGGCGACAGCCGGACCGGGTGACGTCGTCGGGCCTGGAGAAAGCCTGCCGCCGGAGGACGACCGCCGGCAGGCAAGCAGGCGCGCGGAAGATCGCCTCATCCAGCGGGACAACACGTATGGAACGCCGGAAGAGGACGCGTTCCGGCGCGACTTCACGGTCAACGCCCTGTTCTACGACATCGGCACGTTCGCCATCATCGACTACGTCGGCGGCCTGGAGGATCTCGAGGCCCGGGTCATCCGCTGCATCGGCGACCCCGAGGTCCGCTTCCTCGAAGATCCCGTGCGCATGCTGCGCGCGGTGGTGCTGGCCGCGCGGCTGGAATTCACGATCGACGAGCCGGTGCTGGAAGCCATCGCGGTGCACCGCCACGAAATCGCGCGCAGCGCGCCGCCGCGGCTGATGGAGGAGTACTTCAAGATCCTGCGGTCGGGTCACGCCGAGGTCGCGTTCCGGCAGCTTCGCGCCTCGGGCCTGCTCAAGTCGATCACGCCGGAGCTGGCCGCCGCCGGCGAATCGCTGTGGCGGTCGGTCGCCGCGCTCGACCGCTATCGCGCCCGATTCGAGTCGGCGCCGGAAACGCTGACGAACGCCGTGCTCGCGGGCGCCCTGTTGCATCCGCTCGGGCTGATCCAGCGCCGCCGCTTCACGGCCGACGCACTCGAGCGGCGTGTCGAGCTCGGTCTGCTGCCGATCGCGCGCCGCGACACCGAGCGGCTCCATCAGATACTCGCGCTCCAGCCGCGGCTGCTCGACACCCAGGCTCCCGTCCGCGCGCAGCGATCGATCCTCCATCGCGCCTCTCTGGACGAAGCGCTGACGTGGCTGGATATGCATGGCGAGCGGCCCGAGGTGGTCGCGCACTGGCGCGAACTGCAGGCCGAGGCGGCCGCGCATCGCGAAGTCGATGTCGCCGCGGATCATCCGGCGTACGTGCCGCTCAAACGCCGGCGGCGGCGACGGCGGCGGCGGCGCGCGCCGGGGGCGTTGGAGTAGCAGACAGTGAAGCGTAGAAGGTGGAACCTTCCACCTTTCACCGTCTCCATCTCACGCCCACTCTCGCAGCCCTTCCCATTCCGATCGTCCTGATGGGCGTGCGTCCGACGTCCACCTGTTCGTCGAACAGGTTTTCAACCGCTCCGAAAATCTCCAAGCCCGACCGCGGCCGCCAACCCACGCGCGCGTCGGTCACCTGCGCCGCTCTCAGCGAGAACTGGTTCCGATCGTCGTCGAACTGACGGCCGGTGAAGCGCCACTCGACGGCGGCGGCGGCGCGTGCCCATGTCGCATGCACGCCGGCGGAGGCCTGGGCCCGCGGCACCTGCGGCACGCGGAGGCCGTCCAGCGGTGCGCCGCGGGTGAAGACGGAATCCGTGTAGACGGCCGATGCCGTCAACGACACCACGCGCGTGAGCCTGACGTCGGATTCGATCTCGAGGCCGGCGGCGCGTATCCGGCCGGCGTTCTGCCGCTGCCGGAAGATCGAGCCCTCGAACTCGCTGAGTGTGACGCTGACCACCGGGTGGCGCAGTTGCGCCCAGAAGACGCCGACGCGCAGCGATCGCCGGCCGGCGGTCAGCAGTACCGAGCCGTCCGCGCCGTACGACTCCTCGGGAATCAAGTACGGATTGGCGCTCGTCTGCACGTTGCCGACGCGAAACGGCCGGTACAGCTCGTTCATCGTGGGCAGCCGATAGGCGTCCTGCAAGGAAAACCGGAACGCGACGGAGGGTGAGGCGCGGAAGGAGATGGACGCCCGCGGGACGAAGCCGGCGACAGTCTGCCGGCCTTCGCCGCCGCGAATCTGCGACGACCACAGCTCGCCACGCCCGCCCGCGGCGACGGTCGTACGGGGCGATGCCGCCCACGACAGCTCGGCGACGAGCGACCCGCTGCGCTGCCGGGCCTCGAGCGTGTCGGGCGGCATCGAAGGCGGGGCGGGCAGCTTCAGATCCGAGAACGTCGCGTGGGCCTGCTTCGCGGAGGCGGCCGCGAATACGGTCCAGCGCGGCCACGGTCTGAGCCACTCGACCGACACCGCTCTGGCGGTCGTGTCGACGTGTTGCGTGCTCGTTGGCCGCTCCGCCGTGCGATTGTTGATGACGGCGCTGAACGTCTGGTCGTAGCCCTGGGAGGTCAGCCAGCCCCTGGCCGTCCACAGCGCCTCGCCCACACTGCCTGATGCGGTGGCCGAGACATCGCGTCCGGTCGTTGCGTTCGCCTGGAACGGCGTGCCGTTCCCTCGCCGCTCGGACAGATAGCCGGCCCGCAGATCGATCCGTGTCGTACCGGCGACGGCGCCGGCGCTCCCAAATACGGCCGTGTGCCTGGAGGATGCCGCCAGGTCGATCGGCCCGCGCGATTCCGGCGCGACGGTGACGAAGCCGTCGGTCGTGAACCGCTCGGCCCCCGCGCGTACCGGCAGCCTGCCCTCGCGGCCGGCAAACGCGGACACGCGCGCCGTGCCCTGGTTGCCGGCGTCCGCCACCAGACGCGCGCCGGCGATCGCGGTATCGATCCTGATTGCGCCCCCGAGTGCGTCGCTGCCGTAGACGTCGCTCGCGCCGCCGCGCGCCACTTCGACGCGCTCGACCGCCGCGGCAGGCAGCCGATCCCAGTACACCCAGCCGCCGAACGCGTCGTTCAGCGGGATGCCGTCGGCCACCACCGAGGCGCGGCTCGCTCCCGACGCCGACATGCCGCGCAGCGTGACGCCCTGCGTCGTGGGATTGGCCACGCGCGACGACGAGCGCCGGAACAGGCTGAAACCGGGAACGGATCGCAGTTGCTCGTCGAGCGTGAACTGCGGAGCGGAGGCCAGCGCTTCCGCGTCGAGCACCGTCACGCTCGCCGGGCTTCCCAGGCGGGGGCGGTTGGCGCCCGCGCTGACGGTCAGCGACTCGGTGATGCCGCGCGGCTCCAGCACGATCGTCAGCGGCAGCGCCGACGCGCTCGTCACGAGCCATCGCCGGCCGGCGAAACCGGCGGCGGTGACGACAATCGTGACCGGGGGAACGGCAGAGGGGAGATCGAAGGCGCCATCGGCCGCGGTGGTCACCTGCACGCCCCGCGCGTCCACCACCGCTCCTGCGATCGCGGCGCCGCTCGTATCAACGACGCGCCCGGCGATCCCTCCCGCCGGGGTTGCCGCCTGCGCAAACGCGACGAGCATGGCCACGCCGAATGAGGTCATCGAGGCTCCGCAATGAACTTGTACCCGACGCCGCGGACCGTCCGCAGGTGCTTGGGGTGCGCCGGCTCCTTCTCGATGTACCGCCTCAGGCGGACGATGAAGTTGTCGATCGCGCGCGTGTCCGTGTCCTCGCGAACACCCCAGACCTCTTCGAGCATCGACTTGCGCGAGACCGCCTTGCCCTCGTGCGCGATCAGGTACCGCAGGAGATTCGCCTCCATCAGCGTCATCGGGAGCGTGTGATCTCCGACGCGCAGTTCGAGCGTGTCGAAGTCAATCGTCTTTCCGGCAAACGTGTATTGGTCTGCCGCCGGCCGCAGCCACTCCGAGCGCCGGAGCAGGCCGCCGACCCGCGCCAGCAGGATCTTCAGTTCGGTCGGCTTCGGAAGGTAATCGTCGGCCCCGGCGGCGAACCCCCTCAGCACGTCCTCGGGACGCCCGCGCGCGGTCAATATCAGGACCGGAACGAACTGGCGCGCCGCCCGCAGCTCGGAGACGACGGCGAAGCCATCCTTGCCGGGCAGCATGACGTCGAGCACCACCAGGTCGAACGGCGGTGACGGTTTTTCGAGCAGTACCTCGAGCGCGGCCTCGCCGGTATCCACGATCTGCGCCTGGTAGCCTTCCGCCTCGAGGTTGAACCGAAGCCCTTCGGCGAGGTGCTGTTCGTCTTCGACAATGAGGACGCGCGGCATGATATCGCTACGCGGCGGCCGGTGCCTTGGGCAGCACCAGTGTGAACGTGCTGCCCCTCCCCGCGCCGGCGCTCTCGGCATAGGCGCGGCCGCCATGCTGCTTCGCGACGGAGCGGACGATGAACAGCCCGAGACCGCTGCCCTTCACGCGGATCGCCACGCTCGCGGGCACCCGGTAAAACCGCCGGAAGATGCGCTTCAGTTCCGGCGGCGAGATGCCGACGCCGTTATCGGTGACGCGGACGGCCAGCCGGTCGCCGTCGAGCTCCTCGAGCGTGACGGCGATGCGCACGGCCGCCGGCGAGTACTTGACCGCATTGTCGATCAGATTCCAGACGGCCGCCTTCAGCTCGTCCGGTTCGCCGAGCACGATCGGGGGGCCGGCCGTCGCGCGCGCCTCGTAGCGCATCGCGTCTTCCGCCAGGTGGAAGCGGGTCCGGGCGAGCGCCGTACATTCGCTGGCGATCCCGCCGAGGTCCACGCGCACCCGCGCGCGGCGCCGCACCCGCAGGCCCGCGCTGCCGGCCCGCAGCACCTGCTCGATCGTGTGCAGCAGCCGGTCGCTGTCTTCCAGCATGATGCGGTAGAACTCGCGCCGCTTCGCGTCGTCGAGCTCGCGCGTCTGGAGGGTCTGGAGGTACAGCCGGATCGAAGCCACGGGCGTCTTCAGCTCGTGGGTGACGGCGTTGATGAAGGAGTCGTGCTGTTCGTTCCGGCGGATCTCGCGGACGAGAAAGATGGTGTTGAGGACCATGCCCGCGATGACGAGCAGGAAAAAGACGCCCCCAAGCACCGCGAGGACGCCCATCCGCCAGTTGAGAACAATCCAACTGATGTTGAGCGCGACGGCGATGGCGACCAGGCAGATGCCGAAGACGGTGAAGAAGATCACCGACCGCCGGCGGCCGCTAATCATGCAGACAGGATACAGAAGAAACGTAGAACGTAGAAGGTAGAACGTAGAAGGCGGAAGGCTGGAACGCGGACCGAGCGAGGCGGCTTACGCCGCCTCGTCGATCGAAACCCGGGTCGTGATTTTCGCGACTTTCAAATCGCGGACGAGGCCCACCGCGTTCAACACCTTCAGCGTGATCCAGCTGATGTCGAACTCGTACCACGCCAGGCCGTGGCGCGCCGACACCGGGTGCGCGTGGTGGTTGTTGTGCCACCCCTCGCCGAAGGTCAGCAGCGCCACCCACCAGCTGTTGCGCGAGTCGTCGCGCGTCGCGAACCGCCGCGAGCCCCACATGTGCGTCGCCGAGTTGACGAGCCACGTCGCGTGGAGGCCGAAGACGACGCGCAGGAACACCGCCCAGAGGACCATCGACCACCCCCCGACCGCCAGCAGAATGACGCCGCTGAGGATCAGCGGAACGTAGTGATAGGAATTCAGCCAGCGATAGACCGGGTCCGCGAGGAGATCCGGAGCGTACTTCCCCATCAACATGGTGTTGTTGTGGTGCGTGTCGCCGAACAGGATCCAGCCCATGTGGGCCCAGAACCCGCCGTCGCGCGGCGTGTGCGGATCGCCGCTCTGGTCCGAGTGCTGGTGATGGAGGCGGTGCGTCGCCACCCAGAAGATCGGCCCCCCCTCGAGCGTCAGCGTGCCGCAGATCGCGAGGAAGTGCTCGAAGGCCTTCGACGTCCTGTAGCCCCGGTGCGTGTGCAGCCGGTGATAGCCGAGGCTGATCCCGAAGCCCACCGCGAACCAGTGCAGCACGAGCGCCACCAGCAGGTTGGTCCAGGAGAAGAAGAAGAAGGCCGCCACGGCCGCGACGTGGAACAGGACCATGAAGATGGCGGTGATCCAGTTCACGGTGCTGTAGGCGTACGGGGCGCGAAGGGTGGCTGTGTCTGTGCTCAAACGAGGCTCCTCGAGTAAAGAACCGGAGCCTCAAAATAGCAGGTCCCGCGCGCCCCGTTTGTAAGAGTTCTGTAAGGAACTCCCAGCTTCCAGCTCCCAGCTCCCAGCTCCCAGCTCCCAGCTTCCAGCTTCCAGCGAGTAAAAAGAAGCTGGAAACTGGAAGCTGGGAACTGGAAACTACCCGTTCTTTTTCTCGAACTCCTGCATGAAGGAAATGAGCGCCGCCACCCCCTCTTCGGGGAAGGCGTTGTAGATGGACGCCCGGAGGCCGCCCACCGACCGGTGGCCCTTGAGACCGTCGAGCCCGGCCGCGGTCGCTTCCTTCGCGAACTGCTTCTCCAGCTCTTCGCTGGGCAGGCGGAACGTGACGTTCATCCGAGAACGGCTGTCCGCGTGCGCGTGCGCGCGGTAGAAGCCCGTCCGATCGATCTCGCGGTAGAGCTTGCTCGCCTTGCGGATGTTCTGCCGCTCCATCGCCTCGAGCCCGCCGCGCTCGAGCAGCCAGGCGAGCACCAGGCGCATCACGTAGATCGGGAACACCGGCGGCGTGTTGTAGAGCGACTTGTTCTCCGCGTGCACCGCGTACTGCAGCATCGTCGGCAGCGTCGCGGGTGTCCGCTTCACCATGTCGTCGCGCAGGATCGCGAGCGTCACGCCGGCGGGCGCGAGGTTCTTCTGCGCGCCCGCGTAGATGGCGGCGTACCTGGAGACCTCAATCGGCCGGCTGCACATGTCCGACGACATGTCGGCGACGAGCGGGACGTTGCCGGCGTCCGGCACGTAATGCCACTCCGTCCCGTAGATCGTGTTGTTGGTGGTGTAGTGGACGTACGCCGCGTTCGGGTCCAGCTTCAGCTCGTCCTGCCGCGGCACCCGCGAGAACTTCTCCGACTCGGTCGTCGCGGCGATGTTCACGGCACCGACCCGCCTGGCCTCCTTCACCGCCTTCTGCGACCACACGCCGGTCACGATGTAGTCGGCCGCGCCGCCCGCGGGCAGCAGGTTCATCGCGATCATCGAGAACTGCAGGCTCGCGCCTCCCTGCAGGAACAGCACCTGGTAGCCCTCCGGAATGCCCGCGAGCTTCCGCAGATCCGCCTCGCAGCCCTGGATGATCTCGTCGAACGGCTTCGAGCGGTGGCTGATCTCGAGGACGGACATGCCGACGCCGGGCAGCGCGATGAGGTCGCGCTGCACCTGCTCCAGAACGGGAAGCGGCAGCACCGCGGGACCGGCGGCGAAGTTGAGAATCCGTTCGGTGGTCGCAGCCATATATCTCTCCTTACCAGGCGCTCTGGGACTTCGCGAGTTGATACGACGAGGCCGAGGATCCCAGCGGCACCACGCTGATGTCGAGAATCTCGGGATTGCTGCCCCTGATCCGGCGCACGAGCGTGTCCGACGGCTCCCCTTCGACGTTGATGCGCGCGACCGCGGCCTGCGCACCGGTGAAGATGATGTTCTCGGTTTCCTGGATGTTCACGCGCGCGTCGCGCAGCATGTCGAACACGCTCGCGAGCACGCCCGGCCGGTCGTGGTGGCGCACGACGATGACGTGCGTCGCCGGCGTGTGCCGCGACAGGTTCACGACGTTCGGGACGCGGCCGGTGTCCATGAAGGTGCGGACGATGCGCACCGTCTCGGTCGCAATCGCTTCCTGCGCCTGGTTCGTGGAGGCGCCGATGTGATGCGTGCCGTAGACGTTGGGCAGCTTCAGGATCGGGTCGCTGAAGTCCGCCTGCGCGCTCGCCGGCTCCTTCGCGTACACGTCGAGCGCGACGCGGAGGTTGCGCTCCTTCACTGCGAGCGCGAGCGCGTCGTAGTCGACGATTTCACCGCGGGCCGTGTTGACGAGGAACGAGCCCGGCTTGAGGCGGCTCAGCACGTCGGCGTTCACCAGCTTGCGCGTGCGGTCGCTGAGGCCGACGTGGACGCTGAGGATGTCGGACTTCTCGGCGAGCTCCTCCGGCGTATCGCACACTTCCGCGAACGGCTCGACCGGGTATCCCGACGACGGACGAAGCCGGACGAGCAACGGCATGTCGATTGGCAGGCCCGAACGATCGACCTCGACACCCAACTCGCTCCAGATGGCGAGGTGCATGCCGAAGGCCTGCGCCCGCCGTGCCATTTCCTGGCCGACGTTGCCGAACCCCAGCACGCCCAGCGTGAGGCCGTACAGCCCGCGCGCCTTGGAGTACTCCTTCTTGTCCCACTTGCCCGCACGCAGATCCGCGACGTTGTCGGGAATGCGCCGGTCCAGCGCGAGGATGAGGCCGAAGGCGAGCTCCGCCACCGCGACCGAGTTCTTCCCCGGGCAGTTGGCGACGTAAATGCCGCGCGCCGACGCGGCGGTGATGTCGATGTTGTCGTACCCGGCCCCCGCGCGGACGACCAGCGACAGATGCCCCGACTCGAGCATCGGCTCGGTCACTTTCGTACTCCGCACGATCAGCACGTCGGCGCCGGTCTCCTCGATCGCCTTTCTCAGCGACTCTTCCTTGAGATCGGGGTTGAAGATCACCTCGCAGCCGGTCGCCTTGAGACCATCGAGACCGGACCGCTCGAACTTATCCGCGATCAGCACTTTCATGGGACGCACCCTCATATCAAGTGGACGAGCAGGCCGTCGCGCAGCTTCGGCTCGAACCACGTGGATTTCGGCGGCATGATGCCGCCGCCGTCGGCGATCGTCATCAGGTCATCGACCGTGACGGGGAACATCGAGAAGGCGACCGCGGCCCTGCCGCCCGTCACCGCCCGCTCGAGCGCGGCGACGCCGCGCGCGCCGCCGACGAAATCGATCCGCCTGTCCGAGCGGATGTCGCCGATGTTCAGCAGCCGCTCGAGCACGTGCCGCTGGAGAAGCGCGACGTCGAGGCCGCTCGCGCGCGAGCCGTCCTCGGGCGCGGCCCCGGAGATGTCAATCGTGTGCCACCGGCCATCGAGGAACATCGCGACTTCACCCTTGTGGCGCGGCGTGGCGGCCCCCTCGGTGACCGGGAATTGCCCGCGAAGGGCCTCCAGGAATGCCGCGGGCGTGCGGCCGGCGAGATCCTTCACCGTCCGGTTGTACGGCAGGATCTGCATCTCGGTGTCCGGAAACGCGACCGCGATGAACGTGTTCGCGTCCGCGGCGCCGCCGCCCGAGGCGCTGCGCGACCGCAGCTCCGCGCGCGCCCGCGCCGCGCTGGCCGCGCGGTGGTGCCCATCCGCGATGTAGACGGCCGGAATCTCGCGGAACGCGTCCGACAGCGCCTGCGACTCGCCGGCGCCGGCGCGCCACACCGTGTGCCGGATGCCGTCGCTCGACGTGAAGTCGTAGAGCGGGGGACACGAGGTCACCTGCCGCGACAGGCGGTCGATCGCGCCCGTCGATCGAAACGTGAGGAACACGACCCCGGTCTGCGCCCGCAGCTCGATGATGTGCCGCGTCCGATCGTCTTCCTTGTCCCGGCGCGTCCGCTCGTGCTTCCTGATGACGTCCGCCTCGTACTCGTCGACCGAAAAACAGGCCGCGATGCCCGTCTGCTCGTGGCCGCCCATGCGCAGCCGGTAGAAGTACAACGCAGGCGCCTCCTCGACGACGAGCGGCGCACGCCGTCGCAGGCCGTCGAGATTCTCGCGCGCCTTCTGGTACACGGATGCGGAGTACGGATCCGTGTCCGGCGGGAGATCGATCTCCGACCGCGTCACGTGAAGAAAACTCAGCGGATTTCCGGCTGCGAGCTGGCGGGCTTCCTCGGCGTTGACGACGTCGTACGGAACGGATGAAACGGCGGCCGCGCTCTGCGGCGCCGGCCGCAAGGCCCGGAAGGGATGTAATGAGGCCATCGGAATATCTTAGTGCGAAAGGCTGAGCGAAGGGCACCGGCGGAAGACCGGCAGGCACACTACCAGCTCAACCTGTTAGCACTTTCTGTACCCGGAAGACAGGCGACTTAGTGGATCGCGCGGACGGCGTCAGGTTTTTGCTGCGGCGCCTCGGCGAGCAGCGTCGCCGAGAGCTCGCGTAGCGTGCCGTCGCGCGCCGCGCGGAACGTGGCGAGGCGGATGGCGGGAATGGGATCGCCCGGCGGCTGCTTGCCGTGCTCCTTCAGCGGGTTGACGAACACGCCGTTGCGCCGCAGACGGTAATCGAGATGCGGCCCCGTCGCCGCGCCCGTCGCGCCGACCCGCCCGATCACCTGACCCTGCTCGACTTTCGCGCCGCGGCGGATGCCCTTGCCGAACCCCGACAGATGCAGGTAGTAGCTCTCGAGGCCGCCGGAATGGCGGACGCGGACCATGTTGCCGCCCTCGCCGCTGTAGCCGGCCGACTCGACGACGCCACCGGCCACCGCGACGACCGGCGCGCCGGTGGGGGCGGCATAGTCGACGCCGAGATGCGCGCGGAACGTGCGGTGGATCGGGTGCAGGCGGCTCCTCGAGAATCGCGAGGTCACGCGCGGCTGGAACTGCAGCGGCGTCCGGAGCATGAAGCGCTTGAGCGATCGGCCGTTCTCGTCGTAGTAGCCGGCCCTGGCGGTCGCGGGATCGACCCACCGGAACGCCTGGTGCTCGCGCCCGCCGGCCACGAAGCGCGCGCCCAGGATGGCGCCGTACCCGGCGAACTGCCCTTCGCGCGTCGACTTCTCGAACAGCACCTCGAACCGGTCGCCCTGCTGCAGGTCGCTGTAGAAGTCGATCTGCCCCGCGAAAATGTCGGCGAGCGCCATGGCGAGCTGGACGTCTTCGCCGGTTTCCTCCATCGCGCCGACGACCGACGAATGGCCCGCGTCGATCGTGCCGCGAATCGCCGCCACCGAGGTTTCCTTCTCGTACGGCACCACCTCGGCGTCGAGCAGCTCCGGCTTCTCGCGATCGCGGGCGACGATCCGCAGGAACCGATCGCCGTCGATCTGATACACGAATTCGCGCAGCACGCCGTCGAGCGACAGCACGAGACGATAGGGATTGTCCGCGCGCAGCTGGCGCAGGTTGAAGACGCTCCGCGCGGACGTGACCGCCGCGTCCACGAGCCGGCCGGGCAACCGGTGGTCGCGAAGCAGTTGATCGAGCGTGGCGTGCGGAGGCACGCGCGCCTCGATGATCTCCGTCTCGGCGCGCAGGAGCACGTCCGCGTGGCGGACCGGCGCTGGCGCCGGGCGGGCGCACCCGGCGGCGGCCGCGGCCGCCACGGCGAGCGTCAAGGCGATTCGAGACATGGAATCGGCGCAGTGTAGCACATGGAAAAACCGTGAAAGGTGGAATGTGGACGGGTGGTGCGCGGATTGCTCTGGCCTTCCCCGGACGGCCCCAATACGGCGGTACAACGAAGATCTGTGCCGGAAATCCGGCACTGCGAGGGAGCGGGGCGTAAGGGGCCCCCGCCCTTCGACAACGCTCAGGGCGTGCTGAGCCTGTCGAAGCACGCGAGCGACTAGCCGGCCAGCCTCCGCCGAGGCTGCGGCGGGCCCGCCGAAGCGTTCGTGCGAGGGCGGGGGTCCGGGGCGGAGCCCCGGTCTGGGGAGGACACCCATGGCGAAATACAGGATTGCCTGGCTGCCAGGCGACGGAATCGGGGTGGACGTCCTCGAGGCCGCCCGCATGGTGCTCGATCGCGTCGAGCTCGATGCCGACTACATCGACGGCGACATCGGGTGGGAGTTCTGGCGGCGCGAAGGCGACGCGTTCCCGCCGCGGACGATCGCGCTCCTGCGCAGCGTCGACGCGGCCATGTTCGGCGCCATCACGTCGAAGCCGATGAAAGCCGCGGAAGCGGAACTCGACCCGTCGCTTCGCGGCACGGGCCTCGTCTATCGCTCTCCGATCGTCCGGATGCGCCAGTTGTTCGACCTGTATGTGTCGCTGCGCCCCTGCAAGGCGTACCCGGGCAACCCGCTCAATTACCGCGAGGGCATCGACCTCGTCGTCTTCCGCGAGAACACCGAGGACCTGTACGCCGGCGTGGAATTCAGTCCGGTCCCGGGCGAGCTCGCCGCGGTGCTCGCGGCCACATCGAAGCCGTTTGCGCATTTCTCCATGCTTGGCGGCACGGAGTACGCGGTGTCGTGCAAGGTGAACACGCGCCGCGGCTCCGAGCGGATCGCGCGCGCCGCGTTCGACTTCGCCCGCGCGAAGGGCCGCAAGAAGGTCACCATCGTCCACAAGGCGAACGTCGTGCGCGCCACGGATGGTCTCTTCCTCGAGACCGCGTACCAGGTCTCGAAGGGCTACCCGGAGATACAGGCCGACGACGCGAACATCGACGCGATGACGATGTGGCTGTTGAAGAACCCGTTCAACTACGACGTGCTGGTGGCGCCGAACCTGTACGGCGACATCATCTCGGATCTGTGCGCGCAGATGGTCGGAGGCCTGGGCTTCGCCTGCTCGGGCAACGTCGGAGACGGGCTCGCGGTGTTCGAGCCCACGCACGGATCGGCCCCGAAGTATGCGGGGCAGTACAAGGTCAACCCCCTGGCGACGATTCTCTCGGTGAAGATGCTGCTCGAGTGGCTCGGCGAGCAGGACAAGGCGGCGCGCGTCGAGCGCGCCGTGGCCGGGGTCATTGCCGAGGGCCGCGTCCGCACGTACGACATGGGAGGGACGGCATCGACCCTCCAGATGGCTGAAGCGGTGGCGATGCGGATCGGCACGGTGGCGGCAGGCGCATGAGCGACGTATTTCTGCACGAAGTCGGCATGCGTGACGGACTCCAGGTGGAGGCCGGCGTGGTGCCGACCGCGCGGAAGATCGCGTGGATCGGGCGCCTGCTCGGTTCGGGTGTCGATCTGATTCAGGCGGGCTCGTTCGTGAACCCGAAGCTCGTGCCGCAGATGGCGGACACGGACGAGATGTTCAGGCACTTCGCCGCCATGGGGCGGCCGCGCGGGCCGCGGCTGTCCGCGCTCGTCCTCAACGAGCGGGGCCTCGAACGCGGGCTCGCGTGCGGCGCGGACTACTTCTGCATGGGCGTGTCGGCGAGCGAGACGCACAGCCGCAAGAACACCGGGATGGGAACCGACGAGGCAATCGAGCGCATGCTCGCGACCGGCCGGCGCGCGCGCGAGGCCGGCGCCACGGTGCAGATGTCGGTGCAATCGGCGTTCGGCTGCGGGTACGAGGGAAGGGTTCCTGAGACGCGGGTCCTGAAGATCGTGGACCGGTTCGTGACCGAAGGGTTCCACGCGATCAGCCTCGCCGACACCGCCGGACACGCGGTGCCGCCGCAGGTGGCGCGGCTGTTTCGCGACATCCACGCGATCGATCCGGGCATCGTCTGCGCCTGTCATTTTCACGATACCTACGGGCTGGCGATGGTGAACGCGTGGGCGGCGCTCGACGCGGGCGTCACGTATTTCGAGTCGGCGTTCGCGGGGCTCGGCGGATGCCCCTTCACCGCGCTCGCCGGAGGCAACCTGTGCACCGAGGACTTCGTGCATCTCCTGCAGCGCACGGGACGCCGCCCGGATGTCTCGCTGGAGGTCATCAACGAGGTGGCCGCGGAGGCCGAGCGGTTCTTTCGCCGCGCGCTGCCTGGCGTCGTTCACCGGACCGGAGTCATTCCATCCGGGCGCACGTCATGAAGCTGCTGTCCGGTGTCCGCGTCCTCGACATGACCAACGTCCTCGCGGGGCCGTTCGCGACGGCCCATCTCGCGCTGCTCGGCGCCGACGTCATCAAGATTGAGAATCCCGACGGCGGCGACCTCGCGCGCAGGCTCGGCGCGGTGCCGGCACTGAATGCCGAGCTGATGGGCACGAGCTTCCTGGCCCAGAACGCGAACAAGCGATCGCTGACGCTGAACCTGAAGGTCGAGGAAGGCCGCGCGGTGTTCACGGCGCTCGCGCGTCGGGCGGACGTGCTCGTGGAGAACTTCCGGCCGGGGGTGATGGACCGTCTCGGCGTGCCGTGGAGCGCGCTTCGCGAGTTGAATCCGCGGCTGGTCTATTGCGCGATCTCGGGGTTCGGACAGACCGGGCCCGACGCCGACAAACCTGCCTACGACCAGATCATCCAGGGGCTGAGCGGCGTGATGGCGATCAACGGCGACGCGCGCCTCAACCCGCTGCGATGCGGATTCCCGGTGTGCGACACGGTCGGCGGCCTGAACGCCGCGTTCGCGATCATGGCGGCGCTCTACCATCGCGAGCGCACGGGCGAAGGGCAGTTCATCGACGTCGCGCTGCTGGATTCGGTCCTGCCGCTCCTCGGCTGGGTCGCGGCCAACTGGCTGATTGGCGGGCATCCGCCCGAGTTGATGGGCAACGACAATTTCACCGCGGCGCCCTCCGGCACGTTCGCGACGCGCGACGGGCACATCAACATCGCGGCCAACCAGCAGCAGCAATGGGAGGCTCTGGCCGACGCGCTGGACCTGCCCGAACTGAAGACCGACCCGCGGTTCGAGAAGCGGGACGCTCGCAAGGCGAACCGCCACGCGCTGACGCCGCTGCTGGAGGCGAAGCTGAAGGAGCACATCACCGATCACTGGGTCTGCGTGCTCAACCGCCTGGGCGTCCCGGCCGGCGCGATTCGCACCCTCGAAGAGGCGCTCGCATGCGAGCAGGTCGAACACCGGGGAACGTTGCAGACGGTCGCGGCGGAGGGGATCGGGGTGCTGAAGCTGTTCGCGCTCACAGCCCAGTTCGAGAAAACGCCCGGCAAGGTCACCTCGCCGCCGCCGCGGCTTGGGGCGGACACCGACGCGATATTGATGGAGCTCGGGTACAACGCGGACGACATTGCCGCGCTGCGATCAAAAGGAGCGGTGTAGGTTTCAGCTGGAAGCTGGAAGCTGGTAACTGGAGACTGATATGTCCGGCATGACGATCACGCAGAAGATCCTGGCGCGCGCGACCGGCCGGGCGTCCGTCGCCGTCGGGGACATCGTCGAGCCCGCGGTCGATCTCGCCATGTCGCACGAGAACGCCGCCCTGGTGATGAACCAGTTCGAGGAGATCTTCAAGGGCACGTCCCTGACGCCGACCGTCTGGGATCCGTCGAAGATCGCGATCGTGTTCGATCATCGTGTGCCGGCGGAAAGCTCCAAGACGGCGACCAACCAGAAGAAGGTGCGCGAGTTCGTCCGCGCGCAGCGCATCGCGAGGTTCCATGACGTGCGCGGCGACGAAGGCGGCATCTGCCACCAGGTCCTCGCTGAAAGCGGGTACGACCGCCCCGGATCCGTCATCGTGGGCACCGACAGCCATACGACCACGCACGGCGCGCTCGGGGCGTTCGCCTTCGGCATCGGCGCGACCGAGATGGCCGCCGTGTGGGCCCTGGGCCGCGTGCTCAACGTCGAAGTGCCCGCGACCATCAAGGTGGTGGTGAGCGGCGATCTGGCGCCGTGGGTCGGACCGAAGGACATCATCCTCAGCCTGATCGGGCGGCTCACCGCGGAGGGGGCGAACTTCCGCGTCATCGAATTCCACGGCGACACGATCGAGTGGATGAACACGTCGGGGCGGCTCGTGCTCTGCAACATGGCGGTCGAGGCGGGCGCGACCTCGGGGATCGTGCCGGCCGACGACGAGACGGTGCGGTTCCTCAGGAGTGAAGCCGCCGTCACCGGCGAGCTGGATCTCGTCTGCGCCGATCCCGGCGCCGAGTACGAGGAGGTCGTCGAGATCAACGCCGCGACGCTCGCGCCGCAGGTGGCCTGTCCTCACTCCGTGGATCACGTGCAGCCGGTGACGGCCGTCGAGGGGCGGCGCATCCATCAGATCGTCATCGGCTCCTGCACCAACGGACGCCTCGACGACCTCGAGACCGCCGCGCGCATCCTGAGGGGACGGCGGGTCTCGCGTGACGTGCGGATGCTCGTCTTCCCCGCGTCGTGGCGCGTGTACCGCGAAGCGATGGAACGGGGCTACCTCGCGGATCTCGTGGAGGCGGGCGCGGTCGTGATGAATCCGGGCTGCGGGTGCTGCCTCGGCATCCACCAGGGAGCGCTCGGCGACGGAGAGGTCGCGCTTTCGACGACGAACCGGAACTTCAAGGGACGGATGGGGAATCCGAACGCCGAAGTGTACCTGTGCTCGCCCGCGGTCGCGGCCGCGAGCGCGCTCACGGGCACGATCTCGGATCCTCGATACTAATTCGTTGCTCGCAGCTCGCGGCTCGTGTGAATCACGGGCGGCAGCAAGGACTCGGAGGCATCGATGAGTCGCGTGGTTCTGGTTCTCGGCGATGACGTCTCGACGGATGCGATCTTCCCCGGACGCTTCATGGCGACGGTACTGCCGGCCGAGACGCCGCAGTTCGCCTTCGCGGACCTGGCGGACTTCAACAAGGGCGTCAGGGACAAGACCATCACGCCTGGCAGCGCGATCGTGGCGGGGCACAATTTCGGATGCGGGTCCTCGCGCGAGCAGGCCGCTTCGTGCCTGAAGGGACCGGACCTGACGATTGTCGCGCGCGGGTTTGCGCGCATCTTTCTTCAGAACGCGAGCAATCTGGGCCTGCGCACGATCATCTGTCCGGAGATCGAAGCGAGCGAAGGGGACGAGATCGAGGCGACGGCGGACGAGATCGTCAACGTCACGACCGGGCGGCGCTGCCGGGTGCTGCCGCTGCCGTCGGCGCGCCAGGCGATCGTGGACGCGGGCGGCCTCGTCGCCTATGCGCGCGAGCTCCTGATCGCGGAGCGCACTGTCACGCTGTAACGGCTATCTCGCTCCCATCACCCGCACGCCCCATTCGCCTGACCGGCGGCTGCGGTACGCCACGCGCCGGCCGTCGTCAGCTCGGGGCGACAGTGATCTGAATGAGCTTGCGATACGCGACCGGCGTGCCGTTGAGGGTGGCGGGACGGTACTTCCACTCGCGGGCGCCGTTCACCAGGAGATTGTCGTACACAGGATGCACGGCGATCCGCAAGGTGATCTGCGTCACCCGGCCCTGCTCGTCGATCACGATATCGAGCAGGCCGCGATCGCGTGTGCGTCCCAGGATTGACACCGGCACGCGCGGTACGTCCTGGCGGATCGTGACGGGCGCGACAACACCCGGGTCTTCGCCGTTGTAGATCTTCTTCACCGGCGGCGAGACGGGAGGCGGCGGCGGTGGCGGCTCTTCCTTCTTGGGCGGCGGTGGCGGCGTGAGCGCGGCGGCGCTCAGGTCGAGGAACCCGGCGGCGAGCACGCGCAGGTCGGCGAGACGTCCGCCCGTCTGCGGATCGTCGACGAGCGTCAGCACCTGCCGGAACTGGCCTTCGGCCGCCGCGAAGTCTTTCCTGTCGAACGATGCCTTGGCCTCGGCATATTGCGCGCGCGCCAGCTCGGGCAGGAGCCGCTGGCGCACGTCGCTGAATGCGGCGCGAACGCGCGGCGAGGCGTCGGCCTCGCTCGGCTGGAACAGCGGATCGGCGGTCACGACCGCGGCGATGGCGGTCTCCGCCTCGGAGCCTCGCCCGAGCGCGAGCAGGCACAACGAGCGGTACTGCTCGATCGACTTGCGCTGGGGAGGATCGTCCGGACGGATGCCGTTCAACACGGCCAGCGCTTCGTCGTACCGGGCGGAGGCATAGAGATCGCGCGCCGCGGAAAGCGGCGTCTCGCGCCCGTCGGGCTGCTGCCCGGCCGCCAGCGGCGCCGCGGCCGCGAAGATGAAGCAGACGGTGGCAACAAGGCGGCTCTTCATGGCGATCCTCACTTCATGTCGACGCTGACGCGAACCGGCGCGGCCGTCGTCACCGACACGGCCTGCCGTTTCTCACCGAGCTGAGGGTTCTTGAACACGATCTCGTGCGGACCGATCGGAACGTGGAGGTTCCCGATGGGCGTCTCTCCCATGCGCTCGCCATCGATCCAGACTTCGGCCCAGGGCGTCGCGTTCAGGCTCAGCGTGCCCTTCGGCAGGTCGAGCGGCAGCGTCACGACTTTTCCCCCGGGCACCTGGACCACGCGCGTCGCGCGATAGCCGAGCGTCTCGTTCGTGAGCTCCAGCTCATGGCGTCCGGCCGTGGTCATGAGGCGATCGCTGTCGGTCGTCCCGAGCAGGCGTCCCTGCTCGCGAATCTCGATGGTGAACGGCGCCTTGAGCGCGAACCATCCCGACGACGGACCGGTCGCCGCGGCCGAGAGCGGCACCATCAGCGACGCGGTGCCGCCAGCCTGGATCGTCACGGTGTGCCGCGCGGTCAGCCCTTCGGCCTCCAGCACGACTTCGTGATCGCCGGGGGTCAGATCGAAAATCGTCACCGGCGCGACGCCGCGCTCCGTGCCGTCCACCAGGACTCTTGCGCCGGCGGGCTGCGTCTGCACGGCAAGCTGGCCGACGGCGGGCGCATCCGCGAACTCCAGGTACTGAGACACCTCGGAGCCGGGGGCGACGTTGAGCGGGATCACGCGCGGCGTGCCGCGCCCGCGCAGTTCCAGGATGTGCGCGCCGGGTGCCGTGGTGATCCGCGCCGGCGTGACGCCGCGGTTCACGCCGTCGACGACCACCTCGATGCCCGAGGGATTCGAGGACACGACGAGTGTTCCCATCGGAGGGGCGGCCGCGACTCTGCCGTAATACTTGAACGCGACCGCGCCGCCGCCCACGGCGGCGACCATCGCGGCGGCCATCGCCAGCGTACGGACACTGATGCGGCGCCGGCGCGGCCCGTCGCTGCGCACGTCCGCGATCGGCGCGCTGAACGGGGCATCGGGATTGAAGAGCGGCGGCCCCGTCACGGGAGAAGGCTCGGGGGCCGGCAAATCGTCGATGTTCAACAGCGCGGTGATCTCAACCGGCTGCGCCGCGGCGGTCGCCGCGACCGTGACCGGCGGCTCGGGCACCGGGACCGGCATGTCCCTCACCGGCGGCGCCGGAGCAGGTTCGAGCAGCGCGGCGCCATAGCGCGAGAGGAATGTCTCCAACGCCACCGGGGCCGCGACATACTGCGAGTCGTCGGCCAGCACCTCGTCGAAGGCCGCCAGCGCGTCGCGGCCCGACGCGAACGCACGGCGCACGTCGAGCTGGAGCGTGCGCGACAGCCAGCCGTGCAGCGCCGTGGAGAGCGGCCGCTCGCCACCGATCGGGCTCCGTTCGCGCGCGCCGTCCAGGAGCTTGCCGATCTGGTTCGGGTACTCGTCCTGCGCGATCGGACGTCCGAGCAGCAGCGCGAGCGCCACGAGTCCCATTTCCGCGACGTCCGCGCGGTGGTCGAAGCGCGGAAGGCCGGCGCTCGGCGGCATCGCCACGCGGAACTCCTGCCACAGACGATCCCGCCCGTACTGAAGCTGCTCGATCGCGGCGCCGAGGACGTGCTCGACAATCATCAGTTTCGCGTTGGGCGACACCACGAGACGCTCCGGCGCGATCAGTCCGTGCGCGACGTCGCGCGCGTTCTCGTGCAGCACGGCGACGGCCGGCACCAGCTGGCGCATCAGGCAGATCGCGGCGTTGACGTCGAGCTGCAGGTGCCGCTCTTCCGCGACGCGCAGAATGTCCGAGAGCCGCGTCCCCTCGACATGGTCGGACACGACGGCCAGCGAGCCTCCCGGCGGCATCGCGCGGTCGATGCGGCGAACGCGCGTGTAGTACGCGTGACGGAAGTTGGCAAGCCGCGCCGTGCGCTCGCGCAGCGCGAACTCGAACGAGGCGACCGCGGTCAGCGCCGGACGGATCCGCAGGATCTGCAGCAGCTCTCCCGTCGCCCCGTCGGCGACGACGACGCGCTCGCCGAGCCCGTCCGAAAAGAGCGGCGCCTCAGGGTAATCAGTCATGGCGAGGCTGGACATGGCATCAGCTCCTTGTGCAACGACAGGACCATCGCGGGAGCCCGCCTCCGATCGACGCAAATGGCTGACGGGACGGCACTCCGGTCGATCCTGCGCTTCGTGCCCGCGCGGGGCCGTTTACAGGCCTGTCAGCCCGCGCGCGGTTTGTGTAAGTCGCCTGACGGGCTCGTCCGGCGCGCGGCGGAGGGCGGGTGCGTTATGCTGAAACGCCCGCGCCCGTCGCGCATGTTTCATGTCTGATACGTCCCGATCTCATCGCGACCACTGGCTGCCGGCGCTCGCGGGGTTCCTGGTGCTTGCCGTGGTGTGGACGTGGCCGCTGCTGCCGCACGTGGCCTCGCGCATTCCCAGCGACCTGGGCGACCCGGTCCTGAACACCTGGATTCTGTGGTGGAACGCGCACGCGGTGCCGTTCACCGATCGGTGGTGGAGCCCGCCCTTCTTCCATCCGATGCGCGGCGCGCTGGCGCTCTCGGAGCACCTGGCTGGGCTCGGGGTCATCACGACCCCTGTGCAGCTCGCCGGAGGCAGCGCGCTCCTGGCCTACAACATCGCGATGATCCTGTCCTACGCGTTGTGCGGGTTCTTCGCGTTCGCCCTCGTGCGGCATCTCACCGGATCCACGGTGGCCGGCGTGTGCGGCGGCGTGGCGTACGCCTGCGCGCCGTATCGGGCCGGGCAGCTCTCGCACCTGCAGGTGCTGACGTCGCAGTGGATGCCGCTGGCGCTGCTGGCGCTGCACCAGTATCTGGCGTCCCGGCGCGCGCGCTGGCTGTTCGTTTTTGCCGCCGCGTGGATCGTCCAGGCCCTGTCAAACGGCTATTACCTCCTGTTCTTTCCCGTGCTCGTCGGGCTCTGGCTGGCGTGGTTCGTGCGCTGGCGGCGTGATGCGCGTGCGGGAGCGGCGATAATCGCTGCCTGGGCAGGAGCGTCGCTCCTCCTCGCGCCGGTGCTGATGAAGTATGTCGCGGTGCACGCGTCGCTCGGCCTCGAGCGCAGCCCGGAGGAGATCCGCCGGTACAGCGCCGTCCTGTCGTCGTTCGTACGGCCGCCGCGTATGCTCGCCTTCTGGACGGCGCCGGACATCAGCATGGCGGAGAGCTATCTGTTTCCGGGTATCACCGCGGTCCTGCTGGTCTGCGCGTCGGCTGTCGCGGCCTGGCGCGGCTCGATACGCGACGCCTTCCGCAGCCGATCGCCGCTGCTCTTCTACGGAGCCGCGACCGTGCTCTTCTGGCTGCTGACCCTGGGTCCCGCGCCACCCGGACATTGGCCGCAGGCGCTGCTGCATCCCTATTCACTGCTGATGGCGCTTCCTGGCTTCAACGGGCTGCGGGTCCCGCCGCGCTTCGCCATGCTCGCGGCGTTGACGCTGGCCGTCGCCGCCGGGATTGCCGTGGCACGGCTCGCGCCACCGCGCGGCAGATGGCGGGCGATCGTGTTCGCTGCCGTGTTCGCCGGCCTCGCGCGTGACGGCTGGATGAAGCCGATGCCACTCGTGACACCTCCCGGACGGTTGTCACTCGATGTGCCTCGGGAGGCGGCCTTGCTCGTGCTGCCCGTCGACGACACGGAATCGAGCGCGGCGGCGATGTACAGCACGATGACCCACGGGCACCCGCTCATCAACGGGTACAGCGGGTACTTCCCGGCGCATTATCAAATCCTCGGGACCGCCCTGGCACGCGGAGACCGCTCGGTCCTGGAACGACTGGCGCAATCCGGGCCGATCGCCGTCGTTGTGAACACACGGTCCGGCGGCCATCCCGAGCTCATCGCGCTCGTCGAAGGCGTGCCCGGCGTCGTACGTTCCGGTGTCACCGGTGCCGGCCGGACGTACCTGCTGCCGGCACGACCCCGGACGCGGGAAGCCGAGACGGGCGAGGTGTACCCGGCGCGGGTCGAGGAGCAGCCGCAGGAGCATGCCCTCTTCGATCTGGGCTCGGAGAGGATCGTGCGCCTCGTCGAGTTCCCGTTGCGGTGGCATTACCCCGAGCTGGGCGAACGGCTGGCGATCGAGGTGTCGACCGACGGGCGCGCATGGTCGACCGCCTGGGAGGACTGGACCGGCGCCGCGGCGCTCTCCGCCGCGCTGCGCGACGAGCGCGACGTCCCCGTGCGTTTGACGATCCGGGATGTTCCCGCGCGATACGTGCGCGTCCATCCCGCGCCGCCATGGCTCTATCGAGAGCTGACGATTTCCGGCCCGCGCTGACGCTTACGGCTTCTTCCCGGGCAGCCATTCCGGCTTGACGTTCGAGTTCGCGAGCCGGCTGTGCAGCAGCGTCGCGTGTATATTAGGTTCGAGATGCGCATGCGCACGAATGTCACGTCGGTGGCGGCTCCCGTCTGTCTGCTGGCGTTGCTGCTGGCGCCGGCCGCCGGTGCGCAGCAGCACCGCGCGTCCCTGCGCGGCGCGATCGTCGACCCCTCCATGGCCCCCCTGACGGACGTCGAGGTACGCGTCATGAGCGAGGCGACGGGCGACGTGCGAACGGTCAAGTCGGACGGGGGCGGCCGTTTCGTCATGCCCGAGCTCCTGCCAGGACCGTATCGCGTCGAGGTCAGGCACGGCGGATACGGCCCGTTTCTCGCACGCGTCACACTCGAATTGAACGAGTCGCTGCCGCTCGAGATTGCTCTCCAGCTCGGCAACCTGATCCAGGCGGTGGACGTGACGGCGCCGACCGCCGCGATCGACCGCGACTCGGCGGCGCTGGGGACGTTCATCGACGCGCGGCAGCTCGCCGGCCTGCCGCTCGACGGACGGAACTTTCTGGAACTGGCCCTGCTCGCGCCCGGGACGGCAGCCGCGCCGCAGGGCTCCGCCAGCTCACAGCGGGGCGACTTCGCATTCTCGGCGAACGGCGGCCGCGAGGACTTCAATGCCTTCCTGCTCGACGGCGTGTACAACGTCGATCCGAAGCTGAACACGCCCGCCGTCCGCCCGCCCGTCGATGGCATCCGCGAATTCAGCGTGCTGACGTCCACCTACGATGCGTCGTACGGCCGGCACGCCGGCGCCCAGGTCAACGTCGTCACCAGGTCCGGCTCCAACCGCGCCAGCGGAACGGCGTACGAGTTCCTGCGCGATCGCGCGCTCAACGCGCGCAATCACTTCGCGCCCGCCGGCGAGCCGGCGCCCGACTACCGGCGCCATCAGTTCGGCGGATCGCTCGGCGGCCCGATCGTCCGCGACCGCGCGTTCTTCTTTCTCGATTACGAAGGCACGCGGCTGCGTGAAGGGATCACGCGCGTCGCAAACGTGCCGACGCTTGCCGAGCGCGAAGGGGACTTCTCGCACACGCTCTTCCGGACGCCGGTGGATCCATTCACGGGGCAGCCGTTTCCAGGCAATCAGATGCCGTCGTACTACCTGAGCCCCATCGGTCACGCGATTGCGGCCTTGTACCCGGCGCCGAACCGCGGCACGCCGTTCGAGAACTACGTGTCGTCGCCGGCGCAACGCGACGCGATCGATCAGTTCGACGCGCGGCTCGATCAGTCGCTCGCCGCCGGCGCGCGAGTGACGGCGCGCTTCAGTGCGAGCGACCGGCGGCTGTTCGAACCGTTCGCGGGGCCCGGCTTCGCGGCCGTGCCCGGCTTCGGCACGAACGTCCCGCGCCGGGGGAAGAACGCCGTCGCGGGCTTCACGCTCGCTCCCGCGTCGCACCTGGTCAACGACATGCGCCTCGGATACAACCGGGTGTCCATCGGAGTCTTCGCCGGCAACACCGGCGTCGACAACCGTTCGGTCGGGCTGAAGTCACTGACGTCCAGTCCCAGGGACGCCGGGCTGAGCGTGATCACCGTCAGCGGCTATTCCCCGCTCGGCCACGAATACACGACGCCGCAGGAAAGCACCTCGGATGTGTTTCAGGTCTCCGATACGGCGACGTGGGTGCGAGGCGCGCATCTGATCAAGTTCGGCGCCGAGTGGCTGGTCATCCATCAGCAGGCCTACCGCGACGTGCAGTCGCGCGGCTTCCTCAACTTCATCGACCGGGGCTACACCGGCAACTCGCTGGCGGATCTGCTGATGGGACTGCCGGTGCTGACCGGTGGCGCGACGCTCGATAATCCGCAGCGCCTGCGCACGTCGAGCTGGAGCGTCTTTGCCGGTGACGAGTGGCGCGCGGGCCCCTCGCTCACCATTTCCATCGGGCTTCGCTACGACTATTCGACGCCGCCGTACGACGCGGACAACCGCGTGAACGTGTACGACCCCGCCACCGGCGCGCTCGTGCAGGCCGGCGCGGGCGGCCTTCCGCGCGGCGGCCACGAGCCGGACCGGAACAACCTCGCCCCGCGCGTAGGTTTTTCCCGCGTCTTCGGCAAGGATTCCCGGATGGCGCTGCGCGGCGGCTACGGCATCTACTACAACCAGGGGGCGCTCGCGACGTCCGAAGGGCTGTATTTCAATCCGCCGTACTTCAAGCTGAACGTGTTCTTTCCCTATCCGGGCCTGCCGCCGCTGACCCTGTCGGATCCGTTTCCCGCGTCCTTTCCGTTTCCCATCCCGCAGTCGGCGACCGCGTATCAGCGCGATCTGCGGACGCCGTGGGTCGAGCACTGGAACCTGGACGTCCAGCAGCAGTTCGGCCGGAGTCGCACGATTGAGCTGGCCTATACCGGCTCGCGCGGGCACGATCTGATTTCCGCGCGCGACATGAACCAGGCAACCGGGAGCGTCCGTCCCAATCCTGCCTTCGCCGACATCACGCTGATAGAGTCGCGCGCGACCTCGCGGTACGACGCGCTGCAGATCAAGCTTCAGCAGCGCGCGGCTGACGGCAAGTCCGCCCTGGTTTCCTACACCTACAGCAAGTCGACCGACGACGCCTCGGGCTTCTTCACGAGCGCCGGGGATCCGAACTTTCCGCAGAACAGTCTGGATCCGGGAGCCGAGAGGGGCCGCTCGGCGTTCGACGTGCGCCACCGCTTCTCGATGAGCGGCACCTACGATCTGCCGTTCGGCACGGACAGGTCGTGGCTCGCCAACGCCGGGTGGGTGTCCACGGTGCTGGCGGAATTGGAACTGCAGGCTGTGTTCACCGTACAGAGCGGGCGCCCCTTCACCGTCGCACTTCTCCCCGAGATCGACAACAGCCTGTCCGGCCGGTCCAATCTCGGGTTCGGGTACAACGACCGTCCGCACGTCGTCGGCAACCCGGAGACCGGGACTCCGTCGATCGACCGGTGGTTCGATACCGGCGCGTTCGCGCTGCCTCCCTCCGGCACTTTCGGCAACGCGCGCCGCAATGCCCTCACGGGACCGCGCTACCAGAACATCAACGTGGCGCTCATCAAGCACGTGCGGCTCGCGCCCACCTCGGAGCTGCAGCTTCGCCTCGAGGCCTTCAATCTGACGAACCACCTGAACCTGGATCTGCCCGACGCGTTCTTCGGGTCGTCGACGTTCGGGAGGATTCTGTCGGCGCAGAGCGCGCGACGGATCCAGCTCGGCGCGCGCCTGGCTTTCTGAGCGCGCGAGAAAACACCGACTATTTCTTTTCGTGGCTTCCCGGCCAGCGGGACAGCGATGGGAGGGCTGTCCGTCCTAACGGCGCCCGATCGCGAACAAGTGCCTCTCTCCGCGAATGTAGATGCGCCCGTTGGCGATCGCCAGTGAGGACATCACCGGTTCGTCGATGGAGTTCGTGCGGACGATGGAGGGCTCCGGGCCGGTCTTCAGCAGAAATGTGCTGCCGTCCTCGCTGGTGACGGCGATGTAGCCGCCGTACGCGACCGGCGAGCTCGTATACCGCGCCGGAGCGGGCGGCCGCACGCCCTCGAACCTGACCGCGCCGGTTGTCGCGTCAAGACATGTGACGACGCCGGTGTCGGTGAAGAGATACAGGTCGTCGCCGTAGAGAATGTTCGAGATGACGTAGCCGGTGCCCTTGCCGTACTGCCAGGCGATGCGGCTGCCGGGATCGACGTCGCCCGGGCGGATCGCGATGATGCGCTTGGCGGGGAAACCGGCGGTCACGATCACCAGACCCTTGCCGGCGATCGGCGTATGGATCGCGTTGCTCTCGACCCCTTTGGTGCGCCACAGTTCCTTGCCGGTCCGCGGATCGTACGCGATGATGAACTGGCTGCCGTTCGTCACCAGCTCGATGCGGCCGCCGCCGTCGACGAGCACCGGCGTTCCCCAGCTGATCTCGACGTCCCGCTTCGTCCTCCAGACCTCCCGCCCGGACCGCTTGTCGAATGCCACGACGAGCGAATGGTCGCCGTTGTCCTCGTCGCGCTGGATGATGACCAGGTTCTCGAAGAGCACGGGCGACGTACCGGTCCCGAGGCCGAGCGTGGGAAATCTCTCGACCACCTTCCACTGGAGCGTGCCCGCCAAGTCGTAGGCGTAGAGACCTTCGGGGCCGAAGTACGCGTAGACCATCTTCCCGTCGGTCGCGGCCGTCGGCGCCGCGAAGCTGCTGCGCTTGTGACGCGCGTCGTACACGGCGCCGTCGTACGCGGTCCGCTCCCACACGATCCGGCCGCTCGCCTCGTCGAGCGCCAGCACTTTCAGGGTCTGCCGGCGATCGCCCGAGATGCTGTCCGGGTGCACCCAGGGCTTGCCTCCCTGCAGGTGCACGGGAGGCTCGGCTCCGGCGACCACGTTGCCTTCAATCGCCGCGGTGACGAAGATGCGGTTGCCCCACACGATCGGCGACGAATGCCCGGAAGGCACCTCCGTTTTCCATGCGACGTTCCGGTCGGACGCCCAGTCGGTCGGGAGCTGCTTCTCGATGGAGATGCCCCGGCTGCCCGGGCCTCGCCACTGCGGCCAGTTCTCGGCCGCGCTCACCACAGCGCCGCACGCGAGCAGCCATGCGAGCCCCGAACCGCGAGCCACGAGCCACGAGCCACGAGCCACGAGAGAGGACTATACTGGCGCCGGAACGCATGCGCAAACATCTCCCGGTGATCATCGCGGCCGTGGGCGTCGCGGCGGCCACGCTGTCCGAACCACGAGCGGCGGGCCACGAGCCACGAGCCACGGACTGCGAGCGGCGAGCTGCGAGCTGCGAGGGAGGCATGTCGGACCCCGGCACCGGCGACTGGCCGATGTGGGGAGGCGCGCCCGATCGGAACATGGTCTCCGGCATGAAAGGGCTGACCTCGTGGGACCTGAGCGCGAAGCGCAACGTGAAGTGGATCGCGGACCTGGGGTCGACGGCGTACGGCAATCCCGTCGTGGCGGGCGGGATGGTGCTCGTCGGCACGAACAACGATGCGCCGAGGGATCCCGCCGTCAAGGGCGACAAGGGCATCCTGATGGCGTTCGGGGAGTCCGACGGCGAGTTCATGTGGCAATCCGTCCACGACAAGCTGCCGGCGGCCGGGGCGCACGACTGGCCCTTGCAGGGCATCTGCTCCTCCCCGCTCGTCGAGGACGGCGTCGTCTACTACACGTCCAATCGCGGCGAGTTGATGGCGGTCGATCTCGACGGATTCCGCGACGGCGCGAACGACGGCCTGGTGAAGAACGAAACGGCCACGAAGCCGACCGACGCCGACGTCATCTGGCGCGTCGACATGATGGCGGCGGTCGGCGTGCGCCAGCACAACATGGCCAACGGCTCGCCGGTCGGCTACGGCGACCTCGTGTTCGTGAACACGTCGAACGGCCGCGACGAGAACGACGAGAAGATCCCCGCGCCCAACGCGCCGTCGCTCGTCGCCGTGGACAAGAAGACCGGCACGCTCGCCTGGCAGGACAACTCGGCCGGCGATCGCATTCTGCACGGACAGTGGTCGTCGCCCGCCGTCGGCAAGGTCGGAGACACCGTGCAGGTCGCTCTTGGAGAAGGCGATGGGTGGGTGCGCGGCTTTGACGCGCTGACGGGCCGGAAGCTGTGGGAGTTCGACCTCAATCCGAAGGACGCCGTCTGGCCGAAGACCCGCAACGAAGTCATCAGCACGCCGGTGTTCCACGAAGGGGTGGTCTACATCGCCAGCGGGCAGGATCCCGAGCACGGCGAAGGCGTCGGCCACCTCTATGCGATCGATGCGACCAAGCGCGGGGACATCACCGACACCGGCCGCCTCTGGCATTTCGACAAGATCCGGCGCTCCATGTCCACCGCCGCGGTGTACGACGGCCTCGTGTTCGCGGCCGACTTCAGCGGCTTCCTGCACGCGCTCGACGCGCGGACGGGAAAGCCGTTATGGACGCATGACATGTTCGCCGCGGTCTGGGGTTCCCCGATCGTCATCGACGGGAAGGTCTACCTCGGGGACGAGGACGGCGACGTCGCCGTGCTCGCTGCCGCGCGCACCCTGAAGGTGATCGCCGAGAACACCATGGGCAGCGCCGTGTACTCCACCGCGGTGCCCGCGCACGGCACGCTCTTCATCCTCAACCGGAATCAGCTCGTCGCGCTCGCCGAACAGCCGGGCGCCGGCAAGTAGATGAGACTCATCCGTGCGGCCTGCCTGCTGACGCTTGCCTCGCTCGGCGGCCTCACCCAGGCGCCCGCCGATGAGTGGCCGCAATTCCGGGGCTCGGCATCCCTGACCGGCACGTCAGCGGCAACGTTGCCGTCATTGCTGGCTCTCCTCTGGACCTATGACGCCGGCGATGCGATTGAGTCGTCGGCGGCGATCGCCGAAGGCGTCGTCTACGTCGGGTCGCACACGGGAGAGCTGCACGCGGTGAACCTCTCCGACGGGTCGCTGAAGTGGAAGTACAAGGCGTCGGAGGACGGCATCGGCGAATCGTCGCCGGCCGTGGCCGACGGCCTCGTCTACGTCGGCGATCTCGCGGGAACGGTGCACGCGGTCGACGCGTCCACCGGCAAGGCCGTGTGGACCTTCGCAACCGGCGGCGAAGTGAAGTCCTCGCCCGTCATCGTCGCTGACACGGTCATCGTCGGCGCGTACGACACGTATCTCTACGCCCTCGGAACGAAGGACGGGAAGCTGCGCTGGAAGGTGCGCACGAACGGCTATGTGCACGGCACGGCCGCCATCGCCGAGGCCGTCGCGTACGTGGCTGGCTGTGATGAGCTCCTGCACGCCGTCCGCGTCAGCGACGGCAAGGAGCTGTTCACCATCTCGTCGGGCGCGTACACCGGCGCCTCCGTCGCCATCAGCGAAGGACGGGCATACTACGGCACGTACGACAACGAGGTGCTGGCGGTCGATCTGAAGACGCGAAGGGTCGCGTGGACCTACAAGCATCCGCAGCGGCATTTTCCGTTCTATTCGTCGGCGGCGGTGGAGGACGGGCGCGTCATCGTCGGCGGGCGCGACAAGATGGCGCACGGCATCGACGCGAGGACAGGCAAGGGGCTGTGGACGTTCACGACGGGCGCGCGCATCGACTCGTCGCCCGTCGTCGCGTCGGGCCGCGCCTACGTCGGATCCAACGACGGGAAGCTCTACGTGCTCGACGCCGCCACGGGCAAGCTGATCCAGGCGTTCGACGCCGGCGGGCCGCTCTCCGCCTCCCCGGCGATCGCGTCCGGGCGGCTCGTCATCGGGTCAGGTGACGGAAAGCTGTTCTGCCTCGGTCCTCGATAAGAGATCGCGTCAGTGTCCTGTGGTAATCTGGTCAGTATGACCAGTTTTGGAAAAACCTCGTCGGCGGCAGGACGACGGCACAAATCAAGCGGCTCGCGACCTGGAAGGTGGCAGTTGCAGGACGCCAAGGCCAGATTCAGCGAACTGGTCCGACGCGCGAAACAGGAAGGACCGCAGCACGTGACCGTCCACGGTCGCGAGGAGGTTGTCGTGATCGGCGCGGACGACTTTCGCAAACTTGCGGGCGAGCGCACGGGCCAGGCGCTCGTCGATGCGCTGCAGCAATCACCGCACCGGTCCACGAACATCGAGCCGCCGCGCTCGCGGATGCGGATTCGCGACGTCGACCTGTGACCGGCTGGCTCCTGGACACGAACGTTCTCTCGGAGATCCGTCGGCGGAGGCCACATCGCAAGGTGGTGGCCTTCGTCGCCGAACAGCCGCTCGATCTCCTTCACGTCAGTACGGTGACGCTTGCCGAGATCCGCTTCGGGATCGAATTGGTGACCGAGGCGAACCGCCGGGCCGAATTGAATGCATGGCTGACGCACAAAGTTCGGCCGCTGTTTTCGCAGCGCGTGCTCGACGTCAGCGAGGATGTGCTGTTCAAGTGGCGCCTCCTTGTTGAGGAAGGCCGTAAGTCTGGACACACGTATTCGCAGCCCGATTTGTTCATCGCGGCGACGGCACTTCATTACGGAATGACCGTGGTTTCCCGGGACACGAGTGAGTACGAACGGGCTGGCGCTCCGGTGTTCAATCCGTGGGAATCGTGAACGGCCGAACCTTTCGTTCGGCGAGGCGCTGTGCGGCGCCCCGCCGCTTGAAGCTATGCGCTTTCGGCGACTGCCGTCGCCTCGCTCGGGCCGCGCCTACGTCGGATCCAACGACGGGAAGCTGTTCTGCCTGGGCGCGCGGCGAACCGGGCCAATCAGTCGAGCGGGTGACGCAGCGCGAACGTCATCTCGATGGTGACGATCACGCTGACGGGCTTGTCGTCCCGCGTGCCTGGTTGGAACTCCCACTGTCTCAGGGCGCCAAGCGCCTGCTCGTCGAGCGACGGTTCGAGCGATCGCATGACTCGCGCGTCAGCCACTCTGCCATCGGGGCCCACGACGACGTCCATCACGACTATGCCCTCGATCTTCTGACGCATCGCGCTCTCGGTGTACGAGGGCTTCGTCTCCTTCAGGAGGCGCGGCGGGCGAACGCCGGCAGCGCACGTATCGACGGCATTCCCGCCGAACGGAACGGTGTTGCGATGCGACTTGCGCTCGATCTGCGAGGGCGCGGTCACGAGCACGTAGGGCGCCGGGCGATCGCCGCCAATCGTGCCGGACACACAGAGGTCCTCCTGGAAATAGTCGGCCGCCCGCGCGGACATCTGTTTCCGGATGGCGTCGGGAATCACGATGTCGAGCGGCGTGGAAGCCCCCGCAGCTTTCAGCGTCAAATGCAGCTCGCACGAGCCGCGTCCAATCGTCCGGTAGCTCTCGATCACGCCACAGAACGGCCCCTGCTGTCCCGCCGTGTAGTCGGTCTGCCGGCCCAGGGAAACGCCGGCGAGCGCGAGGACGAAGAGTATTCGAATCATCGGGTTACCGTCTCCTTCAGCGCATTGAACAGGATCCGTATCGCCGGACCGACTGCCTCGGCCGGCAGGAACTCCGCGTCGCCGTGCATGGAGCCGACTGCCGCGGCCGGCACCACGACGGGCGTGAACCCATAGCTTTTGACGCCGAGCGGGCGAAAACCGTTTGAATCGGTCCCATACGGCACGACCATCGGCGTGAGGATCGCGTCCGGGTGCTCCTGCTTCACCGCGGATTCCAGCGCCTTGTAGAACTTCGAGTCCTGCGTCGTCACGACCGGGTCCTCACCCTCATAAGTGATCTCGATCTTGATCTCGGGGTCGCCAAGCCTGCGCCTGATCTCCGCCAGCCACTGCTCCTTCGTCGTGCCCGGCAGGACGCGGCAGTCGAGCGTCGCCTCGGCAACCGACGGGATGACGTTCACCTTCGGCGGCTCGCCGACGCCGGAACGGAAACTGGTGATCGAGATCGTCGAGTGCTGGATCGCGTTGTTGAACTTGTTCTGTGCAAGCGGGCCCACCCTTGACGTCATGTTCAAAGGCGGGGACCCCTGCACCCCGCCAGGCTCGTCGCTCGCGGGGACCCCTTCGCCCCGCGCCGCTCCTCGCTTCGTCTGAAGCACGCTGAACGGCGTCGTTGGCATCGGTTCGCCCAGCAGCCGCGCCAGCGCCCTGATCATCTTGTCGTTCGGGTTCCTGTCGTGCGGCTGCGATCCATGGCCCGCCACCCCTTCCGCGCGCAGCTTCAGCCACAGGATCTTCTTCTCCGCCACCGAGATGCCGAACACCAGCTTCCCGGGCGCGAACAGGTCGCGGCTCCCGAAGCCCCCCTCGTCCAGGACGTACTCGGGATCGAGCTCGTCGTAGTGGTTCTTCCGCATCCACTGTGCGCCGAGCTCTCCGCCGACTTCCTCGTCTGGCACGGCCATGAAGATGACGTCGCGCTCGAGCGGCACGTTCTGCCGCTTCAGGGACAGGAACGCCATCAACTGAACGACGCCGAGCCCTTTCATGTCCATCGTGCCGCGGCCCCAGATTTTGCCGTCGGCAATCTCCGCCCCGAACGGATCGTGCTGCCATCGCGACGGATCCGTGGGAACGACGTCCATGTGGTGCAGCAGCAGGATCGGTTTGGCCGCGCCGGTTCCCTTCAGCCGCGCGAGCACGATCGAGCGCCCGGGCGCCGACTCGTAGCGCTTCACCGGCACGCCTTCACGCTGGAGGAGCGACACGAGCAGGTCGGCCGCCTTCGTCACGTCCCCCGGCGGGTTGGATGTGTTGATGCGGACGTACGATTGAATCGTCCGGATTGCCTCCGCCTCGACCGCCTTCCAGTCAGGCGCCCCCTGCGCCCCGGCGGCGGCCGGCACCACCACGGCGAACAGGCCGGCGACAAGTCTCTTCACAGCGTTACCTCTTGGCTGATTTGCTCAAATATCAGCGCAATGTTACAACCTCCACCAGCAATTATCTGCTCGGAGGCGTCCATGACCTACGCGCGCACGCGGATCTTTCTGGCGGCAGTCACCTTCTCGACGGCGGCAACGCCGGCCGCCGCGCAGGCCCCCGTGACAATCGCGGGCGTCACCGCGGCTCCCGGGGCCACCGCATCGGGCACGCTGAACATCGCGGCACGGCCGGGGGATCAGGGCACGACGGTTCCCTTCACCGTCGTCAACGGCAAGGAAGCGGGACCGGTGCTCGCGCTGGTCGCTGGAACTCACGGAATGGAGTACGTGCCGATCGTCGCGCTGCAGCGCATGCGCACGGCGATCGATCCGGCGACGTTGCGCGGTACGGTGATCATGGTGCACGTCGCGAACATGCCGTCCTATCTGGGCCGCACGATCTACTACTCCCCCGTGGACGGCAAGAACCTGAACCGTGTCTATCCCGGCAAGGCCGACGGCACAATCTCGGAGCGGATCGCCGACGCGCTGACGCGCGAGGTCATCGCGCGCGCGACGCACCTGATCGATCTCCACTGCGGCGACGGGAACGAGTCGCTCCGGCCGTACTCGTACTGGATCACCACCGGCGATCCGAAAGTCGCGCAGACCGGGCGCGAGATGGCGCTCGCCTTCGGCCTCGACCACATCATCGTCGATCGCGGGCGTCCGGTGGATCCGGCCGCGTCCGCCTATACGTCCAACACCGCGATCACGCGCGGCAAGCCGGGCCTCACGACCGAGACAGGCGGCCTCGGACGCGTGGACGAGGAGTCGATCGCGCTCGTCGATCGCGGTGTGCGCGGCGTGATGCGCCACCTCGGCATGCTGACCGCGGGGCCCGACCCGGCCGGCCAGCCCATCTGGATCGAGCGGAACATCGTCATCCGCGCGGAGAGCACGGGCATCTTCTATCCGGCGGTCGAGCGCGGCCACACCGTGGCGAAAGGGACGGTCATCGGCCGCATCACCGATTTCCACGGCCGCGCGCTGGAGGAGATTCGCTCGCCGTTCGACGGCGAGATTCTGTACGTCCTGGGCACGCCGCCCATCACCAAAGCAGAGCCTGTCGCCATGGTCGGCGCGCGTTAGTTAACGCCGTTCTCCCCTGCTCCTGTTGATGCTCCCGATCGCGTAGAGATGCTTGTCCGTCCGCAGGAAGATCTGCCCCTGCGAGATGGCCACGGAGCTCAACGTGAACTCGTCCACGACGTTTTCCGCGAGCAGCTCGAACTTCGGGCCCGCGGAGAAGACCGCCGTCACGCCCTCTTCGCTCGTCACGTACATCCGCCCGTCCGCGAGGATGGGCGAGGCGCTGTAGGTGCCCGCGCGCAGGCGCTCGGGCCCCCAGACGACGGCGCCGGTGTGGAGATCGAGCGCGTGCACAACGCCGTTGTCCGTCAGCACGTACAGGTTCCTGCCGTCGCTGACCGGCGTCGGCACGTCCGGACCGTTGTTGAACTCCCACACCTTGTGCGTCGCCGTCACGTCTCCGCGCCCGCCGGCCTTCAGCGCCAGCAGCGGCCGCTGACGGGCCGGAGCGACAATCAGGCCATCCACCACCAGCGCCGACGCGACGAGCCGGTACGAAGGGTTGTTGCCGGGGTTCAATCCCCTCGCACGCCACAACTCCTTCCCTGTCGCCGGATCGTGGCCCGTCACGACGTCGCCGCCGGTGACGACGATCTCCGTCGTCGAACCATACTGCAGCAGCGCGGGTGTGGTGTACGCGTCCGGCGATTCACGGATCGCGTCGGTCGGGCGCTCGACCCGCCAGATCGTTGTTCCGGTCTTTGTATCGACGCGGAGCAGGTACGACGGATCGTCCGTTTTCATGCCGTGCAGGACCTGCACGTAGAGCGCGCCGTCGTGGAGCAGCGGCGACGAGGCGTAGCCCCAGTTCAGGCCAAAGGCACCGTAGTCCTTCTGGATGTCGCGCGCCCACAGCTCGCGGCCCGCGAAGTCGAATCCCTTGAGTACGCCCGTCCCGGTGATCACCCAGACGCTCGTGCCGTCGGTGACCGGCGACGGCGTGGACATGTTCTGCTTGCGCTGCCGGTTGTTGCCTCCGCCGAGCGGCGCCTTCCAGAGGATGGAGCCGTCCAGGCGGCTCACACACCACAGCTCGAGGTCGCCGCCCATCTCCTGCAACGCCACGTTCAGGAAGATCCGATCGTTCCAGACGATCGGCGTCGAGCCGCTGCGGGCCGGCATCGCGAGCGTCCAGGCGACATTCTCGGTCGCCGACCACGTGATCGGCAGCCCTTTCTCGGAGCTCACGCCGTTCAAGTGCGGCCCTCGCCACTGCGGCCAGTTCTCCGCGGATACGGCGCACACTCCGCAAACGACGAGCACCGCCGACAGGCATGACCGTTTCATTATGGCGTGTCCTTCGGGCTGATCATCCCGATCGGACGGCTGGCCGTCAACCTGCGTCGAATGCCCGCGAGGCGCAGACCCCGGCGTCAATCAAGCGGCGGGACGATCTCCGCGGTGCCGAGGCGAGTTCGCGTGTCCGTCCTGCCGTGCATCGTCGCGGAATCCGAGCATGACAATCGCTGCACCGAGATCCCAGAGTACGACGAGCCCAAACGCGTACTCGGCAACAGCCTGGAGCTCGCTGAGACGCGGCGCCGCCGCCGTGACGACGCCAAAGAAGACACTGGCCACTGCCGCCGGAACGCCCAACAGACCGAACCATCTCGAGGCGACGCCGGTGCGGAGAATGGCAACTGAGTAGAGAGCGCCTCCGACCCCGAGCAGCACGTTGGCGACGGCCTGCTGCACGTCGATGATCGCGACCACTGTTCGTGCCAATGGCTCGAGGGCCCGGCGGGTCATCGCGTCTGCCGCGGCATAGTCGCTCGGGAACTGTCGCACGAACGCCACGACCGCGGCATCCTGCACGATCCCGATCAGTATTCCCGCCGAAAACGCTACGAGCGCCCACAACGCAATGCTTCTGGCCGGTCGCGTCAGGTAGTAGAGGCCGACGCCCTCTCCCACGGCGAACACCGCATAAGCCAGGAACAGCCATTCGCGGACGAGGTAGGACGGCCCTCTCTGTACAAGCGACAGGAAGTCGGCGGGGTCGCGAAGAGGAATCTCCTGTCCTCCCAGGCTGTGAACCGCACCGACCAACGCTCCCGCCAGTCCTGCGGACACCCCCAGTAGCGCGCAAGCGCCGCCGACCCTGACGATGGTTGCGTTGTTCATGGCACTGTGAAGACGGCACGTCGACCGGTGCGGCTCAGTTGCGCGCCGCGGCGACATGATGGCACAAATGGTCGGCCGCTACATTGGACCTACGAGGTAGACGGCGACTTCGAGCGATCGCGCCGCACAGCCGGCGCCACGACTGCTCAACGGTGGGGACCACCGCGCGCCGCCGCGCGAGCGTGGCGCGGGAATGGACCCGCGCCACGGACCTGCACGAATGACCCCGACGCGCGCAGGAGCCAGATGCGTTCATCGATTGGCGCGACCGAGATCGGAACGCCGGAATCCCCCCAGACGCCGCGACCCACCCGGGTGTTGCGGAGCCGCAAGGCGCCGCGATGTACACCGAGAAGCTGCCACGACCCCGATGCAAAAGATCCGAGTATCTTGTTTCCCTGTCTGGCTAACGTGGGCGCTGAGCCGCGGCACTCACTCGCCGCGCCGGCGCCGACGGCTCCAGCGCGATGTTGGGCTGCTCCGTCCGGGTGTAGAATCGTCTCATGACGTCTCGAGCGCAAGAACTTCTTCGAGAAGCATTGACTTTGCCGATTGACGAACGAGCCGATGTCGCGTTTCCCCTATCACGTCGTCTACCTCGACACGCCTGGCGGACTCCGAGTTCTCGCCATCGCGCACGACCGTCGGAAGCCTGAGTACTGGAAGAGTCGTCTGCGGTAGCCGACCTGTCACTGTATTCGTCAGCCCGACGTCTCCGGCTCACCCGCGGCCGTTCACAATCACGCGGCCGTCGGGTGCAGCCGGGTGTTCGGCGTCCATGGGCCAGAAGCTCAGACCCAGTTTGCCGTCTTGAGCCCGGCGACCCGTCGGAAGTGCTTGGCATTATTGGTGACAAGCGTCACGCCCAGAGACAGGGCGTGGGCCGCGATCAGCGTGTCAAACGTGCCTATAGGCTCTCCCCGTTTCGCCAGTGCCGTGGCCACGCGCCCGAACCGATCGGATGCTGCCTTGTCGAACGGCATTACCGCGACCGTTGTCGCGAATGTGTCGATCAACCCATGGAGCTTGCGCGACCCTTTGGCCTCCGCGCCGAAGCGCAATTCCGCCAACGTGATCGAACTCAAGCACAGCTGCGATGGCCGATGCTCCAGAAGACGCGTTGCAACGGCTCCTTGCCCGCGCAAGGCCCAGCTCACGGTGTCCGTGTCGAGCATGTACTCGAGTGTCACAGCGGATTCCGCACGTCGAGGATCGCACGTTGCCCGGGCCGCGGGATGTCTTCCGGCCATGCGCCCAGGCACGCGCGGAATTCATCCGACCACTCGTCGGCAGGTTCGAGAATGACGCGACGGCCTTCGCGATGGACCAACACTTCTTGCTGAGCAGGGAAACGGCACTCCTTGGGAAGACGAACCGCCTGACTGCCCCCGTTCTGGAACACCTTCGCGCGAGAACTTTTCATTGACTAAGTATATATGTGCGTCTATACACAGTCAACGGCTCGCTTTGTCCGCCGAACGCCTGCCGATAACCTGCGGGCGCCGAAGGCGACCGTCAGGTTCATCGGCTTGTTAGCGGCCCACGCGATCTGATCACGATTCGTCACGCGAGAAACTGGGTGCTCAGTCGCGCGTATCATCACGAGACCTCCAGGAGCCGAGGCCGAGCCGCCACTGGTGCTGTGAGCCCGTGTGTTAGCGTGGCCCGGGGATTCGCGGCATCGTCACTGGTGACACGCCCTCACCGGCGTGATCCCGTTTAGGAGATTGCCCCTCATCCGCATCCCTGCTCCTGGAGGCGTCCCGCAACGTGTAGAGGAGCCTCCGATGAAACGCCAACGCCGTCGTCACGCACCCAAGCCCCGCGTCTCGCCTTCCGTCCTCGACCACATCAATCCGCATGCCGCAGGGATCGATTGCGGGTCAGCCGAACACTTCGTCGCCGTGCCGCCTGATCGCGATCCGACGCCGGTGCGATCATTCGCCACCTTCACCGGCGACCTCCAGCGGCTGGCCGACTGGCTCACCGCCTGCCGTGTGACGAGTGTCGCCATGGAAGCCACCGGCGCCGCGAATCTCTGAGGTGCGTCTCAATTTGCTGGAGAAAGGTCTCGCGCTGACCAATGTACTGAGCGGAAGGCTGTTCCGCTTGCTGCGTCATCAAGGTGGCGACGTTCTCGAACGTGGCTCTGGCTTGATTCACGAAATCGTCATGAACGGCCTGGGCGTACTGCCGTACGAAGTCACGCAACTTGTTGATCTCAGCAAGCTGAGGGCTGAGCCTCGCGTCTAGCGACTCATCACCCAAGCTCTTTCGCACGAGTTTGACGACATCGACCTTTTCGAGCTTGTCGAGCGTCGCGTAAAACTGTTGAAGTGATTGATCGGTCGCCACTGAACTTGCCTTTCTGTGCAGCTTCTAGTCTTGAACGCCTAACGCTCTGCCGATAAGCTGCGGGCCGCGAAGCGGACCGGCAGCTTCATCGGCGGGTTATGCCGCACGATGGCTCTCCTAGTCCCGTTCCTCGAGTTCGCACGGATCCGAAGCGCCGCCGGCTGCGCTGGAACCTTTGAGGCACCCGGTGCGACAACCGTGAAGAAGCTCGACGCGCGCGACGGCTCCCATTTGGCGCTCAGGCGCAGGCCGCCTCGGACCAGGCGCGGCGTTACCTCGACCGTTCGGGTCGCGGCGTTGCGTCGTACCTCCAACGTGACCGTCCGGGAGCCCGAGGGGACAACGCTCGACCCGAAGGTATACGCTCCCAGCGACACGGAGGTGATAGCGACGTCGTGAGTCGGTGGATTCTGGCGGCGCGCGGTGCGAATGATGACCGTGTCGCCCGGCACGATGTCCGCTGCCGCCGAAGGACCGTTCGGGTCCACGTCGCGCACAATTGCGGGACCCATCGTGAGGTGCGCCTGCCTCCCGGTGGCGTCAGCCGCTATTCCGAGCGCGACGAGCGATGCGGGTTCTTCACTGATGACAAAGCCCACGCTGTGGAGTGCCGGCCACGGCGAGGCAAGCGGTACGGAGTCCACCGCGGCACGGAACTCAGCTCCGGCACCCATTGCTTCGGCCGTGGCGCGAATCGCCCGTTCGGTGAGTACAGAGTCCGGCGTCGTGAGGAGCTTGCCGATGAAGCGGCCGAGCGTGCCCTTGCCCGCGCCGCGCAAGGCGACGTCGAAGCTAAGCGCCGCGAGTGCTCCACCGCGGTAGGCTAGGCGCTCTGCCGGACCGTCGCTGTCGCGCCCGACGGCCTGTGCGGTGAGCGGCTGCGCCGGGGCCGGAGGCAGCGCGGC
>Ga0156017_1082_pt4 | contig 51417 bp, 44 predicted proteins | sample RifCSPlowO2_02_FD_107671 | JGI IMG/M metagenome (GOLD analysis project Ga0156017, IMG submission 107671) | Acidobacteria bacterium RIFCSPLOWO2_02_FULL_67_36
ACAGCCTCGCCGAGACTGTCTACTGGCGATCGTGCCCCGTGGCAGCGGTGCAGTGTGACATCGTGCAGCGGGACACACGGTACCTCACGCGATCTTCCTCGCCCGCAATGCCGTCAGCGCAGCGGCAATCACGAAGAAACAGACCGTGAGTGCCGAGGTGGCCATGAACGCGGCGTAAAGCCGCCGGCCCATCAGATCGAACACGCTGAGTCCGACGACGGCGATCGCCACGATCGCGAGAACACGCAAGACCCGCGGCAGGCGGTCTTCGTAATTGACGATGAACGCGATGGCCGGCGTCGAGATCAGAAAGACGTAGTCCCAGCCCTGCGGGGACAGCAGCGGGATCGCCGTCAACAGCAGCGCTCCCTCGAGCGCCTCCGGGAACGGAAGCGCCCGCCGGCGGATGAAGACGAAGCCGACAACGGCCAGCACCGCACCGGCCGTCGCGACCGTGAGAGTCCGCGACGAGCTTCCCGGCCCGAGCCACTTCGCATACATGCCGGCAATCGAGACGTTGTCGGCGTTGGCCAGATTCGGCGCAGTGGACTCCGTCACGGTCTTCCACCACCCCCTGTGCAACTCGACGTCACCGGGAATCCCGTAAAGAGCGGCGGGCAGCGCCAGCACGAAGAGCAGGCCGGCGAGGCACGCCGCCACCGAGCCGGCCCGGCGCCGCGCGAGCAGCCACGGCACGAAGATGGCCGCGTAGGGCTTGACGACGACTGCGAGAGCGAGCAGCAGGCCCGCCCGGACTTCACCGCCGGTCCTCAAGGAGGCAAGGGCAAGCAGCACGATAACGGCAAAGAGCGCGTTCACCTGGCCGAGCACGATCTCGTGCCCGTAGAACTTCGCCATGGCCGCGGTGACGATCAGCACGAGCAGCCATCCCGGTCTTCGTCGCTCGGGCAGGAGCCGTACGCTCAGCCACACGAGCGCAAGGACGAGCGCGACGGATGCGGGATACCAGATGCTCTTGGCCGCCGCGAGCGGCACGAGTCCGATGGGGATGGCGAGCACGGCAAACGCCGGCGCGTACTTGAATTGATAATGCTGGTCCTCGACGCGGTACAGCGCCTCGGCCGCGCGTGCTCGGACGGCCGCTTTCCAATAGACCTCGAGGTCAGGCATTTTGCCGATGACGCGCGGGAAGGCGAGACACGCGGCCACGGCCAGAAGGACGCATGCCCCGGCCACGAATCTGTGCACGAATGAGATTCTACAGTGGCCGGGAATGGCTGATCGCGAATTGCGGATTCGCAATCGCGCGGGCCCGGCTAATCGCGTAAGGCCTGGACGGGGTTGATCCGGGTCGCGCGGAAGGCGGGAATGTACGACGCGATGACCGCCATCGTGCCGAGCAGCAGCGGAACCGTGACGAACGTGACCGGATCGCTCGACGACACGCCGAAGAGCAGCGTGCTCATCAGCCGCCCGATCCACAACGCGGCCGCGAGCCCGACGCCGATTCCCGCGGCGACGAGCAGCAGGCCGTGGCCGACGACGAGCCGCAGCACGTCCGTCGTCCGGGCGCCGAGCGCCATGCGGATCCCGATCTCCTGCGTCCGTTGCGTGGCCGCGTACGACACGACGCCGTAAACGCCGACGAGCGCAAGCGCCAGACCGAGCAGCCCGAGCGCGCCGCCGAACAGCGCCCCCATCCTGAGCAGGAAGAACCCGTTCGGCCCGTCGAGCGCGTGCGCCATCGAGCGCACGTCGTACACCGGCAGGTCGGGGTTCAGCGCGTGGATCTCTTTCTGGATTGCCGGCGCGAGCGTCTCCGGGTTGGCAACCGCGGTGCGCACATGGAGCGCACGGATGGCCCGATAGTGCTGCGCCATCGGTGCGAAGAAATACATCCCTGGGTCCTCGAAGAGGTACCGGAATTTGCCGTTCGGCGCGACGCCCACCACCTCCAGCCACGACGTGTCGTCGCCCGCCATGCGGAAGCGCTTGCCGAGGGGATCCCGCCCCGGCCAGAACTTCTGCGCCATGTACTGGTTGACGATGGCCACCTTCCGGCCCCGCTCGTCGTCGTCGGTCGTGAACGCGCGGCCGCGGAGAACCGGCACCTTCATGGTGCTGAAGTAGTCGGCGCCGACCATGTTGAATCCGGCGCTCGGCCTCCGCTGTTCTTTCGGGATGGGCTGTCCCTCCGCTTCGACATACTCGCTCGAGCCGTAGTAGCCGAACGGCGTCGAGTACGCATAGCTCACCGTCTCCACGCCCGGCAGCGCGCGAACGCGGGACTCCAGCTCCCGGTAGAACGACCGCCCGTGGACTTCGTCCACGCCAAGCTGGGACACGTCCATCGAGAGGTTCAGTACGTGCGACGGATCGAATCCAAGATCGACCGCGCGCGCGCTCTGGACGCTGCGGACGAAGAGCGCGGCGGCCACGAGCAGTACCAGCGAGACGGCGACCTGCCCGACGACGAGCGCGCCGCGCAACCGCTGCCGCCCGCCCGCCACGCTGCGTCCGCCTTCGCGCAGCGCGTTGTTCAGATCCGCGCTCGAAGCCTTCAACGCGGGAAAGAGGCCGGCGACGACGCCGGTGCCGAGCGCGATGAGGCCGATGTAGGCGAACACCCGCCAGTCGAACGGCAGGTCGAAGTGAACGGGGATATCGGCTGGCAGCGTGATCCGCGTCAGCATCCCGCTGACCCAGCGCCCGAAAAGGGCGCCGGTTGCGCCGCCCGCAAGGGCGAGCAGGACGCTCTCCGTGAGCAACTGGCGTACGAGTCTCGTGCGGCCGGCGCCGAGCGCCGCGCGCACGGCCAGCTCCCGATGCCGGGTCGTGGCGCGCACCATCAGCAGGTTGATGACATTGACGCACGCCACGAGCAGCACCAACCCGACGAGCAGCATGAACACCCCGGCAACAAAGGGACTGCTGTCGGCACTGTTCGGCTCGGGACGCGCGAGGTGTTCGGGAATGACCCGCGCGCGCACGGTCGCGTTCGTGTCGGGATACTGCTGCTCGAGCTGCCGTGCCGTCACGTCCAGCGCCGCCTGCGCCTGGCGCGAAGAGACACCGGGCTTCAAGCGGCCGATCACGCGCAGCTCGTGGTTGTCGCGGCGGTTGATCAGCTCCCGGTACGTGGCCTGCGGAAAAATCATGCCCAGGGGCATGTACGCGTCGAATTCGACGAGCGCATACACGCCGCGGAACTTCTCGGGCACGACGCCGGCGACGGTGAAGGGCTGCGCGTTGACGAGCACGGTCCGGCCCACGACCGCCGGATCGCCGTTGAACCGCCTCATCCAGTACGAGTGGCCGAGCACGATGACAGGATCGGCGCCGAACGTATCCCCTTCGCCTGGCGTGATCAGCCGTCCGTGTTGCGGACGAATCCCGAGCATCGAAAAGAAGTTGCCGGTGACGTAGTTGACCGTGACGCGATCGGCGCGCTTGTCGGCGCTCAATCCGGCGAAACTGATCGCGTAGGCGGCGAGATCCGAAAACACATCGGAGTCGTCGCGGTAGTCGACGTAATCGGCCCACGAGACCTGGTGCGGCTGTTCGTTGTCCTTGTGCGTGACGGCGAGGACATAGAGATTCGCGGCGTCCGCGACCGGCAACGGCCGGAGCAGCAGCGTGTTGATGATGCTGAAGACGGCGGCGTTCGCCCCGATGCCGAGACCCAGCGTGAGCGCGACGGTGGCGGTGAACGACGGGCTCTTCCCCAGCGTCCGCAGGCCCTGCCGTATGTCCTGCCACAGTAGTTCCATGCGAAGCTCAACGGATTCCCACGGGTTTTTGTTCCGTCAAGGTAGACTTCACGCTAGAGATGAGCACGGAATCGGAGACGCCCCGCCGCGGCCTGTTGCCGCCGTCCTACCAACGCCCCTTCGGGCACGCCCGCCGCGTCGAGCTTGCGGAAGATCGACCCATCCGCGAGCGCAACAAGATCACGTACCGCCTGGCGCACTGGCCGATCTGGATCTTCGTGTTCTTCATCGCGCCCGGACCGCTCACGTTCGACCTGTTCGAGCGCGGCTTCGATCGGCGGATGGCCCTGTGGCTCGGCGCGGTGCTCGTCGCGACGGGCGTCGCGGGGTTGCGCGGCCGGCTGCCCGGCGTCGAGCCGCGCCCGTATATTATTCGCTTCACGGAGGACCGTCCGAATCCGCTGTACCGCCGCGTGTGCTACACACTGGCGTGGAGCGAAGTGATCGCGTTCGCGATCCTCAACATCAGCGGTCTCACAGTCGCGATCGCCACCGGCGCATGGCGGCTCCGCCAGATGTACGACGTCGCGTATTTCCCCATCGTGGGGGTGGTCTGGCTGCTGGGCGCGCTCGGCCGCCTGCCGCGCGTGAAGGCCTCGACCGAGAACGAAGGACACGAGCGGCGGTATTTCTACGGGTCCGTCTGGGCGGTGTGCCTCGCGCAGCCCGTGCTCTGGCTGCTCTGGAAGGTGCTGCCGCGCACCACCAGCGCCGACGCGCTGAAGCTCGCGGTGTTCATCGGCATCCTCGCCTACGTCGGCAACATGGCGCGGCGGGGTCTGCTCCCGCGCACCCGCCCAATCGTTCCCGGCGAGCTCGCCGTCTCCGATTGACGCCGGGCCCGGATCGAGGCTGCTTCCGGTTGTGAGGACGACGTGAGCGACATCCGGATTGATGAGAAGGGACTGATTGTCGCCTGTCCTTCCTGCGGACAGCGCAACCGCGTGGCCTTCGCGGCCACCGACACACGCTGCGGCAAGTGCAAGACCGCGCTGCCGGCGATAGCCGAGCCGGTGGAGGTGCCGGACGCGGGCGCCTTCGACGCCCTCGTCCGCCATTCCCCCCGGACCATCGTCGTCGATTTCTGGGCTCCCTGGTGCGGCCCCTGCCGCGTGGTTGCCCCGGAAATAGCCCGAGTCGCCTCCGCGCACGCGGGTGAATACATCGTCGTCAAGGTGAACACCGATCAGGTTGTCGAGCTCGGCGAGCGCTTCCGCATCCAGTCGATCCCGACGATGGCGGTGTTCAAGGGAGGAGTGGAAGTGGGGCGCACGAGCGGTGCCCGGCCGGCCGCCGAGATCGAGACCTTCGTCCGGCGCTCGACCGGCGCCGCATGAGGCGCCGTCGCTTCAGCGTCCCGGCGGGCAAGCTGCTACGATACCCCCCATGCATCGGGTGATTCCCAAGGGCGCGGGTGTGGCCGCGCGCCAGCTCCGCGCGTTTGCCGTGGAACGGTATCCGTTTGCGTACGGCGCGGTCGACGAGGCGCTTCAACAGAGCGGCGCGGCGCAGGCGGCCGGCGAGGCCGCCATCGAGGCGCTGCGCCCCGTGTTCGCCGAGATCCTCCGGGAACACCTGCTGCGGCTGCCGATCGACGCCGGTCTCGAGACGACACCCGGAGTGACCGCGGATCGGCGGTTCGCGCTGGCGGTGGACGAGGTGGTCGAGGCGTGCGACGGCTCGCTCCGCCGCGCGGCCTTGCGCGCGTCGCTCACCGCGGCCGAGCGCCGCGAGATGCTGCGGGGCATGATCCTCACGCGCGCGACCGACAACCGGCTGAAGTCGTTCTTCACCGGCGGCGACGTGCGGTACGGCGACACGTCGTTTCAGGGAAAAGGGTTCCGCTCGCTCGGCCAGGAGGCAATCTACGCGGCCGGGATCCGGCTGCGCCGGGGCGAGCAGTACTCGGCTGCGGGCGAGTGGCACGGCGACGTGGTGGCGCCGCTGATTCGCGATCTTGGCGTCGCGCTCGCCATGCGACCGGAGCCCGAGACCGTGCGCATGGTGCTGTCGGCGCAGATGGCCAAGGCCGGGCCGCCGATGAACGGCCGGGACCTGCACATCGGCGACATGGCGCACGGTATCCTCCCGGCCTCCGCGCCGCTCGCCATCGGCACGTTGACGATCGCCGGAATGGCGATGGCGTTCGCCCGCGAAGGGCTCGGGCGCGTCGCGCTGTCGTTCATCGGCGAAGGCGGCTCGTCGCTCGGCGAATGGCATGAGGCCATCAACCTGTGCGCCGCGCGGCATCTCCCCGCGGTCTTCTGCGTCCAGAACAACCAGACGGCGCTGTCCACGCCGGTCGGCGATCAATCGGCGGTGCGTGTCTTTGCCGACAAGGCGCCGGGGTACGGGATCCCCGGCATCACGATTGACGGCACGGACGCCGACGAGATCGCCGCGGCGTTCGCGTGGGCGGTCGAGCGCGCGCGCGTGGGCCGCGGCCCCGCGCTCATCGAGCTGGTGTGCATGCGCATGTGCGGGCACGCCCACCACGACGACATGCTGTACCTCGGCAAGGATCCCCAGGTTTCGTGGGAGTACCCCGCCGTCGCCGAGCAGGGCTACGCCGATCGCGACCTGTATGCGTTCTGGCAGGCGCGAGACCCCCTCGCCCTGTATGCAGCGCGCCTCCAGAGCGAACGGATCATCGACGGTGGGGAGTTCGAGCGGCTGAAGCGGGAGGCCGAGACGCTCGTGGACGCGGAGGCGAAGACGGTCGTTGCCGCGCCATGGCCCGATCCCGAGACCACCGGGATTGGAGTGCTCGCGAATGAGGCGCCGCGCACCCGCATCGAAGTCCTCGAGCCGTCCGCGCGCGCCGCCGTCGATTTCGATCCGCCGCCGCCGCCGGTCGAGGCCGGCACGCCGTACACGCGCAAAGGGGCGACATTTCTCGAAGGGGTGACCGCCGGTCTTCGCGATGCGCTGGCCGCGGATCCGCGTGTCTTCCTCTTTGGGGAGGATGTCGGCGGGAACTACGGCAACGCGTTTCTGCTGCTCCGGCCGCTGCTCCGGGAGTTCGGCGATCGCATCGTCAACTCGCCGCTGGCCGAAGGAGCGGTGCTCGGCGTGTGCGTGGGCGCGGCGCTCGCCGGCCAGCGTCCGATCGGCGAGATCCAGTTCAACGACTTCGTCGCGACGGGCTTCAACCAGCTCGTGAACAACGCGGCGAAGATCAGGTACCGGTGGGGCGGGTCCGTGCCGATGGTCGTGCGCATGCCGTGGGGCGGTCTGCGGCACGCGGGGCCGTATCACAGCCAGAACACGGAGCCGTGGTTCTACCGCACGCCGGGCTTGAAGATCGTCGTGCCGTCGACCCCGTCGGACGCGCGGGCGTTGATGGCCAGCGCCGTCGCGGATCCGGATCCGGTGCTGTACTACGAACACATCGCGCTCTATCGCGATCCGCGGATCAAGCAGGATCTGGCTGTCGAGGCTCCGGCCCCGATGCCCATCGGCAAGGCGGCCCTGCGGCGGGCGGGAAAGGACCTCGCGCTGATTTCCTACGGCGCGTACGTGCACACCGCGATGCGGGTCGCCGACCGCCTGTCCGGCGACGGCATCGAGGCCTCCGTGCTGGACCTGCGCAGCCTCGCGCCGCTCGATCGGGCGGCGGTCATCACCGTGGCGCGCCGCTGCAGCCGGGTCCTGATCGTGCACGAAGACTCGCGTACCGGCGGCATCGGCGAGAGCCTCGCCGCCATCATCCAGGAAGAGGCGTTCGAGTCGCTCGACGCGCCCGTCCGCGTCATCGGCGCGCTGGATACGCCCGTTCCCTACGCTCCTCCGCTCGAGGAGCGGTTCCTGCCTGGAGAAGACGAGATCGAGCGCGCCGCGCGCCTCCTCGTCCGGTACTAGAGATGTTGAAGAGATTCTTCGCCCAGACGCGCGACTTCGCGGTCGTGATCCGGCATCTGCGCCTGGAGATCGGCAGCGTCGGGCTGTGGCCCTTCGCCGGCGTCTTCGCGGTGTCGATGTTCGTGATGCTGTTCGAAGGCGTCGGGGTCGGCCTGCTCGTGCCGATGCTGAGCCTGCTGCTCGGCGGCGAGAACGCCACGCCGATGCGGCCGATTCAGTGGCTGCAGTCGCATTTTCCCGGGCAGTCCCCGAGCGTCTACCTGTCCCTTGTCTGCATCGCGATCGTGTGCGCGATCGCGGCGAAGAACGCCGCCAGCTACACCTCGCAGATCCTCGCGTCGCGGCTGAAGCGCCGCGTGGCCACCAACATGCGCGACGTGCTGTTCGAGCGCCTGCACCGCGCGGATCTCGACGTCTTCGACCGCGCGCCGGGCGGGGAAATCGCGAACATCTTTCTCGTCGAGACCTACCGCAGCACCGTCGCGATCGAGAGCTTCATCGGATACGTGCAGCGATCGAGCATCGCGCTGTTCTACCTGTTCGCGCTGTTCTACATCTCCTTGCGCCTCACGCTCCTGGTGGTCGTGCTGGCCGTGGTGCTCGGGTTCACGCTGTCGTTCGTCTACGGCCGGTTGTCGCGCGCGGGCATCGCGGTCGCGGATCTGAACCACCGGCTCGCGACGACGCTCACGCAGTCTTTCGCGGGCGTTCGCGTCGTGCGGGCCGCCAACGCGCAGCGCCGCGAGATCGACGAGTTCAAGCGGCTCAACGGCCTGCAGGCCGACGCCGAGTACGCGAGCGCGCGCGCGTCCTCGCTGCTCTTCCCGTTGACCGAGACGCTCGCGGTGATTGGCGCGATGACCATCGTCGGCTGCGCCTACGCCTTCCTCGTCCGGCCCGGACACATGTTGAGTTCCTATCTGCTGGCCTATGGCTTCCTGCTGCTGCGGCTGCTGCCGCTGATGAACCAGTTGTACAGCATGCAGGGACACCTGCTGTACCTGGCGGGAGGCATTCGCGAAGTGCACCACTGGCTGCAGACGCCAATCTACCCGGTGCGTCCCTTCGGCGACGTGCCGTTCACTGGACTGCAGCATGAGCTCAAGTTCGAGGGAGTGAGCTACACGTATCCGAACGGCACGGTCGCCTTGCGCGAGGTCACCTTCGCGGTTGGTGTCGGGGAGACGGTGGCGATCGTCGGGCCGTCGGGGTCAGGCAAGTCGACGCTGGCGGCCATCCTGCTGCGGTTCCGCACGCCGGCGTCGGGACGCGTGACGGCGGACGGCCGCGACTGCTGGGAGTTCTCGCCCGAGACCTGGCATCGCGCGACGGCGGTCGTCGAGCAGGACGCCTTCCTGTTTCACGGCACGCTCCGCGAGAACGTCGTATACGGCTGTCAGGGGATTACCGACGAGGAGCTGGCGCGCGCCATTACGGTCGCGAATCTCGATGAAGTCGTCCGGGCTCTCCCGCAGGGGCTCGACACGCTGGTGGGAGAGCGGGGCGCGATGGTGTCGGGCGGGCAGCGGCAGCGAATCGCGATCGCCCGCGCGATACTGCGCGACCCGGGCATCCTGATCCTCGATGAGGCGACGTCGCATCTGGACGCCGTGTCCGAGCAGCTCGTGCAGCAGGCGCTGCAGAATGCCGCGCGGGGCCGCACCACAATCGTCATCGCGCATCGTCTTTCCACGGTGCGCGAGGCGGACCGCTTGATCGTCATGGAGCACGGCGAGGTCGTCGAGCAGGGCACGTGGGAGAGTCTGGAGGCGAACCGCGGCCTCTTTCACAGGCTCGTCATCGGGGTCTGACCCCAATCGTACCCCTGTGGCGATACGACAGGGTCTGACCCCAATCGTATCCCTGCGGCGACACGATATGTATCCCTATTGACACATCACCGGGATCCTGCCATTATCTGAAGGTCCCACCGATAGACCCATCACAGGGGTGCTCACGGGTGCTGAGGTGTGCTCACGGGTGCGTCAGGCGCACCGCACAGCACCCCTGAGCACCTTTCAGCACCGTCGAGCACCGTGTTCGCGGTGTGACTCAGAGAGCGGAGCTGTAGCTACCGGTCGCGTGGTGCCCTAATCCGTATGTCTGATATCCAGCCATTTCCCTTGTTTCCAACGTCGAGTGTTCCCGAGCTGATGGGAGACGCGGCCGCCGTGCGAAACGCGGTCGATGCCGCCGTGCGCGCGGCGCACTCGGCGGAGCCCGGTCTGATCGTTGCCGAAGGAGGGTTCGATCCGGCGCGCGTGGCGCGGGCGATTCACGACGTCGCGTCGGCCGGACGCGCCCGCCCGTTCCTGGCGATCGACTGCGGGCGCGGCACCCCTGACTCGATTGCGCGCGCGCTGTTCGGCACGACGCACGCGCGGCGCGACGCGGCCGTCGAGGCCATCGAGCACGACAGCCTGCTCGCGCGCGCGGCCGGCGGGACGCTCGTCGTCGGGAATCTCTGCGAACTTCCAGCCAGCGTGCAATTGCGCCTGTCGCGCCTGCTGAGAGACGGCGAGCTGACACTCGGCGAGACCGTGATGCCGCTCGGCACGCGGCTGCTCGCGACGGCGCTCCCGCGTCTCGACGCGGACGTTCGCGAGCACCGCTTCCGCCCCGAGTTGTTCGATCGGCTCCAGCGCATCCGCATCGACGTGCCGCCGCTCCGGGAGCGTCGCGGCGACATGCCGGTGCTCATCGCGGCGCTGTTCGAGGAGGCCTGCCGGGCCGCCGGACGTCAGATGTCGCTTGCGCCGGCGGCGACGACGGCGTTGGCGGCGCTGTCGTGGCCGGGAAACCTCGCCGAGCTGGAGCGGGTGCTGGAGCAACTCGTGCGCACCGTGTCCGGCGACGTGATTCGGCAGGAGGACGTGCTGGAGCAGGTCGGTCTCGCGCAGCACCACCGGCGGAGCGGCCCGCTCGCAAGCCTGCGCGAGGCGCGACGTGCCTTCGAGCGCGAGTACATCGCGACGGTGCTCCAGGAGCACCGGTGGCGCATGACGGACGCCGCGCGGGCGCTCGGCATCCAGCGCGCGAACCTTTATCGAAAAACCCGGCAGCTCGGAATCACGCGGCTGAAGCCGCCACGCGCCTTATGATTATGAGATCAGTCATGCGACCGTCGCCGGCGGCGATGCTCCCGCTGCTCCTCGCGCTTGCCGCGCTGCCTCGCGCCGCCGCCGCACAGGAGCCCCCTGCGGTCGATCCGATCGAGTCCATGCCGGTGCGGTTCGGGCCGCTCGGCTTGGCGCCGTCGATCCAGATTACGAACGTGGGGATCGAGTCCAACGTGTTCAACGAGCCGGATCACCCGCGCAGCGATTTCACCGCGACCATCGCGCCAAGCCTCGTCGCGCGGCTGCGCGCCGGGCGCGTGGTCCTCGGGTACACGGCCAGCAGCGGCATGGTCTATTTCCGGAAGTTCCACGGCGAACGCTCGATGAACGGGAGCACCGATCTCCGCGCGGACTTCAACCTCGGCGCGATCCAGCCGTTCGTGACGGGGTCTTTCGTGCGCACCCGCGAGCGGCCCAACGCCGAGATCGACGCCCGCGCCCACCGGTCGCAACCGGCGTACAGCGCCGGCGTCACGATGAACCTGGCCTCGCGAACGGCGCTCGTCCTCACGGTGCGCCGCCAGGACGTCAAGTACGACGCGGACGAACGCACCCGAAGCGGCGTGGCGCTGGCCCCCGCGCTCAACGAGCGCATCACGTCCGGGGATGTCGCGCTGCGCGTCAAAGTGTCGCCCTTCACGACCGTCTCGGTTGTGGGATCGGTGCAGCAGGATCGGTTCGTCTTCGCCTCCGACCGCGACGCCGACTCTGTCCGTATCCTGCCCACCATCGAGTTCGCTCCCGAAGCGCTCCTGAACGGATCCTTCGGGATCGGCTACCGGCGCTTCCGCACGCTCGACCCGGCGGTGCCCGATTACGCGGGACTGCTGATGCGCGCCGGAGTCGGGTGGACACTGCTCGGAGTGACCAAGGTCGATCTCGCGCTGTCGCGCGACGTCCAGTACTCGTTCGAGGCGGCGACGCCGTTCTACGTGCAGACGATTACCGGCTTGACGATCACCCAGGCGCTCGGGGCGGGGATCGACGTCCGCGCGGTCGCCAACCGGCAGACCCTCGCGTACCAGGCGGCCGGAGACGCCGAAGGGCGCACCGACCACGTCGACCTGGTCGGCGCCGGCACCGGCTACCGGTTTCGCGGGAAAATGAGACTCGGCATCAACTGGGACTACGCGCGACGGCGGAGCGCGGAGTCCGATCGGCAGTACGTCTCGAGGCGGCTGTACGCCTCGCTCACTTTTGGAACTTGAACCATGCACCTGCTGTTTTCACTGTTGCTGCTCCTGGGCCCGCAGGCTACGGCCGCGCCGAAGGCGCCCGACTATGTCGTCGGCCCGCAGGATCGCCTCGTCATCACGGTGTTCGGCGAACCGACGTTGACCAACGTCGGCGTGGACATCGACAGTGAGGGGGTGTTCGAATTCCCGCACATCGGCCGCGTCAAGGCAGGCGGGATGACGGTCCGCCAGATCGAGCAGGAGGTCACGCGGCTCCTCAGCCCGCCTCAGGGGTATTTCAGGAGCCCGCAGGTCACCGTCACGATCGAACGGTACCGGCCGCAGGTCGTCTGGGTCCAGGGGCAGGTGCGCAGCCCGGGGGCGGTGCAGATGCAGGGCAGCATGTCGGTGATGGAGGCGATCGCGAAGGCGGGATCGCAGCTGGCCGACGCGGGACCCTATGTCGAAATCTACCGGCACGAGGCAGGCGCGCCGGTAACGGGCCCGGCCAACCCGGCCCAGGCGAAGACCGTGAAGCCGCCGGAGCGCGTCAGCATGGCGGACATCGCGAGCGGACGCGCGCAGCAGGTGCTGCTGAAGCCGAACGACACGGTGAACGTCCCCAAGGCGCAGCTGGCCTACATCCTCGGCTTCGTGCGAGCGCCCGGGCCGATCGTCCTCGACAGCGAGATCGATCTGCGGAAGGCGCTCGTGCTCGCCGGGGGCGTCACCGAGCGCGGCGCCAAGGGGCGCATCACGATCGAGCGCACCGAGAACGGCGTCCGCAGGAAGTTCAAGGCGAAGATGACGGACATCATCAAGCCTGGCGACATCATCAACGTGCCGCAGAAGTTCTTCTGATCCGATGCGCGTACTGCACGTCGCCAGCGGCCGCCTGTACGGCGGCATCGAGCGCATGCTCGTCACGCTCGCGGAGGCTGCCGGCGGACCGTTCGAGTTCGAGTTCGCGGTGGCGGCCCCCGGACGGCTGGCGGCCGAGCTCCGCGATGGCGGCGCGATCGTGCACGCGCTCGGCGACGTGCGTCTCAGCAGGCCCGCGACCGTGTGGCTGGCACGCCGCCGGCTCGAGGCTCTTCTCGATCGGGCCGGCTTCGACGTCGTGCTGTGTCACGCCCCGTGGGCGTACGCGATCTTCGCGCCAGTGCCGCGGCGCAAGGGCATCCGCGTCGGCTGGTGGCAGCACGACCGGGCGACGGGCCGGCCGCTCGTTGAACGATGGGCGCGCGCGACGCCGGCGGACCTGGTCATCAGCAACAGTGAATGGACCGCCACGAGCGCGCGAACGGTGCAGCCGCGCGCGCGGGTGACCGTTGTCTACTGCCCGGTGAGCATGCCGTCCCCCGCGACGGCCGATCGCGCCACGACCCGCGCCGCGCTCGGCGCGCGTCCCGGCGACGTCGTGATCCTGAGCGCGAGCCGGATGGAATCCTGGAAAGGCCACCGCGAGCTGCTGACCGCTGCCGCCTCTCTTCCGCGCGACGCCCGCTGGGTGCTCTGGATGGCCGGCGCGGCCCAGCGCCCGCATGAAGTGGAGTATCAGGCGCTGCTCGCGCGCGATGTCTCGAAACTCGGGCTCGACGGCCGCATCCGGTGGCTCGGCGAGCGGCGCGACGTGCCGGCGCTGATGCGCGCGGCGGATCTCCTGTGCCAGCCGAACGTCACCGCGGAGCCGTTCGGCATCGTGTTCGCCGAGGCGTTGGCCTGCGGACTGCCGGTCCTGACGACCGACATGGGCGGCGCCCGGGAAATCGTCGACGCGTCGTGCGGACGGCTGGTCTCTCCCTCGGACTCGCAGGCGCTCGCTGCCGCTCTCACCGAGATGGTGCTGGATGGATCGCTCCGGATGCGGCTGGCGGCGGCGGGACCGGCGCGGGCGGCGTCGCGATGTGCCGTTCCGTCGGTGATGCGCACCCTGCACGCCGCGCTTGCCGATACCGACACGGTCGCCGCGTGAGGACTGCCGCGCGCGAATCGGTGGAGCAGCGGGCGCTTCAGAGCCGCGGTGAAAGCGCCGACGCGATCTACGCGGCGGCCGCGGCGGCGCTGCGATCGGCCGGCGCCGGCGGGACGATCGTGGACGTCGGGTGCGGCACGGGGCGCTTCCGCCGCTTCGTCGGCGACCTCTTCACGGCCTACATCGGCATCGACGTCATTCGCCACGAAGGCCTGCCCGGCGACGTGACGTTCCTTCCCGCCGACCTGGACCACGATCCCCTTCCGGTCGCCGACGCGAGCGCCGACTGCGCGGCGGCGATCGAGACGATCGAGCACCTCGAGAATCCCCGCGCGTTCTGCCGCGAGCTGGCGCGCATTCTCCGTCCCGGAGGCACGCTCGTCCTGACGACGCCGAACCAGATCAGCCTGCTCAGCCTGCTGTCGCTCGCGGTCCGGCAGCAGTTCGACGCCTTCACCGACGGCAGCTATCCTGCACACCGCACCGCGCTCGTGCCCATGGATCTGCGGCGCATCGCCGCGGAGACCGGATTCGAGCGAATCGGCGTGCGGTTCACGCTGAAGGGACGCGTTCCCCTGACCGGCCTTCACTATCCGGCGCTGCTGTCGCGCGCGTGCCCCCGATGGTTGTCCGACAACGTCGTCGTGATGGCACGCCGGCAGGATGGGTGAATGCGGGTCGTCTTTCTCAGCGTGTCCGACGATCTGGGCGGCTCAGAGGTGGCGCTGCTCGAGATGATTCGCGGCCTCCGGCGGGCGCGGCCCTCATGGCCGCTGCACGTCATCCTGCCCGGGCGGGGTCCGCTCCACCAGCGCGTATCCGCGCTCGGGGCGGCGTGCGAGGTGGTGAGGTTGCCGCGCTGGCTGGCGCGGGTCGGCGAGTCGGCCGCCGGCGAGGCGGGTCGTCCGCGACTCGCGCGGGCCGCCCTGGCGTTGCGGCTGTGCCGCGCCGCGGCGGCGCTTCCGTTCTACCAGCGCGCGCTCAGGACCACCCTCGCCCGGCTCGGTCCTGCCGTGCTGCACACGAACGGGCTGAAGGCGCACATACTCGGCGCATGGGCCGCGGGCCCCGAAACGCACGTGGTCTGGCACCTTCACGAGTACATCTTCCGAAGGCCGGTCACCCGGCGGCTGATGCGGGCAACGCTGCCGCGCTGCCGCGCGATCATCGCGAATTCCGAAAGCGTTGCCGACGATGTGCGGCGCGCGATCTCGCCCGACACCGCTCCAACCGTGATCCATAACGCGGTCGATCTCACTCAATTCACCCCGGCCGGTCCGGCACTCGATCTCGACGCGCTCTCCGGCCTGCCGCCCGCGCCGGCAGGCACGGTCCGCGCCGGGCTGGTGGCGACCTACGGCAGATGGAAGGGGCACGAGGTCTTCCTGCGCGCGCTCGCGCGGCTGAGGTCGGGCACGCCCGTGCGCGGCTATGTCATCGGTGACGCGCTGTACGACACGGCGGGCAGTCAGTACTCACGTGCGGAGCTGATCGCGATGGCCCGGCAGCTCGGAGTGTCGACCCGCGTCGGCTTCACGGGGTTTCAGCCTGCCTCGCTCGTCATGCGGTCGCTCGACATCGTCGTCCACGCGAGCACCGAGCCGGAACCGTTCGGGCTCGTGATCGCCGAAGCCATGGCGGCCGGTCGCGCGCTCACGACGAGCGCGAAGGGAGGGGCGGCCGAGCTCATCGAGCCCGGCCGCGATGCGATCACGCACACGGCGGGCGACGACGCGTCGCTGGCCGATTCGATCGCGCGTCTCGCCGCGGATCCGGAATGGCGGCACCAGCTTGGGACGGCCGCGCGCCAGGCCGCCGAGCGCCGATTCAATCCCGCGCGCATGGCGTCGGAGCTTGCCGCGCTGTACGAGCGCGTGGGCGGCGTCGCCGCCGAGAGGCAGCCGGCATGAACAGGCCGGCAGCCGCTTCCCGCATGGCCGTGGCGGACGACGTCGCCGCGGCGGCTGGCGCCAGGATCCCCTGGGGAGTCGCGGAGTACTTCGTCATTGCGCAAACGGCCATCCCTGCCCTGCTGTACCTGCCGGGCACGCAGTCCGTCCGGTTCTACCTGCGGGTCGCGTCGTTCGCCGTGGCGCTCGTGATGCTCGGGCGGTGGGCGATGGCCCGGAAGGGACAGACACGACCGCACCCGGCGCAGCCCACGCTGCTCGCGGTGCTGGCGCTCGTCGCCCTGATGATCGCGCACCCGATGACCTCGTCGACGCTCGCCGGCGTCGCGCAACTGGCGCTGTACCTGGCGATCATCGCGCCGTTTTTCTGGGCGCCGTCACTCGTCAAGACGCCGGATCACCTCGCGCGGCTGATGGCGCTCCTGCTCATCTGCAACGGCGTCAACGCGGTCGTCGGGGTCCTGCAGGTCTACGATCCCGGCAGGTGGATGCCGCCGGAGATGTCGCGGATCGTCACGCAGGGGAGCACCGGCCTGGCCGCCGCGACCTACATGGGGCCCAACGGACGGTTGATCGTGCGGCCGCCCGGCCTGTTCGACACGCCCGGCGCCGTCGCCGGTCCGGCGATGTACGCGGCGCTGCTCGGTCTCGTGTTCGGGATCAGCGCGATCGCGACGTGGAAGCGCGCACTGGCGGTGCTGCTTTCATTCGCGGGGATCGCCGCGATCTATCTCAGCCAGGTGCGCATCTCGCTCATCGTCGCGGTCCTCATGTTCGCGACGTATGCCGGCATGCTCGCGCTCCAGGCGCGCGGCGCCCGCGCGACGAAGTTCGCGTCGGTCGCCGGGCTGATCGTGATCGTGAGCTTCTCCTTCGCGATCCTCCTCGGCGGGGAGAGCGTCGCGATGCGCACGGCCACGCTCTTCGAGAAGGATCCGGTGGCCTTGTATTCCGCGAGCCGCGGCGGGCAGCTCGTGTACGCGTTCGACGACATACTGTCGCGGTTCCCGCTGGGGGCCGGCCTGGGCCGCTGGGGCATGATCGCGATGTACTATGGCGCCGGCGCCGATCCCTCGGCCGAATCGCTCTGGGCGGAGATTCAGATCGCGGGCTGGGCGATCGACGGCGGCATTCCGCTGCTGCTGTTGTACCTCGCGGCCCTGGTGGTGACGCTCGCCACCGAATTCAAGGTCGCGCGGTCGCATCCTAACGCCAAGGTGCGGGCCTGCGCTTCCGTGATCTTCGCGGCGAACCTCGGGACCGCGGCGATGATCTTCAGCTTCACGCCGTTCGTCACGCAGATCGGGCTGCAGTTCTGGTTTCTCGCCGGCGCCCTGCAGGGCATCGCACCGGTATATCGGAGTGCCGGGCGGTGAGGCCGTGGCTGCTGGTCGCGGGCGACTTCGTGGCCAGCGGCGGCATGGACACGGCGAACCACGCGCTGGCGCGCCACCTCGGTCGGACATCGCGCGCGGTTCATCTTGTCGCGCATCGCGCGTCCGCCGATCTGCTCGCCCTGCCCTCCGTGTCGCTCCACCGCGTGATCCGGCCCCTCGGCTCGCATCGTCTGGGTGAACCGCTGCTGCGGCGGGCCGCCGCCGGGTGGCAGCGCCGGCTGAACGCCCGCACGATCGCAAACGGCGGCAATGTGGACGCCGGCGACGTCACCTGGGTGCACTACGTGCACGCGGCGTTCGAGCCGCGTGCGGCGGGTGCGCTGAACGTCGCGCGCGTCGCCGCCAATCATCGCCGCTACGCCGCCGAGGAGCGCCGCGCGCTCCAGCGCGCGAGGCTCGTCATCTGCAACAGCGCGCGGACGGCCGAGGACGTGGTGCGGTCGGTTGGCGTCGATCGCGCGCGCACGCGGATCGTGTACTACGGCATCGACGAGCGGCGCTATTCGTCCGTCACCGCCGCCGCGCGTGCCGCAGCCCGGCGCGCGCTGGAGATCGCGGACGAGCGTCCCGTCGTGCTGTTCGCCGGCGCGCTCGGCGATCGGCGAAAAGGCTTCGACACCCTGTTCGAGACCTGGGAGAGCCTGCAGGGGTCTCCCGGATGGCCGGCCCTGCTGCTCGTCGCCGGATCGGGCGCGGAGCTTCCGCAGTGGCGCGCGCGCGCCGGCGCGCGGCTGCCGGCCGAGAGCGTGCGGTTTCTCGGGTACCGCGACGACATGCCCGATCTGCTCGCGGCGTGCGATGTGCTCGTCCATCCCGCGCGCTACGAGGCGTACGGCCTCGCGGTCCACGAAGCGCTGTGCCGCGGCATTCCAGCCATCGTGTCCGCGTCGGCTGGCGTTGCCGAACGGTACCCGGCGGAGCTCGCCGGACTGTTGCTGCAGGACGCGGACAGCGCGACGGAGCTCTCGGCACGGTTGCGCGCGTGGCGCGACGATGGATCGGTCCGCGAGCGTGTCGGCGCGTTCGCGGCGGACCTGCGCACGCGCACCTGGGACGACATGGCGGCCGACATCGTCCGGCTCGTCGAGGAGTGTCTGCCCGCATGAGCGGCAATCACGCGGGGTTCACGGCGATCGCGGCCTGCTGGGTCTGCGAGGGACGGAACCTGAAGAAGGTCGGCGTCGCGCCGATCGACCTGAGCGAGTTCCGCGACGAGGATGCGTTGCTGGCCGCGTACAGCGGCACCTCCGTGAGCCTGCAGCGCTGCGCCGCGTGCGGGTTCGTCCAGCCGGGGGCGCTGCCGTCGCTGCCGCGCTTCTTCGACCGCATGTACAACCAGCTGTGGTCGGCTGACTGGATCCAGCGGGAATTCGAGTCCTCGTACAAGGACATGATCTTCACCGGCATCCTGCGCGCGCTCGCCGCGCGTCTTCCCGCGAGCCGCCGCGCGCTGCTGGATGTCGGCGCGCATGCCGGGCGGTTCATGCGCCTGGCGCAGGCCGGCGGCTGGCGGGTCGAAGGGCTCGAGCTCAATCCGCGAACCGCGTCCCACGCGGCCGCGCGGACGGGCGCGCCCGTTCACCGTCTGAACGCCGACATGGTGGACTCGCTCGGCAGGCGATTCGACGCGGTCACGCTGACTGACGTCCTCGAGCACATGCCGGATCCGGTCGCGATGCTGCGGCGCGTCCACGCGGTGCTGGCGCCGCAGGGATGGGTGGCGGTCAAGGTGCCGAACGGCCCCGCGCAGTGGTTCAAGGAGCACGCGCGCGCGCGGCTCTCCCGTGGTTACGCGCCCCGCGTCGCGAACAGTCTCGTCCACGTGAATCATTTCTCGCCGCGATCGCTGCGCGTCGCGCTGGAGCGTGCCGGCTTCGATCGCGTCGCGGTGGGCGCCGGCGCTCCGGAGCTGCTGCCGGATCCCGGCGCGGGGCCGGCGGTGTCGAACGTGCTCCGGCGCGTGTCGTACGGAGTCTCGCGCGCCCTGCCCGGCGGGATCCATACGCCATTCGCCTTCAATCTGCAGGCGTACGCCCGGCAAAGCGAAGGGTGAAGGGACCGTCGGGTCAAGTGAGTGCGCAACCCTCCCTGTCGGTCGTCATTCCGACCTTCAACAACGAAGCGGTGCTCCGGCGGTGTCTCGCGAGCTGGCGCGCGCCGTCCGAGGCACACGGCGTGGAGCTGATCGTGGTCGAGGACGGCTGCCGTGACGGCACCGCAGGGTACCTGGCCGCGGAAGCGGCAACGGCATGGGGGGCCGCGCATCTGCGCTGGATTCACCTCGACGGTGCGCACGAGCTGCGGTGCACGAACGCGGGCTTTCGAATGGCGAGGGCGCCGCTGGCCGCCGCCTGGCAGGACGACATGTTCGTCCGGGCCGGATGGCTCGTACCGGAGCTGCTGCGCATTTTCGAGCGCTACCCCGACATCGGGATGCTGTCGCTCAGCCGCGGCTTGAATCACTTTCCCGTCGACGAGCCGATCACCACGTGGGAAGCGCTGAACGACTGGCGCCGCCTGCAGAGCACCATCGGCCCGCCACCGTTCAACTGGGTCCGCCTGCAGGAAGTGGATTCGGTGATCCGCCCGTGGATCGTGCGGCGCGAGTGCATCGACCGGGTCGGCCCGCTCGACGAGGTGTTCGTGCCGACCGAGTGGGACGAGGTGGATCTCGGCTTCCGCCTGCGCGCGGCGGGCTGGAAGGTCGCCACCTGCGGCTACGAGCGCCTTGGCGGCTATCAGCATCTGGGCAGCAGCACGCTCGGCGCGCTGTCGGACGCCTACAAGGCGCGCGTGTTGAGGAACGGCCTGGTGGTGTGGGAGCGCTGGGGATCGACGATCGCGCGGGATCACGCCCGCCCGCGGCGCACGTGGCCCCGGCCGCAGTCTGCCGTCTCCTGGGTGAACACGATCGCGCGGTTCGCGCGAGCCGCGGTCGGACGGGTTTCGTGATCGCGCCGCTCGAAGCCGCGGCGCGCGAGACCGGCCGCACGGTTTACGCCGCCGTCCTGCGCGCGTGCTACACGAGGACCGGGCTCCCCTGGGCCGTCCACGACGCGGTGCTCCGCATCGATCCGCGCGTGCGCCACCTGGTGCCGCACGCGAACGAGCCCGAGGTGTTCCGGTTCATCCACCAGTCGATCGCGCCTGGTGACGCGGTCCTGGACGTCGGCGCGTTCCTCGGCGTGTACGCGATTTTGGAGGCGCGCCTGGCGGGCCCTGACGGCCGGGTCATCGCCTTCGAGCCGACACCCTGGAGCGCCGCCATCGCGCGGCGTCATTTCCGTTACAACCACCTCGGCCCGGATCGCCTGACGCTCATCGAGGCGGCCGTGTCCGACCGCCCCGGCCGCGGGGTGCTGCACGAGTACCCGGAGCCGTACGTCAACAGCCTGTCGCTCGCCGTCGATTCGGCGGCAGCGCCCCGCGCGACGGCGGTCGCGATGGTGACGATCGACGAGATGTGCGCGCGAACGGGCGTCGTGCCGTCGTTCATCCGGATGGACGTGCAGGGCGCGGAACTCCACGCGCTGCGCGGCGCCGTGGAAACGATTCGCGCCGCCGGCCGCCGCGTCACGCTCGTCGTCGAGATGCACCCGCAGTGCTGGCCCTCGTTCGGCGTGACGCCCGGCGAGGTCCGCGACGCGATCGAGGATCTCGGCCTCGAGGCCGCGCCCCTCGAGGCGCACGGCGATCCGTTCGGCGTCGACGCGCACGCCGTGCTGCGGCCGAGGCGCGCGTGACGCTCGCCCCGCTTCGCATTCTCGTGGCACACGAGGCGATCGACAGCGCGGGCGGCGTCGAAAGCTACCTCTCGCGGGTCATTCCGGCGCTGACCGCGCGCGGCCACGAAGTCGCGGTGCTCTACGGCCACCGCAGCCGCTCGGGCCCGTCGGACTTCGCGCCGCCGGGAGTTCCGGCGTTCGGCGCCGACGAACTCGGCATCGAGGGCGCCATCGACCGCGCGAGGGCCTGGCGCCCGGACGTCTGCTTCTCCCACAACATGCGTCCGCTGGAGATCGATCGACGGTTGCTCGCGGAGTGGCCGGTCGTGAAGATGATGCACAGCTATTCGGGGACCTGCGTGAGCGGCTTGAAGATGCACGCGTTCCCGTCGGCCGTGCCGTGCGATCGCGCATTCGGCTCTGCGTGTCTCGTGCTGTACGGACCCAGGCGATGCGGCCAGTTACGCGTGTCAAGCCTCCTCGGTGGCTATCGGCTGGCTTCGGAACAGCACGCGCTGCTGGCCGAGTACGCGGCCCTCGTCGTGGCGAGCGGGCACATGGCGCGCGAGTTCGCGCGTGAAGGGGTCGCCGGCGGCCGGCTTCATGTGATTCCGCTCTTCGCGCCGCCGCCTTCGCGCCAGACACAGGACGGCGATGCGGTCGTGTTCATCGGCCGCATGACGCCGCTGAAGGGCGTGACGGTGCTCGTCCGCGCGATGGCGGTGGCGAACCGCCGGCTGGGCAGGCCAGTGCCGCTCGTGCTGGCCGGCGAAGGACCGGACCGTGAAGAGGCCCGCCGTCTCGCGCAATCGCTCGGCGTGGCCGCGGAGTTTCCCGGCTGGATCGGGCCGGAGCGGCGCGCGGTCCTGCTGGAGCGCGCGGCTCTGGTCGCCCTTCCAAGCCAGTGGCCCGAGCCATTCGGCCTGAGCGGACTCGAGGCGGCCGGGCACGGCGTGCCGGCGGTCGCCTTCGACGTGGGCGGCATCCGCGAATGGCTGCGTGACGGCGTCAACGGCAGGCTCGTCCCATTGGGCAGGCGCGCTCAGGGGATGGGTGAGGCGATCGCCGCCGTCCTGTCGGAGCCCGCCGAACGGCGGCGGCTGGCCGAGGGGGCGACGCGCGTCGCCGCCGAGCTGTCATGCGACGCCCACCTCGATCGGCTCGAGCGCGTGCTCGATTCGGCCAGACGCGTCGTGAGCGGGTCGTGAGCTCCACGCTTCGCATCCTGCTCGTCGCCGACTACCCGGACGATCCGACACTCGGCTCGTCGAAGGTCGCGCACAAGCTGCGCGAGGAGCTCGGCGCGCTCGGACATCGCTGCGACGTCGTCTTCACCGAGGAGATCGGCGGGCGGATGGGCCGCAACGTGCGGCAGGGCCTCGCGCCGGCGCTCGCGGCGCGCGCGATTGCCAGGCGGTTCGCGGGCGGGTCGTACGACGTCGTCGAGGCCGCGAGCGCGGAGGGCCTGTGGTTCGGCGCGGCGAAGAAACTCGGCTGGTACCGCGGCACGGCGCTCGTGTGCCGCTCGAACGGTCTGGAGCATCTGAATTACGCCCGCATGGTGGCCGACCACGAGGCCAGCCTCACCCGCAAGCCCTGGACGCGGCGGATCTGGTATCCGCTGTCACGGTTGTCCCAGGTCTCGGCGGCTGCGCGGGTGTCCGATCGGCTCATCGTCCTCACCGAGTCCGATCGCGGCTTTGCCGTCTCGCAGGGCTGGCTTCCGCCCGATCGGATCGACGTCGTCCCGCACGGCCTGTCGGAGATCTTCCGGCGCGAGCTTCCGGCCGCCGAACGCCGTGGAGGCGGATTGCTGTTCTGCGGCACCTGGGATCATGCCAAGGGGATCGCGTACCTGGTCCGCGCGTTCGAGCGCCTGATCGATCGCGGCCACGAAATGCGACTTACGATCCTGGGTCCCGGCGTTCCCGCACCGGTTGTGCGGGGCGCCTTTTCCGAGCGCGCACGCATGCTGGTCACCGTGATCGCGCGCGTACCCGAGGCGCGGGTGCTGGAGGAGTACCGCCGCCACGACATTCTCGTGATGCCTTCCACGTACGAAGGGTTCGGGCTGGTGGTCATCGAGGCCCTGTCGCAGCATCTGCCCGTGATCGCGACGCCCGTCGGCTGCGCGGCGGAACTGATTCGAACGGGAGAAACGGGCCTCCTCGTGTCGCCGCGCGATGCTGACGCGATCGCGGCCGCAATCGTCCAGTTGATGGCGGCGCCGGAGCTGCGCCGTCGCCTGGCCGATAACGGCGCGCGCCTGGTGTCGGGCATGTCGTGGCGCGAGACCGCGCGCAAGACGCTCGACGTCTACGATCGCGCGCTTGCCTCGGGGCGGCGTCATGGGGCGGCGGTGGCCTGACGTGTCGGCCTGGTTCATTCTGACCGGCGAGTATCCGCCGGCGTGCGGCGGCGTCGGGGACTACACGGCGCAGCTCGCCGCCGCACTCGCCGCCGCCGGCGACGAGGTTGCCGTCTTCCACCCGCCGATGAGAGCGCCCGCTCCGGCGGCGCGAGGCGTGCAGGCGACGGCCCTGCCCGATCGGTTCGGCTCCGCTTCACGGCGTCATCTGGAACACGCGTTGTCCTCGGCGCCCGTTGCGCCCGCGATCCTCGTGCAGTACGTGCCGCAGGCCTTCGGGATGCGCGGGGCGAACCTCCCGTTCTGCCGCTGGCTGGCCGCGCTGGGACGAACCGGCCAGGACGTGCGCGTGATGTTTCACGAGCCCTACGGCTACTTCAGCTGGCGTCCCGATCACGACGCGATAGCGCTCCTGCAGCGCGTCATGGCGGCGACACTGATGCGTGGAACGGGCCGCGCGTATTTCTCCACGTCGACATGGCACCGGTACCTCTCGCGGTACGCGCCAGATCGACGGCGGCCCGACACGTTGCCGATCCCCTCCGGGATCCCCAGAGTCGAGGACGCCGCCGCCGTGGACGCCCTGCGCCGCCGATTCGCGCCGGGAGGCGGGCCGATCGTCGGACACTTCGGCACGTACGGCGATCACGTCACGAGAGAACTGCGGCCCGCGTTGCTCGCCCTCCTGCACGATGACAGTCGCGCGATCGTTCTGTGCATCGGCGCCAGCAGCACCGCCTTCGTCGACAGGCTCGCCGCATCAGTTCCCTCGGCGTCGGGGCGGCTTCACGCGACCGGACGCCTGGCACCGGAACTGACCTCCGTGCATCTCCAGGCCTGCGACGTCCTGGTGCAGCCGTACCCGGATGGAGCGACGACCCGCCGCACCTCGCTGATGGCCGGTCTCCTCAACGGCTGCGCGGTCGTGACCACCTCGGGCCCGCTCACCGAACCGATTTGGGAACAGACCGCCGCCGTCCGGCTGGCTCCGGCCGGCAACGCCCGGGCGGTCGCGGCCGCCGCGCGCTCGGTTCTCGCGGACTCACGCGAGCGTGCCGCCCTCGCGGACCGCGGCTTCGCCACCTACCAATCGTCTTTCTCGCTCGACCGCACGATTGACATCCTGCGGTCCGGGGCACGACAGGCTCCCGCGGCGTGACGCTGACCGTCGGCATCACGACCCGGGATCGCCCCGCCGCACTCGCGCGCGCGCTTGCGTCGCTCGCGTGCATCGCTCACCTGGATCCCGAGATCCTTGTGTTCGACGACGCCTCCACAGTCCCGGTCGGCGCTTCGGCTCCGGAGGGAAGCCTCGGCGCGCGCGTGCGCGTCATCCGGTCCGACTCCGCGGCCGGCTACATCGTCGGGCGCAACCGGATGGTGCGCGAGGCCCGCGGTTCATTCGTGTTGCTGATGGATGACGATGCGGCGCTCATCGACGGCCAGGCGATCGAACGGGCCGTCGCCGCGCTGGAGCGGGATCCCGCTCTTGGCGCGATCGCGTTCGCGCAGGCCGAAGTCGACGGCCGGCCGTGGGACGATCGGATGCAGCCGGGCCGCGGCGGCGTCGCCGCGTGGGTCCCCTGCTTCGTCGGATTCGCGCATCTCCTGAGACGCGACCTGTTCCTGGCGCTCGGCGGGTACCGCGAGCGTTTCGTGTTCTATGGGGAGGAAAAGGAGTTCTGCCTCCGACTGCTGGACGCGGGCTATCGCACGCTGTATCTGCCCGAGGCGCGCGTGGTCCACAACATCGAGCCCGCGGGACGCTCCGGACCTCGCTACCTGAGATACGTGACGCGCAACGACTGTTTGAACGCGATGTACAACGAGCCGCTGTATCGGCTCGCGTGGCTCCTTCCCGCGCGTCTCGCCTTGTACTTCCGCATGCGGCGCGCCTGGTCGATCGACGACCCGCGGGGGTGGGCGTGGGTGCTGCGCGAGCTCGCGCGGAATGCGGCGGGAGTCCTGCGCGATCGCCATCCTGTCTCGAGGGCGACGCGACGCGAGTGGCGGCGCCTGCGCGACGCGCCCAGGCCCTATCGTCACCCGGAGGCGCCATGACGGCGGCGCTGCGCGTGTTGACCATCGGCCACTCGTACGTGGTCGCGCAGAACCGGCGGCTGGCGCACGAACTCGCGATGCAGGGCGCCGGCCGGTGGGACGTGACGGCCGCGGCGCCGCGCGCATTGCCTGGGGACCTTCGCCGGATCGACCTGGAGCCGCTCGCGGGCGAGGCCTGCCGTCTCGAGCCGATCGGCGTGCACCTGGCAGGCAGTGCGCACTGGCGGTTCTACGGCCGGGAACTGCGCAACCTGATGCGGCAGGGCTGGGACATCGTGCACTGCTGGGAAGAGCCCTACGTCGCGGCGGGGGCGCAAGTCGCCGCGCTCGCGCCCTCCGGGGCGCGCTTCGTGCCGGCCACCTTTCAGAACATCGCCAAGAATTACCCGCCGCCGTTCGGATGGCTCGAACGCCGAGTACTCACACGCGCGGACGGCTGGATTGCATTCGGCGAATTGGTGGCCGCGGCGATGAATGGAAAGCCGGCATTCCGGAACAAGCCCCACCGCGTGATTCCGCCGGGGGTGGACGTGGCCGGTTTCACGCCGGATCCCGGCGCGAGGGCCTCCGTGCGCCGGCGCCTCGGATGGAGCGATCGGACCCGCGTCGTGGGCTATCTGGGGCGGTTCGTTCCGCAGAAGGGCATCGGCATCCTGCTCGACGCCCTTCGCGACGCCGGCGAGAACTGGCACGCGCTGTTCGTGGGCGGGGGCCCGCTCGACCGCGACATCGAGAGATTCCGCGCCGCGTTTCCCGATCGGGTCCGCGTCGCCAGCGACGTCCGTCACGACGCCGTGCCGTCGTACCTCAACGCCATGGACGTGCTGTGCGCGCCGAGCCAGACGACCGCCGCGTGGCGGGAGCAGTTCGGCCGCATGCTGATCGAGGCGATGGCGTGCGGCGTGGCGGTGATCGCCTCGACCAGCGGAGAGATGCCCCGGGTGGTCGGCGGGGCAGGCGTGCTGCTGGGGGAGACCGACGTGCCCGCGTGGTCCGCGGCGATCGCGCGGCTGCTGGAACACGACTCGGAGCGGCGTGACATGGCGGCACGCGGACTCGAGCGCGTGCGAGACCGCTTCACGTGGCCGGCGGTTGCGCGCGCCCATCTCGAGTTCTTCGAAGAGCTGATGGAGCGGCCGCGGTGACCCCGCTTCGCGTCGCGCTCGTCGCCGACTACCGCGAGGAGGGCTGGCCGAGCATGGACCTCGTGGCCGACATGTTGCTCGAGCGGCTGCGCACGGAGCACGAGGCCGCGGTGGCGGCGACCCTTGTCCGTCCCCCGATGCGCCGCCGGCTGAGCCTGCTCGCGCCTGGCCGGACCCTGATTGTCGACCGCATCATGAACCGGATCCTCGATTACCCGCGTCTGGTCGGCAAGCTGGCGGGCTCCTTCGATCTGTTTCACATCGTGGATCACAGCTACGCGCACCTCGTGCACGCGCTGCCCGCGGCGCGCACGATTGTGACCTGCCACGACCTCGACGCCTTCCGCAGCGTGCTCGAGCCCGCGCGCGAGCCGAGGTCGGCCGCGTTCCGCGCGATGACGCGCCGGATCCTGTCCGGCCTGCGGCAGGCGGCGCACGTCGCCTGCGACACCGAAGCCACGCGCGACGGCCTCGTGAGCACGGGCGGGGTCGCGATCGAACGCACGACGGTCATCCACAACGGTCCCCATCCAAGCTGCACGCCGGAGGCCGAGTCCACCGCGGACGCGGAAGCCGCGCGCATCGTCGGCGGCGGCGGGCGCATCGACCTGTTGCACGTCGGCAGCACCATCGACCGGAAACGGATCGACCTGCTCCTGCGGGTCTTCGCGGCGGTGCACCGCGACCGGCCCGAGGTTCGCCTTGTCCGCGTGGGAGGCGCGTTCGGCGCGGATCACCGGCGGCTGGCGCGCGAGTTCGGCGTGGAGCTGGACATTGTCGTGCTGCCGTTCCTCGATCGCGCCACGCTGGCGGCGATCTACCGGCGAAGCGTGGTGGTGCTGCTGCCGTCGGAGCGCGAGGGCTTCGGCCTGCCGGTGCTGGAATCGATGGCGTGCGGGACCCCGGTCGTCGCATCGGACATCTGCGCGCTGCGCGAGGTCGGCGGGGACGGGGCGGTCTACTGTCCGCTCGACGACGTGGAAGCGTGGAAGCAGGCGATCGAGTCCCTGCTCGACGAGCGTCGGCGGGATCCTGCCGCGTGGGCGGCGCGACGCGGCCGCGCCGTTGCGCGGGCCGCCTCGTTCAGCTGGACGCAGTATGCGGCGAGCGTCACGTCCCTTTACGAGCGCGTGGCCGGGCGCGCGGCATGCTGAGCGTGCTGCACGTCGCGAAGTTCTATCCGCCGGTCCCGGGCGGAATGGAGCGGGTGGTCCAGTCGTTGTGCACGATCGCCGAGGGGCGGCTGGCGAGCCGCGTGCTGGCGTTCCATACCCGGCCGTCGACGGTTGAGGAGATCGTGGACGGCGTCCCGGTGACGCGCGTCGGCACGATCGGCGCGGCGGGTTCGGTGCCGATCGCTCCGTCGTTTCCGCTGCACTTGCGGCGCGCGCAGGCCGACGTCATCATCCTGCACGAGCCGAATCCGTGGGCCTTGCTGTCCTACGCCATTGCGCCGCCGCGCGCGCCCCTCGGCATCTGGTTTCACAGCGAGGTGGTGCGCCCCGCGCTGCAGTACAGATTGTTCTATGCGCCTGTTGCCCGCCCGGCGTACCGCCGCGCGAAAGGGTTTGCAGTGTCGTCTCCCGCACTGGCGGAGCACCCCGACGCGCTGCGCGGGCGGCGTGAGCGAGTCACCGTGATCCCCTTCGGCATCGACGCTGATGCCTGGCGACCGTCGGATGACACGATACGGCGGGCGGCCGCCATCCGGCGGGCGCATGGATCGCCGCTCGTGCTGTTTGCGGGCCGGCTCGTTCCCTACAAAGGACTCGACGTACTCATCCGGGCGGCGGCGCCGCTGCCGGTGACGCTGGCGGTGGTGGGCGACGGTCCGCTTCGCGCCGAATGGGAGCGACTGGCCGCGCGAGAAGGGGGCCGTGTCGTCTTCACCGGCGAGATCGGCGACGACGACCTGCGCGCGTATTTTCATGCGTGCGAGATGTTCGTGCTGCCGTCGGTGACGCGCGCGGAGGCGTTCGGGTACGTACAGCTCGAGGCCATGGCGGCGGGGAAGCCCGTCGTGAGCACGAATGTCACCTCCGGCGTCCCGTGGGTGAATCGGCACGGCGAGACGGGTCTCGTTGTCGCGCCCGGGGACGCGGCGGCGCTTCGCGCCGCGATCGAGACACTCCTGGACGATCCGGCGCGTGCCGCCCAACTGGCGGCGGCGGGCCTGTGCCGGGTGCGACGTGATTTCTCCATCGAAGCGATGGCGAACGGGTTCGTCGACTTCTGCGAGCGTGTGGCCCGCGATGGGGGCCGGTGATCAAACGCGCGTTCGATCTGGCCCTGGCGACGGCCGGACTGATCGTGTCTTCACCGCTGTGGGTCCTCTTCGCCGTCGCGATCAAGGTGGAGGACGGCGGGCCCGTCTTCTTCGCCCAGGAGCGTGCCGGCCTCGGCGGCCGTCCTTTCCGCGCCCTGAAGTTCCGGTCGATGACGCCGGATGCCGAGGAAGGGCGCGGAGCCGTGCAGGCCGTGGAGGCAGATCCGCGGGTGACCCGGGTCGGCCGCCTGCTTCGGGCCACCGCGATGGACGAACTGCCGCAGCTCTGGAACATCGCGCGTGGCGACATGAGCTTCGTCGGCCCGCGCGCGCTGCGCCCGGGTGAAATCGAGTTCGCCGGCGCCGGCGAGCTGGTGCGCCTCGAGGACGTCCCCGGCTACGCGACGCGAGTGAGCGTCCGGCCGGGGCTGACCGGCCTGGCGCAGATCTACGCGCCGCGCGACCTGCGGCGGCGGCAGAAGTTCCGGTACGACCGGTTGTACGTGCGGCGGCGCTCGATGTGGCTCGACCTTCGATTGATTCTGGTGTCGTTTTGGATTAGCTTCCTAGGCACATGGGAAGCGAGAGGCCCCAAGTACTGATGCGGCCGGAACGGAGCGAGCCGTGACCGGACGCGCAGCGGGCCCCGCCTGTCATGCGACGGCCGGATGCGATGTCGTCGTCGTCGGTGGAGGTCCCGCCGGGCTCATTGCCGCCCGGGATCTGGCGTCCGCCGGCTTTCATACGATCGTCGTCGAGGAGCACTCGTCGGTCGGCCTGCCGGTGCACTGCACCGGCGTGCTCGGTGTCGAGGCATTCGACGAGCTCGATCTTCCCCGCGCGTCGATCCTGACCGTCGCGCACTCCGCGCGGTTCGTCTCCGCCGACGGCACATCGGTGCTGGTCGACGCCGCGCACGTCCGCGCGGCTGTCGTCGACCGGGCCTCGTTCGATCGCGCGCTCGCGGAGCTGGCCACGGACGCGGGCGTCGAGCTGCGGAGGGACACGCGCGTGTGCGCGATCGACGTGACCGCGCGCGGCGTGAACGTCACCACTCCGAACGCCGTGCTGAAGGCGCGCGCCTGCGTGCTGGCCTGCGGCGCGAACTACCGGTTCAACCGCCCGCTCGGACTGGGACTGCCGCGGCTCTTCGTGCACAGCGCCCAGCTCGAGGTGCCGTTCCCGTCCATCGATCCGCTGGAAGTCCATCTCGGACGCCGCGTGGCCCCAGGCGGGTTCGCGTGGCTCGTGCCGTTCGCGCGCGGCGGCGAGTCGTTCGCGCGCGTCGGGGTGATGTGCGACGCGCGCGCGCGCCACTGGTTCCACCTGTTCAGCGAGCGGCTGAAACGAGCGCACGGGGTGAGCGCCGACTGGCAGCCGCCGCGGGTGAAAGTGCTGCCGCTCGCGCCGGTGCGCCGCACCTGGGCACCCCGCGTGTTGGCCGTGGGAGACGCCGCGGGACTGGTCAAGCCGACGACAGGCGGCGGGATCTACTACGGTCTTCTGACAGGCCGGATGGCGGCCGAGACGCTCGCCACCGCCCTGCGGGACAACCAGTTCGACAGCCTGTCCATGCGTGAGTACGAGCGGCGGTGGCGCGCGCGGCTCGGTCCGGAAATCCGCGCCGGGCTCGCGTTCCGCGCCGTCGCTACCCGGCTGAGCGATCGCGCCATCGACGCGCTGGTGGACCTCGCGCGCGTTGACGGCCTGGTGCCCCTGCTGAAGCAGACAGCCGACTTCAACTGGCACCGCACGGCCGCCTTGTCGCTGCTCCGCAACGCCTCCTTCCGCCGCATCGTGTTCAGCGCCATCTGGAGCTGAACGGAGCAATGACAATTCCAAACTCCAAATTTCAAACTCCAAGGGCACGCCAAATCTCAAACGCCAAAACTCGGATCTCACTTGAGACGTCTGAACTTTGTGGTTGGGAGTTCCTTTGGCGTTTGGAGTGCGTTTGGAATTTGGATTCTGGAGTTTGGAATTGACAAGGACGTCCACGCTGAAGCGCGCTGTCCAACGGGCTCTGCTGCCCATTCTCTGAAATCACGTGTCCGATCCAGATCTGGATCTGCTGTCGCGCGGCCATTACGCCCGCAAGCAGATCTTCAGCCGCAGCCGGCTCGTGGCGTGGAGCCACGGCAGCCGGTTCGACCTGGCACGCCGCCTCGTCGCGCCGCGCGCGGGCCAGCGGCTGCTCGACTACGGCTGTGGCGACGGCACGTTCCTCGGGCTCGTCCACGACCTGTTTCCGACGGCGGCCGGCGTCGACATCGAGCCGCGCCAGGTGGAGGGCTGCCGGGAACGTCTCGCGCCGCTCACCGGACTCTCCTTCGGCACGATCGACTCGTTGGCGGGCGCGCGCGATCGCGTGTTCGACGTCATCGCCTGCATGGAAGTGTTCGAGCACTGCCCGGACGACGTCCAGGCGGCCGTGCTCGGCGAGCTGCACAGGCTCGCCGCCCCAGGGGCGACCATCATCATCAGCGTACCGATCGAGATCGGTCCGACGCTCGCGGCCAAGCAGGCGGCGCGCGCGTTTGCCGCCTGGCGGGGACTCTCAGAGTACGAGACGCGGGAGCGGTACACGGCGAGTGAACTGCTTCACATGGTCCTCGGAGGCCGGGGTGCCGCCATCGGCCGGCACGAGACCATCGCTGAAATCGCGCCGGGGAACACCATGCGCTTCACGGGCCACAAGGGCTTCAACTGGCGGCGGCTGGAGACGGCGATCGCGGCCCGGTTCACGATCGAGCGCCGACTGTTCTCGCCGATGCCGTGGCTCGGCGCCTGGCTGAACAGCCAGGTGTGGTTCGTATGCCGCAGGAACTAGCCACCGCCGAACTCGCGCGCATCCTGCGAGGGGAGGCGCTGCCGCCGGGGCGCGCGTGGACCGATCTTCTCGACGCCGCGATCGCCCACGGCGTGCTTCCGCTGCTGGCCGCGGAAGCGCGACGGCAGGGAGGCGGGCACGGCATCGAGGCGCTGAACCGTGCGGCGCCCGCCGAAGCCGCGCTCGTCATGCTGCGCGTCCGCGAGCTGCGCGCGGCGCTCGACGCGCTTGGCCGGAGCGGCGTCACGCCGCTCGTGATCAAGGGAGCTCATCTCCAGTGGACGCACTACGGCACGCCGGAGCTGCGCCCGCGGACCGATACGGATCTGCTCATCGCGGAGCGCGACGCGGCCACGACGCGACTGGTTCTCGAATCGCTGGGATACCAGCCTCTCGCGCACGTGACGGGCGACGTGGCGTTCACGCAGTTTCATCACTGGCGGGACGATGGAGCGGGGGCGCGGCACGCGCTGGATGTCCACAGGCGCGTCGCCAACCCGCGCGCGTTCGCCGGCGCCCTCACCTTCGAAGAGATGACGGCCGAGCGGATTCCCATCCCCGAGCTTGGCCCGAACGCCTGGGGGCCGTGCTCCGTCCATGCGCTCCTGCTTGCCGCCATCCACCGGACCGCGCACCACGCCAACAGCGACCGGTTGATTTGGCTGTACGACGTCCGCCAGCTGTGCGCGTCACTCACGGCGGAGGACTGGTCGCGGCTTGTCGTTGACGCGATGCGCGGAGGCGTGGCGCCCTATGTCGGGAGCGCGCTCGCACGCGCCGGCGCGCTCCTCGGTGCCCGGGCGCCGGCGGCGGTCCTGAAGCAGTTGCTCGACGCACCAGCCGGATGCGACGCGGCGGTGTTCTCGGGCGCCGGCGGGCGTCCGCGCGACGTGCTCGTCTCCGACTGGCGCCATCTTCGGGGCTGGGGCGTCCGCGCGCGCTTTCTCCGCGAGCATCTCCTCCCGTCTCCCTCCTACATGCGCAGCCGCTATCCGGGATCGAGTGCCGGGCTGCTGCCGTTCCTGTACGTCCACCGCGCCCTGGCGGGCCTGGCGCGGCTCTCAAGAAAGTAGGCAGTAGACAGCTGGCTGCGTGCTGCCTGCTGCCTACTGTTCCAGCGGCCGGGACGTCCTTGGATTGTCGGGCAGCGTCTCGTGTGGTTTCGTAAAGAACCAGTCGGAGAGGCGGAGCAGGCGCCCGCGCCGCGAGGACAGGAGATCGTGCACGCGCCCGAGGACGGGGAGCGTGTCGGCCAGCGAGGACACGACGCCGATGCCGCGGTCGACCGCCGTGCGTGCAAGCTTCTCGTCGTGCTCGTCGGGACGCAGCATGAGGATGGCCTTCGCGGCCGACGCCCCGACGATCTCGGCGCAGTTCACGAGCTGATCGTCGACGACGAGGTCGAGGCGCAGCGCGTTGGCGAGATCGCCGCGCGAGCCGGGACAGGTGAGCACCGACGGCAGGTAGAAGCCCTGCTGCTCGAGCCACCACTGCGTCTGGAACTGGACGGCATCGCCGCCGCTGGCGGGCCGGTTCGTGATGAAGAAGATCTCCCAGTGGCCGGCGCGCGACAGCGAATAGAGGCGCGCGATCTCCTGGGGCTCGTGCGGCCGCAGGGTCATCCACCAGTTCGAGCTGCGGGCGATGTGCGCCCATACGCGCTTGATCTCCGATGGCGGCATCGGGTCCGCGGCCTCGTCGATCTCCCGCTTAAAGCACTCCTCCGCGGCAAGCCGGAACGCGGTTCGGAAGTCGGCGAGCACACCGTCGATGTCGAAGCCCAGACGGAGCGCCATCGTCAGTGCTGGTGATGCGAATGGTGGCCCCGATGGACCACCACGGCGCACAGGAAGGCGGCGAGCGCCGCGTTGGCCGGCAGCGTCAGGCCGGTCTCCCACAGGCTCTGGAGCGCGACGGCGAACAGCCCGCAGGCCGCGCCGGCGCGGATCCACACGCGTGCGGACAGGTCCTCGCGCAGGCGCCGCGCGCCCAGGCGGACGAAGGCGGCGAGCGCCAGCGCGGCCGGCACGATCAGCAGCAGCCCCCCCTCGGCGGCGATCTGCAGGTAATGGTTGTGCGCCTGATTGAAATACACGGTCCGATCCGATTGCTGATAGACGCGCATCGCCGTCAGGTACGTGCCCGCGCCGGTGCCCGTGAGCCAGAAATCGCGGACGACCGGCAGCGTTTCCCGCCAGATCGTCAGGCGCCCGCCGACCCCGCCCCGGGCGTTCGCGAGCTTCCCGCCGAGGGCCGTCATGTCGGCCCAGCCCACGGCCAGGATCACCGCGAGCGCCACTGACGCGATCACCTTGCCCCGCCCGCTGCCGATGCGATCCCGCACCAGCAGCAGCGTCAGGAAGGCGGAGGCCGTCAGCGCGATCAGCCCCGAGCGCGACAGCGAGAGCAGCAGCGCGAGCAGCATGATCGTCAGCGCGGCGGCGAGCCACGCCGCGCGCGGATCGATGGCATGCAGCAGCTTCGTCCGCGTGTTGCGCAGGATCGCGTGTCTCGACTCGCGTCCATCGCCCCGTGCCGCAATATAGCCGAACGCGAGCGGGAGCGCCATGATCGCCCACGTGGCGAAGTGGTTCTGGTTCACGAACGGGCCGAACGGGCGCCCGCCCGGATCCTGCGGCTCGAAGTACCAGTAGATGCGCCGGCCGGGCGTGGCCGCCTGGAGCACCGCGAGGAACCCGGCCGCCAGCCCGACGGCGCAGACCCACCGCGAGGCCTGCCGCAGCCCGCCGCGCTCGATGAGCGACCGCGCGATCCAGAACACCGCGAAACAGCCGGCGACGACGGCAGACGCCCAGAGCGTGGCGAACGGGTCGAGCGACAGCGAGTCCCAGTCGACGGCTTCGACCGGCGTCAGCGCGAGCGCCGCAATCGCGCGGTCCGCGTACGGCGATACGAGCTGCCGCAGTCCGGACGGGAATGGCACGAGCTGGCAGGCGACGGCGCCCAGCAGGACCCACAAGGCGCGATCGAGGTCGTGCGTGTCCGCTCCGCGGGACGTCCGGCCGACAGCCAGCCAGACGAGAATCGACGCGCCGCTGAAGAGAGACGCGGTGAGGAAGTAGGCACCGCCAAAGGCGGCCAGCGGCCATGCCAGCAGGATGGCCAGGACGGCGATGCCCCCGCGGCTGGGGGAGAGATCAGGCTGCCGGGGTTGTATTCGTCTGCCCGTAGTAGCTCTTGTACTGATACCCGTAGTATCGGGCGTAATAGTACTTGTTGCGATCGAAATCCACCCGGTTGAGCACGGCGCCAATCGACTGCGGCCGGCCGGAGAGCAGCGTCTGGAGGGCGCGCTCGGCGTGCACCCGCCGCGTCATCTCGGATCCCACGACGAACACCACGTTCGACACGAGACGAGACACAATCACGGCGTCGGTGACCGCGAGCACGGGCGGCGTGTCGATGATGACCCAGTCGAACGGACCGCCGGCGAGGTTCGTGAGAAAGCCCTTCATGCGCTCCGAGGCGAGCAGTTCCGACGGATTCGGAGGGGTCCGCCCGGCGGTCATCACGAACAGGTTCGCCTCCGACGTGCGCTGCACCGCCTCGCGGACGCGGACCTGGCCGACGAGCAGGTGCGAGAGTCCCACCGAGTTCGGGATGCCGACGATCTTGTGCAGCCCGGGACGGCGCATGTCGGCGTCGATCAGCAGCACCCGGGAGCCGCCGAGCGCCAGCACCATCGCCAGGTTGCACGCGGTCGTGGTCTTGCCCTCGAGCGGCTGGCTGCTCGTGACCGCGATGACGCGCGGCCCTTCCGACTTGCCGGTGAAGACGAGCGAGGTTCGCAGCGACCGGAACGCCTCGCCGAAATCGTGCGGCACCTGCTCCGAGAGCAGCGGCACGCGCTCGCCGCGAATGGCCGGCACGAGGCCGAGCAGCGGCAGGCCGAGGACCTTCGTGATGTCCTCGGGGGTCTTGACCGTGTCGTCCAGGTACTCGATCCCGAAGGCCAGGCCGACGCCCACGAGGAGCCCCGCCATGATCGCGGTGAACCAGTCCTTCCGCGGATTCGGGGTGAAGGGCGCGGCCGGCACCTCCGCCCTGTCCATCAACTGCACGTTGTTCGAGCGGCTGTTGCTGATGACCTGCAGTGACTTCTGCTCCTGCAGCAGCGTGTCGTACATCTTGCGATCGCCGTCGGCCTGACGCTGGAGCATGGAGTAGTCGGTGCTCTTGCGATCGAGGTCCATCGCGACCCGCTTCTGATCCTCGAGCGAGCTCGCGAAGCTCCGTTCCTCGGCGACTGCGGCCTCGTAGTCGGTTTTGGCGGTCTCGATCACCCGTTGCCGCTGGGCGATGAGGTCCTTCTTCGCGATCGCGATCTGCGCGTCGAGCTTCTGGATGTCCGGGTGGGTGTCCATATACCTCGACGAGAGCGTGAGGCGCTGGCTGTTGAGATCCGCCAGCCGGCTCTTCGCCGTCACCACGCCCGGGCTCGTCGCGATGATCGACAGATTGTCGGCCTCATCGCTGTCGGGTTTGACGGCCCTGACCTGCTCGTAGACCTGTCCCTTCTGGAGCCGCGCCAGCCGCGCCCGCGTGACGCTGTCGTTCAGGCTGTTCAGCCTCGGCAGCACGGTGTTCTGGCTGCTGTCGAGCGAGAGCGCGTCCTTCTGCTCGCGGTACTGCATCATCGCCGCTTCCGAATCGGTCACCTTTTGCTGCTGCTTCTTCAACTCGTCGTCGAGCCAGGCGAGCTTCCCCAGGACATTGTCCAGGTGCAGGTCGAGGTTCTGCGTGGCGTACTCTTCCGCGATCGTGTTCGCCGCCAGCGCGGCGAAACGGGGATCCGGCGAGCGATACTGGATCGAAACCAGCCGCGTCGTCTGTTCGGGGATGATGTTGATGCTGCCGATGAACTGGCTGATGATGCCGGCCTCGGCCGCGTTCTCGTCCGGGGCGGCCGGCTCGACGGCCGGAGTCTGGATCGGCCGCGTGATCAGGCGGCGGATCGCCTTGCCCAGCGACGCCCGCGCGTTGCGCACCGCGATGAGCGGCCCCCGCCGCGGCGGCGCCTGTCCGTTGAAAGCCGGGTTGTCCTGCAGGTGCAGCCGCCGGACGACGCGCTGGCCGAGCACGCGGCTCTTGAGGATGCTGTACTGCGTGTTGTAGTACTGCGTGGAGTCCTGCCAGAACATCGGATCGTTCGCGTTCAAATTGGCGACGGCAATCGAACGCTCGTCCTCGATCATCACGCGCGCGGTCGCCAGGTAGAGGGGAATCGTCGAGTAGGTCTGCACCATCATCGCCATCACGACGATGACGAACGCGGCCCCCGCGACGCGGCGGTGCTTGAAGACCGCGCTGAGGCGGTCGAGCACGTGCAGCGGCTGCTGCGACTGCGCGACCGGGGGCATCGGCAGCTGCGGCGGCGCCTCGATGGCGATCGCCGGCGCCTGCTGCAGATCGTGGGTGTCGAACATGAACTCAGAAACCGCTGGGGCTCGCTACTGCTGCGAGCTGGCCGGGATACCGCTCGAGCCGAGCGCCGTCACCCCCATGCTGGACGCGGCGGACACCGCGCTGGAGGCCGCGTTGGAGAAGAATCCCGTGAACCACGGCACCTTCGCGCCGAGCCGGACGAAGGTCGCGACCGTTTCGCCGGGCGCGACGCTGAACGTGTGGCCGAGGGCCATCACCTTCCCGGAGTCGGTCACCAGCTCGATGACGTACGACCCCCCCTCGACGCCGTCGAACGTGAACTGCCCCGTCGAATTCGCGACCATCGTGGCCTCGATTTTGCCGGTTACCACGTTGCGCAGCCGCAGGTTCGCGTTCGGCACCGGCTGATTGTCGGCGTTCCACGCCGCGCCGACGATGCGCACCCCCGTACCGTTCGGCCCGCCGGCACGCGGGCCCTTCCCGGTCCCTGAGGTGGCCCCCATCGGCACCGCCGAAACACTCGCCAGCAGCGCAAATACCACGGCCGTTACGACGTGCGACTTCACGTTGAACCTACCTCTCCGGGGAAAAATCCTACAGCTTTCAGCTTACCCTACGACGGCGCAACCGGTCGAACGACATGACATCAGGGGACTTGTCGTTCAAACGGCCGCTCGAGTCCCGCCGGGATAAGCAAACCGCCTTCCAGCGGGCCGACGGTCCTTGATGAGCCGCTTCCCCTTACTTTTCGGTGTTCCCGCACGCGTTCGGTAGGCGAAGGAAAACGACAGTGTCCCAGGATGGAACAATCTCTTACATTCTGGCAGGCAGTATCTGCCAAGTAATCACGGAATTCGGCGTAATGAGCACAAGAACGTGTTGAACGTTGGCTATTGCTACGCTATCGTTTCACTTTGGAAACATTTGTCTGGACCGCCACTGTCGAAAACTCGGCACTGCCATTACCCACAAAATCGACAGCGCAATGACGATGATGTCCGTGAGAGTCCGTTTGGCGCTGGCGCTGCTCGTTGCCGTTCTGCCACTCGCAGCCAGCAGTCTCAAGGCGCAGGCGACGCCCTGGCAGGTCGGCGACGTCTTCGTCGGTGTCGGCTTCGACTACGGCGACCCGTCCACGCTCGGACATTACGCGAGATTCTCTGCCGAAGGCGTGCAGCAGGAGATGATCGACACCCGCACGCCGAGCTGGACGACCGGATGCGCGATCGATCGCTCCACGGGCAATCTCTGGACGACGAGCTTCGACTGGGGCGTGCTCACGACGCTCGACCCGACCATTCAGCCCGACGGCAGTCACACCGTACTCGGCACAAAGGACTTCTACTACGATTTCTTCCTGCGTCCGCTGGACGCTCAGATCATCGAGTCGATCGTCTTCGATACGCAGGGGAACTATTACATCGGCGTTCCGGAGGAAACCGAGGACTATATCTGGGACACCGAAGCGCCGAGTCCAAATCTCGATCCGCTGTACCCCGGCACTTACCTCAACGGCGAGTATGCACCCGACTACACGAAACCGCTGGACGGACACGGCGATCCGCAACTCACCTGGATCCCGTGGTGGACCGGTCGAGTGCTCGATGGGTACGGCACGATCCTCAAACTGAGCAAGACGGATGCCTTTGCGCCGACGCGCATTCGCGTGCCCGTCGACACCGGGTACGACCCGATCCTGTATCCGATGCCCCCCAATCCCGCCGATCCCGCGGAACAGAGCGATCATCCGCGCGGCGCTGACTGGCTCGATCTGGCCTCGGATGGCCACACCATGTTCTACACGTCGGAAGACCGGTTCATCCGGACGTGGAATCTCGACACGAACAGTCCGGGGCCGTCGAATCCGGGACTGACCGCGGTGCCCGAAGTTCCCGGTGTGTGGGGGAAGATCGGCGAGGAGGACCTGAAGGCGTTCGCGTTTCGCCTGCTGCCGCCCGGCGATGGCAGCGGCGGCGCGATCGTGGCGGCGTCGGCATTCGTTTACCGTCTCGACAGCCACGGCCAGATCATCGCGAAGATGGCCGCCCCGACCGGCAGCGGATACTTCTCGCTCAACATCAGCCCTGACGGCCAGTACGCGTGGAGCGTGTCAGGGGCGAACCACCACCTGAACAAGTTCTATATTCCCACGGGACAGATGGTGCTCTCCCAGCCGGTCGGCATCGGTGCCATGACGTTGGGCGTGTGCGTGAAAGAGGAGTACACCGCGGCTGAACATGCGTGCCCGGTCGGCAGCACCGACCCGCTCTGCACGCGTATTGAGGCCTGTACGCCGTATTCGCCGGGCGATGACGACGGCGACGGCCTGCCCGATGTCGCGGATCCCGACTGCCTGCCGATTCCCCACCCGGCGGAATCCTGCGGGACGGGGACGGCCGGCGCGGGGCTGGGGACCGACGACGACCGCAATGGCCTGGTCGACGAAACGTGCGGCAGGCTCGACCCCGAGAACGCGGGGATCAGCCTCTTGTTCGAAGGTCCGGTAGCGCCGGGTGAAACGCGTACGTACAGCGCGACGGGGCTGCCCCCCGGTCTGACGATGAACGTGTCGACGGGGCTGGTGAGCGGCACGATCGACTACTCGGCGGCGACTCCGCTGACCTCGCCGCAGGCCTACACGGTCACGGTTGCCGTCGACCGCCAGACGTCCACCGGAGTCAGTCTGCACGCCGAAGGCGTGTTCGTGTGGAGCGTCGAGAACAGGAACGCGCCGCCGGCGCTGACGCTGTCGACGTCGACCCCGACGGTCGCCGAGGGCTCGACGCTGACCGCGCCGGACTTCACCATCTCGGCGACCGACTTCGACGGCGATCCGCTGACCTATGGCGCGAGCGGTCTGCCGGCAGGCGCGACCTTCGATACCTCGACCGGCGCGTTCTCGTGGGCGCCGGACTACACGCAGGCGGGAACCTATACGGTGACGTTCTCGGTGTCGGACGGCGTGGCCACCGACACGGAGGTCGCCACCATCACGGTCACGAACTCGAACCGCGCGCCGGTGCTGACGCTCTCGACGTCGGCGCCGACCGTCGCCGAGGGCGCGACGCTGACGGCGCCGGCCTTTACGGTGACAGGGACCGACGCGGACAGCGATCCGCTGACCTACAGCGTGACGGACCTGCCGGTAGGGGCGACGTTCAACACGTCGACCGGCGCGTTCTCCTGGACGCCGACCTACAGCCAGGCGGGATCGTACCCGGTGAGCTTCTCGGTGTCGGACGGCACGGCCGCCGATTCGAAGAGCGCGACCATCACGGTCACGAACGTGAACCGCGCGCCCGTGCTGACGCTCTCGACGTCGACCCCGACCGTCGGCGAGGGCGCGACGCTGACGGCGCCGGCCTTTACGGTGACGGCGACCGACGCGGACAGCGATCCGCTGACCTACAGCGCGACGGGTCTGCCGGCCGGCGCGACCTTCGATACCTCGACCGGCGCGTTCTCCTGGACGCCGGGCTACACGCAGGCGGGCTCGTACCTGGTGACCTTCTCGGTGACGGACGGGACGGACAGCGACACTGAGAGCGCGACGATCACGGTCACGAACGTGAACCGCGCGCCCGTGCTGACGCTCTCGACGTCGACGCCGGTCATCGCCGAGGGCTCGACACTGACGGCGCCGGCCTTCACCGTGACGGCGACCGACGCGGACGGCGATCCGCTGACGTACAGCGCGACGGGCCTCCCCGCCGGCACGACTTTCGATACCTCGACCGGCGCGTTCTCGTGGACGCCCACCTACAACCAGGCGTCATCCTACCCGGTGAGCTTCACGGTGTCGGATGGCACGGCCACCGATACGAAGAGCGCCACCATCACGGTCACGAACACGAACCGTCTGCCTGTGCTGACGCTGTCCACCGCGACGCCGACCGTCGCCGAGGGCGCGACGCTGGCGGCGCCGGCCTTCACCGTGACGGCGACCGACGTGGACGGCGATCCGCTGACCTTCAGCGCGACGGGTCTGCCAGCCGGTGCGACGTTCAACACCTCGACCGGTGCGTTCTCGTGGACGCCGGCCTTCACCCAGGCGGGCTCGTACGCGGTGATCTTCTCGGTGTCGGATGGCACGGACGGCGATTCGGAGACCGCCACGATTACGGTCACCAACGTGAACCATCCGCCGGTGCTGGCGCTGTCGACCTCGACGCCGACCGTGGCCGAAGGCTCGACGCTGACCGGGCCGGGCTTCACGGTGACGGCGACCGACGCGGACACCGACGATTCGCTGACCTACAGCGCGACGGGCCTGCCGGCCGGCGCCTCCTTCAATGCGTCGACGGGCGCGTTCTCCTGGACGCCGGGCTACACGGAGGCGGGCTCGTACCCGGTGACCTTCTCGGTCTCTGACGGAACGGCCAGCGACACGAAGAGCGCGACGATCACGGTGACCAACACGAACCGCGCGCCGGCGCTGACGCTCTCCACGGCCACGCCGACGATCGCCGAGGGCTCGACGCTGACCGGGCCGTACTTCACCGTGACCGCGACCGACGCCGACAGCGATCCGCTGACCTTCAGCGCGGTCGGGCTGCCGGCCGGTGCGTCCTTCAATACGTCGACGGGTGCCTTCTCGTGGACGCCGACCTTCAGCCAGGCGGGTTCGTACCCGGTGACCTTCTCGGTGTCGGATGGCACGGACAGCGACACGAAGAGCGCGACGATCACCGTCACGAACGTGAACCACGCGCCGGTCCTGACACTGTCCACGGCCACACCGACGATCCCGGAGGGCTCGACGCTGACGGCGCCGTACTTCACCGTGACGGCGACCGACGCGGACACCGGCGATTCGCTGACCTTCAGCGCGACGGGCCTGCCGGCCGGCGCCTCCTTCAATGCGTCGACGGGCGCGTTCTCCTGGACGCCGGGCTACACGGAGGCGGGCTCGTACCCAGTGACCTTCTCGGTTTCCGACGGAACGGCCAGCGACACGAAGAGCGCGACGATCGTCGTGACCGACGTGACCAATCTCCCGCCGAACTGCTCGGCAGCCGTGGCGACGCCCTTCGTGATCTGGCCCCCGAACCACAAGATGGTGCCGATCTCGATCCGGGGAGTCACCGACGACAGCGGCGTCCCGGCGATCACCATCACCGGCATCTTCCAGGATGAGCCGGTGAACTCCGGCGCCGACGGCGACACCGGGCCGGACGGAGCCGGGATCGGGACCGAGACGGCGCTCGTTCGTGCGGAGCGCGCCGGCAGCGAATCGAAGAAGCGCGGCAACGGCCGCGTGTACCACATCTACTTCACCGCGACCGACGGTGTCGCGACGTGCTCGAGTGAGGTCAAAGCCACCGTCCCGCACGACCGGAGCGGCAAGGTCCCGGCTGTTGACGGCGGCGCGCTCTTCGACTCGACCGTGGTCCCGCCGGCCGAAGAGAGCCACTCCCCCGACGGCGACGATCGAGCCAAGAGCAAGAAGGGCGGCGACAAGGTCGACAAGAAGCGCGACAGTTGATTCGGCTTCAACCGTCGCCGGTCGAGGGCAGCGTTCGTCACGCTGCCCTTTTTTTGCGCGTAGAATGGCCGCGATGCCCGAATTGACGCTCGACACCGGCCTGCGCGTGTCGCCCGACGCGGCGTTCCGCGAGCTCGACGGGGAAGGCGTGCTCCTGGACCTCGGGAGCGGGCGGTATTTCGGCCTGGATCCCGTGGCGCTTCGCACGTGGCAGATGCTGTCTGACGGCCTGACGCTTCGCGCCATTCGCGATCGCCTGCTCGACGAGTTCGACGTCGATGCGCCCACCCTCGAGTCCGATCTCCTCACGTTCGTGCGGGACCTCCTCGGCCGCGGCCTCGTCAGCACAGGGACGATCTGACGATGGCGGCCATCGCGGGGGTGTTGAGCGCGGACGGTGGCGCGTCGGCAGCGACCGAGCGCATGCTGACGGCGCTCGCGCACCGCGGCCGCGCGATGCTGATCCACGACGAAGGCCACGTCGCGATAGGACTCGCCTCCGCCGCGATTCCCGCGGTGCGTCCCCCCGGCGGTCCGCCCTCGCTCTTCGTCGTGCTCGACGGGCGGCTCGACAATCGCGAAGAGATCGCCCACCAGATCGGCTGTCCGCGCGCGATCGACGACGCGCATCTGATCGCTCTTGCGTACGAGAAGTGGGACGACGCCTTCGTCGAACGGCTGCTCGGCGACTTCGCCTTCGCGATCTGGGACAGCGTCAATCGACGGCTGCTGTGCGCGCGTGACGCGCTCGGCGTGAAGCCGTTCTACTATGCGGAGGCGCCGCGGGGCTTCGTCTTCGCGTCCGAGCTCCAGGTGCTCTTCGCGGGCGCCGACCTGAGCCGGGCCCCGAACGAAGGCTTCCTCGCCGAGCTCCTCGCGGACGACGTCGTCAGTCGCGACGAAACGCCGTTTCGCGGCATTCGACGTTTGCCGCCCGCTCATCTGATCAGCGTGGAGGGCACCGCGATCGCCGTCCGTCGCTACTGGACCCCCCGACCCCCGCCGGCCGCCCGTCCCGCTTCCGAAGACGAGCACGCCGAGGCCTTTCTCGATCTGCTGCGTGAGGCGGTGCGCTGCAGGATGGCCGGACGCGATGACGTCGGCGTGCTGTTGAGCGGCGGACTCGACTCGTCGTCGATCGTCGCGCTGGCGAGCGAGGTCCGCGGGCAGGCCGGCGGAGCTCCGGTCCATGCGTACTCGCTCGTGTTTCCGGGCCGTTCCTGCGACGAGAGCGCGTTCATCGACCATGTCGTCCGCGACGGCGCGATCCAGGCTACGAGGGTGACGGCCGCGCGATGCAACGGTGAGTTGCTGTTCGACGACGCGTGGCGGTATCTCGGTTGCGGCGATGCGCCGAACGGGGGCCCGATGCTTGCGCCGTTGCTCGCGGCGGCACAGGCGGACGGATGCGGCGTCGTGCTGACGGGCGACGGCGGCGACGAATGGCTGACCGGCAGCTTCTTTCGCTACGCCGATCTGCTCTCGGCCGGGCGCATCGGGCAATTCGTCCGCGACGTGCGACGTGCGCCGCGGCTGGCGAGCGCGCTGAGGCGCGCGGCGGTCTTCGGCGTCTGGCCGCTGGTGCCCCGGCTCGTTCAGTACCCGGTGCGTGCCGCGTGGCGGCGGACCGGAGGCCGGCGCCTGCCGCCGTGGATAGACCCTCGGTTCGCGCGCCGGACGAGCCTCGACCAACGGTGCCGGCGGCCGCCCTGCGAACCGCGGTCCGGGTGGTCGCGCGCGACCTGGGACGTGGCGCAGTACCTCACCGACGGCGCGCAGAGCCATGCGTTCGAAGGAGCCGACCGGTCCAGTCAGCGATGGGGCATCGAGGAACGCCACCCGTTTTACGACCGGCGGGTCGTCGAGTACTCGCTCGCGCTGCCGGATGCCGAGCGCGCCGAGGGAGCAGAAACCAAGCGAGTGCTCCGGCGGGCGATGCGCGGCCTCGTGCCGGACGCCGTGCGCCTCAGGCGCGGCAAAGCGGAGTTCTCGTCGGTCGTCTTTGACGGCCTCGAGTACCTGGGAGGCGAGCGGCGATGCGGCCGCCTCGCCATCGCGCGTGAAGGGTGGATCGATCCGCGCGCCCTGACCGCGGCGTACCGGCGGACGGCCGACCTGGTGGCGCGGCGCGCCGTGGCGCCGGCGCTGCCGGCCTTGTGGCGGGCGTTCGCGGTCGATCTGTGGTTCCGCGCCGTGGTCCTCCGCGAGCCGAGGCCCGCGGCGGCGGAATGGGGCGTCGCTCCGTGATCTACAACGCCGCGGGGCTCGCGCTGGAAGGGGAGTTCACGCGCGCCGATCTGCTGCCCGCCGAGGAGGGTGCCGTCCCGTACCGATTCGTCCTGCGAAGCGATCCCGCGTCGCGCCCGCCTCTCTGGGTTCACGAGTGGTCGGATCCGTCGAAGCTCGGACATGCGCGCTGCGGGCGCACGGTGTCCGGATATGTGCTGCGATTCGAGGCGGTCGCCGACTACGTCTGCGACCTCGGAGCCAGGGAGATCCGCTGTCATCCGCAGCGCGGAGTGGAGAGCGAGACGTTGACAGGATTCCTGATCGGCCAGGTGATGCCGCGGCTGGCGAACCTGGAGCGGCCTCCGGTGCTCCACGCCAGCGCCGTCGCGTGGCGCGGAGTCGGGCTCGTCTTCGCGGGTGCGGCCGGCGCGGGGAAGTCGACCCTTGCGGCCGGGCTGTGCATCGAGTCGTGCGGCTTGCTGTCGGACGACTGCGTCGCGTTGCGCGCGTCCGGGCCGGCGTTCGAGTGTCTCCCCACCGCGCGCGGCTTGCGGCTCTCTGACCGGGCCGTCGAGGTGCTGTCGTCGTCGGCCGCTCCGCTGGCTGTCAGTGACGCCGTTCCGCTGCGAGCGCTGTTCATTCTCGATCCGGCTCAGGCGCCGGACCTGCCGCCGATGGCGCGGATGCGCCGCACGGACGCGCTGCTGCGGCTGGTGCGCTACAGCTACCAGATGGATCCCCACGATCGCCGGCAGCTCGCGGCCCAGTTCGATGCGGTCTCCCGCATCGTCGCCCTCGTCCCGGTTTTCGCCCTGCGGGTGCCGCGCGGGCTGGGACGTCTTCGCGAGATCAGCCGGTTCGTTCTCGAACAAATCGAGGCGGTCGGGGCCGGGAGCGTGTAAGCTACAATGGCTGGGGCGACGAGGGCTGCGGCGACACCCGTGTCGGAGGGAGATGTCATGGACGAGACGCGTCTGGCGGCCGGTTCGGAAGCGCGAACGGCGCCGGTGGCAGGGGCGAAGCGCCTCTACACGGTTCCCCGGTTGAAGGACTACGGCACGGTGGCTGAACTGACGCGCGGCGGCGCCGGCACGACTCTCGACGGCCGGGCCTCGAAGAAGGTGTTCGCTCCCTGACGATGACGCGGGCCCTCGATCTGCTCGCATCGCCGGCGCTGAAGCATCTTCGCGAGAACACGCTGCTCTTCGCGACCGTTGGCCGCCGCGCGGACCCGTAATGGCCGAAGGCTGGCAGGGCTGGGACGACTACGCGCCGTTCTACGATTGGGAGAACGCACAGACCCAGGCCCGGCGTGACGTCGCCTTCTGGCAGCGGCTCGCCGCCGCCCATCCAGGCGTCGTTCTCGAACTGGGCTGCGGCACCGGCCGCATCTCGATACCCGTGCTCAAGGCGGGCGCGCGCCTCGTCGGCGTCGATCGATCCGCCCCCATGCTCCAGCGCGCCTACCGGCGCATCGCCCGCGCCCATCTCGAGGATCGCGCGCTGCTCGTGCGCGGCGATATCCGCAGCCTTCCGTTCCGGCGACGAAGGCCGTTCGCGCTCGTGATGGCGCCATACGGCATCCTGCAGTCGTTGACGCGCGAAGCCGATCTCGGCGCCACGCTGGCGTCGGTCGCTCGCGTACTGGAGCGCGGCGGCCTGTTCGGCATCGACCTGGTGCCCGATCTGCCGCGCTGGTCGGAGTACTCCCGGCACAAGAGCCTGTCCGGGAAGGGACCGGCCGGCACGACCCTCACGCTCGTCGAGTCGGTGCGGCAGGATCGCCGCCGTCACCTCACGATCTTCGATCAGGAATACACCGTCAGGCGCCGCCGCGCCCGGCGCGTCCACTGCTTCTCGCTGACGTTCCGCACGCTGTCGGTGGCGCAGATGGCCGAGCGCCTCGAAGCCGCCGGCTTTCGCATCGACGCTGTCCTTGGAGACTATTCCGGCGGACCGTGGGACGAACGGGCCGATGTCTGGGTGATCATGGCCCGACGGAAGTAATTGCCGTCTGCCGATTGGCGATTGCCGATTGACGGATTGCTCATTTGAGATTGGCGATCGACGGATTTCTGACTGATGATTGGCGGGTCGGCCGGCCGTTGCCAATCGACAATCTTCGCTCCGTCGATCGACAATCCACACTCGCCAATCCGTCAATCGGAGGTCTGCAATCGGCACTCGGAAATGACATTATGGTAGAATAACCGGTCATTTTCCTTCGGTGAATCCGGGAGTTTCTATGTCTGGCCATTCGAAATGGCACACCATCAAGCACAAGAAGGGGGCCGCCGACGCGAAGCGCGGCAAGGTCTTCACGCGGATCATCAAGGAGTTGACCGTCGCGGCCCGGGCCGGCGGCGGCGATCCTGATTCGAACCCCCGTCTGCGCACGGTCGTGGCCGAAGCCAAGGCGGTCAACATGCCCGCCGACAACATCAAGCGGGCGATCCAGCGCGGCACGGGCGAGCTGCCCGGGGTGAACTACGAGGAGATCACCTACGAGGGCTACGGGCCGGGCGGCGCGGCGGTCATCGTCGAGACGCTGACCGACAACAAGAACCGCACCGTCGGCGAATTGCGGCACGTCTTTTCGAAGCACAGCGGGAACCTCGCCGCCGAGAACGCGGTCGCCTGGATGTTCGCCAAGAAGGGCTACATCGTCATCGAGAAGGCGAAGGCGGAGGAAGAGGCGCTGATGGCGGCCGCGATCGACGCGGGCGCCGACGACATGCGCGACGATGGCGACAGCTGGGAAGTGGTGTCGGCGCCCGAGTCGTTCCAGAAGGTGCTCGAGGCGGTGAAGGCGCTCGGCATCGAACCCGGCGCCGCCGAGATCGCGATGCTTCCGCAGAACTACGTCAAGCTGGAAGGCAAGCCCGCCCAGCAGATGGTGAAGCTGATGGAAGCGCTCGAGGATCACGAGGACACGAAGAAGGTCTGGTCGAACGCCGACATCGAAGAGAAGGAGATCGAGGCGTCGTTGGCGTGAAGATTTTCGGGATCGATCCCGGCAGCGATCGGACTGGATACGGCTGCGTGGAGACGAAGGGCAGCCGTCATCATCTCGTCATCTGCGGCACCCTCTCCGCGCCCCGCGGCGCGACGTTCCCGGACAAGCTGAACCACATTCACGCGGGGTTGTGCGCGCTGCTCGCGCGGCACCGGCCCGACTGCGTCGCGATCGAGAGCGTGTTCCACGCGCGCAACGTGCGAAGCGCGCTCGTGCTGGGGCAGGCGCGCGGCGTGGCGCTGCTGGCCGCCTCGGAAGCCGGCCTTCCCGTCTTCGAGTACGCGCCGGCCGAGGTGAAGCGCGCGGTCGTCGGGTACGGGCGCGCCGAGAAGGCGCAGGTGCAGCAGATGATCAAACTGCTGCTCGGCCTGGCCGCGCCCCCCGAGCCCCACGATGCCGCCGACGCGCTCGCGATCGCCATCTGCCACGTGCACTGCGCGACCGGGATCGTCGCCGAGCGCGCGGCCGCCGAGAAGCCGTCGAGCACGTTGAAGTCCTGGCGGGATTTCAGGCCGTGACGCGCCGCGCGGGGAGACCACGCCGGTGATCAGGCTGCTGCGCGGAACGCTCGCCGAGAAGACGCCGAACCGTCTCGTGGTCGACGTCGGTGGTGTCGGGTACGACGTGCAGGTGCCGCTGTCGACGTTTTACGTGGCAGGGGAGCCGGGCGCGCCGATCTCGCTGCGCATCCACACCCACGTCCGCGAGGACGTCATCGCGCTGTATGGATTCGCCACCCCGCTCGAGCAGGATCTGTTCGAGCGGCTGATCGCGATCAGCGGCGTCGGGCCGAAACTGGCGCTGGCGGTGCTGTCGGGCATCGAGCCCGCCGACCTGATTCGCGCCGTGCGGCAGCAGGATGTCGCGCGTCTCACGGCCATTCCCGGCGTCGGCAAGAAGACCGCCGAGCGGATCGGCCTCGAGCTGAAGGACCGCCTGCCGGTGTCGCTCCAGGCGATCGGCCAGGCGCAGGAGGCCGCGCCCGGCGCCGAGCTTCGCGACGACCTGCTCTCGGCCCTTTCGAACCTCGGGTACCAGCGGCCCGTGGCGGAGAAGGCCATCGACCGGACACTGAAGGCGTCTCCCACGGAGCCATCTTTCGAGCACGCGCTGAGAGAAGTGCTGCGCGCCCTGATGGGAGCCAGATGAAGGTTCATGCCACGATCCACGGGGACGGGACACTAGGCGTCCGGCAGTGCGACCGGGCACAGTGCCTGTCAATTCGCGACTCACAATTCGCAAGTGAAATGACCGCTGATGTCTGACGACCGCATCGTCACCGCGGCGCGGGTGGACGAGGACGTCCCCTACGAGGCGGGGCTGCGGCCGCGGACCCTCGACGACTACATCGGGCAGGACCGCGTCCGCGAGAACCTGCACGTCTCGATCGAGGCGGCGCGGCAGCGCGGCGAGGCGCTGGACCACGTCCTGTTGTACGGCCCGCCGGGGCTCGGCAAGACCACGCTGGCGTACGTGATTGCGAACGAGCTGGGCGTTCCGATCCGCTCGACCGCCGGGCCGGTGATCGAAAAGCCCGGCGACCTGGCCGCGATGCTGACGAACCTCCAGGCGCGCGAAGTGCTCTTCATCGACGAGGTGCACCGCATGAGCCCCGCGATCGAGGAGATCCTCTATCCGGCGATGGAGGACTACGAGCTCGACATCGTGATCGGCCAGGGCCCGAGCGCCAGATCCGTCAAAGTGCCGGTGCGGCGTTTCACGCTGATCGGCGCCACGACGAGGACGGGACTCCTGACCTCGCCGCTGCGATCGCGGTTCGGCATCGTCCACCGCCTGGACTTCTATTCGGACGACAATATCCTGGAAATCGTGCAGCGGTCCGCGCGCATCATCGGCGTCCCGATCGACCTCGATGCGGCGCACGAGATCGCCAGGCGCGCGCGCGGCACTCCGCGCGTGGCGAACCGGCTGCTGCGGCGGGTGCGCGACTACGCGCAGGTCCGCGCGAACGGCCACATCACGCTCGACGTCGCGCACCGCGCGCTGCGCCTGCTGGAAGTGGACGAGCTCGGGTTCGACGAGATCGACCGGCGGCTGCTGCGGACGATCATCGAGAAGTTCGGCGGCGGCCCGGTCGGCGTCGCGAGCCTCGCCGCCGCGATGAGCGAGGAGCGGGACGCCATCGAGGACATCTACGAGCCGTTCCTGATCCAGATCGGATTCCTGGATCGGACGCCGCGCGGCCGTGTCGCGACCGCGCGGGCCTACGAATACTTCGGGCTGAGCGCCCCGGGAAAGGATCGGTTGTGGTGAAGTCGCTGAGGCGCGTGAAGATTGCGGGGTTGTCCACCTACGTGCCTCCGAAAGTCCTGACGAACGCGGATCTGGAGACGCTGGTCGACACGACGAACGAGTGGATCCTCCAGCGCACCGGCATCAAGGAGCGGCACATCGTCGGGCCGGGCGTGGCCACGTCCGACCTCGCGAAGGAGGCGGCATGCGGCGCCATTCGCCAGGCAGGCATCACCGCCGCCGATCTCGGCTTCATCGCCGTCGGCACGACGACGCCGGACACGATCTTTCCGAGTACGGCGTGCCTTCTTCAGCACAAGCTGGCCGCGAGCCACGCGTGGGGGTTCGACGTGGGCGCCGCCTGTTCGGGCTTTGTCTACGCGTTCACGACGGCGATGCAGATGGTCGCGACCGGCTCGACCGACCACGCGCTCGCGGTGGGCGCCGACGTGATGTCGAGCATCATCGACTACACCGATCGGGCGACCTGCGTGCTCTTCGGCGATGGCGCGGGCGCGGTCGTACTCGCGGCGGCCGACGACACCGAGCCCGCCGTCATCGACTTCGCCCACGAGATTGACGGCAGCGGCGGCCCCGCGCTGTGCATGCCCGCGGGTGGCAGCCGGATGCCGGCCTCGCACGAGACCGTCGACAAGCGGCTGCACTACGTCAAGCAGGACGGCGCGACGGTATTCAAGTTCGCGGTCCGCAAGACGGAGGAGATCTGCCGCCGCATCCTCGAACGCAACCACTTCGATCCCTCACAGGTGGATCTGTTCGTGTCCCACCAGGCCAACCGGCGGATCATCACCGCCGCGGCCGACCGGCTGGGCCTGCCCGAGTCGAAGGTCATCATCAATCTCGAGATGTACGGCAACACCACGGCCGCCACCATTCCCCTCGCGCTGGCCGACGCGATACGCCAGGGGCGGCTGAAGAAGGGGGATCTGGTGCTGCTCGCGTCGGTGGGTGCCGGCTTCACCGTCGGCGCGGTGCTGCTCCGCTGGAGCCTCTGAAGATGCTTGCTCCCCCGTCCTTCCTCCCCACCGCGCTGCCCGCATAGAACATCAGCACGAACGCCGTCGGTACCACCAGGCGCGTGGTCGGGAAGAAAACGGCGTAAACGATCGCCGTATTCGCCAGCATGACGAGCAGCAGTGCGTCTTCTCGCCAGTGGCGCCGGCGGCGCCACAGCCCCACAACCGCCAGGGCCGTGATGACGAGGTGCGCCGTGAAGTGCGAGGCGCGCTCGACGAACGGGCGATCATGCACCCCCGTGAACGAGAGCCGGCCGTCCGTCACGATCGCGCGCGGCCGTGGCAGTCGCGCGTGGGCGGGCAGCAGCTCCGGCGAGAAGACATACAGCAGGTTCCTGAGCCGCAAGCGTACGGTCTCGAGCGGACGCTCTCGAATGCAGTCGAACGCCCGATCGAGCAGCGCGGTGTTCACCGCGCGCTCGGCGGCC
>Ga0156017_1014_pt1 | contig 50520 bp, 50 predicted proteins | sample RifCSPlowO2_02_FD_107671 | JGI IMG/M metagenome (GOLD analysis project Ga0156017, IMG submission 107671) | Acidobacteria bacterium RIFCSPLOWO2_02_FULL_67_36
CGGCATGGAAGAAGTTCGTCTCCTTTCTCGGCGCCATGAAGACTTCAGGGTGTTCGCTCAGGCAGCGGAACAGCCAGGTGGTCCCCGCCTTCGGGGCACCCAGGCCGATCAGGTTGGGAAGGGTCACTCGCTTGGGACTCCCGAAGCGTGGAACACGGCCGCCCATTGCGACGAGATCCTCTCCGGCGAAAAGCGGGTCAGCGACTGCCGAGCCGCGTCACCTGCGGAACGCAGGGCATCCCGATCCCTGAGGAAGTAGAGGATACCCTGACGGAGGGCGTCCGCAGTCTTCTCTGCACAGACGTATCCATCGACGCCATGCCGCACGAGCTCCGGGATCCCGCCGGACGAGAAAACCACGGACGGCACTCCCTGACTCTTGGCCTCCAACACCACGTTTGGAAACGGATCTTCGAAGATCGAAGGACAGACGTGGAGATCCGCCTTCGCCAGGAGACCGAGGACGTCTTCGATCTCGCCGATGAAGCGAATGCTGGAACCGAGTCCCCTGTCTTCAATGTCCCGCGCCAGGCCCTCGGCGTAGGGACTGCGCCATCCCGCGAGATAGAACCGCATCTCTCCGTGCTCGCCGACCAGGTCCCGGGCGGCGCACAACAGAGCCTCGATCCCCTTGGCTGGCGTCAGCTGGCCCACGAAGACGATGTTGAAATGCGCGGGATCGAGGGTCGGTGCATCTCTATTGATCCCGGACGGACGGCCAGCGACGCAGTTGTGAATGATCTTCAGCTTCCCACCCTGTAGCCCCGTGGCGCAGAGCTCTTCGTACGAGAAACGCGAGTTGCAGACGATGGTATCGCAGAGGGGATCCACAATCCGCCTCCAGAGCGCATTGGAGACGGCTCGCTTTCGCCGGGACAGATGGCGATCCGGCGGGTTCGGCAGCCGGAAAACGACGTGGCTTCGGGCGCCAAGAAGCGTCGGAGCGGCGTAGAGAACATAAGCGAGGCTGGTCAGGTGAATGTGAGTCGGCCGGTACTTCCGATAGATCCGGCTGATGGCGCGCGCACCCTTCGCCCAGGCCGCCATCAAGGCAAACCCCTCTTGCGGGGTCCGAGGGATGCGCGGCCGCTCGGTCACCGGGGCAGCGGCCCAGGCAAACCCGATTCGCTCGACTTCCCTTGCGACCTTCTCGCCGGGGAGCGCGTTCACCACGAACAGCACGTCGGCGCCTCGCTCCCGCATCATCGTCATGATCTGGAGGTTCGCCCGCTCCATCCCGAGGACTGGAATTGAGGGCATGACGACCAGGATGCGGGTGCCACGCAGGTCTTGGGGGCAGGAGACAGGCTCGGCCGATCGTGCCAGCGGTATTTTCAGTTCCGGTATGTGGGCTGCGGCCTGTCCGGTCATGCCTGAGCCCTCCGAGCCATCGCCTCGACGCCGTCCGCCCCGCGCGCTTCGGCGAGAACCTTGTCGAAGAGAGCGCACTGCCGGCGCGTCATCTCTCGGGCGGTGTACGGGCCGAACGCGTCGCGATCGAGTTCCGGGCATTCCGGGCTGTCGTGGAGGCCCTCCAGCAGAGAGGTCCACAGCCGCTGGAAGCGCATCACCGCGGACCCCAGACCGCCTCCAACTTCGAACTCCACGACCTCTCCGGCCTTCAGGCCGCGGATGACTTCCACCGCTGGGCTGCCCGCGCAGAAAGCCCCAATCAGAGGACGGCGGGCAAGGACGTAGGGGTAGATCTTCGAGGGAGAGTACATGGGATCATCCGAACCCGGAACGAAAAGGAAGTCGGCGTCCACCAGGAGCTGCAGCGCCTCGAAGTAGGGAACCCGTGCGGTGTGCTCCGTTACCCGCACCGAGACACCCGCCTCCGCCGCCAGCGGCTCGATGCTCTTCGACGCCCGATCGCCGGTGGCGTAGGAAGTACCCACGAAGTGAAGGTGGACCTTTTCGAACAGGTCAGGGCGCTCGTGGAGCCCGCGCGCCAGCGCGCCGAAGGCAATCCTCAACGCGGGAGCCATGTCGGAACCACCGCGACCCACGTAGACGCCATGGAGCGCACCGTCGCCCGGACGAAAGAGCCTGTTTGGCTGGGGGTTGCTACGCAGCACCCGGAGATCTTCCTCCGCCGCCCCAAACGGCAGGACGTCCGCGGGCCGGCTCTCGAGCCACGGATAGCGGGACTGGAGAATCTCGATGTAGCCGGGAGACACTGCGATGAGCCCGTCTACCTCTCGCATGGTCCAGGGCTCCAGGATCCCGTGCAGACGTCGCATGAGAGCGCGCTTTGGCAGTCGCTCCAACTGGGGCTCGAGCGCGTGATACTCGGCGAGCCAGAGATCCTGCATATCGATCACGAATGGCACGCCGTGGCGCCGCTTCCAGACCCGACCGAGCGGCATCAGGAGGAACTGGGTGGTTGAGAAGTAGACCAGGTCGATGCCGCCTTCGAGAATGAGTCGAGTTCCGGCCGAGTACAGGAAAGGCAAGGCCCGCACGGCGAGACTGCTGACGCCGACCCGGCGTGTCCAGGCGGCTGGAAGCGCTCCGACCGATCGCAGCAGCACGTCCGCAGGTACGGTCTGGCAGAGGAGCGGGTCTCTCACCCCCTCGACGGCGTCAGCCTCCACCGCAAGTACCACCGGCTCCCAACCGAACTCGCGGAAGAACGGCAGGCTGATGCGAACCCGGTGCATGTCCGCGGCGTTGATCGGCGGAAAATGCGGCGAAACGATGAGCAGCCTCCTGGGTGCATCGATCATCCGGCGAGCGAACCTCGGAGTTCGGCGGGGATGGCGAAGAGGTTCTGATTCGACAATGTGGAGAAATCGGGACGCCCCCCCGAATCGAGCTGAAAGATCACGTAATCCGCTTCCTTCAGGATGGTCTCGACTGCGGGCGTGGGCTGAGCATCCAGGGATTCGAACATCACGATGCGCGGGCGATCCTCGAGAAGCAGCCGGTAGGCACCACGAAGAACAGAACCCTCGAATCCCTCCACGTCGATCTTGAGCAGCCCAACGGGTCGGCCTTTTAGGTGTTCACGAAAATCATCGAGCCGCACGAGAGGCACCCTCACCGATGAATCCGCGAGCGCGGTGGCGTAAACGCGGTTCGTCGTCGTCGGGTGGGGGACATCATCGACGTACGCCCAGCCCGGCTCTCCGCCCACGGCTGCCTGGACGAGCCGTAGCGTGTCCCAGCCGTTGAGCCGCCAGTTCTCCGTCAGTCGCTCGAATGCAGTCGGCGCCGGTTCGAACGCGAAGATGTTGGCGGGGCCGACGCAGTCGGCCAGGAGGAGTGAGATATGTCCCACGTTGGCGCCCACGTCGAGGAGCACTTCACCGCGGCTCAGGGAACTCCGGAGAAACATCAACTCCCGATACTCGGGCCAATTCGCATAGATGAGCGCCGAAGACACGACGCAGTCCGGGTGTGCTCGAAACAACATCCCGTTGGGAAGCCGGAGAAGGCGGGTGCTCCCGACGGTCCGCTTGCGGATCTGCCAGGCCACCGCGGCGAGAGTCTTCTGCAGCCGACGGCCCCGATTCCCGGGGTTCGCCCAGATGGAGCGGGTGATCAAGCGAATGGACATCGCGGATGGCCCTGCCCATTCCGCTCAGGACGCAGCCATTGCCGCAGTCGAATGGTGTCCCAGCACGGCCGCAACCAGATCCAGGAACTTGTCCTTCTCCGCGTCCCAGTTGTACTCTCGCTCTCCCCACCGCCAGGCTGCGCGGCGCGCCGCCTCGAGGCGGTCTCGATCCACCCACCAGCGACGAAGTCCCGCGGCGAGTGCGGCGCCATCACCCGGTTGGTAAGAGAACGCCGCATCGCCCAGCCGCGCCAGGACTGGCGCCTGCCCCTCGGTGGCCGTGCCGGCGATCGCGTTTCCGGCGAGCAGGTACGTAAAGATCTTGTTGGTCAGGCAGATCTCCCGGTTTCGCGAGACGGGCTGTTCCAAGGCCAGCCCCACATCGTACGGCGCTGCGAGACGCACCATCTCGTCTGGCGATCCCGGCGGGTGGGACACGATGCGGGCGGGATCGACGCCAAGCGCCCGGCAGCGTGCGAGGACGAATTCCCGGTATCCAGGCTGCCAGGAGCCGCGAAGATGCAACTCGAGAGGAATCTCGCGCAGGCGCGCCATGGCGTCAATCGCGTCCTGCAGCCCACGATCCGGCCCAATCGTCTGGGAAAACCAATACAGTCTGAATGGTCCGTCCGTGTGGGTCTCACCGAGACCGCAGAGTCGCTGCGCAAGCGGAAAAACGTTCAGGATCGGTACCGGCCGGCGTATGCCGTACTTCGATGCATAGGCGTCCGCGATGCCGGCCGACGCGGCCGTTACGTAGTCGCAGCAGCGCAGGTGGCGGCGCTCGATGGCCTCGGCGGCCGCAGCAGACAGAGTAACCGGCGCTCCGTAAGGACATTCCCCGGAATGAAAGTCCTCGGCGTCAAATCCCGCCCGCGCCCCATGTGCCGCAGCCGCGGCGACCGCAGCGGGGAGTGCGCCGAGATTGTGGGCTATGTAGAGGTCAGCAGGGATGCGCAGCGCGGCGCGCCGCAGCTCCGGCATGACGCGGGAGACCGACTGTTCCTGAAGGGTGGGGCTGTCGGGCCTGAAACTCAGGGCTCTGCAACTCGCCCGGTGACGCGCGCGCGTCCACAGATGGCGCAGGCCCGCCTTTCCCAGTCCTCCAACGTACATCGGTGACCAGCTACGGGGCCGGAGCATCTGTCGATCCGCCTCGAACGCCCAGTCCACCCAGTAGGCGCAGACCACCCGGACGTCATAACCCGCGGCGGCCAGGGCATCCGCCTCCTTTACCAGGCGGGGATTGGTCGATGGCTGGCCAGTCGTGATCAGGCAAACCCGCGCCGTCATGGCTGCACCGGCATGGCCTACGCTACCAGCTCGAGTCCGCAGCCCCACGCTCGTCACGGGCGGTCCAACGCATTCATGTGGTTCCGATATTCCACCGTTTGTCCTGTCGAAATCGGCTCCCGGCAGGCACGAACAGCATGTCGCACTGCCAGAGCGCACGATCGAGAGGCCGGCGCGTGAGACCACAAATGTCATACGCCACGAAAGAGCGACGTTCCAGCCACCCGACGATGTCCGCCAGGAGTGGGACCTCTTCGTGGAGATCCAGCAGGCTTATTTCGGCCAGAATGACGTCGACAGAAGCTAAACTTGCGGCGGCTCCCTTCAGCACCTCCAGCTCGTAACCCTGAACGTCTATCTTCAAGACGTTCGGAGTCTCTCCTGAAAAGACCGTCTCGACGATGTCGTCGACCGTGGTCATCTTGTAGAGATTTGCAGGATGCCTGGGGCCGGCCTTTTCCCTGAGGACGGAGGAGGCCATCCGAGCCTCGTGCAACGCTACTTCTTGACATCGCTCCGATCCCAACAGTGTGCGAATGACCGTGATCCCGGGCTCACTCGCAGCCATTCGATCGAGCTCAGGCAGCACGCCCTCCTGTGCTTCGAAACAGGCCACCTTCGCATCCGGCCACAGAGAAAGACACAAGCGGGCGAAATCGCCCCGGTATGCCCCGACATCGAAAATCAAGCGCGGTGTCAAGCCGAGACGCGCCATTCTCTCCAGTGCGACAGGGATTTCGGGAAGCTCCAGCCGCCGCGCCAGATATTGACGAATGGACCCCTTCAGCACCCGCCACATATTCGCAAAATCGTGTGCCCGCGGCGTTTGAACCACTGTCAAGATTCTCGCCTGGATCCATCTGACCGGCCGGCATCCACGAGTCGGAGGTACAGCGCTTCGTATTTGTCGACCATGACTCGATCGCTGAACCGCTCTTCCATAATCTGCCGGCAGGCGCGCCGATCGATGGAAGGGATGCGGTGAACGGCAGCGATCATCTCCTCCACCGAATCGCACACGAAGCCGTTCACGCCTTGCTGGACTATCTCCGGCACGGCTCCTCGGTTCAATCCGATGATGGGCAGACCGCACGCGAGTGCCTCCGCCATCACGATTCCAAAGAGCTCCTCCCAAAGGACAGGCATCAGCAGCGCGAAACCAGCGCCGAGAAGTTCGTTCTTCGCTCGATCGTCAACAGGGCCGAGATAGCGGACCCGGTCGCCGTCGATGAAGGGGCGGATATGGGTGGCAAAGTACTCCTGGTGTTCCTTTGCGCTCGGCACATTCCCGGCGAGCCACAAGCGGCGCCCGGTCTGCCGGGCCACCTCGATGGCAAGATGAGGTCCCTTGATGCGCTCGATGCGTCCCAGGAAAATTAGAGGAGCGTCAGCGGCGATCCGTGGCTCGAACCGGTATGAGCTCTCGGAAACTCCGTCGTAGACGAGGAACCATTTCCCGTTTTCAGCGGCGGGAGCCATCATGTGATAACGGCTGCAGCCCGCAAACCCAATCTTCCCCCCTGATAGCCGGATCGCCCACTTCACTCGACTCGCTGTGATCGGCCGCTGATAACTCATCAACACAGGGACGCCGACTGGGAGCAACGGGGCGATGTAGGCCAGCCTGCCGAAGCTGTGGACGATGTCGACCCCCTTCCCCAGCACGCCGGCCGAGACGTGCCACGTGTTGCGCAACACGGCCAGCCCTCCCCGGCTCCGGTCGGCTGGGTACGGATGCAACGCGCATGGCACCTTCGAGTCGCGGTTCGCGAACAGGCGCACCTGATGGCCGCGTTCGACCAGGCCTGTCGCGAGGGCGAAGATCATCCGCTCGATCCCGCCGTACAGCCCGGGCGGAACGGGAAGCTCTGGATCGGCCGTCAGCGCAATGTGCACGTCTTCAGTGCAGAGGATCCTGAAGTCCCAGCTCGCGAAAGAGCGCGCGGAAGCGATGTCCCCATGTGTGTCGAGACAGCACTGCCTGGCGCCCGGCGGATCGGAGACCTCTCCGGCGCGGCGCGTCGCCCAGAAGCGCCTCCGCCTTCGCCACGAGCTCCTCCGCGTCGCGATAGGTTTCGATTTCCGTGCCGAGGTCGTACATCGACTCGAGATCGACGCACGACTCGGTGAGATAGCATGCACCCATGGAGGGCGCCTCGACATCCCGTAGCCGTGAGTAGACCAGAGGTCGGCTGAAGGGGTAACCGGGGTGCGGACAGCGATTGATCCCCAGCGTGACCGCGCTTCGCGCCGTCACCGCCACGAAGTCGTCGTGCGGCAGTGGCGGGAATGAAACGCCATCGAACCTCGACGCCTGGCGCGCACGCATCCGCCGCGCTTCGAAGTACCGCCATTCTCCGGCCAGCCCGTAGTCTCGCAGACGGCGCAAGTGCTGTCTCGCCGAAAGCCGGCGCCGCCACGACCAGGGGAGAGGCGGCGGCTCGCGAAGTGCTTCGTGCGGCGACCCCGGGGTATGAGGACCACGATCGCCAGACGGCGACTGCCGGCCCCAACCCTGCCCGTAGATCCGAAGGGGAATCGCCGTCTCGAGGACCGGCTCGAGAAGCTGCATTCTCAAGTGGTCGCCCGAGCCGACGAAGGTCACCTGGCGCAATTCCCCGCTGCCGGTGACGCGGTATGCTCCCGGATGAACGCCCATCGCCAAGTGCAGCGCCGGCGCACCGAGACTCCGATAGAGCGGCAGTGCCTCCCGTTCTGGCACCCAGTTCAGCGTCACCGATCGCGCCAGGGGCCGCACCGATTCAAACTGGCGCAGGTTGTCGCAGAAAAAATTGACGACGGGGATGCCGAGATCGCGGATCGCCTCGAGGATGCCCGGCTCGACGTGCGCCGAATAGAAATAGGAGAAGAAGAGTTGGATCCCGAAGCGCCGGTGCGCCTCTTTCACGGCTTGCAGTAGCGCCTCGCCGAGACGCGCGCGCCCGTGTTCGAGCCAGTCCGGGTCGAAGCAGCGCGCCAGCGGTTCGGCCAGGTCGATATTCGAGGGCTCGAAGACCCGGCATCCCATCTCCTCCAACGCGGGCTTGAAGTTCCGGAGCCAGAAACCGTAGCTCGGGATATTCCACCGATTCGGACTTTGGAGGCAGCAGAGATAGACGTTCACAGTCTGGATGCGTCAAGCAGCATCGAACGACTGCCCGGTTCCGAGGCCACGGATCTTGGCGAACTCGAACCCCGTGGCCACAGAGCCGTCCTCCAGGCCGACCTCTCGAAGCTCCAAGAGGCGGCCGTCGCGACACGAGACGCTTAGCGCGTCACCGTTCACCACCAGCGTGCCGGGGCCGGCTGTCGGAGGGGCCGTAGCATCCGACAGCAAGGAACGCCACACGACGATGCGTTCTCCTTCAAGACACGAGTAGGCGCCGAAATAGGGCCGAGTCTGCGCCCGGATCCAGTCGTGGACCTGTCGGGCCGACTTCGTCTCCCAAGGGATCAGGCCATCCTCGGGACTGCGTTGCGGGAAGCGCTCAGCCTGAGTGTTATCTTGCGGAATCCGTGGCGCGTTCCCGCGCCGGATCATTGGCGTGTATTGACTGATCAGCTCAACTGAAGCTTCGGCGGCCCGGTCATGGACGGCACGAATGTCATCATCGGAGCCAATCGGGAACTTCTGCTGCGCGATGAGATCACCATCGTCGACTCCGTCGGCCAGGTAGAACAGACTGACGCCAGTAGCCGACTCTCCGTTGATAATCGCCCAGACCAACGGAGCGCCGCCCCGGTAGCGAGGCAGAAGCGACGCATGAATCCCCGCCACGCCGCGAGAAAAGACCTGCCGTAATGATTTCGGGATCAGATAATACCAGCCGATGACCAGACCGAAATCGGGCTCCAACCTCCGGACTGCCTCTTCGCAGCCAGGATCGGTCATGTTCCCGGTCACGTAAATCAGCGGCACACCAGCGTCAGCCGCGAGACCCTCGAACGAGCGAAACATCACGTTGCGAACCGGACCGATCGAGTAGGAAATCTGAAAGCGTTCTGGGATCGAAAAGATCCCGACGACTTCCTCGCCCATCTCGAGGAGCTGTCGACAGCACCGGTGCCCGATTTCGGTCGCGCCGAAGAAGAGGACGCGCATGTGCACTCACACCCGGCCAGTGTGCAGAACCGCTCCGTCGGCAGCAAAAGCGCTTCGGCCATCGAATTCGCCGGTCAGGAACGTGCGGCACCACCACTCGAAGCTCAGGAAGGACCAGATCAGGAGTCTCCTGTTGACACGCCCTGAGCAGTGCTCATCGAGCACGCGTTCCACATACGCCGGCTGAATGAACTCGTAGAGCCGGGCCTTGCGGTCGCGCAGGAGCCGGTTGATGTAGTCGATGCTCTCTCCCCGGAACCAGCTCGCGTCCGGAGCGCTGAAACCCTGCTTCGCACGCTCGGTGACTTCTCGAGGGATGAGGGGCAGCATCGCGCGCCGCAAGATTGCCTTGCCGTCGTTGGTCCGCTGCTCGTAGAGCCGACGCTTGCCTGGGAGATTTTCATCTATCGTAACCCCTGACTCGAGATCTCCGAGCTTGTGTCGCACGGGGATCCGCATTGCGTAATCCACCAGGTCGTTGTCGAGGAATGGCACCCGCGTCTCCAGGGAGTGGGCCATGCTCAACTTGTCTTCGACCATAAGGACTCCGTGCAGGAAGGTCTTGAGCTCGAAGTAGAGGGACACCGCCAGGTAGTCGGCGTTCCCTCGCAGCGGAGCCAGCCAGGCCTCGAACACACTCCGGAAGACGTCGAAGGACGAATGCCCGCTGATAGCACGCTGCGTATCGGTATTGAAGAGCCGTCTCTTGTCGTCGTCCGGCACCAGCCGCTGCCAGTACGAGTAGTAGCGCTCCAAGTACGCCTCGGGGCTGGCGCTATCGAGGCCTTGGTAGTACCTCCACGGATACCCCGCGAAAAGCTCGTCGCCCCCCGCGCCGGAAAGTACGACCTTCACGAACTTGCTTGCCAGGCGCGCCACGTAGTAGTTGGGGTAGCACTGCCCGACCCTGAGATCCTCCAGGTGCCAGGTCAGCTTCGGGAGCACGTGCTCCATGTCTCCAGCATGAAGCACGACCTCGTAATGCTCGGTCTTGAAGAGATTCGCGAGCATCTCCGCGTTCCGTCGCTCGTCGAATCCAAGCTCAAGACCTGACGCGGATGTGAGATCGAATCCGCCGGTAAACGTCATGAGGCGAGGCAGGTGACGAACGGCGACCGCCACGATGGAGCCGGAATCCATCCCGCCGCTCAGGTAGCCGCCGATCGGCACATCGCTCACGAGCTGGCGTGTGACCGCCTCCTGGAACAGGTGATGGATGCGCCGCCCCGCTTCCTCGTCGTCGACGTCCAGACCCTCGTCGGGCACAGGGAAATCCCAGTAGCGCCGAACGGTCGCGTCGCCGCCTTTCATCAGGTCCAGTGTCAGGCTGCAGCCCGCGGGAAGCAGTCGGATTCCCTCGAAGAGCGTCCGGTCTGTGAAAACGTTCTGGAAAGTGAAGTATTCATCGAGCGTGAGGCGGCACACGTTCACGGACACTCGCGGATGAACCAGCAGGGCCTTGATCTCGGAGCCGAACAGGAACAGGCCGTCCCGGAGGTACCAGTACAGAGGTTTCACGCCGTAACGGTCTCGGGCAAGAAAGAGGCGTCGCTGGGTCCGGTCCCAGATCGCGAACGCGAACATGCCGTTGAAACGGAGTAGGCATTCCTCTCCCCACTCCTCCCAGCCGTGGACCACCACCTCGGAGTCGGTGCTCGAATGGAAGCGGTGCCCCAACGCCTCCAGTTCGACGCGCAGCTTCTGAAAATTGTAGATCTCGCCGTTGTACGTGAGGAGGACCTTCCCGGTCTCGTTGGCCATCGGCTGGTGCGCCGCCGTCGTGAGGTCGATGATCGCCAGCCGCCTGTGCCCCAACCCGACCTGACCGTCCGTGTAGTGCCCCTCGCCATCGGGTCCGCGGTGGGCGATCGCGTTGGTCATGCGCCGGAGGAGTCCCTCCGCCACTGGCTCTCCATTCAGGTTGCACACGCCGACAATTCCGCACATCAGCTCGTTCCCCTTAACCCTTCAGAGCGCGCACCGTGAACCCGCTCTCTTCCCGGTCGAAATGGATGACCGAGAGGGCCAGCTCGTCGCACCACCCACGGATCTCTTCCTCCGTGTGCCGGTGCGCATAGCGGGGAGCGTACCAGTCGAAGTTGACGTGGTGGTTCTCCTCGAACGTCAGAGAGTCGTTCCAAAACATCTTCGCGAAATTCCAGTAGACGAGCCGCTGGATGTCGTAGCGTCCCGCACGAATTCCGAGCAACGGGACATCTTCCGGCACCTCGACCTCAGTCTTCAGCTCGGCAAGCGCCTGACCCAAGCGCGTCAGGGGTCGGAGAGCTTCCCACGCTTCCTCTGGCGGAAACGACGAAATTCGTTCGCGGACACAATCGTCCGTGAACTCCCGCACAGGGCCCTTCTTGCGATACACGTAGAACAGCAGTTCACCGCCCGGGTGGAGATGCCGTACTAGGCGTTCCAGTGCCCGTTGGGTGGACGGGGTGTGGTGCAGGACGCCCTCAGCGATGATGGCATCGAACGCGCCCCCGAATGGCAGGGATATCAGGTCGCTCTGTACGAACTGCGTGAGAGGAGTCTCTCCGATTCGTTCCCGCGCAACATCGATGGCATCCGACACGTCAGCGCCGATCACCAGCGTCGTCGATCGCACGCGCCAGGAAGGGGTCAGCCACAGGCAGGTGCTGAACCCGCTCCCGCATCCAGCGTCGAGCACGCGGGAGCGGGACGCAAAGAATTCCTGCATATCGCGAAGCTCGCCGAAGCCGTACCGCTTCACCATCCAGTCCTGGAAAGCACCGCGCATCGCCGGGGAATCGTAACTGTCGCGCCGCCGCCACTTGAGGCCAAAAGTGGCCGAGGTCTGGGCCTGCCCGCTGTCGGAGACGGTGACGAACCGGGCAATCCCGTTGCGGATGTCGTAGCGCTCGCCTTCGCCGCTGCTCAGCGATCCCTCCAGGATTTCGCCTTCGGGTCCCTCGGCCTCGACCTCCAGCGCGAGAGGCGCTGCAGAGACCGGGTCGACCAGCAGCTCCACCAGCGACCTATCCATCCAGCGCCTCCCGCAGCCGGTCGCAGACCTCGGCCTGCTCCGCATCCGTCATCTGCGGGTAAAGCGGCACCGCCAGGCTGAGACGGTCCGCGAAGTAGGCGTTCGGGAAGTCCTCTTTCCGAAGACCGTACTTCTCGGCGTAGTAGCGCTGGATGACGACGGCGTGCGTTCCCTGCCGCGTGGCGATGCCGGCGGACTCGAGGCAGGCCATGACGCCGTTCCGGCGCTCGTGAAGCCGGTCCACGTTGTGCCACCCCGGATCCTCAGGCCGGAACAGGCAGACGTATGCCTGGTAACCGTGTTCATGGCCATCCGGCACGACCGGTCGGCAGAGCCACTCGACATCGGCCAGCATCTCGTCGTAGAGGCGAGCGCGCCGGGCTCGCTCGGCCAAAATCCACGCGACGCGATCCATCTGCGCTACGCCCAGCGCGCCCTGTATGTCGGTCATCCGGTAGTTGTAGCCAAGATGCTCGTAGTCGCCGAGCAGGAATCCACCCTGGCCTTGGTGGCGTGAGAGGTCAGAGCGCGACGTACCGTGATCGCGGAGGGCGCGGGCCGCGGCGTCCACGTCAGCGCGGTCCGTCGTGATCATCCCACCTTCGCCCGTCGTGATCGATTTGCGGGGATGGAAGCTGAAGCATCCAGCGTCCCCGAAAGTTCCGGCGTGTCGACCCCGGTAACGGGCACCCAGAGCGCAGGCGGCGTCCTCGACCAGCCAGAGACTGCGGCGGCGGGCGAGGTCGAGCAGCGGCTCAATCTCGGCGCACAGTCCGAAGAGATGTACGGGCAGCAGGCCTACCGTTCGATCGGTCACCGCATCGGCGACCGCGGCGGGATTCACATTGAAGGTCTGCAGGTCCACGTCGCAGAAGACCGGTCGGCCACCGCAGTACTCAACCACGTTAGCCGTCGAAATCCAGGTGAAAGCTGGAACGACCACCTCGTCTCCTGGCTCCAACCCGACCGCCCGGACGGCGAGATGGAGCGCAGTAGTGCACGACGTGGCGGCAATAGAGAATCGCGCGCTGGTGTACGCGGCAAACTTCTCTTCGAAGGAGCGCACGAACGGACCCTGAACCACCCAACCGCTCTCGAGCGGAAGTTGGACGGCCCGGAGCTCCTCGGGCCCGAAGCATGGGCGCGTAATGGGAATGGTCACACCTGTCGCACCAGTGAGGCCGATGAAGCCATCACGTCGCCGACGACCGGCGCCTGCTGTGGTAGCGGTCCGCCAGCTCCAGCAACCGCTCGCGGTAGGCCCACATTTGGCTTGGTGAGTGGTGGAGCTCCACGTACGTCTTCGCCGCCGCCACCATGGCCGCGCAGCGTTGCCGGTTCTCGAGCAGTTGACGTATATCTCTCGCCATCTGCTCTGGATCGGGAGGCACTTTGAGGATCAACTCCATCTCTTGAAACTCGTCGGGGAAATCGAGGCAGTCCACGGCGACTACCGGCCCGATGCCGAAACCCATCGTCTCGAATAGAGCGGTATTGTGATTGGACACCTTCGATGTCAGAGCAAACGCAGAGACGTGCTCCGCGATCGAACCGATACAGTTTGCATCGACAGCGCCTAGGAACAGAACCCTGTCTCGCAGGGCGTCCGAGGCATTCACTCGTGCCTCCAACGCCGGCCGCTCCGGACCATCGCCCGCGAACACCACGCCGTGGTCGGGCGGAAGCCGTTCTAGGGTGTCCAACAGCAGACTGGGATGCTTCGCCGGATGCAGCCGATTGAGCTGCATCAGCACGAATCTGAACCGGCGCGCGAACCGATCCACCATGGCCTTCTCTTCTCCTTGAGTCGCCTCGCTTGCCCTGCACGTCGTCTCACCTGCTGTCACGATGTGCCGAATGATATGCACGCGATCCTGCATGCCTACCTTTCGCAGGTCGCTTGCTATCAATTCATCGCCAAGAATCAGGTCAAATCGACGATACAGCGCGAGCTTCATCTGATCACCCAACCACCAACGCGGTCCGCCTTGGCGGAAACATGCTGCGCACATCAGTGCGCTCCGCCGGCAGCCGGGGTTGTGGTACGAGTAGGTGCATGCCAGAAGCCACGGTGCCTCGAAGGCCACCGGCCAGTCTTTCCAACTCAGGTACGCATGGCGCTGGAATAGCTGCGTGATCACGACATCGACCGATTCATTCAGCCACGGCCGAATGCACTTGTAGTAGGCGCGGGCCTTCCGCCAGCTTCCGCAGTTTGGAAAGATCTCCTGATAGGCCCGTACCTTCGGGAGATCCGGAACGTCGAATGGCCCGGGAAAGGTGAACCCCTTCATCAGATCGCGGAATCGTGGTGTGTTGAAGTACCACTCCGGTCTGAGGACGAGCACTTGTACCTCGTCGCCGGCGGTTTCGGTGAACCAGCGGTCGTGCTGAAAACCCCACCGTTCGTTTCCGCCCGTTGAGGGCCAATAGTCCTGCACGACTCGCAGAATTCGCATGAAAGCGCGCTAACTCCTATCGGTATCGATGCTTGGATCCGGCCCGTCCCGGAGGGAGTAGGTCGGCGCAGAACTCAGGGGCAGTTATGAATCGCAACAGCAGCTTGTCAATGAAGAGGCAGCAGGGGGTGGGATGGCCGATTTCACTGGATACCCGCCAATTGCTTCAGAGCGCTGATCAACCGTTTGTACTCATTACTGGGTCTAGCCGGAGCCCCCATCACGATCGCACCGTCGGGCACATCGGACACAACCAGCGCTGCGAGTCCGATCGTCACGCTATTCCCGATCGAGATGCCATCCCGCAGACAAGCCGACGGTGCGACCCAAGCATGGTCGCCGATCCGTGTACTGCCGCCAACCATGGCGTGCGCGATGACCGCCGTATGACGTCCTACCACCACGTTGTGGGCGATGTGTACCAAGTTGTCGATCTTTGCGCCCACGCGGATGATGGTGTCTCCGAGCGTTCCTCGGTCGACGCAAGTGTTCGCTCCAATTTCGACGTTGTCCTCTATGACAACCCCGCCCACGTGCGTAAACTTCTCGAATTCGCCGGCCTCATTGCGCTGGTACCCGAAGCCGTCTGCTCCAATGACTGTCCCAGCGTGAATAACGACCTCGCGGCCTATCCTGGTTTTTGAATAGATGTGAACATGTGCGTGGATGACGGTTCCCTGTCCGATCTCACATCGACCGAGGGTCGCGAACGGACCAATGTAGACGTCCGGGTGAATGATCGCTTCTGAATCGATGACGGCGGTCGGATGAATCCCGCGCGGGCCAGGTTCCGTGAACAAAGCTGCGACTAGGCGGAGAAAAGACAGTCGTGGATCCCTGACAACGACAAGTGTCTTCCCGCTATGAGCCAAAGTATCAAGCAATGGGTCATCTGCGCAGAGCACTACGCCCGCTTTGGTTGATCGTATGGAATCTGCCGCTTGAGTTCCGCTCTTGCTGCAAAAGGTCATCGCCTGTTCATTGTGGGCGTCCCAGATCGACGCTGCATGAGTCAGCGTTCCTTCCTGTCGGCCCACGACCCGTATGACCTCGTCGCCCAGCAGCTGCAGCGCCGTGCGAATCTCGATTCGCGCCATCGGCTACCCCTGGCTTCCGTGCGACGTCGGCCCGCTATTCCTGAGCGATCGCTCGAGACCGGTGACAAAATCGTCGAGCACTCCTGTTGGTATTCCAGTAGCGGCGTATTTGGCCCATTCGCGATTTAGGCGCATGTCGAGTTCCCGCTCACGGATGACATATGGCCAGGTCCTCACCAAAATCTGCATCATGTCCCCGCCCCCAGCGACCCAGTTCAGTGGATGAAAGAGCAGGTGTAGGGATCGGTGACGACCGTGGCCTATGATCTCCTCGAACTCCCCCACCGAATACCGCATGTTGCTATCGGAAAAGTACGGAATATCACGAATGAAGCTCCGGCCGTAGATGTTCGCCAGGCCGGGTATCTCCAGATTCAAGCCCCGGCTGATAAGTTCGGCTGTCACGTTGTGCCAGGCAAAGGCCGGCAGTACCAATGCTGTGACGTTTCGCTGAACAATACTGAAGTCCTCCAACACAAGCGCTGCCAATTCCGCGTCCGAACTGGGGAGGACGGCAGGGGCTGCATAGTGCAAGGCGACGGAGTGGCCAAGGGTGAGAATCTCGTCCACATGCTGGAGTGAGAACTTACTAAGTAAATTGTAAATCTGAGACCGAACCAATAAGCAAAAGGTACTGGCAATCCCGAATTCGGCGTCAACTCGCGCCAATTCAACCGCCATTTCCAGAGAATAATCTACGTCATGTCGAAGGTAGATGCGTCGACCGATTCCGTCGTCGGGATCGAGGAACCCGACGAATTGGTAACCCTGGTCGAGCGCCGTCCGCAGCAGAAATCTGTAGTTTTCGATCGAGTATGTCGGCAATGTTCGCAATCCCAGATCGGTAACCGTTTAATTTAGCTTGGTCCCTGCTGATCCTGACGCCAGTCGACGACGGAGCGAAGCCCCTCCTCGAGCGGCGTCCGCGCGCGGAACCCCAGCATTCGGTCCGCTTTCTCGGTGCCGCCCACACGATGGGTCACGAACATCTGCTCGTTCGGCCGGTACGCCGGGCGCAGATCCGACCCGGTAATTCGCAGGAGCAACTCCGTCAGCTCGTTGATGCTCGTCTTGATCCCGGTCCCGACGTTGAAGAAGTCATCGGTGGCCTCGCTCTCCAGCGCCAGGATGTTGGCGCGTGCGACGTCCTCCACGTGAATGAAATCGTAGGACTGCGTGCCGTCGCCATGGATCACGGGAGGTTGCCCGCGCTCGAGGCGGTCCAGTACCTTCATGATGACGCTCACGTACGCGCCCCGGTCATCCATCCGCGGACCGTAGATGTTCATGTAGCGAAGTCCGACGTACTGGAGGCCGTGCTGCTCATGAAAGGCCCGGAGGAACTGCTCCCCCGCGATTTTCGTCGCGCCATAGAACGTCCGGTTGTTGAAAGGATGGTCCTCCGTCATCGGGGTGAAGACGGCGTCACCGTAAACCGACGCCGACGACGAGTAAACCACTTTCTCCACGCCCGCCTGATGAGCGGCCTCCACGACGTTGTATGTTCCGACGACGTTGACTTCAAGTGCCGCCCGCGGGTGCTCGACGCACTCATGAAGCCATAGCGCTGCCAGGTGGAAGACGTAATCCACTCCGCCCATCACCCGCCGCAGCAGGTCGGTGTCCCGAATCGTGCCTTCGACGATCCGGACTCGGCCGTCCCGCGCCGCGTCGCTCAGGTTCCGGCGCGTTCCGCGAACGAAGTCGTCCAGGACCAGAATCTCGGACACGGGTTCCGCCGTCAGCTGATCGACGACGTGGGATCCGACGAATCCCGCACCGCCAATGACGAGTACCCGCTTCCCTTCCAACACGGCCTAGTGTCCCGTCCCAGTGGATCGTGGCATAAGTCCCGGGCGCGGCGCCCGGATCGCAAGGCGCGACGAGCGAGCATACAGGCCGTATGTGAGCGAGGAGCAACGCCGCGAGGCGGGATGCCCCGCCCGGGAATTGTGTCGCGAACCACTGGGACGGGACACTAGCTCCCTCCAGCGTTTGCCACACGACGGTACAGGTCGTTGTAGTCGGTCGCCACCTGCTCCCACGAGAAACTCCGCGCCCGCTCCCTCCCGCGCGCCGCGAGCTCACGGCGCAGGGATTCCGACTTGGCGAGCGACAGCAGCGCACCTGCGATGCTGTCCACGCTCCACGGATCGAACAGAACAGCCGCGTCCCCTGCGTATTCAGGAATCGACGTGGCATTTGACGCGGCCAGGGGGCAGCCCTCCTCGAAGGCCTCGAGCACAGGCAGTCCAGCGCCGTCGAACAGGCTCGCGTAGACGCAGAATTCTGCGAGACGATATAGGGCCCGGACCTCCGCAGGCTCCACGCGCCCTAGAAAACGGACGCGGCCGCGCACGCCCAGCCTCCCGGCATGATCGAGGATTTCATCGAGGTTCCTGCCGTGGAGACCCGAACAGACGAGGTGCAACTCGAGTTCGGGCGCTGTCGCGCTCACCTTCGCCAGAGCGCTCACGACGCGGATGTGGTTTTTGTGTTTCCAGGTAGCGCCCGGACAATAGGCAAATCGACGAGGCAACTGGTATTTCGCCCGCACGCTGCTGCAGAACTCCGGATCGACCTGCCGAGTCAGTCGGGTCGGGGCCGCTACGGGGATGAGTGCCGTCTTCTCACGAGGGACCCCGTACTGGCGTATCACATCCTCCCTCGACCATTCCGACGCGAGCACCACGCAGCTTGCCCGCCGGCAACCTCTGCGAAACAAGGCATCACGTGCCCGGGCCGCTGGTGCGGGCCACATGTCACCGAGGTGAATGTGCTGCAGGTCCCATGGCGAGTAGATGAATCGGGTGCGCGTCGGCACGACATCCTGAAACGGGAAGTGCAGGACGTCCAGCTTCCACGGCGAACAGGCGAGCGCACGCGCCAGCCTCCGCTGCCTTGCGCGCCACAGACGAGCAATCCGCGCCGCCTGCAGATCGCCTCGAGCCGCACAGAGGGCCACTGCCCCGTACCGGTCGAGACGCTCCACCCATTGCCTCCAGCCATGCGGCAACCCATGCGGCCCTACCGGCACCGCCCTCACATCCTCACGCTGCGAATCCGGCCACGTCCGCCGATCGTCGGCCAGAAAGAGCACGTAGCGCAACCCGTCGCCGGGCTGTGCCAGCAGCGACTGCAAAAGACCCTCCGCGAACCGGCTGACGCCACCGAAGTTACCCGCCGCGAGGTCCGCGACGATCCCCACGGTAACGCTCACGTGACCAGCACTAGACACGCCACCGCACGGGCCGCGGCGGCGTAGTCCTCGTCGTACTGACGCGTCATGTGGATGTCGAAGTGAGTGCAGGTGGAGCACTCCGCCGCGCCGCTTAGTTGCCGCGATACCGGTAGAAAGTCGCGGTGCACGATGTCGGCGCGAACACGTCGACAATCCGGGCCATCCGCTCCGCATCGAACTGCTGCATCGGGCCCAAGTTCCCAGCTATCGGCGAATTGGACACGCTGCGTGGCGGCTGGCCCGGGGGTGCCGGGGGTGAACGGCCACCGAAAACGGCTTGGCCCTAAAACCCGAGTGCTGACCGGCCTTCTCAGCTATATGGCACCTTGACGATGGAGAGTCATGTACTGATCGAGCCAGAAATGAAGAATCGCCTGATGGGCGCACTCAACCCGGCCGTACCGTCCGGACGGAACGTAGAAGTTGATATCGCCGAACGCTCGCGACCGGTTGTCCGCGTCCTTTCCGGACAAGGTGACAACCCGCATCGGCATCGATCGGGCCAGCTCGAGTGCTCGCACGATGTTCGGCGAGTTGCCCGAGGCTGCTGACTGATATCAACGAGAACAACCGCTGGCTCAACGCGATGATTCGGAACCCCGGCGATGGCAACAGCCGTTCGAGGACGTGCCGCGTATCTTGAGCGTTGGTGATGCTGTAGCCGGGAACGCGCGCCAGCGACCAGAGATCCCCGAGCGCGTTGAAGCTGGACTGTGGACGCGGCCACCCCTGATCGCAGACAATCGTGACGATCGTGAAGCTCCCAAGGGTGTTCAAGTGCGGATGGCTTCGAACCACGTTGTACGTGCTGACAAGCGGTCGATTCCCAGCAGCATGAAATCGAGCTGCTTCACGAACAGAACCGCCGGGACCCCCGCCATCATCAATCCGAACCCGACGCCGCAGTGGGTTGACTCGCAGTTGCCAACGTTCAGGATTCGTCCAGCCTGAGGGGCCCGCAGGTTCTTCGTCAGGCCGGAGATGCGCGACCCGGTGTTGATGTCCTCCCCGTACAGCACCGTACCGCCATCCTCGACGCGTGATCGACGATGAGCTGGTTGACGGCTGTGATGTAGTCAGGAGGCGTGCGATCCGATGTTGAGTATTGGCCAATCCGCCCTAGTCGCGGAGCACAGACGTTGAAATAAGACGAACTCACGAAGCCATCATAGTCGGCGGGGTCCACGCTCACGACAGTTGGCTCCCAGGCGTGTCGCGGCGGGTGCGGGGCTCCAAGAGCCGCACGCGATGGGCACCCGCATTCGTGTCGGGTGGGAAGCAGGGGCTTACCATCAACACGTACGGCATCGCGCTATTTCACCGCGTCTACGTACAGCGAATAGGGGGCGTGCTCGTCCAGGTCTTGAGCCAGCAGCGGGTCGAGAGACTGCTTGTACGCCATCTGGGCGACGTGACCGAAGCCCGCGGCTCGAAGCCGGTGAGCCAACGTCTCGAAGTCGTACCCACAGCGATGCTCGTGCCACTGATGAAAGACGTGATTGATGACGTCCATCCGGGTTGGCAAGTCGTCTGGGAAAGGGTCGGGTACAGCGAGCTCACGGAAGCCGACAAGATCGTCGCGACAGTAGGCCTGCAAGTATCGCCCGGCGTCTGGCAAGATAACCCGCAGAACACCTCCCGGCCGCAGTGCGCGAAGGCACTCTTTCAGGAAAGTCGGCAGTTCCTCGCGAGTTTCGAGGTGTTCGAGAAACTGTTCCACCCGAATGCCCGCGGCACTGCAGTCTGCGAGGGGAAGATCCCAACGACAGTCCCATCTCACGACGGCGGGATCCAAAGGGTATAGATCAATATTGATGAAGCCATGGAGGATGCGCGGGCCGCATGCGATGTTGACGCGTAAATCGCGACCGCGCCGTATTTCTTTGAGGAGGCGGCGACGCCCAGGAATGGTGGCATTGCCCAGCGACACCCAAATCGCATTCGCCTCCACACGAAGCTGCTCGAACAGGAAACGCGTGATGGGCATCCTCGGAAATAGCCATTGGCCCGCCCGCTGCTTGATCGTCACTTCCCGGCCTCTTGAATTGGGCTTCAGGCGGGCTCCGTCAACCACTCGCTGCTCGAATCGAGTCCGAGTCCGAGTTTCTTCTCTAGCGAGAACAATCGATACCCCCATCCGTTCAGCGGCGAGCGACATTCGTTGCGCTGGCGCTCGGCGTGTAGCGCGAGATAGATCGACGGGCGGTATTCCGAGAACATGCGTGCCCCACTGCGAAGCACTGCGGTTTCTGCTCCCGCTACTGTGTTGTCTCTGAAATAGTCCGCGACGATCCCCACGGTAACGCTCACGTGACGAGCTCCAGACACGCCACGGCACGGGCCGCGGCCGCGTAGTCTTCGCCGTACTGACGCGTCGTGTGGATGTCGAAGTAAGCGCAGGTGGAACACTCCGCCGCGTCGGACAGTTGCCACCCGGACGCGCAACACCGGTAGAAAGTCGCGGTGTACGACGCCGGCGCGAAGACGTCTGCAATCCGCGCCAGCCGCTCCGCATCGAACTGCTGCATCCAGCCCAGGTTCTCGTAACGGAGGTAGGGCACCGTTACGAACAAGCGACCACCAGGCTTGAGAACGCGCCGCAACTCGCGCACCGCACCGGTGTAGTCCTCGGGGTGCGACTCCCGCCACCGCTCGTCCGACAAGTACACACGGGTCTGGTCCAGCCCCACGTGATCCAGCGTCGAGATACAGACGACCTCGTCGAAGACCTCGTCCTTCAAGGCGGCGCGACGCAAGTCGGCTCTGACGCAGGACGCGTGCGTGCCTGCCGTCGGCCGCTCGTTCGACAACGTGCAGACGACCATCGTGCGACGCCGCAGCGCGGACGATTTTAGAAGGAAACCATGGTTCAGGGCCCCGCCGGCGTCGAGCAGAAGCGACCGGCCCTCGCCCAGCCGCGCCACCAGCCACGGGTACTCGATCACCCGCTCATCGAGTCGGCGGCTGTACCCGCGCGGGAGCGCGTCGACGGCGCGGAACCAGCCCAGCACGACGCGATCCCGGAGGACTCGCCGCAGCCGCTTGAACTCGTCGTAGCCAACCGACCACGGCCGGCGGCCGCAGCACAGATACCGGAGTATGCGAAGCGTGCGGCGGGTCTCTTCGCGACTTCTGGCTCCTGGCATCGCGCGCAATTCAGTTGCCGCTTGATTGGAACGACAGATTGAGAGGTTCGTTATAGGAGCTGTGCACCCGAAAACGGCATGGCGATAAAGCCCGAGTGCCGATCAGCTTTCTCAGCTATATGGCACCTTGACGATGGAGATTCATGTACTGATCGAGCCAAAAATGGAGGATCGCCTGGTGGGCGCACTCAACCCAGCCGTAGCGTCCGGACGGAACGTAGAAATTGAGATCACCGAACGCTCGCGACCGGTTGTCTGCGCCCTTTCCGGACAAGGTAACAACCCGCATCGGCATCGATCGAGCGAGCTCGAGTGCTCGCACGATGTTCGGCGAGTTGCCCGAGCTGCTGACTGATATCAACAGGTCCTGTGGCCGAGCCCAGCGGGCCAGCGGCAACGCAAAGAGCTGGTCAAACGCCAGATCGTTTCCGGTGGCGGTGAGCAGCGACGAGTCGTTGAAGGCCAGCGCGCGAAGTCGGCCGTTCTTGCAGGCATCCGCCGCCATGTGGCTCGCCATCGTGGCGCTGCCGCCGTTCCCGATGAGGTAGATGTGTTGCCCACGCTCATCGACATCATGCGTGGTCTCGACCCACCGACGAAACCCCTCCTCCGGTGTCAACACAGCGCCACCAATGTCGGTAACGACTAGATCACGCAACCCTGAGAAGACCGCCTCGAGGTAGTCGGGCCAGTGTTCCATATGCGATGAATGAACAGGCGGCTATCTGACTCAGCGCAAAAGGGAGATGTCCGGCACGCCATGCCGCAGCTCGGCGATCGCCGCGCCGAAGTCGGCGCGCGAGAAAATCGGATAGCCCGCAATCAGAGCGGCGGCTCCCGCCCGGACGAGTACATCCCGAGTTTCCATGGAAACCGCGCCGTCGGCCTGCACGAGCAGCTTGAGCCCCCGGTCAGTCACCATGTCGGTCACGGCCCGCACACTGTCTACTCCCTTCTCGATAAGCCTGCCCGGCCTGCCGGGCGCCACGGTCATGACGTTAATTTCGTCGCATAAGTCAAGCAGTGAAGCGAGCGCCGTGGCCGCGGTGTCGGGATAGATCGCCAGACCCGCTCGGCAACCCCGATCCCGAATGTGGGACAACGCAACCTCCGGAGCTACACACATCTCCAGTTGAAGCATGAGACAATCCGCGCCGGCGTCGAGAAACTGATCCACCGATCGATCTGGCTGGCCGAACCGGACGTGAACATCGAACGGCAGCTTTGTGTACTTGCGTAGGCCGCGGATAAACGCCGGACCGATCAGAATCGTCTGATTGTCGCCATCGTCCTCGACATCGAAGTGTAGTGCGTCGATGCCACCGGCTTCCAGGCGACCGATCTGGTCCGCGAGATAGCCCAGTTCCGCCCGTATCATCGACGCCTTGATCAGGGGTGGCGACATAGTCACTCAGACGCCGAAAGCATACGATCTCTCATGGCGGCCAGGCCCTCGTCGAGCGACATCAGGCGAGTTCTCTCCAGCACTCGACGCACCTTGTCGAGCATGAATCCGGATTCGAGCGGCCGCGGCGCAGCCTGTCCGAGCTCGGCGGTCGTCACGCCACGAATCAATGACGAATCCAACCCGAACGTGTCGGCTGCCTTCATCGCCCATTCATACTTCGAGCACCGGGTTACCCCGGCGAGGTGGAAGAGCCCCGTTACGCGCTTTTCGATCAGTTCTACGAGCGCATCCGCGAAATTCGGCGCATACGTGACGTTGCCGATCTGATCGAGCGGCACTCTGATCGGCGACTGGTCGCGCACGCTGTCGATGATCTGCATCACGAAGTTGCTGGTCTTCGATTCAAGTGTCCAACTGAACACGAAAGACGTCCTAACGATGAGTGCGTCATCGGCATGCTCGCTGACGTACTTCTCGAGATCGCGTCTCGCCCGCCCAAGCTGCGACAAGGGCCATGTCGGATCCGACTCGGCATACGGCCCGCCGGTCCCATCAAAAACGTAGTCGGTCGAGATCTGGACGAATCTGGCGCCGCGGCCGCGCGCGGCATCCGCGAGATGCCGGCCGCTTTCGAAGTGATACCGGTGCGCCAGTGCGGGGTCCCGCTCGCACGCATCTGCCCCACCTGGCGTGTTGACAGCGTTGATGACGACGGCCGGCCCGATCCGCCCGAACACAGCCGCTACCTCGCGCGGGTCCGAGGCATCCAAGTGCACTCCGCCCAGCCTCGCGTTGCGACAAAACGTGCTCGTCGCGTGTCGTCCACGGCGTGCCAGCGATCGCACCAAGGATTGCCCGATCTGGCCGGAGCCTCCGATCACCAACGTGCTGCCTTCGCCGATCATGTGGTGACACGCCCTCTGATGTTCGGCCGGCCCAATTGCGCAATGAGACGCTCGTAGTCGATGTCCAGCGAGTCAGGGCACACGCCGAGCGGGATATCCGCCGGTCTCGTGACAACGATGGCGTCGTGACCGCAGACTGGCAGCGCCAGGCTCCGCAGCAGCTCGTCACATCCGGTCCTAGCACCCTTAGTGTCGTCGATCAGCACGATGCGCTTGGTTCGCGCGACGCTCTCGACGATTCTCGTCCAATCAGGATTGACGACGGCATTGATTGAAAACAGGTCAGCGGTTATTCCGCAAGCGGCGAGCTTATCCGAGAGGATCTGTCCCTGTGGAAAAGCAAAATTGAAGCACGCTATCGTGACGTCGTCTCCGGCCGTGTACTGAAACACCGATGAGTCGTGGGCCGCGTACACCAGCGGAGGTTCGAGAAACTCCGTGGAAAACAACCGCTGGCTCAACGCGATGATCCGAAACCCGGGCGATGGCAACTGCCGTTCGAGGACGTGCCGCGTATCCTGAGCGTTGGTGATGCTGTAGCCGGGAACGCGCGCCAGCGAGCACAGATCCCCGAGCGCGTTGAAGCTGGACTGTGGACCCTGCCACCCCTGATCGCAGACGATCGTGATAATCGTGAAGCTTCCGAGGTCATCCAGGTGCGGATGGCTTCGAACCACGTTGTACGTGCTGACAAAGTGGTCGATTCCCAGCAGCATGAAATCCAGCTGCTTCACGAACAGAATCGCCGGGACCCCCGCCATCATCAATCCGAACCCGACGCCGCAGTGGGTTGACTCGCAGTTGCCAACGTTCAGGATCCGTCCAGCCTGAGGGGCCCGCAGGTTCTTCGTCAGGCCGGAGATGCGCGACCCGCTTTTGATATTCTCTCCGTACAGCACCGCACCCGCCATCCTCGACGCGTGGTCGACGATGAGCTGGTTCACGGCGGTGATGTAGTCAGGCATGCGATGGCTCGGCGCGCGCCGTCGTCACTTCTCGTGTCAATTCGTCGAACAGATCGCGACCTCTTCGTCGGCTCAGGTCAGGTGCGGAATCGTCGAGGGCCCGCAGAGCTGAATCGCTCACGGCACATAGTCCAAATCACACCGGCGACGTGCCAAGTGTGAATCTTCTTTCCCTCGGCATAGGTCCGGCCGTGGTAGTCGATGGGCACCTCGTAAAATACTTTGCCTCGCTTGACGCACTTGGCAAGAATCTCTGCCTGCTGGTCAAACCCCTGGCTCCGGAGCGCTCCTGGTTGAACCAGGCCCCGGCGGAACATCAAGTAGCAACTATATGTGTCGGAGAAGGTCGTGTTAAACAGACAATTGAACGTGAACGTGACAAGCCCATTCCCAACTTTGTTCCACAAATAGTGAATCCTCCGGCACGACGGCGCCAGGGTCCGGCTGCCAATGACAACGTCGGCACCATACTTTATGGCGGGACGCACGAGTTTCGAATACTCGGCCGGGTCGTATTCCAGATCGGCATCCTGAAACAAAACGTACTCGCCGGTCGCCACCGCCAGGCCTGCCCGAACGGCGGCTCCCTTTCCACCGTTGTGCTCCAACCGAATCATCTTGGAATAGAGTTCTGCACGTGACCGTAACAGCTCAGGAGTACGGTCAGTGGACCCGTCGTCCACGGCGATGATTTCTAATTCGACGTCCGCAATCTGTTGCGTCCGAACAAGTTCCAGGATCTGGATGATCGTCGATTCCTCGTTGTGGACGGGAACAAGAACGGTGAGCTTCACGAGAGAGCATCTCCGGAAGGCAGGGAGAGGAGGTACGTGGGCAGGCCCTCATTGGCTCCCTCGCCCATCGAGTGCTCGTACCTCAATCCGGGCCGAGCTTGCGGGGAAGCAATCCTGACCTTCGCCGTCACTGAACCCTCGACCCACGATCGAAGTACCACGAGGCGATCAGCGCCCAGCTGATCAGTAAACACGAACGACCTGTCCTCACGCACGCGCGCCTCTCCCAGCCACAGCCGTCGACCATGAGATTCAGGCCTCTTGGCGACTCGCAACAGACCATCTTTCAATCGCCTTGCGAACGAGGCCGTCGTAGCCGGCACCGAACGTGAAGTAATAGATGAAAGAGAAGGGGACCCAGTACCTTACGTCAAGAAAATGAAAGATGGCAAGGAACAACCCGAAGATCGCCATCGACAAGAAACTCATCCAAGCAGCACAGCCGTAATTTGAGCACAAGACAATGAATCCCAATCCCAAGCCAATCAGCCAGATCAGACGAATCATAGGATAGATCGTCAGCGGCGACGCGAGCAGAATAGTAGATCGATGATTTCTCGGATCGGTGATTGCCCGTCTGAGGAATCCGCGCGGGTTTTGACGGGGCAATTCATGCGCCAGCCGTGCATACTCCTGCGTTGAGAATTTGTAGACTACCCGGTTTTCTGGATCGACAACAGCTAGCTCGTCCATGCTGCTTGCCAACGCGATCTCATCCTCGATTTCACCTGGCGGTACGAGGTGATCGGGATCGCTTTGTCCCGTAAGTCTTTCATGGCGCCTACCGAGGAAGGCCTGAAAGTCCTTGTAGCGCAAGAGTAGAGCATCGTCCGTTTTGGTCACCGGAACCGAAAGTAGCTTTCGCCAGACGTTGCGCTGGTTGAATAACGCTGGCTCTGGCTGAAGAACGCCGAGGACCAACGGGCAAAGAGCTGCCAGCACTCCCATCGCGCAAAGCAACATGAGCTGGTTCTTTAGCTCATGATAGTCCCGCCGCACAATCGCACGGACGGCGATGCATAGCGCGCTCGTTCCCACCAGTATGGCAAAGAACATACTCACCAGTACCTTTACCTGGCTTATGATCAAGAGCGCTAAAGTCCAGCCAAAGAGAGCTATTGCTCGTCGTTTCGGCCTGAACAACGCAACCATGAACAGCAGGATCATGACGGGATAGAACAAGGCCTGAGTAAACTCTGTCATATCGATGGTCGCAGCCCAATAGGCCCAGTTCGACTTGTCCAGCAGGGGAAGTAGCGCGAAGAAAGCATGGAAGGATCCGAACGTCATCCGCATCCAAATGAGGCCGACTAAGACAAACGCAAGTAGTAGAAGCGGTTGAACTATGAGCGCGGCGCACGAGTTATAAGCGCCGGTCAGCCGCATGTAGAGATATAGGAGATACGGATATCCAGGCTGGCGAACGTAATCAGGCAAACCGAATTGATCTCGCCCTGGCACAAAACCTCGGTGCGCCGCGACAGGCACCGGGCTCTCGGCCGAAGTCAGGTTGGTTACGACAAGTCTTCCATTCCGGCCTGCAGTGACGACTTCATCTGCTGAGGTGAACACCAGGCTCGTCACGGCGGCGCCTTGAACCGGAAAGACTCGCGGCTCTCGGTCCGGATCCTGCACGTCGAGCGTCCCGACCCCGCTGCCTGTTGCTTGTCTTTCGGACGATGGGAAGACGGCAATGGCAGTTGCTGCAGTGTGTCTGGAACCGCGGTGTTCACAGCCCCAGTGCTCTCCCTGAGAGGTACAGACGAGGGTTCCGCCTCCAACCAGGCTCGCCGCGAACCGATCCGGGCGGTAGAAAGAGATCCCAGAAATAGCCGTCCGATCGTGGCCTGGAATCGCCACGAACGTACCGTCTCTCCTCCAGAGGGATACCTGCCAGTCTGAGCTGGATGCCGCAAACAAGTCCCCATCCGGGCTGAAGTCAACGGCGGTGATCGATCCTTCATGCTTCCAGAGCGGCTCGCTGGCTGGGATGCCGTCCTTTGTCCATAGACGAATGGTGCCTTCAAAGCCACCGGTGAGTACATGTCGACCGTCCGGGCTGAGCGCCATTGCTGTGATATGCGCGTGATGAGTCGCAAAATGGCGGATCGGCAAGAAGGTCTTTGTTGAATAGAAAACGACCGACCCGTCTCGGCCCGCGACAGCGAGTTCAGAGCCGTCCTCAGTGAATGCAATCCTGGTGATACCGCCCTGCCCGGTCTCCGACTGATGCGTAGGACCGAGCAGTGTGTGATTCGAGGGCGTCCAGAACTTCAACATCCCGTCGCCGCCCGCCGAGGCGAGGAGATTGCTCCCTGGGCTGAAGGCTACTGTGACTCGCGTCAAAAAGGGACTATATCCAGGCGTGATCTTGAAGCGCCTCGTCTCTTCAAAGCCATAATAAGGCTTGCCTGCAAAGTACAACGCCAACGTCGTATAGCCATCGAAGTCATCGGTCGGAGCGCCGCAACTTCTGTAGCTCTCAGTATTCAACGAAGCTCGCGAGGCGGTGTTGAAGGAGCGCATCGACAAGAGGATAAAGCCCAGTATCGTCAGAACATCCACGAGGGCCGTCAGCGAGGTTGCTGGCCGGCCCGAGGGTTGAGCCCAGCGTCGAATCAGACACCGAACCGCGAGTACCGCAGCTACACAGATCCATGCCGCGACGAGTGTAAACTGGAGGATGGTAGACTGTGGGAATAGAATCGGCCTGGATGATCGGAGTATCCAGGCGGAACTCAAGACCGAGCCACAGACGACTCCGTACAGAATGGCTGGATTGCGACGTGCAGGCTTGAGGAAACCGATCATCCTTCCGGTCACTAGTCTAAGGGGCCCCCAGGTTCTTCGTCAGGCCGGAAATGCACGAGCCGGTGCTTGTATTCTCCCCGTACAGCACCGCACCGCCATCATCGACGCGTGATCGACGATGAGCCGGCTGTGATGTAGTCAGGCACGCGATGACTGGGCCGGTCCCGGTGTCACTTCTCGTATCAATTCGTCGAACAGATCGGGCCCCAGTTGGCGTCGCAGGACAAACACGGGGTCGCTGGTGGTCGGTTCGACGGTCAGCCCGTTGTCGATGCTGATCGTCTTCGGATCGGTTGGCCATCCGGGCGTGGGGCCCGCATGTTGATTCAGAGCGGCCAAATGGACCTCCAGGCACACCGGTGTCGACGCATCCGTTGCCCGCTCTGCCAGGCGTTTGACCTCCACGGTGTAATCCATGACATCGTTGCCCGACAGCGTGGCGAAGGGAATGGCCAAGGACCGACACAGGTCAGCGAGTGAAATCGAGCACCGGCGCTCGCTGATTGTCGACGCCATGGACTGATTGTTGTTCTCGACCACGATCACGAGGGACAAGTTGTGAGACTTGGCAAACACGAGACCCTCATAAAAGGGCCCTTCCTCCATCGCCCCATCACCGGTGAGAACGATGACGACGCCGCCCAATCCACGCACCTGCTTGGCGAGCGCGAATCCGCAGGCAACCGGAATGTTGTTGCCGAGAATGCTGGATGAATATACGATGCCGCGCGCCCGATTCACGAGATTCATCGATCCGAGATGACCGTGACAGAGGCCGGCTCCGCGGTGGAGGAACTCATCGCGGATGCCGTCGAGTCCGTCGGCTCGCGCGAGGTTGTACGCGAGATTCCGATGGGAGAGGACAAGCTGATCCAGGGGCCCCATCGAGTCGCTGACGGCGATCGCGATCGCTTCGTGGCCGATGGCGCAATGAACGGGAACGACAAAGAGCTTCTGTTTCAGGTCTTCATTGATGAGCAACTGCCAGTAGCGCAACCGCAACACCCTTCTCGCCAGCTCCAGGCTCTTTCCCTGCATCCGCGGTGCTCTCAGAGTCATCGTCTCTAGTTTGCAGGCAGCAGCGTCATCAAGCCTTGCCTCAAGCCGATGGCCGGCCGCCATCCGAGTACGTCGCGGGCTTTGGTATTCGAAGGATTACGAATACTGATTGCCGACGGATCGCGTTCAACGACTTTCGGAGATCGGCCCAGGATCGCCGCGCTTTCCTTGATGATGTCACCCAGAGACACAAGCGTGTCCCCTGAAAGATTGAACGTCTCATGTCCCTGGCGACCGAGCGCCGCCAGGATCCCGGCGGCCACGTCGGTTACGTGAATGAAGCGCCGGGCGGTTCGCGCCGATCCCTTGATTTCCACCACGTCTTTCGTCGCGACTGCATCGAACAGCGCTTCAACGGCGGACCAATTCGCCAGCCGCGGCCCGTACACGATCCCAAACCTCAAGACCGTCGCCGCACATGGACCGCCGGCGAAGGCAAGGGTGAGGGTGCGTTCGCCGACGATCTTGGTCAGCGCGTACTCCGAGGAAATCCGGTTGACGTCGATGACCGTCTCTTCGGACTGGCTGGCGTCATTCGCCACTTCGCCATAGACCCATTCGCTGGATGCGAACACGAACTGGCGAACGGCGCGCGCGCGGGCCGCGCGTATCAGGTTCATCGTGCCGCCGACGTTTACGTCGAATGCCGCCAGTGTGTCTCTGCGGCAATCCTCGTCCCGCGATATCGCTGCAAGGTGGATCAGAACGTCGGCACCGGTCGGAATCGCCTCATCGATGTCCGGCGAACGAATATCCATAGGGATATGGCCGGCCGCCGAACACGCCGACACATCGATGCCGACGTATTGGATGCCGCTCACACAGCATTGCTTGATGAGCTCGCGGCCGATGAAGCTCTCGCATCCGGTAATGACGACTCTCATCACAGCATCACAAGTTGTGGGACTGGCACGATGAAACGCCCGCCACGCGTCCGGTAGGCGGCCGGTTGCTCGAGGATCTCGTCGACAAGATTCCAAGCGAGAATCAACACGTAGTCAGGCTGGTCTTCGATCAAGCGCGATGTGGCCACGACCGGGATGTGCATTCCCGGGGTGTAAAGCCCCCGCTCTAGTGGACTTCGATCGGCGATGTACTCGAGCACGTCGGGTCCGATGTCGAGGAACGCTGGCAGCGTGTTTCCCTTGGCCGACGCGCCGTAGCCAACGAGCCGTTTGCCTTCTGCCTTCAGGCGCCTGAGCGTTGTTGCATGGCGCCGACCATTCCGGAAGCGCCTGTGACGAGCGCACGCGGCCGCACGAAGGACACCGCTCTATTCCGGCGCGGGCAGAAGCAGCCGCGATCCGTGCGTCTCGTAGCCGACTTCGACCTCGGTCATGTCGTGCAATGTTTGCCGCACGGCCGCCTGGCGGTCCGGGTCCACAATCAGCATCAGGAATCCGCCGCCGCCAGCGCCGCACAGCTTTCCTCCCGCGGCGCCTGCATCGATTGCCCGTTCGTACCACACGTCGATGCGATCGGAGCTGATGCCGCTCGCAAGGACGCGCTTGACGCGCCACGTCTCGTCAAGTGTGCGGCCGATCTCGATGGGATCCACGCGATCGTGCAGGATTCCTCTGAGGCGGTGCGCGTGGTCACGGAGCGACCTCAGTGCCGGCAGTCGCGACGCGACGTTCTCCCGCTGTTCGGTGAGGATGCTGCCGGCGCTGCGCTGAATACCCGTCCAGAACATCATCAGGTGTCTGAACAGATCCTCGATGGTGCCGTTCTGATGGCGCCGCTGGGGCTCGAGCGTGACGCTTCCATCGGGGCAGAAGGTAAACAAATTCAGCCCGCCGAACGCCGCAGCGTACTGATCCTGCTTGCCAATCGGACGCTTCAACACGTCGATTTCGATCTGGCAGGCCTCCTGCGCGAGCTGGCCCGCAGTGACTCGTTCTCCCCGGTACGCGTGCAGCGCGTTCAGAAGACCGACGGCAAAGCTGCTGGAAGAGCCGAGCCCCGAGAAGGCCGGAAGATCCGCGACCGTACTGATATAGATGGGCGGATGGACCTCGAGCAGCCGCAGGCATTCGCGGGCGATGTCGTTCCGAATGTCATCGAGCCGATCGGCATGCTCGGTCTCGGAGTAGTTCACGCGATACGCTTCGTTGAACAGCTCACTGTGGCACCGGACCGTGACGTAGACGAACTTGTTGATCGTCGTGCTCAGCACCGCGCCGCCCTCACGCTCGTAGAAGACCGCCAGGTCAGTGCCGCCGCCGGCGAAGCTGATCCGCAGCGGCGTGCGCGTAACGATCAAGCCGGGCTTTTTGCCGTTGAAGGAATCAGCCATGCTTCAGCGACCAGTCGTACGGGATCTCAGGGGAGTGTGGGTCGAGCCGGAGCATCTCCGCCGGATCGTGAGGGTGCGTGGCGCAGTTCGCGAGCACGACCATCCGATCGCCATAGGCCTTGTATCCGTTGGCGATCCCGGGTGGAATCTGCACGAGACAGTACTGGTCCTCACCCAGAAAGACCTCCTGCACTTCCCCCCGCGTCGGCGACCCATCCCGCATGTCGTACATGACAAGTTTGGCGCGGCCGACAATCACCGCGTTGTTCACCGTCATCCGCGTGTGAATGTGCCACGCCTTGATCGCGCCAGGCCAGGCGCAGGAGAAATAGATCTCGCCGAACCCCAGAAAAATGGGATCCGTCGCCTTCAACATGTGCATGATCTTGCCCCGCTCGTCGACGATCTGTCGGAGGGGAACGATCCTGACGCCGTCAATCATGTTCGTAGTGCCGCCGCGCTCCAACGTAACGACCCATCGAGCCGTCCCCGGTCCAACAGGCTCCGGAGCCAGGTCAGACGCGTGAACCGCGGATCGGTGAAACGCTCGTGTGTCAGCGCGATCCGTCTGAAGGCCCCGCAGAGTTCCCGCGCGCCATCCTTCACCGTCCAGCGGAACCGGAAGTCCGGAAACGCGCGCGCGAACTTCTCGAAGGAAGCCTTGTAGGTCCGTCGATCGGCATCGGGGCGCGCCAGGCGCTCGAGCGCACTTCCGGGGAGCGCGTCAATGACCGCCTCGGCCAGCTCGATGATCTGGTGGTTCATGTCGTCCCGGCCGTTGTTGAATGCCTGGTTGTGCACGACTTCGATGGGAGCTTCGAGGACGTGCACGAACGAGCGCGCCACGTCTTCGACGTGGACCACCGGCCGCCAGGGCCGGCCGTCACCCTGAAGGACGACTCTGCCGCTGGTCACCGCCTGGCCGACGAGATTGTTCAGCACGGTATCGAAACGCATGCGCGGTGAAACGCCGTACACGGTGCCGTTTCGCAGAAACGTCGGTGAAAAGCCGTTGCCCGCCAGGGCAGCGATCGCGCGCTCAGCCCTCACCTTGGACCGGGCGTAGTCGGTCTTCGGATCGAGCGTCGATTCTTCGGTCACGACCTCGGCTTGAGCCTGCCCGTACATGATGCAAGACGAGGAAAACAGGAAGCGGCGGACACCCGCTGCCTTCGCCAGCTCCGCCAGCCGCACGGATGCCCGGCAATTGATGTCGTCGGTCCACTCCGGTTTGAGACTGCCGACGGCATCGTTGCTCAACGCGGCGAGGTGCACGACCGCATGGAACCCCTCGAGATCGGCCGGTTGTAAATCACGCAGGTCCGCGCGGATCGCCGGAACCGCCGGCGCGTCGTCGACGAGCGTGCACTCCTCGAAGTAGCCGGTGTCGAAGCCGACGACATCGAAGCCGCGCGCCTGGACGATGGGCGTCATGACCGAGCCGAGGTAGCCCAGGTGGCCGGTGATAAGGACTCGCTTCATTTCAGCGCGCTGACGGTTGCTGGTGCCGCGTGGAGCATCTCGCGCGTGACGTCCAGCAAGCTGCGCGTTTCGTCGACCAGAATCGAAGGGCATCCCGCCGCCCGCGCCGCTTCGGAGTCCCGCTCGTCATCGCCGATGAACCACGTGCGCGTGAGGTCGAGTTGGAAGGCGTGTTGAGCCTGAAACAACATCCCGGGTTTGGGCTTGCGGCACTCGCAGCCTTCGTTCCACCCGTGCGGGCAGTGGAAAACGGCGTCGATGTCGCCCCCGGCCGCGCGGGCTTCCGCCTTCATGTGCTCATGCACCTCGGCAAGCGCAGCCTCGGTCATCACGCCGCGCGCGATGCCCGCCTGGTTCGACACGAGAATCACGCGATAGCCCGCGTCCTTGAACAGCCGCAAGGCCTCCTTCGCGCCAGGCAGCCAGACCCAGTCGTCCCAGCTCCGCACGTACTCGGCGCGGGGCGGCTTTTGATTCAGCACGCCGTCCCGATCGAGGAGGATCGCCGGATCGCGTCTCAGGAACTGGTGGGTCAGCGGCAGCCGCTCGTGCGACCCGACGCTGTAGTACCGGTGATCGGTGAGATATGCGCACAGCTGACGGCGCGCTACCAACTGCGGGTAGACCGTGCCCTCGAACGACACGTTTTGAGCCGGCAGCAAATCCAAGACCTCCCGCCGCAGAATGAAGAATCCGATGTCGACGCCTCCCAACCCAGGCATCGTTCGACCCTTGTCGTACGCCGTGACGTACTCGTCGGCATCGACGATGAGGTTGTCGCGTGTGTAGCGGTCTCGGTTGCGATACACCGTGACCAGCGCCGGAACGTTCTTCGACACGAAGTGGTTCCACAGCGGTTCGAAGCGCATCGGCCAGTAGTTATCGCAGTAGAGCAGCATGAACACCGGGTCCAGAAGCGACGCCGCCTGTTTGATCCGCCATCCGGTGTCGTCCTCGGCGTCGGTGATCGCGTAGCTGATTTCGAGACCCCACCGGCTGCCGTCGCCGAAGTACTTCTGAATGACTTCGGGCATGTATCCGAGCAGAAGCAGCACACGACGGAAGCCTTGCGAACGCAGCAGTTCGATGACGTACTCCAAAAATGGACGGCCGTGAAACTCGATCATCGGCTTGGGCCGATGATCGGTCAGCGGCCGAAGACGGACGCCCCGGCCTCCCGCCAGAATGACCGCTTGCGTAGGTCTGATCATCTAATTAGTACGATTAGTACGACTTTGTCAGATCCGCAGTTGACGAAACCGCTGTTCGGCTTGCTTCATCCACTGCATGTATCGAGGGCGACTGACGAATAGCAGCCCCGTGAAGATCTCCTGGACGAAGGCTCGGGCTCGAAGCTGTGGCGCCGAAGCAGCAATTCGAGTTCCAGCACGGAAAAGTACCGCGTGCTCATCGGACTCGGCGAGCCGCCACGCCACTCCGGGTTGACGGAACTGAGCAGAACCGTTCCTCCCGGGCTGAGCACCCGCCGACAGTCCGACATGAACAACTCGGCGTCGGGCAGGTTGTACAGGGCCTCGAACAGCACGACGAGATCGAAGCTGGAGTTCGCGAACGGCATCCCCCGCGCGTTCATCTGCAAGACGTTCGAGCAATCGCGGATAGTGTGCCCTAGCGCGGCGAACGAGGTCGAGTGTGATGTCGCCACCCACGACGAACGACGCATGTCGGGCCAGCACACCACTTCGAGGACGCGCTTTCCGGCCGCGCGCTTCGCAGCCTCGTCGTAGCGGGTGCGAATCATCGATAACTGTTCCCGCGTCGCCCTCCCTCCCGGCAACTCGGTGATGCTGGTGAAATCGCGGGGCGCTGTCTTCATCCTCGCCCCAATGGACAGGCCGTGAGGCGGTGAGGACCGTTTTCACTCCGCACGCCACCGTCCCCGTTCACGCGTGTTCTCCGATCACGGCGTATCCGATGTACGGGTCCCACGGGAACCGCTGCAGCTTCAACTGTCCGAGCCCAACGGTCTCGAGCGCCGCGAGTGTCTCGCCCGGCCAGATGGGATCGTCCAGTTCGTCGAAGGCCAGTATTGCCCCGCGCGGCATGCGCGGAAGAAATGCCTGGAGCGCGATCTTTGTCGGCTCGTAGAGATCCAGATCGAGGAACAAGAGGCTGACCACGAGGTGCGATTGTTGGCGGACGAACTCGGGTATCGTCTTGGTGACATCCCCTTTGATCAGGTGGACTTTGTCGATGTGGCCCAGGAACCGGTCCTGGTCGTAAACCGAAATGATGTCCTGCAACTCGTCGAAGGAGTCCGCTCGGAGTTCGCCTGTCGCCGGGTTCTTGTTTTCGTTCAGATCCCTGTCAGACACCGACGGAAACCCTTCAAAGCTGTCGAACCCGTAGATCCGCCGCGTCAGATTCGCGGGCTCGAGGACAGCGCTCAAGTGCGCCCACGTCATGAGCCCGAAGCCGCGGAACACTCCGCACTCGACGACGGAGCCCTTGGTCTCGACCACTTTTTTGAACAGCTCGTAGAGCGTGATGAATCGCGTCACAGTTTTCCGGCGCGCGTACTTGGGGAAATTCTCGAGCCGGACCTCGACGCTGTCCTTACAGCCCCCGAAGATCTCTTCCAGCCGCTTGCCCGCCTGCTCTTCCTGCGGCATGTTAGTGGACCAGCTCGACACAGGCCACCGCGCGAGCAGCCGCGACATAGTCAGGCTCGAGCGCGCCGCGGCGGTGAATGTCGAAATACCGGCTCTCGGTGCAGGCCGATTCGTCGGCAATCTGCCAGCTCCCGGCATACTTGTAATAGTCGACGTTGCACGCGGTACCATCAAAGGTGTCGCAAACGGCGCGGATATGGTCCCTGTCGAACTGCTGCAGCCACTCGTGGTTTTCGTAACGTCCGTACGGCACGGTGAGCAATAACCTGCCGCGGGGCTTCAGCACGCGCTTGAGTTCACGCACCGCCTTCACGTAGTCCTGAGGTCGAGACTCGTTGCGCCGTGAGTCGGGGGAATAGATGAAGGTGTTGTTCATCCCGATGTGTTCGAGTACCGAGATGCACGCGACCTCGTCGAAGCAGCCGTCCCGAAAGCTCGCAAGCCGGAGATCTCCCCGGACGTACGACACATGTTCGCCGAGAATGACCGGTTCTTCTGTCAGGTTGGAGATCACGACCGAACGCGCCCGCAGCGCAGGAAGCGCGAGAACCTCCCGGTCGTTCAATGTCGATCCGGCGTCAAGCAGCCGGCCGGCCGCGACTCCGAGCCTCGCAACGAGCCAGGGATACTCGACCAAGCGCTCGTCGAGCCGGGATCCATATCCGTCGGGCAACGCCGCCCGGCGTCGAAAACGATCGAGCAGGCTCTCATCGCGCAGAATCCGGCGGAGCGCACGATTCTTGTATTCCGCGTACCCGATAGCCCAGGGCTTGCGGCCGCCAGCGATGTAACGTCCAATGCGCACCTGACGTTTGGCGGACTCGATCAACCCGTGCATCTCGTGGAAGGACGACTGTCAGGGGACGGCTCGCCGACCCGACGCCGGTCGCTGGGCCGACGGCCGCCACCGGCCGACTCTCAGGGCGCGCAACAACCGCCCGCCTTGCCGCCGAACCCCGTTGATGATGGCGATACGGGCATGCACGTGGAGGTAATTCGCGGCGGACCAACATGAGAGCCGCAGCTTCTGAAACACGCTCAGCTCTGGCGTCGTCGCGATGATCCGCTGCAGAAAGGCCTCCCGCACGAGCATGGGATACTTCACCGCCAGTCGGCTCTTGATCCCCATAACGCGTGCCATGTTGGCGTAACTGGTCGACGTTCCTCCCCACCTCTTGACCATCAACGTTTCCGGGACGACGACGAACTCGCCAATGAGGCAGAGTTTGGCCAGGACGAGGTGATCGGTCGCGATGACGTTCGGCATCGGCACCGCGCTGGCCAGCGCTTCCCTCTTGTAGAGACCATAGAAGATGACACCAACATGGTTTCCGTCGTGAATCGTGCTCTTGTAGCGCGCATATCGCCCGGCGGGCGGCAGACCAATGGTGCTGAATCCCCGATCAACGAGGATCTGTCTGCCGGTCTCGCCGTCCACCCACTCGCCACGTGTGCCCGCCAGGATGAGCCGCTCGGAAAGACTGAACGCGTCGATACACGCCCGAACGTAGCCAGGCGCCCACCAGTCGTCATGGCACGCCCACATGAAATAGCGGCCGCGCCCCAACGCGAATACCGTGTTGAAGTTCGCCACGGCTCCGATGTTGGCCGGCTGCCGGTAGTACCGAATTCTCCCGTCGCGTCGGGCGAGATCGAGGCAGACTGCCGCTGTGCCGTCTGTCGACGCGTTGTCGGAGATGATGAGCTCGAAATTCGTGTACTCCTGGTCCAGTAACGACGTCACAGCCCCGTGCAGGTGTGGCATCCCGTTGTAGACCGGCATGCCGATGCTGACAAGCGGCCCGTCTTTCACGTTCAGTCCGCCACACACTTCAGGTAGCCTCCCGGTGCCGCCGTAATCAACAGCTTTCCGTCAATCTCTCGATCGACGACAAAGCGGTCGTTGGAAGAGAGGAACGCCTGCACTGCCGTCCCCGGGCTATTACCCCTTCCCCACGGACGATCCTGAATCGACCCGTCCGGCATCTCCTCGATCACCGTGTCGAACACGACCAGATAGCCGTCCTTCTTGATCAGCGGCGAATAGACCTGCAGTTCTTGACGCACGTGTTCGTGAGTGTGGCTCGAATCGAGGGTCACGAGCACCCGTTGACGTCCCCGGGCGCGCTCACGGACCTGTCTCAGCACTGCTTCGTCCGTCGACGAACCCTCAATTAGACCAATCCGCTTCGACATCGGGTGCGTTTCGATGGCGGCGCGATTGTGCGATCGGATCTCGACGTCGACGCCGACCACCAGGCCGTCGCCACCCAGCAGCTCGAGCATCGACGCATAGAAGACCAATGAGCCGCCATGCGCCACGCCGGTCTCGACAATCAAGTCGGGCCGCGTGCGCCAGATGATCTCCTGCATCGCGATGATGTCTTGCGGATACTGGATGATCGGGCGACCCAGCCACGTGAAGTGATGGGCGTATCCGTGCTTCACGCTGGCGACAAACCAGTCGCGCGTGAGCGATTCGAGTGCGACATCGCCATGCATTTGCGCGATCGTCGTGCGGTTGCGCTCTTCAAAATCGCTCATCATGGATCGTCACGATCTCGGTCCTCACGCCGTCTTCGGTCACACGTTTGGCCAGGGATTGATAAACCTGCAAGAGGGTCGCGGCGTCGCGGTAGTACTCGACGGTGAGGTATTGGATAGGCGCCCCAAGCGCTGTCAGCGCTTCCACTATCGCGAGCTCGCTCTCGCCAGGTGGCTCGTGAAGGTCTTCAAAAATTCCATTGAGCATGCCGGCTCGGCTCAACTGGACCTCGCGGATTCCCTTCAGGGGTAACTCGCGAATATAGTCCATCGGCTCGCGATAGCCCATGTAGTGGGCGCTGACCATGGCGTGGCCCACATCGAGCAGCAGTGGGATGCGGGTGAACTCGACGATCCGGTGGACGAAGGCCGGCTCGCACACGTGCTCGTACGCCCCTGTGGGAAAGTAGTTCAGATTCTCCAGTTGGATGTAGCCCGAGAAGTGGCCTCGCAACCACTCCGCGTTTCTCGCGCACCGCTCCAGATACTCCTCGTCGGAGACCAGGCTTGACGCCGGCGCGGAGCGCGGTAGGCCGTTGGCGGTGTAGACCGCCACGAATTCGCAGTTGGGTCCGATGTCGCACGCGAATGACGTGTACTTGCCGCTTTTCAGCGCTGTCAGGAATCCCGAGCGTTCGAGTGCTGTAGGGAGGTCCGGGTCCGCGATATTGTACGAGCACTCGAGGAAGTGGGTCTTGCCCCGAAAGAGCTCTGGGCCCGGGCGCTTGAAGCTGATAGCGTTTACGATGGGCAACAACGCGTCTTGGCGTATCCGGAAGGCGTCGCTCAAGGGGACACAGAGCTTCATAGCCTGTAGTTGCATCGGCCGGCAGTTTCTTCTGAGTGACTCACCCGCCAAAACTCCTTGCGGGCACGCTCGGTCTCAAGAACGGGAATTTCTCTAGATCCACGTATTGAGTCCAAGATGGGTCGAGGATAAAGTCGCTCAGCCTCCCCGCCTGCCTTCGCATCAAGTCGACATGCTGTTCATTACGCAATTGGGCAACAAGGAGCCTCCACAGCCTGTTGTCACTCGCCTTGTTCCACTTTGACACCTCGTCATCGCTAAAGTATGGGCAGAAGTGATACACCGCCCCCTGCAATATGCAGAAATAGAAGTATGCCACGATCTTGGCGGCCTTGACTTGTGCGCCGCTTAGAGGCTTCAGCGCCCGGATGTTTTTCAGACATGCTTCGTATTCATGTTCGTCCTCCGGCTCGATCGTGAATCCAAAGCCACTGTACGCGCTCTCGCCCCCCAGCACGCATGGAATCCCGACCGTGGCGTACTCGAGGCCCGCCGTGCCGATGCAGGTCAGCACTGCGTGGGCCAGATGCCGGAGTGAGCGAGCGTTGAAATCTGCATCGCTCCTGAGGAACCGGATGTGGTTGTACCTGTTTTGAGCGAAGAGCGCTTCGACGTGCAGATCCTTGGTTGGATAGAACCAGGCAGCGGGGTGATCTTTGAAGATCCAATTAACGTCATCGGTTATCTTCGCGATTTGCAGAGTTCGCATGAACCAATGATAGTAGTCTTGAAAAATCATCGGCCTCGCGAAATGCGAGTGAGGATAGTCGTTGAACGCATGCAGCATCACGAAGACGACGGGCTTACGGACATCCAGCCCGTATTGAGCGCAGAACGACTGCCGATCGCTGAAGGTCCTTTTCGCCGCGTTGAAGGCGAGCCCGGCAGCCACATCGTCCACGTCGTGATCAAAGCGACGTTCGATGTACTCTTCGGCCGGTCGCAGAATGCTGCCGTCCTCATTCGCCATCATCAGCTCGAAGTAACCTCGCTCCGGCTTGGCCGGGTAGATCCCCACATCGACTAGGGAGCGGTACCGCTTGATCAGGATTTGATGTGAACCGACCCGGCTGAGCACTTCAATGCCATGCCGTAACAAATGCCGGCTAATGGTCGAGCCTGGCAGGCCGACCAGATGAGCCAATACGGCGGTCCGGATCGGATACCGTCCGATCACATCCTCGATGACGAGACGCAGGAAGTAGAACTCCCACAACGTCCACAGGACCCGACGATCTATGGCATTCACGGTGGCGTATCCGCCCGCCAACACCGCGTCATAGATCGCATCGCCGAAACGGACGCCGTCCACCCGGAAGTGCAGCAGATCGGCGGGCGTCTTGATCTTGCGATACGCCCTCAGCGCCGGCAGGAGTGCCAATAGTTTCACGAAGAGGTAGCGCCATCCGCGGCGATAGACGAGTGTGGCGTCTGGATAGGATTCCAGCAGGCGCGCAGCCACACTCGTCGGTTGGGCGTTGACGAGAAAAAGCATTCTCAAGTGCTTGGCGCGGGCGACAATGGATGCAAAGGACGCATCGCTCATGCAAATAATAGGATGATTCTCCACCGGGACGAGCACATACCCTGCTCGGTCTCCTCCTTCGTTGCCGTTGGAAAGAGCCCGCCAAAAGGTTGCGTTAGCCTGCAGAAATTCCTGCTGGTCGACTGACAGCGGGATGGGAATGACTCGGCGAAACAGTCCGTACGCGCGTATCCGAAACCAACGGGCAGCCTTATACGCCTTCAATGCCACAATGCATCCCATTCTTCTTATCTGCATTCGGAGGCGTTGAGGCATGCGATTACCTTGCGATCACACGCAGAGCTTTTCGCGCAAGACTGCACGAATGGCTTTGACGTCCGTCATCCCGATTGCCTCGTCCGTGGTAATCCTGACGTCAAACTCGGTCTCGACTGCCAGCATGAGCGTAATATGAGCCAGCGAGTCCCAGCGTGCCAAGGTGCCGACCGATACGGTGTCGTCTATGTCATCCACGCCAAACACTTCCTTGAACACATCTCGGAGTCGGCCGTTCAATGAATCGATCATAGACACTGCCCTCTGTCATCCTCGTTTCTCCACGTGACTCGATGCAGGGCGGACCGATCATGGTGCCACTGGACGAGAGACAGCATCCAACGACTCCTTCCGAGGCAAGATTCACCCGCCTGCTGGAAGTGACAGCTCTCGAAAAACGTCGCGGCGGCGCTGTTCCTGTTGTTCGGCAGGTACTCACCCGTCAGCGTCTTCACACCAACCCGCTTGACGTCCTCAGCCACCTCGCCCAGGAATACGTGCTCGATGCGGAGGCCCAGCGCGCGGCACGACAGGAGGCATGTGTCGATTGCCGCGCGGTCGTCGCGTACTTCGATGATGATCACGCCCACTAAACCGCAGTGACCAAAAACATCGGCCACCTCCAGCGTATAGATCAGCATGTTCGGGCGCCGCATGAGCGCTGCTATTTCCGCATCACTGTACCTCCTGGTTGTGAGGTTGAACTGATTCGTCTTCCGCGTCAGCTGCGCCACGCGGCCTATTTCCCTCTCCGTCATGCGGCCGATGACGAGGTGAACGCACAGGCTGGCGATGAAGTCCTCGCGGCTTGGAGCCGTTGCCGCCAGATCCTTTCGTTTCCGGGCGTCGGCATACAAGCTGGCGCGCGCCCGATCTTCGTTCGTGACCGTCAGGCTCTCGAAGTCGACCAGTTCCCACAGAAACGCAACGTACTCCGCTGGATCGTCGGGCAGGTCGTAGACGGCCACCTCCGGGAGCGCCCGCCGGATCCACGCACGCTGAACGGCATCGTCATCCAGATAGACGAGACTGTCGAGGCCAAGGTCAAGCTCCTCGGCGATAGAGCGAAGATTCACGGCCTTGTCGAGCCAGTTCACGCGTACAGCAGCGAAGCTCGCTTCACGAAGCACGCAGTACGGATGATCACGCAGAATCGGCCGTACGTCCTCGATGTGGTTTTGGCTGTTCACTGCCAGAAGAACACCGCGTCGCCGGAGCTCCGCGATGGCACGCTGAAACTCGTAGTACTCGCTACCGGAGCCTCTATCCTGAAGACGAACCCCATGCGGGCCGTCCTCGCCCACGGTGCCGCCCCACAAGGTGCCGTCGAGGTCCAGCACCAGGCATTTCGCCACGATCCCCTTCAACGCGCGCACATATCCCGCGCATTTCCGCGCCACCGCTGGTAGCAGCGAGTCGCTGATCCTGATATCACCCAAGCGGCGCATCTTCGCGTTGCTGCTGCGTTCCTTGCCGTGATGAGCACATAAGGCGTCATACGCGAATATGCGAACCTGTGGATCTCCTGCGAGCGCCTCCCTCAGCTTGGCATTGACTTCCTGATGCAGTACTCCAGAGGGATCCGTCCCGATTGAGAACGGGAATCGCACTGGTACATTGAAATCGAACAAGACCAGCAGCGCTTGAGACCGTGACTTGAACGCGTCCACGAGCGTCACCAACTCGGCCACAGCCCTGTTGACGATGGCGGCCGGCGCTCGCGAATCGTCCTCCACGGGCACGACCGCCTCGAGCTCTGCGATCAAAAACACGATGTCCGGCTCGCCGCGATAGAGCTCGCTGTCGCGGTCCAGTACTTCCTGGCGGAACTGGCCATAGCCGCCCACATACACCGAGGGCCAGATGCCGAGTCGATGACACTCGACAGCCAGCGGTGGAGCGAGCGGCGCCGCCGTAAAGGACGAAACGATTCCGATTCGAATGGTGGCAGCGCTCGCCCATCCGGTCGGAGGCTGGCCCAACTCCAGAAGCTGTCCGCCGACCCGCTGAACCTCGGCGTACGATGGCGTCTTCGACAGGGTGGCCAAGAGGCCCGCCACCGTGCTTAGAGTGGCTTCCACTCCGACACCTCCCTCGGTTCCTCCTCCTTCCGGCGCTCGTAGTATTCACGGCGAAGCAGACCGAATTGGATCACGTCATACGCTTGATTGTTTCGCAAGACGTGCTCGCGCCGCCGCCCTTCTTGAACCCACCCAAGCTTCTTGAAAAGGATGACGACCGGAACGTTTGGCGCGTGCATGCCTGCCGTCAACCGTCTCAGGTTGAGACGGTCGAACGCGTACCCGGTGATCAGCTCGACGGCCTCGGCCGCAACGCCTTTTCCCCAGTACGACTTGACCCCAATCAAATGGCCCAGTTCGGCGGTCCCATCCACCCAGTTGATGTTGTTCAAGCCGATGTTGCCGATGTGGCGACCGTCCTCGATGGTGACAATCGCCAAGTTGATCTGCGTTTGCGAGCGCGTCGAGCTTTCGTAGTATGCCAGCATGTTCTCCAACGAGTTGGGAAACGTGCCGTTGGACATGTACCGCACAACATCGGAATCATTAAGCCATTGAAAGTACTCCGTCTCGAGATCCTGCCGCTCTACTCTTCGCAGGTAGACCGACGCCCCGACCAGAAACGGATGATACAGTTCTGTCATGGCTTCACTCATCGCACGCACAGTTTCATCGTCCCGCCTCTTCGATCTTTAGCAGAAGATCCCTCCGGCTGTTCCACGGCAAGCGGATTTCGGACCCGAGGTCAACCGGCCCGGCTTCGCAGCGGATCGGGAAGCATTTTCGGCACAACGCCGCCTTTTTGATACAGACGACACGATCGTCGAGATTCAGCAAACAGCCGCCGTAAATGGTTTGGCTTCTGATTAGGTTGTAAATTCTCTCTGGCGACATTGCCAAATCGATAAACTGCCGCTCGCGGACAGGCGGATAATACGACCCGCCGACATTGCGGACGCCTTTGCACCGGCCTTCGAGTATCGACCGCAGGTGACGTCTGAGCAATCTCACGGCAACTCGATCGGCTTTGCGAATCAATGTTGCGATATCGTCGGTCAACCGAATCGGGTATCTTCCTCGACAGAAGATCCGACCGCCGTCCACACGGCCCGTAATACTATGCACGCTCACGCCGCCGAATTTTTCACCGTTGAGAAGCATGTGATAGAACGGATTAGCACCCCGATATTGCGGCAACCAGGACGGGTGCACATTCAAAAAGAGCCGCGGGCGGCTGAACACTTCAGGCGAAAGCATTTCAAAACTCGCGGCGATGCCGACATCGATGTCGCCGGCGTCGGCAAGCGCCTTAACGATTTCGTCGTTGCTGCGGACGATCGAATGCGCCAGGCGCCGCCGGTGACACAGACTGACAAAATCCGCACTGTCGCCGGCTTTCTTGTGAAAACAACAGTGCACGAGCCGGACGTCGCGGCGCGAAGCCAAATGCCCCAGCACGCGAAGATTCGCGCCGGTGAAAACCGCAGAAACTTTCATCGGTTCCCCGCCCGATGCGCGACCGGAATTTCCTCGTCGTTCAGCACGCGTCCGCTCAGCATGATGCGTCGGGAAGCCGTTCCTTCGTTCATCAAAAGGTCTAACACCGAAAGGTGCGAGACGAATTCGCCGTGCAGTTGGCGGTAAACCGGATGCACATAGCGGTGAAACGAAATCGTCAGGCCTTGATCTCTGAACAATTGCGGATCGTACAATTCTTGGCCGCTTTCACCGTCCAAATACTCTTCCGCTCCGGCCGCATGGCATAAATCCACCACTTTTTGGACGCCGCGGCTTTTTCGTACGCCGAAATCCGAACTCAAACCGATCCGTGTTGTGATGCCGAGCAGATGCGCGACCAAAATGATGCTTTCCCGCGCATAATCGACGAGCCATTCCGATCGTTTTTGAAAAAATGAGACAAGGAGCGGATAGTAAACGTCGAAGTACTTTGCGTTCCGATAAGACTCGCAGATTTGGTTCAGATGCTTCGTCGCCCATGGGGAACGACGGTCCACCCGGATTTCGCGAATCGGCGTGCCCAAACGGTAATCGGCGTCGATGTGGACCGACATCCACCGGACTCCCGTCGGCGTCTTAAGCCGGTTGCGAGTCTGCCAGGACTGACGGACAAACTGCGCGTCATCATACAGGAGGAACAGATCGCAACGGTCCATCATGTCGAACATTCCGATCCACGGAAAATAAAACGGCTGGAGCAGCATCGCCTTCATTCGAAACGCCCTTCAAAGAAAATGTTCCGGCAAAAACTTCTCGCCTTTAGAAACATCAACTCGAAGTGTTTTTCCGATTAGTCGGTCCGTCTCGACCGGCGAGATGCCGCCGGCAGGCCTCAGCCCGTCGATATCATCGGCCGCCAGCGTTTCCGACGCTTTCATGAAACGGCGCGCGACAAGACTTCGATGCATCCGGCAGTCGATTTTCAATTCGGAAACTGTTTTCTTCCGGACACCGGAGCCCAGGGCCCGCCCGATGCGGCTCACGCCCCGGCAAAGCGCTCTTAACTCATCGGGCACCACCGACAAGGCGTTGTCGCCTCCCGGCAGATTCCGATCAACCGTAAAATGCTTTTCAATCACGGCCGCGCCGAGCGCCGCGGCGGCCAGCGCAATGTCGACGTTGAGCGTGTGGTCGGAAAAGCCAACCGGGCACTGGTAGCGCCGGCGCAGTTCTGGGATCAACAGCAGATTGGCCTCTTCGTCTGGGCACGGATAGGCTGCGGTGCAATGCATCAGAATAAGCTCCGCATCCGTTATCCCCCGGACTAGGTGGACCGCACGGTCGATGTCGACGAATTCGGAGGCCCCGGTCGACAACAGGATTGGGAGGTTTTTGCTAGCGATATGTTTGATAAACGGCAGATAGGTCAGATCGCCTGACGCGATCTTGAAGGCGGGAACCTGCAACCGCTCCAAAAAATCTGCGGAGCCGGCGTCGAAAGGCGTCGAAAGAAACACGGCCCCGTTTTCTCGGCAAAACCGGCTCAATTCCTCAAACTCTTCAAACGATAACGTTTCTTTCGAGAAACCTTCGAAATCGGGATCCAACGACGATACCAGGCGCTCGGGAACGATCGTTTGAAATTTAACATGGCGCGTGCCGGCTGAGATCGCTTCGATCACCATCTGCTGCGCGAGCGCCAGGTTTCCGCCATGGTTGCCACCGATTTCGGCGATCACGATCGGCGTTTCGTTTTCGTTCGGAAGGAAACGCTTCATGCTGTTTTTGGGTCTTGAAAGCCGTTCTTGGATGCGATCCGCATCGTTTCGGGCACGTAATCGATGTCTTCTTCGGACGCGGACGGTGAAATCGGCGAGTCACCTCGACGTGGTCGGAATCCGACCTTCTGCCGCCTGCAGCGCGAGGTGGCGGCATATCTTGAGCGTTGCAAGGGCTGAGCGCCCGCTCGAGCGGACCTGCTGCCCGCAGTGGATCGCAGCGATGATGTCTTCGAGGGCCGCGGCAAGGGCCGGCCTCTGATGGTTGTCGTGAGTGACGCTCGCGGGCGGGCCCAACTCCTGGGAGGCTGGCGCGCGCGGATCGGGTTGCGGCACGTGCCATTGCATCTCGCGCCCAAACGCCGTCAGGCTCATGCGACCTCGTGTGCCTAGCAGATGCAGCTCGAAGATGCCGTAGGCCCTCTCGTCCAGCCCGATCAGATAGACCGGGACGTTTCCAAACCGCAGGAGGGCGTCCACGGTGGGATCGTCGGCAGTAAAGTCCAAGTGACTCCCAAGCACCTGCACGTTGCTCGAGGGCCCAAACCAGTCCAAGAGCAGGTCGAGAGCGTGGGAGCCGTTGTGAGCGATACCCTTGGAATAGTAGACGACGACTTTCTGGACCGTCCCCAACTCTCCCCGCTCCAGCGCCGCCTTGACACGCCCCACGAGAGCGTCCCAACGGCGCTGGTAATTGACCGCGAGGACGATGCCGCGTCGCTCGTACTCGACTACGAGGGCCTCCGCCGCGTCGGCCTCGGTAGCCAACGGCTTCTCACACCAGACCGCCTTGAGCCCGCGGGCGTCCAGGCAGAGGTCGAGGATCGCCAGATGTGTTTCGTCCGGCGTGCAGATGCTGACGATGTCCGGAGCTTCGACAGCCAGCATCCGAGACACGTCGGCGTACGGCGCGGGATGACCCCACCTGGCGCTGAAAGCCCTGGCTCGTCGTTCGTCAACATCCGCGACGGCCACCAGGTTCGTCGCTCGCTGCAGTTGGTAGGCCTTGGCATGGGTGTAGATTTCGTCTGGACCGGTCCACTCATCGCAAGCGCCAGCGATCTGACCGCAACCGATGATCGCTGCACGAAGCACGGGATCAGTCTCCATCCGTACACCCATTTGTCTTATCGTTCACGCAGCGGGACTCCCGGACGCCTGCTTTCTAGCTAAGCTAGGAGCAACATTTGAAAGGCAGCTCAGGACCTTATCCACCGCTTCGACGATCTGGTGCATGTCAGCCAGGGTATGAGGCAACCTGACCGCTTCGCAGGAAATTACCTGGCCGGCAAGCAGCTCGGCTTTGGAGCAAGCGCCGGGAAAGTAGTTGGTCTCGATCAGCTGGTTCTCGGGAGCCGCGAAAGGATAGCCATGTTTGAAGGCCAGCTTGCGTTGGTACAACGGCTGCAGGTACAGCGGGGCCGTATAGCCTGGACCGAAGCACATGCCTTCCGCATTGAGCGCCGCGATGAGAGCCGCGCGCGGCACGCCGAGCCCTTCGTCCAGATAGCGGAAGTTGAACACGTAAAACGTGCTCACCGACTTCGCGTCCCCATAACCGGGAACCATCGGCACACAACATGAATATCGAGACAGGGCTGTATTGAGGAGATCTGCGTACTGGATCCGGGCGCGATTGAAATAGTCAAGGCGCCTAAGCTGCTCCAAGCCGATGGCGGCCTGCAATTCAGTCAATCGATAGTTGAAGCCCACGATGTTGGTGATGTCCTCGTACCCTGCCGCTTCCACGACGGCCTCGCCGTGGTTGCGAATCAGCGCGAGACGGTAACGCAGCTCCGGATCGTTGGTGGTACACAGGCCGCCTTCGCCCGTCTGAATCGTTTTGTTGACGTTCAGGCTGAACACCCCAATGTCGCCGATCGTCCCGACGTAGCGGCCTTTGTACCTGGCGCCGTGAGCCTGAGCGCAATCCTCGATTACCTTGAGGCCGTGCTGTCTCGCCAGCGCCATGATCGGGTCCATGTCCGCCGGCGTGCCGAACTGATGGACGACGACGATGGCCCTCGTGCGGGGTGTGATGTGCGCGGTGATCGAGTCCGGGTCCAGACAAGCGGTGTCTAGCTGCACGTCAGCAAAGATCGGCACAGCCCCGTAGACCAAGGCACATGCCGCACACGCCGACATGGTATGGGGCGACACAATGACTTCGTCGCCGTAGCCGATCCCCAAGGCGCCGACGCTTGCGTAGAGACCCGACGTCGCGCTGTTGACGGTGACTGCGTAACGGCAGCCGTAGTAGTCACACCATGCCTGCTCCAGCCGCTGGATCCACGGACCTCCCCAGAAACTGAAAGGTGGTTCGGGCTGATGACTGCCCTCAAACAGGGAGAGCCGGCCGCCGGCCAGGACCTCACAAGCCGCTCGCGTCTCCTCCTCCCCCAAGGTGAGGTTCTCAGCCCAGCGAGCCACGCGCACGGGCGCGCCGCCATTGATGGCTAGTTTCGGATCGTTACAGGGGAACATGTCCGGGGGGTGCAGGCTTCAATCATCCTGGCGGTACGCTTTCCAGCGGCGCGGGACGTGGCGGTTTGACTCAGCGAGTGCTGGATTCTGCTTCAAAAAATCAATGACGTCGGACAAAACAAAATACGGGTTGGACGGGTACAAGGCCTCATAGATGGCGCTGATGACTCTGAAGTCTTCCGCCGTATCCACCTCCAGGTGGAGGTCGGGATACCGGTACCACGGCGGAGCTTCGACATTGAGGATCCTGTACCGCTCCGGACGCGAGATAATATTCACCGAGACGAGCTCCCGCTCTTCCGGTCGCGCGACGGCCTGGGCATCGTACAGGACTCTAGAGGGGTAAACGATGACCTCCAGACCAGGAGGAAACGTGGTCTTTACACCGCTCGTAACGTAGTCGTACGCGTCCTGGTGTTTGAGGTACAGGCCGATGATCATGTCGATGATCGTCGGGTCAACCAACGGGCTGTCGCCATAAGATTCCACATTGACGTCTACTTCGAACCGCTGTAGGGCCGAGACGATACGGTCGAGCACCAAGTCTTCGCTACCGCGGAAGCAGCGAACCCCGAGTTGATCCGCCAACTCCACGAGGGGATCGTCATCGGGATTCGTGGTGGTGGCAATGATGACTTCGTCGATGAGCTGCGAGCGCTTGATGCGCTCGACCTGATGAGCCAGCATCGGCTTCCCGACGATAGGCAACAGCACCTTGCGCGGCAAACGGCTCGAGCCGGTGCGAGCTTGGATGGTGGCGGCAATCTTCATACGTCGCTTCCGGACAGAACAAGATCCGCCACTCGCTCGGCCGCATCAGATCGGATGAACGGGAGGTCCCGCGGCGGTGAGAGGTATCGCGTCTCAGCCGATAGACTGGTCAGGAGCCAGGCCTGCAGGTCTTGCGCTCGGTCCAACCGCTGCGCCACCCCGAAGCGAACTGCCGCACTCTGGCGGTCACCGATCAGGTTCGGCTGGTAGGAGGCGACCCGACATCCCAACAGGCCCGCCTCCAGAAGCGCCATAGAGCGCATTCCTACGACCGCGTTGCTTTGCAACAGAAGCGACCAGAGATCCCCGCCGCCGACCTGCCGCCAATAAACATGCGGGCCTGTCCACCCTTCTCTCGGCGTCTGCCCGTCGGAGGGGTGAAGCTTCTCAATGACCACCGTGACCACCGCTGGCGATCCGATCGCGTGCAGGGCGGACAAGAGGTCGTGCCGGACCGTGTCCTCAGTGAAACCCAAAAAAGTCCCCAGCCGTCCGGGTTGATCGGGTGACAGCCCGTTGTCCCGCGCAAAGGTCTCAGAAATGAAAGTCACCTGCTTTCGGGATGGGTCGGCGGGATCGACCGGCG